>Ga0181527_1001188_pt1 | contig 27513 bp, 33 predicted proteins | sample PEATcosm2014_Bin_30_FD_119762 | JGI IMG/M metagenome (GOLD analysis project Ga0181527, IMG submission 119762) | Peatland microbial communities from MTU Mesocosm Facility, Houghton, MI, USA - PEATcosm2014_Bin06_60_metaG | ecosystem: Environmental > Terrestrial > Soil > Wetlands > Peat | place...
ATAATGTACCTGGGCAAGATTGTGGAAAGAGCCGACAGGGAACGCATCTTCAGGAACCCGATGCACCCCTACACCAAAGCGCTCTTCTCCTCCGTCCCAGTCCCTGATCCCGAAGCGGCGAAGACCAGGATGATAATAAAGGGAGAGATTCCCAGCGCCATCAGCCCGCCGCCGGGGTGCGCGTTCAACCCGAGGTGCCCTTTCGTACTCGAGAAGTGTTCAGTTGAAGTGCCGCCGCTACTGGAGCATGAACCCGGACATTATGTTGCCTGCCACCTGTACTCCTAACCTGACCAAAGAAGGACCTTGATGCAACATCCTTTGAGCAAATTTCATGATACCAAATTGTGGGTTGGGGTTTTCAAGTAAAATGATCACTCTGATGGCTATGCGAGTACTTAACAGGCTGCACGAAATTGACTTTTGAGATAGTGTGCACGAGGGAACGGAATGAGGGCCGCCGGCGGGATTTTCACGCCGTTTCTAGCGGCGCTTTGAACCCGCCCCGTAGGGTCCACAGCCTTGTACCCGAATCGCGGTCTATACGCTACCAAGTTGCGTGGAGATTGTGGTCTCCTCTACGCTACGGCGGCCATCGTTTCACCGTGCGAGCATGTGCTCATATCAACCTTTCCGACTAACCCCCGTGAGGAATCGAACAGCTTTTCTTTTCTTGCCTCTTCATTGCGGATTGGTGACTTCATTGGTTAGAGTTGGCCTGCACGTCTCAATTTCTGGTACGATCGACCAAGCCATAGACCGCGCACGCGAATTACAATGTGACACTTTTCAGATCTTCACGAGGAACCCGCGTGGATGGAAATACAAGAAACTTGATCGAGGGGAAGTGGATGAGTTTAAGCGCAAGAATGAGTCGGATCCGATGAGTCCGGTGGTAGCTCACATGCCATACCTGCCCAACTTATCATCACCGAAGAAATCGATCTACAATCGATCGGTGAAATCCCTCTCAGCTGAGCTTGACCGATGCGGAACCCTAGGCGTCCAGTATGTAGTCACGCACTTGGGCAGCCACATGGGCAAAGGCCAAGAACTGGGGCTTGAGAGGATTACTGGCGCCATCAACCAAGTTGTCTCGGAGAACCCGAATGAAGTTATGCTGTTGTTGGAGAATACAGCTGGCACCAAAAATAGCATGGGCTCATCCTTCGAGGATCTCAAGAAAATCCTAGACCGTGTTGATGATCGCAGGAGAGTTGGAGTTTGTTTCGACACAGCGCACGCTTATGCTGCAGGGTACGACCTACATAGCCCTCGAGGGGTTGACGAAACCCTCGTCAAGTTCGATGCGGTTCTAGCTATAGCAACCTTGAAGCTGATTCATCTGAATGATTCGAAGAACGGCCTCGGGTCCGGACGGGATAGACATGAGCACATTGGAATGGGCTACATTGGAGAGAAGGGTTTCAAAACCTTGTTAAAACATGAAGCTGTCCGAAATCTTCCGTTCATAATGGAGACTCCGATAGACGACCGACGGGATGAAGCCGGTAACATGAGAAAAGTGAGAGAACTATCAGCCTAAGCGACCTGAGCGAAGATTTCACTTAACTTGACTGCAAACGCTCGTCGTGGAATTACGCTTTCAAACCCACGCCTCAAAGCCTTCTCAGCGGACTCAGTCTGCACGTGAGAATAGTATCCTAACAACCTACAACTTCCTGGGGAAACAAGCTCTGCTAATGATTCATCTCGTTCGTCCAATGCGTCAAGGTTGACAAGCAACAACTTAGGTAATCCCTCGTTCAGCCTCTCACGAAGCTCATTCATATTGGTAATCGTCTTCACTTCCAGACCGAACTTCTTGCCAGCGCTCTCTATTCTTGATGAGAAGAACAAGTCCGGTTCGTAAACTAGAACTAACGCAGTCATTCTAGGGTCAGCGGTTGAGGTATGATAAATCGCAATTCATTAAAGTTAGTCGGGCGACTTGACTCTCAGCCATGATCTTCAAACAGGTCCCGGTAGGCACATTCCAGAATTTTGCTTACATCATAGGAGACGAAAAGACGAAGTTATGCACCATTGTCGACCCAGCATGGGAAGTTGATAAACTTCTGGGCCAATGTAAGGAACTCAGCCTGAACGTGTCATATGTCATCAACACCCACTCACACCATGACCATGTTGAGGGGAACGATGCGGTGGTGAAACGAAGTGGCGCGAAGATCATAGCCCACGAAAAGTCGCCCTTACGCAAGGATATACCAGTCAAAGATGGCGACTCGATATCGGTTGGCTCGTTGAAGATTAAGGTGATTCATACTCCCGGTCATTGCCCTGACCATATCTGTCTGCTCGTGGACGGTGACCTGTTGACGGGGGACATATTATTCGTTGGAGAATGTGGGAGAACGGACTTGGAGGGAGGCAGTGCGAGCGAAATGTACGAGAGTCTCTTCAACAAACTAATGGTTTTAGACGACTCGATCAAAGTTCATCCTGGTCACGATTACGGAAACAAACCGTCATCATCGATTGGAGAGGAACGAAAGAACAATTACACCCTAAAGCCTCGCACGAAGGAAGAATTCATCAAATTCATGGCACAGCCGTGAGCTCGCCACTTTCCTCTTTGCAGAGACATTCCCCTTGACGGTTCAGGATTCAAATGAAATTCTAAGAAAGATTTTGACGGCAATGGGGAGCATTCCGCCTCAAGTCTATGCTCCCGGTGAGGATACTTTCCTGATGGTTGATGCGATCGCCACACTCTCGGTTGAAAGGAAGAGTGTTTTAGATCTAGGAACTGGATCTGGATTACTAGGGCTCTACTGTGTTTTGCGTTGGGCAGATGTAACCGCAGCCGACATCGACGATTTGGCGATTCGGCACATGGCTGACGCGGCTCGATTACTCGGCGTTGAATTGAAACTGATAATATCCGACCTATTTTCTAATATACCCAATCAATTTGATCTCGTCCTGTTCAATCCTCCTTACTTACCGAGCCAAGGCACCCACGATAGAACGGTTGATGGAGGATCCGGAGGGAGGGACTTGATCATTAGATTCCTAGAAGAACTACCGAATCATCTTCGGAAAGGCGGATCCGCCCTTCTACTACTCAGCAGCCTTAACAGCCCTGACACTCTACGTAAAAACTACAATAACTTCGAATTCTCAACCATTGCTAAGCGAGCAATGTTCTTCGAGGAGCTTGAGGTCCTACGAGTGCGTCTTAGAAACGATCTCTCGATTTAGCGATCTGATCGCGAGATCATCATAGAATTCATTCTCTACCACGGGTTTCCTGGCTGCGTATCCCTCATGTCGACTGTGCCAAAACGCAACGTGTTCCTCTCCAAGCTTCCAGCACAACCATACACGCTCTCCAAGTCTTACAGCAGGAAAATCGACCAAACCAATACTCATATCCTTGAGAATGCATCCCAGCTCCTCAAGCTTCTTTACCTCTTTTTCCAGACTCTCCATCGCGTCCGTCATCTGATCATCATCGGTCAACCCATCCGCCTTGTTCTTTATCGCAATCACTCGCTGCACTGTGTCTCTAACCTCCGGCAATGCTTCTTCGGCATGTTTGGGAGTGAAGAAGATAGTCAAAGTCAACCCGCCTCTAATCTCTCTTAATTAGAATAAGAGTTTTACATCAAAAGTCGATTTGGTTGCGCATAGCGACCAATGTAAAAGGCAGAGATGGGTTGTTGGGGTCTGAGTGAACTCCCTTAGAATTGTCCATAAACTCGAGGCGTTGGGATGTAATTGTATTTCGTTCCTGACCGATGAGCACACGAGATAACGCGAGGCTGATGCGTGATTATCTGGTGAAGTGATGAAAAGCCTAATGAGGATACGCAAGCGATTTGTTGGTATTGGTAAGCTAGAGTGCGCACCGGCCTTTTGAAAGCAGAGAAACATACTCTGACAAACACAGGTTGGCCGCTGAAATCGCTGACCAAGGCGCGAGTCGGACACCTAGCCACATCCACAAGAAAAGGAAAACCGCTCGTAGTCCCAATCTGTTTCGTCCTAGGCCTCAGGGCCATCTATAGCGCAATCGACCAGAAGCCCAAGAGAATGAAACCACTTGCCCTGCGCCGCGTCAGGAACATTGTTGAGAATCAGAATGTTTGTCTCACCGTCGATGAGTATGATGAAGACTGGAGGAAACTGAAGTACGTGATGGTCCAAGCGAAGGCTACTCTTCTCATGCGAGGCAGGGAGCACAGAGCTGCCCTATCGCTGCTAAGAGAAAAATATCCACAGTACCGTTACATGGAACTCGAAAGCCGTCCGATAATCAAAATCAAGCCGCTTCGAATAATTGCTTGGAAAGCGGCCCCCTCGCCTCCCTTCAGTAGGGCGGTTAAACCATAAGAATATCCTTGATTTGGCTGTGTGGCCCGAAGTCTGGGCGGGATTGCGATACGAATGGGCACAGCAGAAACTGCAGGCTTTCAGTTGCGCGAAATGGCGGTCACTGGGAATTTCTTCTTTTGTGAGGTCTGCAACCTAGTCTGTGAGCATGGCGACGCTCTCTGGCAGGAACATCAATCTCAGCTCAAGTTTCACAAGATGAAACGCATGCTCTTACTGCGGTGCTGGAATTGTCAGAGAGTGGTTGTTGACGCCTACGCTGAATATTCGCCCGAAAGAAACCAATTCTGGTGTAAGAACTGTATTGGAGAAATTGGTTATCTTAAGTTCAGATCTCCGCCATGATTCCACATAGAAATGCGCTCACTTCCACTGCTTGGTTGTAGCTTTCGAGTAGGCTCTCCAGTACGGATCGAACTCCGGATATCTTATCGTCTTTCTAACTTTATCGCGGGTTGCGTATACGGCCCCAGGCTTGGTAAGCTGCCCAATAACGCTCGCCTCTATCTTTGCCATCTTGAGACGCGCTATGATCTTGCCCGTTTTTCTTGGGTTGGAGGTTAAGACTAAGCTGCCCTCGCTCAGAGAGGTTAGGGGATCTATGCCGAAGACCTTGCAGATTCCTTCTGTCTCTTCGGATATCGGCATGTCCTTGAGATCCAGCTCAGCTCCAAGCCTAGCCGCCGCTGCAAGCTCACAGGTCGCCGCGATCACACCTCCTTCGGTGGCGTCATGCATGGAAGTAACTCCATTCTGGTGAACGCCTACGGTCACAGAGGTAAGAGCATCTTTAACGGTTGACACTTTACTAAGATATCTCTGAGCCCTCTCGAACAGTCTGTCACCCAAGGCTCTCCTTACCGTTTTGGGAAATGCCCTCGTTAGGACGGCTGTCGTCTCGATGGCGGCGCCCTTGGTAAGGATAATATCGTCATCGATCTGTCCCATCTCTGAGGTCAAGTACTTACTCTCGTCTCCTACAGCGTACATCATTCCCGCACCGATCACTGTATAGTCACATCCTTCATACCTTCCCGTGTGTCCGCCGATTATCGCCAATCCTAGTCGTCTGCATTCGTTATGAAAAGATGCCCAGTAGTCCGTGAATTGTCTACTAGGCATCCTTGGTGGAAGGTTGAAGTCGAATACGCCATACTGTGGCTGAAAACCGCTCGTCGTGAGATCTGAGGCAATGAGATTCACCGAAAGCCAAGCAGAGTCGCGCGCTCCCAAAGCAGGTATGAAGGATAGCGGGTCTGCTGTTGCGACCATAACCTTCTTCGTCGCAATTCGAACTACTGCGTTGTCCACTCCAAACCGAGGCCCAACTATGACGTTACGCTTCCCGGCTCCTAACTGTCGATAGATCACTCTTTGCAGATAGGAACGATTCGGTTTGCCTAGAAAAATGGCCACACACCTCGATTTATCTAATCATCCTTACCTAATGAAAAGAAATTGGGATTGGCGATGAGTAGTATTCGATCATTAGAGGTAGAGTTGCAGGATTCCTCGCCGCACTAGTATTAGCATAACTATTTCGCTGATGATTAGTTCTGGAACGAGATACCAAGCGTTGTAAATTGCAGAGTAAGTTGCGGGATCCATACCTGCAGGGGCGTATGACGCAAAGAAGACAAGGCCGGAAATGAAGTGGGAGATGAACCGGCAACCAATCCCTACGGCAACTCCGATTACAGGCATTGAAGGCCAAGGTAGCTTTCGGAAGAAACCGGAGAGGCCGAGCGCTCCAAAGGCTAGTGGGTAGTCAAGTAGGAACTGTATGGGGTTGTAGATGAATGGTTCTTCGACAAGCACGACTAATCCGAATGCAACTCCCGCTAGGATACCAATACGTGGACCTCTTCTGTAGGCGACAAAGAAGATAGGGACCATGGCGGCGAAGGTAACCCTGCCACCTTGAGGCATCTGCAGAAAGGGCATGAATCCAGAAATGAATTCGAGTACGCCAGCAAGCGCGACCATAGCTACGACCTCGGTTAGAACCCTCGTCGATATTTTCACGAGTCAACTTCACCCCCGAGAGCTTCGTGAAGGTCACCGAGGATGGTGGGATCAACTATCGTTAGATCGAAAACCGAATATCTGCGCATTTTCAGCACTCTCCCTACGCCGGCATTACCCGGATCAGGTTCACGGGGTCGACGGCTTAGCCGCCCTCTCAGCCGGGATACCCCCAGCTCCCCCGGTACCTTCACCCAGCGAGAACAGGTAGTGGAATTTAGCTTTCTCGTTCCTCAATCAGAACCAAGTCTGGCTATTTGTTCCGAGACCCGGCGTACTTTGGCCTGATCGCAACCCTGTGAACTCCTATCTCTGGCGTCGCGTAGAGGGTGATGAAGGGTTCCGGTTTCTTTGTCTCGCCGACCAAAATAGAACCTGAGGAGCTTCCTAAATCGTCAAACAGGACATCGCCATCCTCCGACCCGAGGAGTGCAGCATGAATTCTGGACGGAACTGTCCTTACTCGACTGTCGTAATGCTCAAGCTCAATCTCACCCCTTCTCGACCAAATAACCAGTTTTGAGTCCAAGGGCTCTCGCCGTCCTAAAATGTATAAAATGCCGCTTTCCAGTTCAACTGACCCCAGGCTTCCGGCCAGAGTGCTTCGGGAATCACGATAAAATAGAGTCGTAGTGCGTCCAAGCACAATTATTACTGGGTCGATGGTTTCGCTGATCTTAAACGGTTCATGGATTCTAACCGCGTCCTCTCCGTACTGTGCGGTATAGGAAGAGTAGGCCTCTTCGAAGGCTGGATACTTCTTGCGAAATTCGTTAACAGAATCAACCAATCTCGTTTGGAAGGAAGTAAGCGCCTGCAATGATCTCCTTTCATGATTCGATAATGCTTGTAATTAAAGCCCCTACAACCTAGTCGAATTGTTCACAGCTGGATGCGAGCTTGTGAACGGTCTCGTTTTGGTTGAGATTTGGGTTAGGGATCAGGGTAGACGCATACAGCCATTCATCTGAGGATTTGGCGGACCCTCTAAACGGTGCGAAGATCATTAGACCTAAGATTTTCTCCGTGTCATGATCGAAGATCCTGTGGGTGAAGGAACGGGCTAGAGCGAGCTTACTGATTGCTTTTCTGCGGCTCGAGGAGATTGAGGTCGATACAACTACGAGGGATGACTCCTTTTTGGGCAACTGCTTAAGCGGATGGGCTCTCAGCGGCAATAGTTCTCTTAAGAAATCCTGACGGAAGGAAAGCGGTTTCCTACGAACTGAGCCATTGGCTCTCGTTTTGACCTCAATGTAAGTCCACGAGCTGTCGACCGACACTGCTAGATTTGCGTGTTTTCCGCCTGGCAGGGTAGGCTTGGACCTAACCGCAATCCCGCGTTGAGAATATGTTCTAGGGATACCAGCAACCAGACTGCTGTGGTCGAATTTTGCGACGTATTTCAGACCGGAAATGTAAATTCGTTCTTCGCTTCTGAAGGTTCACGCCTCTAGTCCCGACTGGGCGGGAAAGGATTATTGAATTTTCCCATTCGAGAACTACGTCAGACGGACAAGATATTCAAATAGCATGAACAACAATAAGCTGTCAATTTCCAACCGAAATGTGGAGGTCGAAGCCATTACTCCCCGAAGTTCTAAAGAAATTCATGTCGGAGAGATTTGACAAGGAATACAATGGTGCCGTTGGCGTCCTAAGTTCATTACGAATTGACGGAACCCCCAACGCCTCACCGAAACACTTTCGGGTCAAAGATGACGACCACCTAGAATTTACAGATGTTTTCTCTCAAACCCTACGCGATGTGCTAACTAAAACCCCTGATGTTACGGTGGTCTTCTTCGACCCAAAAGCGGTTATAGGGTTCAGATTGAAGGGAAAAGCGTCCCTCGAAACCTTAGGCCCCCTATTCCAACAGGCCGCGAGCCAGCTGGAGAACATGGGGTTCAAACCCAAGGCAGTTGTGAGCATCAAGATAGATGAAGCCCAATCACTGAGCTACGGACCTAACACTGGGAAGAAGATCGACTGAATTTGACTTCCACCGTCTAGATCTCACGACCACGTGCAGCAACAAGCAATGGCAACGACTACGCATCAGCCCAAGTGCCAGGGCTGCCCCGATCCTGGACAACGTGGGGACGTAGTGCCGCTGCCATGATCATTTCCTCAGTTGAAAACGCGGACGCATGGGCTTCCAAGTAATGCTGGTTCAGAGTCTCTCTCTTGTCGAAAGCGACGTTACAGAATAGGCAGTTAAATTCGCGTTTCTCAACTACACCGTCTGTCAAGAAGTAAATAGCCATAGTCGACACCTCCGCTACCTTCGCTTCAGGATATTTATGCTGGCTTGGAGATAAATTACAATTTAGAGAAAGTTCTACGTTTCCACTTGTCGCTAAGCTGCAACCAGCTTATCTGGCGGGAACCAACATGGGTTATTGCAGAATTCCCGGGGCTAATGGCTGCTTGAAAATTATCGTTTGCATCAAACAGGTCCCTCATGTCTCAGAGCTAAGATTCGACTATGAGAAGAAAACTTTGATTCGTGAAGGGATACATAATGAGATCAACCCGTTTGACCGCCGCGCGATAACTTTCGCTGTGGAGTCACGAAAGAGGTACGGTGGTGAGGCGGTGGTTATGACGATGGGCCCTCCCCAAGCCAAGGACGCCCTAATTGAAGCGATGTCGATGGGCATGGACCGCAGCGTGCATCTCCTTGATCGCGCCTTCGCCGGATCGGATACTCTTGCAACCTCACGAGCGCTTGCCGCGGCCATTAGAAATGAGATGCCGGTCGACCTTGTGTTATGCGGTAAATATAGCGTCGACGCGGAGACAGGGCATGTCGGTCCCGAAGTTGCTGAACTGCTAGACTTGCCGCACGTCTCGGGCTCGGCATGACGAGCGATTGCATAGGGTTACAGCTCAACGACCAACAGCAGCTTGTTCAACTGAAACCTGCGTTCGGTGGAAATATTGTTGCACCGATAATTAGCAAAACCCTACCCCAAGTGGCAACCATACGCCCCGGAATATTATCTCCCTCAGAAGCAAATCAATCTCGCAAAGGCGATATCGTCGACGTAGAGTTAACTGGAATTAACCCAGTGTCTCGCGTTGTCAAGGAAGAATTTCGATCCGATCGTGACGCGTTGAGATTGGACAACGCGGAGGTAATTGTTGCCATCGGAGCCGGAGTTGGAGGTCCCCAAAACCTCTCCTCAGTGAACGAACTCGCAGCCGTATTGGATGCGCCTATTGCTACGACGAGGAAGGTCGTCGACCTTGGATGGCTTCCGAGTCAGCTGCAAGTAGGCCTGACCGGGAAGTCGGTTGGTCCCAAGTTATACATCGCGGTAGCGGTCAGAGGAACGTTCAATCACATGGTCGGCGTCGGTCGCGCAAGAAGTGTCGTAGCGATAAACAACGATCCGAGCGCGCCGATCTTCAAGAGCTGTGACTACGGAATCATTGGCGACTATGCAGAAATCGTCCCGCTGCTAACTGAGGAACTGCGTCGGTTCAAGGCGAGAATTGAGAGGAACACGTGACCAAGAACTTAAAAACATTGAAGCAATTTTAGAAACGTGTTGACAAATGGCCTTAGTCAGAGCATGCAAAAAGTCTGAGGTCCCCCCAGGCACGGTCAAATTTGTTAACGCTGGTGGAAAGGATTTAGTGATCTCCAACGTCGACAGCACTTTCTATGCGATGAATAATTGGTGCACTCACGAGCAGGGCAACTTGAGCGAAGGACAACTTAACATGGATATCTTAACCTGCCCCGACCACGGAGCACAATTCGACGCGAAAACCGGAAAAGTTCTAGCGGGACCGGATGGCGAACCTCCTGACACTATTCCGCCAGAGAAGACTTACACGGTCAAAGTTCAGGGGGACGACGTGATGATTGAGATTCCCTAAGGACCCACTACTCCACAACTGGTCTACTTATGATAACTTAGCCGCCCATCAACGACTATGGCGCATTCAGTGTATCCATGTTCCTGCGTATGCCCTCCGTCAAAAATATGCGTGATTTCAACTCCTTTTGATTTCAGAAAATCAGCTATCATGGAGCGGTGACATCTCCAGTATAGGCTCTCAGCACACATTAACGCCGTTCTCCCACTCTCGCCCAGTTGAAGTACTTGTCCAATCCCCTCCAAGAATTGCCCCGTTTCCATATAATCCGCGTAATTTCTGAATGATCTGTTCTTCCAGCAGGTATTCTTAGATGACCGGCCAAGTCCTTTCCTTCTCCCGCCGAGTTTCTGCAACCACACATATTGAATTCCATGCTTCATGAGTTCGTGACTGATTACATCCGTGTTGAATTGTGGATTCTTGAAGGAACGAGGAAAGCTTCGGACATCCGCTAATGTCACGATTTGATAAGCGTAGAGTATCTCGCACAACTCATCAACGGTTCGGGTGGAATGTCCTATTGTGAAGATTCGCAAATCGACTCGACGAATCTAGCTTGATAGGGCGGCTACATCACTTCGACGTCGTGCGGATAACTTTCCTTCAGCCCTGCGGATGAGATCCGCACGAATTCGCCTTTCCCGCGCAGTTGGGAAATTTCCGTTGCGCCGCAATAACTAAGTCCCGATCTCAACCCACCCACGAGCTGATTGAGGAGCTCGGAGGCAGTGCCTTTGAATGGAACGAAGGCCTCCACCCCTTCTGGAACATAATCAAGCAACCCGACAGCATCATCGTTTTGCAGTTGCTCCGACTCACGAGCAGTCCTGTCATATGATGCCGCCACAGAAGCCATTCCGCGGACGAGTTTGTATTTCCTTCCCTCTCTCATTACCGTGATACCAGGGCTTTCTTCTGTACCGGCTAACAGGCTGCCGACCATGACCGTAGAGGCTCCAGCCGCGATTGCCTTTGTGATATCTCCGGAGTTGCGTACGCCGCCGTCGGCAATTACTGGCACGTGCGCATCATCTGCGACCTTTGCGCATTCCATTATAGCTGTGAGCTGAGGGACTCCCGCACCCGTTACAATTCGGGTTATGCAGATGGACCCTGAACCGATTCCGATCTTGACGGCATCTGCTCCTGCACTGATTAGGTCATTCGTTCCTTCCTTTGTGGCGACGTTTCCAGCCATCAGTTCGGCGTTCGGGATGGTGCCCTTAATCGCACGGATAACATCAAGCGTGATATCAGAGTGCGCGTGGGCGATGTCGAGTACGAGGATGTCGGCGCCAGCCTGATGAAGAGCTCGGGCTCGGTCCAAGTAATCCGACTTAACGCCAATTGCTGCGCCTACCAGGAGCCGTCCCTTTTCGTCCTTTGATGTGTTCGGATACTGTTCGAGGCTGAGGATATCTCGACTCGTTATCAGGCCTCGCAACGTGCCATCTTTGTTAACAAGAGGCAGCTTCTCGAGCTTGTGTTTGTGAAGGATCCGTTCAGCTTCTTGAAGAGTCGTGCCCGAAGGAGCAGTCACCATATCCTTAACGGGCGTCATCATGTCTGCGACTTTCTTTTCTGGATCGCGTTCGAAGAGGATGTCACGTGCGGTTAGGATACCGTTCAGTTGTCCGCGGTCGTTTAGGATTAGTAGCCCGGAGACGCCATGCTGAGACATTACGCGCCTTGCGTCTTTCAGTTTCTCGCTTCCCGTGAAACTGTAGGGCTGATCGATCACGATACTCTCGGAACGCTTGACTTTCAGAACTTCCTCAACTTGATGTTCAATCGACATGAATCGGTGGATGATTCCGATTCCGCCCGCGCGGGCCATGGTAATGGCCATCGCATGTTCGGTGACAGTGTCCATTGGTGCGCTGACTATAGGGGTGTTCAATTGTATGTGACGGGAAAGTTTAGTGCTAGTATGCACTTCTTTTCGAGAATGAACGCTGGTTTTCTTGGGAACAAGTAGAACGTCGTCGAAAGTCAGACCGTCAACAATTTTGAAGGACAACTATGAAACCTGACCTATCTAACCGCAATGATTGCATTCGGGAACATACTAGCGCCTGGTCTCGCGAGAAACGGCAAAAGTCTCGATTCACCGGGCGTCAATAACATGCCCGTTAATGAACTTCAGCGTTGTGTCCAAATTTAAACTTTGAGCGATGGTTTGCAGTTCTGCTGAAATTGAGAAATATCGATCAGTCTAGGTTAAATATGCCATATGTCATGGCAATGTGTGGTGAACTTTGATGTCTCAGGTAAGTTCAGCAGTTGCCTACAAGCATCCTGAAGTTCTCGTTGAAAAAGGCTGGGTTAAGGAGCATCTGAAAGATTCGAATAGCCGAAGTCGACTACGACCCAACAGCCAACTACAACCTCGGTCACATACCAGGCGCAGTTCTCTTCGACTGGAGGAAAGACATGAACGACCCACTTTCACGTGATATTCTAAGCAAGCAACAACTCGAAGACTTGCTATCGAGGGCGAGCGTAAGCGATAACACTACTGTCGTGCTCTATGGAGACTTCAACAACTGGTTTGCTGCTTTCGCATTCTGGATCCTAAAATACTACGGCGTAGAGAAAGTGGTCTTGATGAATGGCGGCCGGAAGAAATGGCTGGCAGAGGATGGAGAAGTGACGAAAGAACGGTCCAGCCACGCTAAGGCGACATACAAAGTGAAGGGACAGGACGAGGCAATCAGGACCTACCTCGACGACATGAAGAAAAGTCTAGGACAGCATAACAGCGTGCTAGTAGATGTTCGAAGCCCGGCGGAATTCACAGGCGAGATAACCGCCCCTCCTGAATACCCGAACGAACACGCCCAACGCGGAGGACACATACCGGGTGCCGTGAACATCCCCTGGTCTCAAGCCGTTAAGGAAGACGGAACATTCAAATCGGCAGAAGAACTCGGAAAAATGTACCAAGGCAAAGGGGTTACACCCGATAAGAACGTCGTCACCTACTGCAGAATCGGTGAACGATCATCGTTCTCATGGTTTGTCTTGACATATCTCCTCGGTTACCCGAACGTCAAGAACTATGACGGGTCATGGACGGAATGGGGAAACATGGTTCGCAACCCCGTTCAGAAACCCTAAGTCTTCACCTTCCTCACGATAAAGTGCGTCAACTTCCCTTCCCTCCTCGATTCGAGTACAGCCTGACCTGTTTCATCTGACCATCTCTCCATCTCAATGTCCGCGGTGAGATCGTCAGAGATTACGTGAACGACCTCACCTAGCTTGCAGCGTTCCATTAACTCGTTCAACCGAACCAGAACCGCTGCACATTCGACGCCAATCTCCCACATCTCATAGTCCGGGTAAGCCTTGAAACATCTAACATGCAGTTCACTGATCTGCACCCTGATCCTCTCCACGGCGTTCTTCGGTTCCGTGAGTGATCTTAGATCGTTATTGTGGAGAGCTGGTTCAAGCTCCGCAAACCACCCAAGAGTATATGGCGTGTCGTTTGCAAGCTTCGGATCTCTCTCTAGTCCGGCGTTAATTGCGACCAGCCTCCCTGTAAGGGGTGTTCGAACTACACCAAAATATCTTGGACTCTCGATAGTAGCGACGCTTTGACCTTTCCTCACGTCCGCGGCGGATTGTTTGAAGGTTACCTTGTTGAGTCTGCCTGCGAGTGCCGCGTAAACGCTCGTAATACCTAACTTTACTCGATTCTCTGATTCCGTTCTCACCCAAACATTGTTCTCAAGATCGTAGAGCACGTCTTCTGGAAACTCACAATATTCGATTTGCAATACTTCCTACCTCTTTTCTCAGCAACTCCCAAAACACTTCTTCCTAGTTCGTAAATACAACTGAGTATTTAGTGAGGAGAAGACAAGCGTATCATAGCCAGTCAATGGTCATGATCCAAGAACTGCTATTGTGGCCATACCTAGAATCATGAGGGCCGCTCCAAGTATTCGCATGGGACTGATTTTCTCCTTTAGGAAGAGAACTCCTAGAATTGCCGCGAAAAGCAAACTCAATGCACGGCCAGTTACAACGTAGCTGACACTCGTCAGCTTAAGCGCGAACAGAACCGCCAGGTACGAGACCAAGGAACCCGCCCCGGCGACCGAGATCTTCTTCCAGCTCGACTTGATCTCGGAAACATTACCTTTCATGCTGGTCCGTCGCCAGACAAAGGGAACCGATAATACCGCCACGCTGATGAAAACCCACCAAATATACACGGCTGGCGGAGTGGAAATGACTGCGAAGCTATCTGAAACGGAATAAACCGAGATGAAGAATGCTGCTGCCAATGCCCAAGTAGTTGCGCGACTCAGTTGGAACTTAGCTACTTGTCTGATGTTTGTGTTGGCCTCGCTGAGCGAGAGACAACAAACCCCCGCGACGGACAACAATATGCCAATAATGCCGAACGTAGGTAGCGTTTCCCCGAACAACGCAGCCCATAGGGCGGTTAAGATTGGGGCCCCACCGCGAGAGACAGGGTAAACCAAGGAGAGATCGCCGCGTTCGTAACCCTTTGCTAACGTCAGTAGGTAGCCAACCTCCGCTAGGGAGGAAACAAGAAAAGGCAGGATGGAGGCTGTCGCCAAATATATCGTCGACATTGGAAGAAGTATCAACCCGTAGCCTATTGCGCCGAGGAAGTACATCCACCACATGAAAGCTAGTGTGTTAGTGGAGGACTTTGAGAGTAGATTCCATCCGGCATGTAGCAGCGCGGCCAAAAGAATCAACTCGAGGGCAATGTCGAGCATCAGTAGGACGCCAGCGTAAGACTCCCGGGAAAGTTGACGCCATTACGTTAGGCTTTACGTTTCCTTCTTACTTTGGAACCAAACGACCGACCGCGATTACGCAGCTCACTTTTCTTCGATAACCGTTCGGACTTGGGCTTAGTCTTCTCTGCGGCATCTTCCATATAGTGAAGTATGCTCTTCCAGATAACTCCGTCTTCATGCATTCTGTTTTCGAAGTTGTTGATGTTTACGAAATTTCGCAATGCTTTCTTTGTTGGCTCATCATACTTCCCGTTGATTGAGCCTTTATAGAATCCGAGTCTCTTCAGGTTTCTCTGTAAATTCCTAGCGACATTGTCCGCTATTGGGATCAGGTTGCTTGGGTCTTCGCGTGAAAGCATTGTCATGTCGTAGATCTTGAAGACGCGTTTTAGTTCGTCGATTGGGTGCGTGGAGTCGTCTACTCGTAAGTCCACGTATCTGTCAGTGAACCCTTCGTAACCACCTCTCTCTCTGACAACTAGAAGCGCGGCTGACTGTTGCCCTCTGCGATCGCCGCCAGCGTTCTGGCCGGCCGAAAGCGCAGCCAGAAGCCTGTCGATGAGGTCGCCCGCGGTTTGATCGTAGGCTCGCGCCATCGATTCAACCACATCTCTCCCGACGAGAATATTCCCCTGACAACTGTACCCATCCCCAGTAACATGCCCTGCCCATTCCATACACCCAGTCCCGGTATGAACTGCCACCGTGCCCTTGGCATCAACTATAGCCACCTGACGCACCTGCCTCTGTTCGTCTTCCAGCAATAGTCGTTCAAGCACCTCAGAAGAGGCCAACCCCTCCTCAAGCATTCTGAGTGCCTTGGGGCCGTAGCCGACGTTAACCGATGCCTGCGTCGCCACTGCCCCCACTCCGGCCCTAGCCCAAGGTACTACTGGGCCAACAGCTATGAACTTAGACTGAACCGCGACTCCAATGTCCCCGTTCTTACGGTCGTAAGCAACAATTGAGAATGTTGAAGGACTCAAGGACTTCACCCAACTCTACGCACCATAGGTTAAGAGTCTGCTCCTCAAAACTTGAACGTGTTTCGATGGAGAAAAATCAAGGAATTAACGAGTTATGGTTCACAGTTTACTAATCATAAACCGATGAAGGGTGAAGTGCTGCTTTGTCAAACAGTCGATTCGTCGACGACGAGATTTGGTCTCAGTTATTTTACGTTGGCGAATAGTTGCGATTGGGAGAGGAACGTCTCTGGGACCACTTGAGGTAGCTAGACTCAGGTGAGCAAGCTTTAAAATGAAATCGCGGCGACGCGTTAACTGAGCGAGCTTGTTCGTAGATATCAAAGTGAAAATGGCGCCAAGATACAAAGTTGCTTACCTAGTTCATGTCGGCCCTTACACTGGTCAAAATATGTGGCGCGCCGAGTTTAGTCAACTTGTAAAATGGGCAAAGAAGAGAAGGCTGCGTACGGGGAAGTGGATCATGTACTTCATCGATGAATGGGGAAAACGGCCTGAGCGAAAGCGGCGTTCAGTAGCCTGCCTCGAAATTAAGGGAAATGTAAAGCCTGATGGCAAGGTGAAGATAATGACTTTGCAAAGACAGCGTGTGGCAAGCGTTACGTTTGACCCAGACAGATTCGCGGACAGGCTTGTATACCATGGCATTGAGGGATGGCTTCAGTACCGGCCGTTCAGAGAGGCTGGTCCGAGCAGAGAGGTCTACGTTGCGAGCCCCTGGACAAGCCGTCGTGCGTGGGCTAACACGGAAGTGCAAGTTCCCCTAAAGAAGAAGTAGGAATGACTCGGCTGAGAACCCGTGTCTGACATTTCCTGGGACAGCATCAACCTTGAAGAAACGCGCGAGGCTAGATATTTACCGTGACATACTGGAAGTATTGAAACGTCAACCCGAAGGTGTCCTAATCACCAGGCTGTCCTATGGCGCGGGGCTCCCGATTGACAGAGTTAAGCCGATGCTTGATGGGTTGGCGCATTGTGATTTGGTTGTTGTTCGTGTAAGGGGCGATCCGTTGCAATCTAGCTTGGTGCAACGTCGTTTCTACTACATAACTAAGAAAGGGCTTGAATTCTTGGAGGCTTATCGCAGAATCCAAGATTTGCTGGTTTATTTGGAGAGCGAGAGGGGTGCTATGAGAAAAGAGAGGCCTACAGCCCCAATCGATTATGTTGGCATCACCGAATAATCATGCAACATTCACAGACATCTCTCAGCTTATATCGCTTAAAGACGATAGTTTGAAGCGATCATTGTGAAATCCAAGTTCATCTACACTGGAATTCACGTATCGAACCTGGAACGATCAATCGCGTTCTACAGGAAAGCATTAGGAATGAAACTTCTCTTCAAAACCCCGATAAAAGAAACTGGCGGGCGTGTTGCATGGCTAACTACGAGAGGATCGAGACAGGTTCTGGAACTGAACTGGTACCCAAAGAGGTACAGGTATGGAGGAAGCTCAGGTCTCGATCATTTGGCGTTCGAAGTGAAAGACGCATCAAACGCGTATAGGAAACTAGTGAAGCGGGAGAGAAGGGCAATGCCCCCATTCAAGGAAGGAAGATGGTTATTGGCCTACGTCAAGGATCCGGATGGAAACTGGATAGAACTAGGATCCAGGCTAAGAAAGATGACGAAATCCTGACCTAGCGAACTATGGAGACCCATTTCTTTGTCAATTTAGCTTCGCGAAAGGACTATCGGCAGCGCGCAGTGAGGAAGTAATTGCATTTTGATAGAATCTCGCTACGACAGGTTCACAGTGATCCAATAGTCCCCGCCGTCACTTTGGACAGGGGCTGTGGACGAACCATGTATAGACCAGAAGCTTGTGCTGGCCGGATAGTAGTAAGTTAACGGCCCGCTAGCGTATCCCGATACAGTTACAGTCAAGGAAATCGTTGCGGTTTCTGTTCGAACAGGGACTATGGCCATGCTTCCATCATAACTTATCCCGGTACCAACGACCCGTCCTGTTTGATCTCGAATTGTGACCTGCAGATTATACAGGAAGTGAAGCGGGTAGAAGAAGGTCACGTAAACCGTATACCCAGCAGTGACCCCTTGTCCAGCTACCGAACCAACACAACATCCAATGAGTAGAACTGCCAAAGCAATTGTAAACAGGGAAGCCCTCAATCGATACAACTCTAGGACGTATGTATGCAATCCCGGAATATAGCCTCAGTCCAATCAATCCTACACAAGCCAGAGTGGCTGCAAATGCGGTTATTCATGCCAGTAGACTTTGAATGAGACATTATTGTTTCACAGAAAGAACATTGATATACCTCTTGCTATTCCAGGAGGCCTGGAAAGAAATGAAAGTCCCACTCGCACACCGATATTTCGCAGCACTGCTCGTAACAATCGCAGTTCTCTCCCTAGCACCTACGCTAGCACATGCCACCCAACAATCCCAAACCGAAACAATCACCGTTAACATGACCGGGCAAGCTACAGCCATTGGTAGCGGCCTCTCGGGAACAAGCACGCTAAAGTTCACCGCCGACGCCTACAACAACTCTAACCAGTGGCTCATTATACAAAATGTCACAGGATCCCTCCAAATTGACTCAACAACCTTCCAATTAACCAGCGGCCAGGGAAGCATAAGCAATTTTGGCGCGGCCGCAATATTCGCCGACACAAACTCTGGAAAAGATCAACTCATCCTTCAAGGGACAATGAACGGTCAAACCCTCACGTTCGACTCACCAAGCCAGCTTACTTCGACATCCTACCTCTCACTCTCTGGCACCATTAATGAGAACCCTGGAAGCACTGGCACCTTGAGCGTGAATCCTGCGAATACGGTCGAAAACGTTACATCCCTAACTACAGGCCTCGGAAATAATACTCAAATTACCAATTCAACAACCACTCTAACTGTCGAACCCCAGAACACAACAAACACACAATCTGAAAACATGACAACAACGACTAATGCCAACTCGACTCTGCCCACAACTCTAAACAGTTCGACTAATTCGACAATCCCGGCTTCTGGCAATGTACCCCCATCGAGCGGCATACCAACCCCGGCAAATGTCACTGTAACGCAGACTCAGTACCTTAATCAGACAATCTCGGTGACTCAAACGGTTGCTAACGTGACTATCAGTTATATCGTAACATATACGGTAGCCAACACCACGATAACCCAAGCTAACGTGACAACCACCGTAAACGCAACAACAACCAATACAACCTCGACAGGCACTTAGGGCCCCTGCACATGTTTTTCTGAACTCCCTGGCCGTTTTCGCTTCTGCTGGTACGATCACCTGCTGTTAGCCCAAGCAGCGTCAACCCAAAGGCCAACTAAAATTCTGATGCGAAACGCAGCAAGCAAGGACATGTTGTTCCACAAACCTCAGCCCTCGCCTTGGGATGATTGGTGCGGGGGAGGGGATTCGAACCCCTGAACCCCTACGGGACAGGGTCCTAAGCCCTCCGCGCAATTATGCTCTGCGCCTTTGACCTGGCTTCACCCCTCCAGTGTGAGCTGGAGGTTTGGCAACCCCCGCAAATTTTCTTACGAAAGTGAGGCGTTACGGCAGGAGTTTCGTGCCCCACGCCCCGTACCATTCCCGCCAGGCAGCCCTACTGCTCCTCTTCGATTAAATATCATTACCGAACCAACCAGAAGGGCTTCAGAAAGCGCCGCCTTTCAATTTGCACGTACCCGTCATTTCTGCTCAAGCATAACGGCGCGTGTGGTAGGGCTGATTATGAAGCGTTAGGAACCTGTCACCTTCGGGCTGATCGATCAGTGACGGTTGACCAAAATGATGGGCCGCTATCCTGTTAGCGGCGAGTTTGATGGTAACTGAAGCCGAAGCGGATGAGCTTTACCGACCATACGACACACTGAAGGCGATTGGATACAGTACGGATGAGGCCAAAGAGTTTCTCGCTAGCGTTGAGACTGCGGCCCAAAGCCAAATTCCACCCGAACCCAAAAGCGAACCAGAGGCGGCGGTCAAATACAGTGTGCAACGCAGTTTGCACCGCTCCCAACTAAGGCGCGGACTGCTACTGGTAGCGTTAGGGTACGCAATCGCAGTTTGGCTATACGTCGTAGCCATGCAACTCTTCTACCCAAGCTCAATCTACTTTGCGTTCGCGACCTGACTTCCAATCCGAATGGATTACGTAGGGGAAACAGCATTCGTCTCCTCCTTCATCATAGCCACCGCCTTAATCCTCTCGAAACCGAAACTGACTATGAAACCGGGACGACAAAACAAAACAAACACTAACCCCTCGGCGTAACTGTCGTTCTTCCCTTCACTGAACGACTTCGAAAGCGCGACCTTTTCTACCTGCGACCCTGAGGCGTAGTTTTCTATGGCGCGGGGGATTGGAAGGTAAGTATTCAACCCGACCCACGCGAAGATGTGATAGGGAACCTAAGCTAAGTCGGCAAGCTCTTCTATTCTCGGACCAGTGAACCTGCTGGTTCGATGCTTGTTGAAGCGGTGGTACAGGAACCCTTAGTAGGTAATTCTGAAAGTCGATGGAAGCGAGATGACGAGTTGGGGTGTCATGAGCCGACAAGTTGACAGAACCAGCAAGCGACAGTACCGAAACAAGATCGAAATCACGGCCAACATACTCGAATTAGCCAAGCAGGGGTCCCGAAAGACACGAATAATGTACCTTGGAAACCTAAGCTTCGACCTAGTTCAAAAGTACCTCAAACAGCTTCAACAACTCGGCTTGGTAGAAGTCAAGGATAAGGCGAAGGGGGAGCGAATCTATAGCATAACAGCGCGAGGAGCCGAGTTCCTCTCCGACTTCTACGAACTACAAAAGCATTCAGAGATCGCAAGCAACAAGAAGCAAACCTTGGAAGGCGCCCTGCGCACGGAACGATGATTAGATACAGTAAGTGGGTTACTTTTCTTCCTTCAGTGGGCATACGTTGGTGAGCGGTCCGTGTACTAACAAGAAAGATACTAAAACGTGTACCGCGTATGCTTATATATGTTTATATGTGACTACATGAATATATATAAACGACGAAATCTGCTCATGCGAGGCGTTTAACTGTGAAAGATTCAAGCCTTACTGATCATTGGCATTTGACTGATCACCTCACCTCTATGGGGATGAGTAAGAAAGAGGCTGAGGCATGGATTGAGGCTAGGCGGAAGGGGCAATCATTCAAAGCAAATTCTTCTGATGGGGTACGAGACCATTTGGATAATGTCTGGAAGAGAAACACGCAGGAGAGTAAGGCTCTCAGCCAACTCAAGAACACGGGGAATACGAGGATGATTTTCGCGGCTCTATGCATTTGCGGTTCTCTGTGTTGGATGTACGTGATAGTGTTAGTGCTGGTGAATCCGGGTTCAGTCTACTGGCCCTTAGCGGCCTGGTTACCAAAGTGGGTTAGGATGGATTACTTTGGAGAGGCAGGCTTCTTCGCATCATTCCTTTTCGGGATCTTATGGGCTAAACTAAGGCATGGATCGCTTGCGAAAAGAAATGAGACATCCTTAATGCGAGGCGTTTAACTGTGAAAGATTCAAGCCTTACTGATCATTGGCATTTGACTGGTTACCTCACCTCTATGGGGATGAGTAAGAAAGAGGCTGAGGCATGGATTGAGGCTAGGCGGAAGGGCCAATCATTCAAAGCAGATTCTTCTGATGCGCTAGGCGATCATTTAGACAGGATCTTGACTAATGATTGGCATTTGACGGGTTACCTCACCTCTATGGGGATGAGTAAAAACGAGGCTGAGGCATGGATTGAGGCTAGGCGGAAGGGGCAATCATTCAAAGCAAATTCTTCTGATGCGCTAGGCGATCATTTAGACAGAATCTTAAGTAGAAATAGCAAGAGAGTAGAAAGAAATAACAGAGTCATCTGCACCGTCGATACTCTCCTCACTAACAACATCCTCCGCGCCCTTCTACTCATCCTTTGCTTAGTTCTTTCATCGGAAGTTTACGCTGGTCCGCAGTACTCGATTCCGATAAACGGGCGAGAACCGACGTTAGTCATTGGATTACAGATACAAGCCACGCCTACGTGGGCGCATGATGTCGTTCTAAATGCCTCCCTCGTGTGGAATCAGGCGCAGGTCTGGTATCAGCAGACCAGCTCTTCAAAAGGGGCAGTGTACACTTTTGTTGAGGCCAATGACGGGAGTGCTACTGTCAACTTTAACATGCCTCAAGCGTATTCCAAGATAGCGGTCGGTTGGACCAACTTCAAGTTTGCACCTTCATCTAGGATCATAATCGCCTCAACGCAGACCTTCCTCGATCCTAACGTCTTCAACGCAGCGCAGGAAAATAATGCAACGGCACGACAGATCGCATTCTGGTTGGCACTCCACGAATTAGGCCGCGTATTAGGATTAGGAAGCGTGCTTGATAGTCACGATATTATGGATCCTCTTTGGACGCCTAATCGAGTCTTTCCCATGATCTCTATACTTGACATATACGCGCTGCACGTACTAGCGTCGGGAGTCGCTCCGAACTTCGTAACGCTGCCCAGCAGTGCTGAAAATACATTGTTAGACGCACGAACTTTCCTCACACCGGGAGTGAACTCTCCGGACCCCAACGCTTGAATTTGCGACATTATCGTACTCTTCCCAGTTATTCTAACCATTTTCGGGCGCGATTCTTCTTAGGATTCCGCGTCCCTTTTTCTTAAGTTGTGAATGTTACTTGCTTATTTGAGGAGTTAAACTAGTCTGACGTTAGTTATTCCCTGTTTTCCGTAGGTTACTTGACTGCTGAGTAGCCCTCTTAGGCTAGCCGTATCTTTCGAGTCATGAGCCGACGGGTTGAGGAGGAATATGGCTGTGGCTGTGGGTTTGGATATTAGTTCGATCGCATTTCGCGCGAACGCGTAAGCCGTCTTCATATCCGTCGATAGGGCTAAGTCTGTAAGGTTATCATAAACCAAGCTTAGAGACTTATCACGGTGCTTCTCTAGGATTGGTGAGAGCATCGAGCCAGGTGTAACGTCAAAAAACTCAACGCCTTTCTCATCCCCTACAGCCGTTCGGACAGCGTTACCCTTCTTCGAGAAGACAACGACCACCTCACCATGCTGCAGGCACTCCAAGACATAATCTCTCACGAACCTCTCGTAAGGCGCGGACGAATCAAACTCAAACAGCAACTTCTTCCCACGAAGCTGGCCATGTTCAGTTCCCAGTTGCTTAGAGAACTTCTCAGCTCTGGCTTGGTTGAGGTGCTTCTTAACCTCGGCGATAAGAGCTTCTGGAGCGAATGGCTTGGTAAAGTAACCGTCAGCGCCGGCCTCGGCACCTAGCTTCCGGTCAACATCACGGCCAAGAGCAGTAAACATCACCACTGGTATGTGTCGGGTCTTAGCGTTCCCCTTCAGGATCTTACATACTTCCAAGCCTGACTTGCCCGGCATCATCATGTCCAGCAGGATGAGGTCGGGCATTTCCCCATCCACCTTCTGCAGTGTCTCATCCCCGTTGGAGGCGCTGATGACTTGGTACCCCTCACCCTCCAGCACCATCTTGGCCGCCTCAACCATCTGCATCTCATCATCCACTATCATTATTCTATCCGGCAACGCTAACTCTCCTCCTCACATGATGCGAGTCTACTCGCCACTGAGACTTTACCATTTTCCATAACCTCAGCTACCAAATGAAAAGGAGATTCATCGAATCAGGTTGAAGTCTTCGGAAATACTGTATTTACCTTACCGACCGCACTGTAGTCTCTTGCCACAACGAGGCGGAGATGCTGAAGATGCATCAGAATGCTGCTCCGCCGAGTCTGTTCTTCGCGAATGTGATATTACGCTAGATGAATGACCCGTAGAGGTTCCCAAGATAGCCTGTTATGCGCGATCCCCTCACCGATTAGCAGACTTCCTCGCTCTTGCCTGATCAAGACGTTTCTTGACCTCTGCCACTAAGTCTTCAGGAGCAAACGGTTTGCGGAAGAATCCGTCAGCTCCAGCCTGAACTACAAGATCCTCAACCTTTAGACCTGAAGCGGTGAAGAGGAGTACAGTAATCTGCCTTGTCTTCGCGCTGCTTTTCAGAATCTTGCATACTTCCAACCCAGTCTTGCCCGGCATCTGCATATCCAAGAATATCAGGTCAGGCAGCTCTGCCTCTGCCTTCCGGAGGGCCTCCTCTCCGTCGTAGGCGACAAGGACATCGTATCCCTCCATCTCCAGAACCATCTTAGCTGCGTCAGCCATATCCCTCTTATCGTCAACAACCATTATCTTATCCGGCAAAACTAACTTCCATCCCTGCTCTGATCCTCCACATGTTACGAGATCTTAAGAACAGATAGTGAGATCTGTACTTGAAAATAATAAGGTTGACCTAGCAGTGGAGTGATGCGCAGCGGATCTACGTCTGAAGCACGCGAGTTAACTTCGGCAAGGTGAATGTGAATGTGGCTCCTTTTCCTTCGCCCTCAGATTCAACCCATATCTTGCCTCCGTGAGCCTCAACTATTCCTTTGGTTATGCTGAGGCCCAGACCTACACCTTTCATCCAAGTGGGCTTCTGAATGGCAACGAAAGGCAGGAAGACCGTTGCAAGATCTTCTTTCCGGATACCGATACCTGTGTCAGAGACCGTGACCTTGAAAGCTTCAGTTATGTCTTCTAACTTGAGAGTTATCTGTCCGTTTTCAGGAGTAAACTTTGACGCATTGCTAAGAAGATTTGTCATCACTTGACTTAGCCTAATGGCGTCCCCACTGAGTGGTAGAGATCTGTCCGGAACCTCTACGTGAAGATACTGCTTCTTCACGTCAAGAGCGACTTGCGCCTCTTTGATGCTTTGATTGATGATTTCCCGCAGGTCCAGGGGTTGTAGATTCAATTGGAAGTTACCTGACTGAAAACGTCGAATATCTAGGAGCTGATCTGTTAGCTCCATAAGTCGATCAGTATCCATCTTCATAACTTGCAGACTTGACTTCAACTTCTCGGATAGTGGTCCAAGCTTTCCTGCAAGGGCATATTCCACGTGCACTTTTAGGGGTCCCAGAGGGGTGCGTAATTCGTGAGTAACGTGGGATAGGAACTGCTCCCTCATCTGCTCAAGCCGCCTCCGTTCAGAGGTATCTCTCATACTTACTATGAACGTCTTCGGTTTTCCTTCTCCATCTTTGATCATGGTGGCGTTTAGTTCGGCTGGAATTAGTGTTCCATCTTTCCTCAGCAGGACATACTCTGCGTTTCTGAGGACTGTTCCATTCATTGTTCTCTGAATATCATTCATCGCCTTTTCACGATGTTCAGGAGCGATAAGGTCAAGACTATTTCTTCCAAGCAATTCCTCAGCGCTGCTGAAGCCAAGTAATCCAAGTGTCCGATCAGATACGTCAGTTATTGTTCCATTCAGATCAGTTACGGCCACCGCATCTGGACTGGTTAATACAAGCACCCTGTATTTCTCCTCCGATTCACGTAGCACTCTGGTTCGATCCTTAACCAACTCCTCCAAATGTTCAGAATGTTTCTTCAGCTCCTCCTCCAACCTTTTGCGTTCGGTGATGTCCCTTCCATAGAGGTTCACGTAACCCGCTTCTATGATTGGTTTGGCAAGAAACGTGTATGATCTTTCGTTAAGTTCGACATCGATATCCCTACTTTGCCCGGTGTGCAGAACCTCAGTAACAAGATCACACCAATACTTTGGAGCAACTTGCCCGATTCGGGAGCTCCAACTCTGCAACAGTTTCTTACTTGATTCATTTGCGGAGACGACGGTGCCGTGTCTGTCCAGTCGCAAGACGGGGTTCGGGTTCTCGGCGGGAAACCGTGCCATATCTCTGATCTCTGCCTCCATTTGCTTGCGTTCAGTAATATCTCGCCTGAACGAGAGTGTGGCCCGTCTTCCTTCCCATTCGATAGCTACGGCATTGACCTCGACCGGTACTCTAACCCCATCCTTTCTGAGCATTATGAACTCATAGAGTGCTGGCATGTTTTCGCCGCGCTCTCGTCGGAAAGTCCTATCCCGCACGAATTCACGGCCTTCAGGAGCGACGAAGTCTACGCTATCTCGACCGACGAGTTCACTGGGATCACTGAAGCCCAGTAACTCTGCAAAACGCTTATTCGCATAAGCCATTGTCGTGCCTACATTGACTGTTACCGCATCTCTCGAAGCTTCCAACAGCATCCGATACTGCTCCTGACTTTTCCGAAAAACCTCCTCTGCCCGTTTGCGGTCGGTGATGTCTCGAATGATCACACATGCCCTTTCGCGGCCGTCTCTATCCTTGAATATGCTTGTGGCCACTTCCGCGGGGAATCTTGTTCCATCCTTACGCTTGTGAGTCAGTTCTCCCGCAAATCTTCCCGTGCGCGCCCTTTCCGCGATGGCAGCGTGAAGTCTGGGATCCGCTAGATCGATCACACCTTCCCTCCCGACTGCGCAAATTTCCTCCTGCGTTCGCCCTAACATTCGGCATGCTGCAGGATTCGCGACAAAGATAGTGCCATCAGGAGCGGTGAACAGGATTCCGTCGACGCTACTTTCGAACAGTGAGCGATACCGATTCTCACTTTCCCTCATTTGTGGGAGAGAGAGAAACTTTCGACTCAACTTGCGATCATTCTCTCGAGATGAGAACCATCCAACAATAGGAATTGGCCTAGTCATCCTACTTCAGTTTAGGCAAGGTGAATGTGAATGTGGCTCCTTTTCCTTCGCCCTCAGATTCAGCCCATATCTTGCCTCCGTGAGCCTCAACTATTCCTTTGGTTATGCTGAGGCCTATGCCTGCAGTTTCAAAGATGGCAGGCTTCTTGATGTTTGAGAAAGGTTCAAAGACTTTCGGGAGGTCTTCGCTTCGGATGCCGATGCCTGCGTCGGAGATCTGGCATTTGATCGTATCTCCCTCGTCATCCACCTTGACGGTTATGGTGCCTTGCTCAGGGGTGTACTTGAAGGCGTTGTTCAGAAGGTTCGCCAAGACTTGACGCAGTCTAGTTTGGTCTCCACGAACAGGCAAAGGTCCTTCGGTAACTTCCAGGTGAACGCGTTGCTTCTGATCTGTTTGGGCTGCTATGCTTTCGTCTAGGACCACGCGGAAATTCATTGGCTCAAGATTCAGCTGGAACCTTCCCGCCTGAATGCGGCGGAGGTCCAACAGTTCATTAGTCAACCCATGAAGCCGACCTACACTTCGTTTCATAACTTCCAGACTTGACTTCAACTTCTCGGACAGCGGCCCAAGCTTCCCTGCAGCGGCATAGTCTAAGTGCACCATTAGCGGTCCAAGAGGGGTGCGCAATTCGTGAGTAACGTGGGATAGGAACTGTTCCCTCATCTTCTCGACCAGCTTCCGTTCAGTGATGTCTTCGATGGCTAGCAGTATGAATGGTTCTCGACCTAACTCCGCCTGAACCTTCCGTGCATTAAGCAACATCACCTTCTCCCCTATCGTAGGGAAGATGTGAACTA
>Ga0181527_1001189_pt1 | contig 27494 bp, 23 predicted proteins | sample PEATcosm2014_Bin_30_FD_119762 | JGI IMG/M metagenome (GOLD analysis project Ga0181527, IMG submission 119762) | Peatland microbial communities from MTU Mesocosm Facility, Houghton, MI, USA - PEATcosm2014_Bin06_60_metaG | ecosystem: Environmental > Terrestrial > Soil > Wetlands > Peat | place...
CTTCTCGAACTCGTCGCTTGACGTATCGGGTTCGGTTGGCTTGGCCGGATCGCTCATGCCTCAATGCTACCGGGGCTGCCCCCGGCGAGGTCGGACAGCGGGTGAGTCAGGTATGTAACTGCCAAACGTTGTCCTCGCGGCGATATATCGATACGATATGTATCTCCGATGCATCACAGTCGCCCTATCCACTCGCTCGAAAGCAGCACGTTGCCCTGCGGCTTCGAATACGCGCGTTCCGGTGAGCGAGAACACCACTCGCCCTGCTCGTGCAGCCTCTTGCGGGCGCGATGATGCTCGAGCTCGCCATCCTCGGCCTCCTCGAGACGCAGGCCCTGCACGGCTACGAGATCCGAAAACGCCTGCGCGACGAGCTGGGCCTGCTCTCGAACGTCTCGTTTGGCTCGTTGTACCCGGCGCTCGGCCGCCTTGAGCGGCAAGGCGCAGTGGAGGTGCTCGAAGACTCCGAGCGAGCCAGCTCCCGGATACCGATGACCGGTTCGCTGTCGGGTGAGCGGGCCGCTCTCCGGGCACGACGGGCGGGCGGAAGTCACTCCAGGCGGGCAAGAAAAGTCTACCGGATCACCGACGAAGGCCACCGGCAGTTCGCCGCCCTCTTGGACTCCGAACGCGGCGCCAGCACAGACGATGCCAGGAATTTCGGCTTGCGCCTGGCCTTCGCCCGCTATCTGCCACCCCAGGCCCGTCTGCGCCTGCTCGAGCGGCGACGGGCCCAGCTGGCCCAGCGTCTCGCCGAGGCGCGCGCAGCGACGGCCGCAGCCGGCGTCCGCCTCGACATCTACACGCGTTCGCTCATGGAGCATGCAACAGACTCCACCGAACGCGACATCTCGTGGCTCGACCGGTTGATCGAGGAAGAACGAGACAGGGGCGGGGCGCCCTCGACCGGAAGCGTCGGCGCAGACACAGCCGGACGCGTCGGCGCAGACACAGCCGGACGCGTCAGCGCGGGCACAGCCGGACGCGTCAGCGCGGGCACAGTCGGAGCGCAAGTCCTGAGATCACAAGACCTGAGACAGATGGAAGGAGATCGTCTATGAGCAAGGTCCGGGTAGCCATCGCCGGTGTGGGCAACTGCGCCAGCTCCTTCGCGCAAGGAGTCGAGTACTACCGCGAGGCAAGCCCCCTCGACACCGTTCCGGGGTTGATGCACGTCGAGCTGGGCGGCTACCACGTGGGCGACGTCGAGCTCGTGGCAGCATTCGACGTCGACGCCGCAAAGGTAGGCCTTGACCTCTCCAAGGCCGTGTTCGCGGGCCACAACAACACGATCCGCTTCGCCTCGGTCGGGCATTTCGACGTGACGGTCCAGCGCGGTCCCACCCTCGACGGGCTCGGCTCGTACTACCGGCAAAGTATCGACGAGTCTCCGGCGGAACCCGTGGACGTGGCCCGGGTGCTCTCCGACACCGAAGCGGACGTGCTCGTGAGCTACCTGCCGGTGGGCTCGGAGAAGGCGCAGCGCCACTACGCCCAGGCTTGCCTGGACGCAGGTGTCGCTTTCGTGAACGCCATACCCGTGTTCATCGCCAGCGACCCGCAGTGGGCACGGAAATTCCGCGACGCTTGCATCCCCATCGTGGGAGACGACATCAAGAGCCAGGTGGGATCGACCATCGTCCACCGGATCCTCACCAGGCTCTTCGAGGACCGCGGCCTGGCACTGGACCATACCTACCAGCTGAACGTCGGCGGCAACATGGACTTCATGAACATGCTCGAGCGCGAGCGCCTCGAGTCGAAGAGGATCTCCAAGACTCGTGCCGTCACCAGTCAGGTCGAAAGCTTCGTACTCGACGCCGACGACGTGCACATCGGTCCGTCTGACCATGTGCCCTGGCTCGCCGACCGCAAGTGGGCATACATCCGCATGGAGGGCCGCAACTTCGGCGACGTCCCGCTCAACCTGGAGCTCAAGCTCGAGGTTTGGGACTCGCCGAACTCCGCTGGGGTGATCGTCGATGCCGTACGCTGCGCCAAGCTGGCCCTCGATCGCAAGATCGGCGGTCCGCTTGTCGGACCTTGCGCCTACTTCATGAAGTCCCCTCCGGTGCAGTTCCACGACGATGAGGCTCGCCGGATGGTCGAGGCTTTCGCCGCTGGTGAGCCTTCGCCGCCATGGCCCGAAGACTGAGCCGATAGCGAAGCTAACAGCGAGCCGACCACCACTCGTCAAGACGACGGTAGGCCTCTTCTTCGCCCAAAGGACCCTCCTCGAGGCGAAGCTCGAGGAGCAAGTCAAGGGCTTCGCCGACCATCGGGCCGGGCTCGAGTCCAAGGTGCTCCATGACCTGGCGACCGTCGAGGTCGGGGCGAATCGCATCGAGCTCTTCCTGCGCGCGTAGCTCTTCGACCCGGCGCTCGAGCTCATCGATCCGTTGCTCCAGCTCGCGCGCCCGGTTCACGTTTCGGGTAGTGCAGTCACAGCGGGTGAGCTCGTTCAACCTGCCCAACAACGGCCCTGCGTCTCGCACGTAACGCCTGACCGCCCGATCGGTCCAGCCGAGCCGGTAGGTGTGAAAGCGCAGGTGCAGCTCGACGAGACTCGCCACCGTCTCCGTGTCGTCTCGCGAGTAGCGAAGCGCTGTCATCCTGTTGCGCGCCATGCGAGCCCCCACGACCTCGTGGTGATGGAACGTCACCTCTCCTGGACCGAAGGCCCGCGTGCGCGGCTTCCCGATGTCGTGCAGCAAGGCGGCTAGGCGCAGCAACCGGTCGGGCGACGTCTTGTCCACGACCGCCAGGGTGTGAGCCAGCACGTCCTTGTGCCGGTGGATCGGGTCCTGCTCGAGGGCCAGCGCGGGGAGCTCCGGGAGGAACTCCTCCGCCAGTCGCGTCTCCACGCAGAACCACAGTCCCGGAGAAGGGCGTGGCACCACGAGCAGCTTGTCGAGCTCGTCACGAACGCGCTCGGCGGAGACGATCTGGAGACGTTCATGCATCTCGCGCACCGCGTCGGTGAGTCGCGCCTCGGGCTCGAGGCCCAACGCGGCGACGAAGCGCGCCGCCCGCAGCATGCGAAGAGGATCGTCGCCGAAGGAGATCTCGGGGTCGAGCGGTGTGCGCAGGCGGGAGGCGGCAAGGTCCTCGAGACCGCCATAAGGATCGACGAGCTCGAGCTCCGGCAGCTTGATGGCCATCGCGTTTGCGGTGAAGTCCCGACGCGAGAGGTCGAGCTCGATCGAGTGCCCGAAGGCGACGTCGGGCTTTCGCGAATCCGGCCTGTAGGCCTCGGCCCGGTGGGTCGTGATCTCGAAGCGCCTTCCTGCCTTCGCGGCCCCCACCGTCCCGAAGCGCTTGCCCTGGAGCCACACCGCATCCGCCCAGCCCCGCAAGATGCGCTCGACCTCGTCAGGCACGGCATCGGTGGTGAAGTCCAGGTCCGTGCCCTTGAGGTCACCGGCGACCGGGGCGGTCCCGACAACGAACGCGTCGCGAACCGACCCCCCTACCAGGTACAGGCTGTGACCGGCCGTCTCGAAGCGCTTTGCCAGCTCCGCGGTGCTTTCGACGAGATACCCGAAGCGCTCTGGGATCACACGCTGAGGGTAATGCGGACCTGGCCCCGCCTGGCAGTAGGCTCATGCGCCGAGGTGGACCGTACCGAGGCGAGCATCGCTCCACCACGCGGGGCTGCCCGCACGGAAGACCGAGCCGAGCGTCCGAGGGCACGGAGGTTTGCGGCACTGGGCGCAGGTGCGCTCGTGGCGACCATATCTGCCACCGCTCTCCTCGCTGTTCAGGCAAGCCCCGCAGGCTCGACGAGCCAGCCGGCGAGCACCTTGTCGCTGCTCGCGGTACCGAACTTCGTCACGCCGAGCCAGCCGTTTCAGGCCCAGCTCGCGATCCACAGCGGGCTCGACCGCAGCTCCCTGGACCTCGAGGTCGATCTCTACCCGAGGCTGCCCTACCGTTCCGAATTCGACGAGACACTGAACGGGACTCCCGTGAGCGCGGCGCTCGAGAAGTCGGATCCCATCCCTCTCACCTCACTCCCGGCCGACCAGCCGGGAGTGAAGCTCACCGTCCTGGTGGAGGCACGCGGCTCGACCACTCCTGGGAGTGGCCCTTTCACGGCACACCTGGACTGCCAGAGCGGTCCATGCGCCGGTGTCTACCCGCTTCTCGTCCAGCTGACCGACGCCGCCACTTCTGCGGTGGTGGCGCACCTGCTCACCTACCTCGTCTACACGTACCCCTCGAACTCCCAACCACTGCGGTTCGCGCTCGTGGTCCCGATCTCGACACAATCTCAGGCGCCTTCGACCAAAGGGACCCTCCTGCGCCCGAGTCCTGCGGCGTTGTCGGAGCTCGACTCACTGGTCTTCGCTCTCTCAAGTGCGCACGTCCCACTAACGCTTCTGCCAAGCCCCGCCACCGTCAGCTCGCTTGCCACGGACCCCTCGGCTCGCTCGAAGCAGGCGCTGCGTTCGCTTGCAGACCTGGCGAGCACGAGCACGGCCGGCAGACAGACGCTGTGTGGGCCCTTCGCAGATATCGACGTCGGACAGCTCGCCTCGGCAGGCCTCGCAGACGAGGTCTCCCGCCAGGTGCGCGAAGGCGCATCGGTGCTCAAACTCGACCTCGGCGCGAGCTGCCCGGCCGGAGGGACATTCGTGTCGGAGGGCAGCATCAACCAGTCGGCACTCAGCGCGCTGGCGAACCTCGGGTACTACGACGTCGTCGTGCCCCAGAGCTCTGTGACAGGACCAGCTCCTTCTGCCACCTGGTCGAGGCTGCTCGACCTCGGCGACACCCGCTCTGAGTCGCTCCTGGCGAAGACCGTGGACCCTGGGCTGTCCTCCCACCTCCGGGTGGCCGCGCATAGCGACCCCGTCCTCGCGGCAGACCAGGTCCTCTCGGAGCTGGAGCTGATCTATTACGAATACCCGGCCACCGAGAACCCACGGGGCGTGGTCGCGGTGGCACCCACCTCGTGGGACGCCAGCTCGACCTTCGTCGCAGATCTCCTCAGCGGTCTTTCGGCCAACCCCATGGTGAGCCCCGTGAACCTCGCCGCTTTCTTCTCGGAGGTGCCCGTGGGAGGCACGACGGGCAGCGTCTCCCAGCCCTCGAGCCGACGTCCCACCGTCGCCGTCGCGACCGCCAAGTTGCCGGTACACGCGATCCGTCTCGCACGCGCCCGGCTCCAGGAATTCACCGGGGCCGTTTCCCAGAGCGCCGCAGGCGCCTCCGAAGCCCAGGCTCTCGACCAGCTGCTGCTCGTCGCGGAGTCCAGGACCCTCGGTGTCAAGAAGCAGCCGGCTGCAGTGTCCGATGCGTCAGCAGCGCTCTCCTCCCAGCTCCACTCGCTGTCGGTGAACGCAGGAGAGATCAGGCTCACGTCGAACGCCGCGTTGGTTCCCATCACGATCGTGAAAAACCTGCCGTACCCGGTGACGGGGGTGATCGGCGTCACGAGCGACAAGCTGGCGTTTCCGCAAGGCTCACAGTCACCGGGGAACATCTGTCACCCCCCAGAGGTGCACAGCTCGGAGGGCCGCTCGAGCTTCTCGTCGAAGTGCGTGATCAACCACAGCACGAACGTCGTCTACGTGGACATGCGCTCAAGAGCGTCGGGTGACTTCCGGATCTCGGTAACCATCACTAGTCCCGACGGACCTCTCGTGCTCGCCAGCGGGAAGCTCACCGTGCGCTCGATGTCCACCTCCGCGGTGTCGGTCGCACTGTCAATCGGCGCCACGCTAGTCCTGCTCGTGTGGTGGGGCCGCACCTTCTTGCGCAGGCGGCGCAGAAGACGCCCCGCACACGCGCTCTGCACTCGGACCACGAGGTGAGTCGCGCCGTGACGGCCACGGGAGGATCCTCTCCGAGAGTGGGTCGCGACACGGCGATCATGGCGGTCGGCACAACCTTGTCGCGAGCCACCGGTGTCGTACGAACGTTCGCCCTCGCCTACGCACTCGGGTCGCTGGCGCTGGCCGACGCCTACAACCTCGCCAACACGATCCCGAACATCGTCAACGACATCGTGCTCGGCGGGATCGTGTCGGCGACGTTCATCCCGGTCTTCGTCGAGAGGTTTTCCACGCGCCCGGAAGACGAAGCATGGGACGCGATCTCCGCTGTGACGAGCGTCACTTTGCTCGTACTCGCGGCAGCAACGGTCTTGTTCTTCGCACTCACCCCCCTCGTCATCGTCGCCACTACCGCGCTCAACCACTCCGCGCACGCCACGCAGACCCGTCATGTGGCAACCGACCTGCTGCTGTTGTTCGTGCCTCAACTCGCGTGCTACGGCTTTGTCAGCCTGGGTACTGCTCTCCTGAACGCTCGCCGCCGGTTCGCGGCGCCGATGTTCGCCCCGATCGCAAACAACGTCATCCTCATCGTGGTGCTCCTCGTGTTCGGCACGCTCGTAAGACAACGTTCTGTCTCTGCGGTTGCGGACCACCGGGGACAGCTGCTGCTCCTGGGCCTAGGGACCACGCTCGGTGTGGTGGCCCAGGCGGGTCTCATGATCCCGAGCCTGCGGCGCGCCGGCCTGCGCCTCAGATGGAGACCGGACTTCCACCACGAAGCAGTCCGAAAGATCCTGCGCTTGTCGGGATGGACCTTCGGGTTCGTGCTCGCCAACCAGCTGGCGCTGTTGGTAGTGCTCAGCATGTCCGAGAAGGTCGGACCGGGCGCGGTGAGCGCCTACACCTACGCTTACACGTTCTTCCAGTTGCCATACGGGATCGTGGCGGTGTCGATCATGGCAGCCACCGCACCCGAGCTCGCCACCCACTGGGCTACGGGCGACACCGGGGCTTTCCGCCGACGCATGGCGGTGGGGTTGAGGGCCATGCTAGCCGTGATCATCCCGGCCGCTGCCGGCTTGCTTGTACTCGCGCGGCCTCTGGTCGCCCTGCTCTTGGGCCATGGAGCAAGCAGCACTGTGGACACAGTTCCCACGGCGAGCTCCCTTTCAATGCTCGCGCTCGGGTTGCCAGGGTTCTGCGCGTTCCTCTACGCGACAAGGGTGTTGCAGTCGATCCAAGACCTGCGCTCCGTCTTCTGGCTCTACGTGCTGGAGAACGGAATCAACATCGTCTTCGCTGTGTCGTTAGCAGGGCCGCTCGGTGTTCGTGGCATCGCGCTCTCGATATCCATCGCTTACACGATCGCCTCGCTGGTGGCCCTGGCGCGTGTGCGGAGCCGTGTGCACGGGCTTGGCGCTCAGTGGTTAACGAGACCGCTGATGCACGTGCTGCTTGCCTGCGTAGCTCTAGTGGCCGGTGCCGCGCTCGGCAGCAACATCACAGCCTCGCAGACAGGCCTCGGCCTGCTCGCCCGGGTGGCCCTGGGAGTGGTTGCCGGTGCGCTTGCCTACGTGCTCGCTGCAGGGGTCCTCGCCCTCTTGACACGCCGCTCCGGCATCCCCGGTCCAGATCACATCCCCGGCCCAGGCCGCCGACGCCCGAGGCGAAGCCAGCAAGTCGCGCCGCCACCCCCCGAGCCACTACCCCCCGCGGGGCGCCCGCCCTATCGTCCCGAGAGCCTTGGGCCCACGCGCCCTCCCGAACCCGGTGGACCCGTGCGTGACAGACTCGGCACTTGACAGAAGAGGGAGGTCTCATGGCAGACATCCAGGTCATCGCCGATAGTGCCTGTGATCTGGCTCCCGAGACGGTCGAAGAGCGCGGGGTGAGAATCGTCCCACTCTCGATCCGCTTCGGCACGGAGGAGTTCGTCGACCGCGAAGAGCTGTCGAGCAAGGAGTTCTGGGACAGGGTCATAGCCGGACCCATCGTCCCCGAGACGGCAGCGCCCGCTCCTGGGGCGTTCCAGCGTGCGTTTCTGGACGCGGCCGACGAGGGTCGTTCCGGCGTGCTGTGCATAACGCTTTCCTCTCGCCTCTCGGCCACGTACCAAGCGGCATGCGCCGCCGCTCAACTTGTGACTGACCGCATCGCAGTGCGCGTCGTCGACTCGCTCACGGTCACCATGGGAGAAGGCCTCCTCGTGCTCTCCGCCGCCGATCAAGCCGACCAAGGCAGGTCGCTCGACGAGATCACAACGAGCATCGAGAATCTGATGACGCGTACACGCGTCTACGGAGTCCTCGAGAGCCTTGACTTCGCGAGGCGGGGAGGGCGCATAGGTGGGGCCGCTCATCTCGTGGGCTCGCTCTTGTCGATCAAGCCGGTGCTCGAGGTGCGCGGGGGAGTCGTCGAGGTGGAGTCCAAGCAGCGCACGCGCCAGCGTTCCCTGGAGTACCTCGCTGACAAGGCTCTGAAAGCCGGCCCGCTCGAGCGGCTGGCGGTTGCCGACGGCGCAGCCAAGGACATCGGAGAAGTGCTCGACATGCTCAGTGCCGCCCACCCGACATACGAGACGATGACGACCGATCTCGGGCCTGTGATCGGGAGCCACGCAGGCCCTGGCGCCATCGGGGTCTGCTTCCAACTGGCGCTCTGAGTTCCGTCCTGCCATCCCCGCCGGAGCACGAGACACGAACCCGGACATCGAAAAGCGCCTTGCCGACTAACCTCGTCGGCATGGACAACCCAGACCCGAAGGGCGTGCCGCCTGCAGGCGTGCCGCCTTCCAGCTCGTCGTCGGACTGGCAGGCGCGCGCGGCCGACACGATCGAGGCTACGGTCGCGGCAGTACACGACCGAGTGGTTCGGCCGCTGATCATCGCCGCACGCGCTGTCGTGTTCGGAATAGTCATTGCCTCGATGGTGCTGGTCCTGTGTGTCGTGCTGTCGGTGGCGCTCGTGCGTCTGTTCGACGTCTACTTCTTCGGTGGCAGGGCATGGGCATCCGAGGCCCTCGTGGGAACGGCGCTCACAGTGGCGGGGATCGCGGCTTGGTCGCGTCGCAATGCACGTCACGCAGCCGAAGAAGGATGACCGCACCCGAGACCCGTGACGTCGTCATCTTGGGTTCAGGCCCAGCAGGGCTCACGGCGGCCATCTACACCGCCAGAGCCAGCTTGAGGCCTCTGGTCCTGGAAGGCGAGCCTTCGTCCACCAGCGATCAGCCCGGCGGCCAGCTGATGCTCACGACCGAGGTCGAGAACTATCCCGGTTTCGTCGACGGCATCCTCGGACCGCAACTCATGGAGCGCTTCCGCGCCCAAGCCGAACGGTTCGGCGCGCAGCTCGTGACACGCAGAGCTACGCGGGCAGACCTGAGCGAGCGGCCGTTCACCGTGTGGAGCGACACGTCGGCTACCGAGCCCGCAGTGCTCGCCCGGAGCTTGATCGTGGCTACTGGCGCTCGCTCTCTCATGCTCGGCGTCCCCGGCGAGGACCGCCTGCTCGGTCACGGGGTGTCGACTTGCGCGACATGTGACGGGTTCTTCTTCCGCGAGCAGGACGTGGGCGTCGTCGGAGGAGGGGACTCCGCCATCGAAGAGGCTCTCTTCCTCACCCGTTTCGCTCGTAGCGTCACGATCATCCACCGGCGTAAGGAGCTGCGCGCGTCGAAGATCATGCAAGATCGCGCGTTCGCCAACCAGAAGATCGCCTTCCGCTGGGACTCGGTGGTGACGGAGCTGCGCGGAGAACAGAAGCTGTCGGGAGTCGTGCTCACGAACGTGACCAGCGGCAGAAGCGACGTTCTTCGCCTGTCGGGTCTGTTCGTTGCCATCGGTCACCAGCCGAGCACGACGATCTTCGCCGGCCAGCTCGACATGGACGAAGCCGGTTACATACGCACCACCGTCGGCACTCGCACGAACGTCGAAGGCGTATTCGCCTGCGGAGATGCCCGAGATCACGTCTACCGCCAGGCGGTTACAGCGGCCGGATCCGGGTGCATGGCGGCAATCGACGCCGAACGCTGGCTGGAGACGCAGCCGCACCTCTGATCGACTTGTGAAGGGTACCGCTGGCGTGCGAAGTTCGACACCAAGATTGCTCGCCCCAGCGTGGGCGGGGGGTTCTCCGTCCCGGAGGGTTCCCCCGTCCCACAGTGGGTGAACGGCAAGCCGGTGGAATGGAACGGGCAGCTCGAGTGTTGAAACGCCGTCCAGGCACTTTACGAGCCGTCCCGGGGAAGTGAGACATGAGCGAGAAGATCACGAGCCTGAGCGACGCTACTTTTGACGCTCATGTCAAGGCTGCCGACACCCCGGTGCTGGTGGACTTCTGGGCCGAGTGGTGTGGTCCGTGCAAGGTGATCGCCCCGATCCTGGACGAGATCTCCAGCGAACAGGCGGGAAAGATCGAGATCGCGAAGCTCAACATCGACGAGAACCTAGAGGTGACCCGCCGCTACAACGTCATGAGCATCCCGACGCTGATCCTGTTCAACGACGGCGAGCCGGCGCTTCGGGTCGTGGGGGCCCGGGGCAAGGTACAGCTTCTTCGGGAGCTCGAACTCTACCTGTAGCCACTGGCACCGCCCCCGGACCGCTGCCTCTCAGCCGTGGCCGCCAGGGCGAGGCGGTCTGCGATCTCCAGCAACGACTCACAGCGCTCGACCTCCCCTGCGTCCCCGACCCTGAAGGAGATTTTGGCCCCGGTACGGCTTCAGCGGTAGAGGCGTTCCAGCACAAGCGCGGGTTGCGAGTCGACGGCATCTGCGGCCATCAGACATGGTCTGCGCTGGTCGAAGCGGGGTTCCGCCTCGGCGACCGGTTTCTCTACCTCCGTCGAGCCATGCTGCGAGGTGACGACGTCGCGGACCTGCAGCGGCGTTTGTCGGCTCTAGGCTTCGACATCGGCAGGGTGGACGGCATCTTTGGGAATTTGACTTCGTCCGCCCTCGCCGATTTCCAACGCAACGTGGGGCTCGCGGCCGACGGCATCTTGGGAGCGTCGACATTGCAGGAACTGAGGCGGGTGACGCCGCGCCACGCAGAGCCCGAGCTCGTGAGCACGGTGAAGGATCGCGAGCGTCTGCGTCGCGCGCCGCGCACCCTCCTGGGCCGACGTATAGCCGTCGGTGAGGAGGGTGGGCTCGACGTGCTCGTCGGAGCGGTGCGGCGCCGTCTCACCGAAGGTGGAGCCCAGGTCGTGCCCTTGTTGCATCCCGACGGCTCGGCTCAGGCAGCCGCAGCCAACGCTGCGGATGTCGAGGCCTACCTGGGCTTACGCCTGGATCCTGATCACGAGCGCTGCGTGGCTGCCTACTACGCCGGCTACAACTACGAGTCTCAGGGAGGGCGCCGCCTGGCCGAGCTCGTCCAGCGGTTTGCCGCTGCCGCTCTCCAAGTTCGCGCCGGTGGGGCAATGGGGATGTCGCTGCCGGTATTGCGCGAGACCCGTATGCCTGCCGTGATCTGCGAAGTAGGTCCCCCCGCCACCGTCGTCATGCGGGCACGGCCCCTCGCCGCGGCTTTGGTCGACGCCCTCAGCGCTTGGGTCACTACGCCAGTCGACTGACCAGGCACCTGGAGCGTGCTTCGGTCGTCGACAGCGAGGATTCAGAACTCTGCCACTCTACGTGCCCTTGAAAGCCCTACTCCCCACGTTGAGTGCTATAACGACCCTGAAGCGTCGGCTCAACACAAATAACCCAACTGTCCACAGCCTCATGCACAGGTTGTGGATGAGAGTTCACCCGTCGTGGAGCGACTGATGCCCAGCGTCTTGGGTCAACCTACAGAAGGAACACCTACCATCAACTTGTAGATCCGCTCGAGGTCTTCGAGGGTGGCGAACTCGACCACCACCCTTCCCCTACGGGCACTCATGTCAACCTTGACCCGAGTGTTCAGATGAGCCGACAGCAGTTCCTCGAGCTCGAGCACACCAGGAGCGGGCAGCCGTCGTCGGGCACCGGGCCCACTGGCGGCGTGCTCGCTATCAGCGCCGTTCGTGCTCGGAGCTTGGGCCTCTGATGGGTGGGTCTCGCCGCCCATTTCCTGGACATGGCGGCGGACGAACTCCTCGACGGCCCTGACCGTCAATCCTTCGGCCACTGCTTGCTTGGCCAGTTCCTCTTGGAAGCTTCGATCCGGCGTACCAAGCAGAGCACGCGCGTGGCCGGCACTGATCGCGCCATCAGCCAGGAAGCGTTGAACGCCGGCCGGCAACTGCAGGAGACGAAGCGTATTCGTGACAACCGTACGGCTCTTTCCCACCTTGGACGCCACTTGCTCGTGCGTGTACCCAAAACCCTCTACAAGCTGCTGGAAGGCAGCAGCCTCCTCGAGGGCGCTCAGGTCTTCGCGGTGGAGGTTCTCGACGAGGGCCTGCTCCAAGCTGTGGACGTCAGAAGACTCCTGGACGAGAACAGGGATCGACTGAAGACCGGCGCGGCGTGCGGCACGCCAGCGACGCTCGCCCGCGATCAGCTGGTACTCGCCGGCGTCGGTCTCACGCACCAACACCGGCTGGAGTACCCCGACTTCTCGGATCGAAGCGGCCAGCGACGACATCGTCTCCTCGTCGAACTGCCTCCTTGGCTGGAGGGGGTTTGGGTGGATGCTCACAAGGGGAACCTCCCTGAAAGCAGAGTCCCGGTCCCCGGTCACCTGCTGGGGGATCAGAGCCCCTAGCCCCTTGCCCAACCCGCTACGACGCGCCACCGCTGACCTCCTTTGCTAGCTCCCGGTAGGCGATAGCGCCCCGCGATCCCGGGTCGAACGCCGTGATCGGCTGACCAAAAGAGGGGGCTTCGGAGATGCGCACCGTCCGGGGTATGACGTTCCTGCAGACTCTGTTCCCGAAGTGGGAACGAACCTCCTCCGCCACCTGCTCCGCCAGCTTCGTGCGGCCGTCGTACATGGTCAGGACGATCGTGGTGAGCTTCAGCCCGTCGTTGAGATTGTTCTTCACCAGCTCCACGTTCCGCAGGAGCTGACCTAGCCCCTCGAGGGCGTAGTACTCGCATTGGATCGGCACCAGGACTTCGTCTGCTGCCGCGAGGCCGTTCACGGTGATCAGCCCCAGTGAGGGCGGGCAGTCGACGAGTGTGTAGTCAAAGTCACCGGCGATGGACTCCAGAGCACGGCGTAGCTTGAGCTCTCGGCTGAACGTGGGAACCAGCTCGATCTCCGCCCCGGCAAGATCAATGGTTGCCGGCGCAATGAAAAGGTTCTTCATGCTCGTCGGCTCCACCGTGTCCTCCATCTTGGCGTCGCGCATGAGCACGTCGTACATGGAAAGCTCGAACGAACGGGCGTCGATCCCCACGCCAGTGGTCGCATTGGCTTGCGGATCGAGATCTACGATCAGGACTCGATAGCCGAGCTCGGCCAATGCGGCTCCCAAGTTCACAGCTGTAGTCGTCTTGCCCACTCCACCTTTCTGGTTGGCTACGGCAATGATCCTGGGTAGTCGCCGAGCGGTGCTTTCGCGGCTTTCGGCCGCCACCTCATCGAGGCTGCCAAGAGCCTTGGAGACCCCACGTCCGCTCGCCTTCGGTCGCAGCTTCGACAACCGCGAAGATGTTGTTACGGGAGATATGGGCTCGGCGAGCTCGGGGGTCTGCTGGGTGGCTCGGGCTTCTGGTGCCGGCGCTTCCGCAACGGATTCTGCTACGACGGCTGCCACGGGAGTGATCGAGACTATGCCCTCGTCTCGCTCCGCCACTTCTGTCGCGGAAGAAGTCCCGCCTGCACCCTGACCCGGTGCAGTTGTGTCTGCGGGGGCTGGGGTTTCATGATCCACGGCCAACGCGTGGTCAGCAGTTTCAGGATCCTCGGCCTCTTCCGGCTTACTTTTCTCCCTTTCGGCACGCCATCTCCTGCCTCGCAGGCGAACGGCCACCGCTCAGACCTCTAGCAAGTCGAGGCGCACGTACCCATCCTTCACATCCCTGAACCCCAGGTCAAGAGTATGGCGGTCCGATAATCAGATAAATGCCCGTAATTGCCCGCGTTCGTCCGCTAGGGAGCCCATCTGTTGACATGTGCCACGTGAAACCTCACAGGGCGACGGCTCGTCCATCATGGCTGGCGCCGCTACTCGGCACCTTGTAGATGGGGCGCTTCATGGCAACACCCACTCGTCGAGGAAAGCGCTCTGGACAAGGCAGGACCTGCTGCAGGACCTGGTACCCAAACCGACGACGCCAGCCCGCTATGCCCTCTAACCCGACCACCGCCAGACCCTCGGGTGGCCAGCGATCCGCGTTCGATGCGCAAGCGCCCACGTTCGAGCCGGGGGCCATATCAGCCGGCGGCTCCGATACCACCAGCAAGCCGCCTCTGAGAAGAAACGGTGCGGCGCACTCCGCGGTCACCGGGGGAGGACCGAACGAGCGAGCTACAACCAAGTCAAAGGCATTTCGTAGATCCGACCTTGCGGCCACCTCTGCACGAGAGTGGACCACTTTGACCCTGTTGGCCCATCCACAGGCATCTACGGCTTTCCGCAACGCCACGGCCTTGCGGAAATTGCCATCGAGAAGCACCGCCTCGGATCGCTGCCAACGATGAGCCAGCACGAGGCCGGGCAGCCCGCCACCCGATCCCAGGTCCAGGAATCTGGCAGGGCCGTCCGCGGCAAGGTCGGCACGCGCCGATGACGTCACATCGCGCTTCGGCTCGAGCTCGAGTGCCAGAAATGTCTCTGCGCACGCAGCGAAGTCCCAAGCATGGGCGATCTGCGTTACCAGCGACTCCCCACCGAGAGATCCGACCTCGAGCGCGAGCTCCAAAGCCCCCAAGACAGGGCGTGGCAGCTCGGCGAGCTCAACCGTCTTCTGCCCCTTCGGTCTCCGGCTGAGCAGGCTCTGGGGCCACCACTATGTAGCGCCTCGGCTCCTCACCTACTGACCTGGTCACGACCCCTTCGATCTCGTTCACGGTATCGTGCACCACCTTCCGGTCGGAAGCCGACATCGGCTCGAGCGCACGCTCCGAAAGACTCGCCAGGACTTCCTCGACCACCTGACGGGTGAAGCGCTGCAGTGCTGCAGCCCTCTTCACCCGATACCCGGCAACGTCCACCAAAATGCGGTCACTCCGCCCGCCCGTCCGGCGCTGGACCACCGTCCGCGCCAACTCCTGCACGGCAGTCAGGGTCCCGCCGCCGGGTCCGACCAAGATGCCGAGCTCTGGGCCGTCCACTGCAACCTGCACAGTGCTGTCGTCAACAATGCTCATCGTGACAGTGCCGGGCAGCTCCAACAAGTGAACGAGGCCCTCGACGAACTCCCGGGCAGATTCCCCCTGCTCTTCCAGTGATAGGCCCTCCCCCACAGCTTCCTCCTTCGTTGCACTGGTTCTACCGGCCCGACCGGCCTTACCGGCCCGTTCGGAATTCCCATGCGCAGCCTCGTGCTGGAGCGCTTGAACCGTGCTCCCACCCGCACCCGTGCTCACAGCGCCCGCCCCGTTGGCTCCTACGGACTGGCCCGAGACTCCGGCGACAGCCGGGGGACGGTCATCCTTGGGAAGCCTGCGTCTGCGGCTTCGCTGGCTGCGCTTCGTCTCGCCGCCTGAAGCGCGGTTCTCAGAGACGTCCTCGCCAGCAGTACCCACGGGCGTCTCGTTCACCTCGGCCAGTTCCTCAGCGCGCTCGTTCTCTGCCGCCGACACGATGTCCTGCGAACGAGAACCTTCCTTGGCGGAGACCCCCCCACCAGGTGGTCGCCGCGGACCCCTGCTCTCCTGGCTTTGATGACGAGCTCGGGGTCGCTTGGGTCTCGGGCTCGTAGGGCGGACCCGGGCTCTGACACGAGCCTCACCTCGTATTCGCCCGAAAAGGCCCCCACGCGGCTCGCTGACGATGACGAACTCAGTGTCGCTCTCGTCCACACCGAGCTGATCGAGGGCCGCTTCTTTGGCTTCCTCGATGTTCCTACCTGTCGTTTCCACCCACTCCATCGTCGATCAACGAGCCCTTCTGCCTCGCTTGGCCCTCGATCGCGACTGGGCGACCTTCTTCGGTGGGGCACCGTTCGGGCTGGGACTCTGCGGGCTGGGACTGTTCGTGGCCCCTCTCTTTGTAGGAGCGCCGTGCTCGGGAGCCCCGCCTGCAGGTTCGCCAGGAGGACGTTGCGGGTGAGGAGTCGCCTCTGGCTTCCCGACGCTCCTGGAAGGCCCCTGCTTCGGTGCGACGCTCGCCGACGGGCCTTTCCCGGGTTCGATCTCCGCCTTCTTGCTCATGCCAGCTTCACGCTCGATCGCTGCGCGTCTCTCGCGCTGCTCGGCTTGCTGCTCGAGTGCTCTCTTCTGGGCCTCGGCCATCCGTTCCATGAGAGTACGTCTGCGAGGTTTCGCCGCCTTACCCCCCACTCCCGGCAACACCTCCTCTGATGCTCCGCCTGTCGGCGGGGGCTTCGCAAGCACACCGGACCGAAATACACCTTCTTGGATCCCTATGCGGCACAAGCTGGAGACGATGAAATAGATGTTCACCCCTGCTGCGATATTTATATAAATCAACGCAAACATAATAGGCATATAGCGCTGCATCATCTGCGCCTGTGGATTGGCTTGTGCCATTTGGGGATTTCGGCTGTTCAGCTGCTTCATCTGCAAGTACATCAGTGCAATAGCTACCAGGATCAGTAGTGCGTAAGGCAGGGCCTGGGTGATGGAATGATGTCCCAGCACCTTGGAAGCGAGGTCGATTCCGAACGCGGGCATCTTTCCGTTGTGACTCAGCAGGCTTTTATACAGCTTCGTGCTGTGACCGATGTACCGAGGAGAGCTACACAGCCTCTGTCCACAGTGCCCGTTCTTGACCGTATTAGTGAGGCCGCGTATTACGTCATACAGGATAATGAAGATCGGGAATTGGATCACCATTGGTAAGCACCCACCGACCGGGTTGACCCCATGTTCCCGGTAGAGCTTCATCATCTCTTCGTTGAGGGTTTGTTTGTCGCCCTTGTACTTCTGCTGCAGTTTCTTCATCTCGGGTGCGAGCGTTTGCATCGCCATCATCGAGCGCGTGCTCTTCACCGTAAGTGGCGCCGTGATGATCATGACCACGACCGTGAGCAGGGCGATCGCGATCGCGTAATTGGGAACCAGCGCGTAGAAGAGGGCCATCAGCCACGCCATCGCCTGGAACAACGGTTGGAACACCTGGCCCAGCGTGCTCGCGAACATCGTGACTGCGTTCATCGCAGCCCGCCTCTTTGCGGTACCGGGTCGACCCCATGCCCGCCCCACGGGTGACAACGACCGAGCCGCTTCAGAGCCAGCACACCGCCGGACACGACCCCATGGCGTTCTATTGCCTCGATGGCGTACTCCGAACAGCTAGGCAGGAACCGGCACGGCGAGGGTCTGCCGGCCCGACCGAGCTGGTACAGGCGGATCATCCACAGGACGGACCTAAGCCCTGGTCCACCTCGTTCTTCGATGCCTGTGCCGATGTCCGCGTGCTCCTTTCCAGGGCTATATGAACTTTCAGCGCGTGCTACGTCACCCAGCGTGTTCATCAGTGCTCTGGCCTGCTTGCCGATGCCATCGCTTGGGCCACTTTCGTCTTGAGCTCCTCGTAGCTGAGGCCGCAGGCTTCACGGTCCACGGACACCAGGTAAGCGCCGGGCCGCAGCTCGGTTGCGAACTCGCTCACCGCCGCCCGCAATCTGCGCCGCAAGCGGTTGCGCGCCACCGCATGTCCGACGCGCCGCCCCACGGCATAACCGACACGCGGCACCGGTGGGGCATCCGCCGTTGTGAACCTCACGCTCACAGGACCACAGCGCGTCCCACGCGTCCCTTGGCGCAGCACCTTGAATGTGGAACGGCCCGAAACACGCCAGACCACGACATCTCCCGCCGCCGTTACGCGGAGAGACGTTGCCGACCCTTCAGGCGGCGGGCACGGATGATGGCTCGCCCGGCGCGCGTGGACATGCGATGCCGAAAGCCGTGGTTCTTGGCTCGCCTGCGGGCATGTGGTTGGTAAGTCCGCTTCACTTTCCTCTCGTCCCTGGTTCTGTCGTCGTTCGGTCGATACCGGCGCAAGAAGACTGGGGGGGCGCCGTGTGCCGAGGCTCACCGCGGTGCGCGGGGATGTAGCCCCATATGCTACGCGCCAGCTGACGCCCCTACCAGGTCGCCGAAAGCCGCTCCAAGAACCGCCGCTTCTTACGTCGTTGCTTCGGTCGAAGCCGCCTGGCCCATCTCGCTGATCACCACCTGGGCTCATTCGACCACTAGCAGCGCCCTCTGGCCCGGTGTACCGTGCGAGTGACCGGCGTTACCCCCTCAGACGGGGTGATTCGGGTTCGGGGGTCCGACTTCCCCGGGGCCACCAGACATCCCGTCCGAGGAGGGCCGGGACGAACTTTTGAGCAATCCACACCTGTGGATCTGCCTGTGGACATATCTGGCGACCGGAGGACGGAGTCCCAGGTGAACGAGACTGACACCCTGTGGAAGCGTTGCACGGACGTTCTGCGAGAACAGGTGTCCGACGCAGCCTGGCGCACGTCGCTCGAGGGGCTATCGTCTCAAGGTTTCGACGGCGACATGCTCCTTCTCGTCGCGCCCAACAACTGGGTCCGGGATCGGGTTGAAGGGCGTTTCCTCGGGCTCATTGCCGCGGTTGCTTCAGATGTCGCCGAGCACGAGGTGAAGGTGCGCCTCGAAGTCTCTCCCTCGCACCTGGTTCCTCACGACACCGGCGAGGCCGGAGATTTGGCCGATCTCTCTACACCTGAGCCGAATGAACCGTTGCCGCCAATCCCTGTAGTGGACGCCACGATTCCCTCGACGAGCGGAGACATTCAGAACGCGGCGGATTCTTCACAGCGAAAGCGACCGCGCCATCGAGGCTCGGACGACGAACCCGAAGCCGGCCGCCTGAATCCCCGCTACACGTTCGACACCTTTGTCACCGGATCTTCGAACCGTTTCGCTCACGCCGCCGCCCTTTCGGTCGCCGAGATGCCTGCTCGCTCGTACAACCCCCTGTTCGTCCACGGTGGTGCTGGTCTCGGCAAGACGCATCTTCTGCATGCCATTGGTAACTATGTTCGGGAGAATTTTCCCGATCGCCATCTCCGTTACGTGTCCACTGAAACGTTCATGAACGAATTCGTTGACGCGATACGGAATAACATGATGCCCACTTTCAAACGACACTATCGCCAGTGTGACGTGTTGCTTATCGACGACGTCCAATTTATGGAAGGAAAGGAGTCCCTGCAAGAAGAGTTCTTCCACACCTTCAACCACCTGTATGGTGCTTCCAAACAGATCGTTCTCACGTCGGATCGTCCTCCGAAGTCGATCGCGACCCTCGAAGACAGACTCCGTAGTCGCTTTCTATCCGGTCTCATTACCGATATCCAACCACCGGAACTCGAGACTCGCCTTGCCATTCTTCACAAAAAGGCTGAACAAGAGGTAACCCCAGTACCTGATGAGGTGTTGGAATTCATAGCTACGAATGTCAAAGACAACATTCGCGAGCTCGAAGGAGCACTGATCAGGGTAAGTGCCTTCGGCAGCTTGACGCAGAACGCGTTGTCGAAGACTCTTGCTGAGCACGTCCTTTCCGATATCGTCTCTGTGGATCAGCCACGGCGTATTACCGCACAGATAATCCTCGACGCGACTGCTTCTGCATTCGGTTTTACGGTCGACGATCTCTGTAGTGCGAGTCGCCGCCGTCCACTCGTCATCGCCCGACAGATCGGAATGTATGTATTTCGCGAGCTGACTGACTTTTCGTATCCCGCTATAGCGCGAGAATTCGGTGGTCGTGATCACACGACCGTCATGCATGCTGTGGAGAAAATCTCTTCTCTCATGAAAGAACGGCGACAGATTTACGATCAGGTGACTGAATTGATCCTTTCCATCAAGAGCGGTGCATAATCCTGTGGAGAATGAGTTCTTACTTGTGAATGCAGTAGTAAATTCAGTGGATAGACCGTGTCGTGCTTGGATACGACACTCATCAGCAGTGGATCAAGTAACTCCCATGGTGGATGACGTTCTGCACCTCCACCTCCACTAACGTCCCCCCATCCACAATCCACACCCTCTACTACTGTTCCTGTCAGAATTAAGAGAATAAAAAGAAAAAGGAGCCAGCGTGAAATTCCGCTGTGAGCGTGATGTGCTTGGAGAAGCATTTTCGACAGCTGGGCGCTCGGTGGCTATACGGGGAGGGTCTGTCGCGGGGTCTTTGGGTGTACGGATACAGGTTGATGGGAACAAGCTAGTGGTGGTTGGAACTGACCTCGATCTCACTATGCGGGTGGAATTGGAAGTGGTCGGGCTGAACGACGGAGCGTTCGTAGTTCCTGCGCGATTGATGACCGACATTGTAAAAGCCCTTGAACCAGGAGCTGTGACGTTCGAGGGCGGACAGGAAGAAGTAGAAATCTCAGCGGGTCGGTCACAGTTCATAGTCAGAACGTACTCTCTGGACGATTTTCCGGTAGTCGCGAAACCTGCTGCGGAGCAGATCAATCTGCCGACAACGGCATTTCTCGAGGCATTACGGCAAGTAGTACGCGCGGCTTCCGATGACGATACGCGGCCACTTCTCACGGGAGTGCTCATAACGGCAGAAGGAAACGGGGTACGGCTGGTTGCTACAGATTCCTATCGCTTGGCATTACGAGATATCGCAGGTACCGGCCCGCTGCCTAGTGGAACAAATCAAATTCTCGTTCCCGCTCGTGCTTTAAGTGAACTTCAGCGTTTACTCACTGCCGCAGCAACAAAAGGCAGTTCCACACAAGATATTGGCTTTTCCATGACCAACCTCGATGCAACGTTCTCCACGTCGAGCGTATGTCTCACTACGCGCCTTCTCGATGGTCGGTTCCCCGACTACCGACAGTTGATTCCGCCTGAATATCCGAGTCAACTACGTGTAGGAAAAGAGTCTTTGCTCGACGCATTACGGCGGGTCCGCCTACTCGTCCGTGACAACACGACACCCGTACGTCTCTCACTTCGTCCGTCGACCGTAGAGCTCAGTGTGGTGTCGCAGGAGATCGGGCACGCCACTGAAGACGTCGATGCCGACTATGAAGGCGAAGAATTGGTGATCGCGTTCAACCCCAGCTACTTGATTGAGGGTGTCGATGCAGTTGTGGGAGATGAGGTTGTGCTCGAGACCGTCGATGCCACGAAACCAGCCACAGTACGGGCTCCTGAACACGACGACTATCGATACCTGTTGATGCCGGTTCGGGTTTCTTGACGGCCGGAACCGTATTGGCACCGATGCGAAGTCTGTGACTATCTCCAGTCTCTGGCTTTGTGATTTTCGTTGTTTCGAAGAAACGCAAGTCGAACCCAAACCGACCGGGTTCACGGTTCTACGGGGTCTGAACGGATCAGGGAAGACGTCTCTCTTGGAGGCGATCGGGTGGCTGGCGACAGGACGTTCCATCCGTGGAGCAGCTAGGGAGACGCTTGTCAGGCACGGGACCGATCGCGCCATCTTGCGGGCCGAGACGCTGGTGAACGACAAACACAACCTCATCGAGGCAGAGATCCCGTCATCGAGAGCAGCAAGCACACAGCTGAACCGGCGGCCTGTTCGCCACCGTGCGGAAATAGCTTCTGCGCTACAAGTGTCGGTGTTCTCGCCGGCGGATCGGCGTCTGGTGGAAGGAGGACCTGCCGAACGCAGAGGGTTTCTCGACGAGGTGCTCGTCGAGCGCAGCCCGCGCCTCGAAGCAGTCGTGAACGACGTGGTGCGAGTGCTTCGCCAGCGAGCTGCCCTATTGCGCCGGAGTGGTGGCAAACTCGACCAGAGCATCCTCACGACACTCGATGTGTGGGAGCAGCGTCTCGCGATATCGGGGACCGAATTGGTGATCGCGCGCGAAGCGCTCACCCACGAGTTGGAGCCGCTGGTCTCGAAGGGCTATGCGGACCTAGCAGGACACGTCGAGCATGTCACGTTGACCTATCGTCGTTCGTGGGCCGGCGAGTTGGCCGACGCACTTCGGTCTGTGCGCGAAGAAGATCTACGTCGTCAGGTGACGACAGTCGGTCCTCACCGTGACGAGCTCGAGATCCGTCTCGGTTCCACGCCGGCACGTACTCACGCCTCTCAGGGTGAACAGCGCTGTATCGCACTGGCCCTGCGCCTCGCCACCCACGATGTGCGTCTGCGAACCGCACCGGAGCCACCCGTGCTGCTCCTCGATGACGTGTTCTCCGAGCTCGACCCGTACCGTTCGGCGGCACTTGTCGAGCAGCTTCCTCCGGGACAAGTGCTGCTCACAACCGCTGTAGACCCCCCAGCGGTGGTCGGCCAGGTGGTAGAGGTTGCCAGAAACAGCCTGCTCACGAGGTTCTCGGGGTAATGGAACCGCGGGACGATTCGAGCCCTGGACCCGTGAGTCGTAGGCGTGCTCGCGCGGACGAGGACCCGGTCCGGCTCAGTGAGTCTCTTGCAGCGTTGTCGGGGCGCCTAGGAGTCGGAAGTGCCCACGCCGTGGCAGCGGTGTTCGGGCACTGGGAGGCGATTGTGGGTCCGGCGATCGCAATGCACGTACGCCCACTGAGGATCGAAGGCGGCACTCTTTTCGTCGCTACGGACCATCCCGCGTGGGCCACGCAGCTGCGTTATCTGGCGCCACAGATCCTTGAGCGTGTGAGCCAAGCTTGCAAAGAAGGAGAGGCACCCGAGCGCCTCGAGGTGCGCGTAGCGCGGTAGGAGTTGAACCCAGACCGGCCTGGTAGGAAGCCGACGAGACAGCACTCACCGACGACCGCGAACACGCTACAAGGTGCCCGGTGTTACCACCCCCCTGGTAGACTTGCGCCATAGGTACCGCACGAGGACGGCCTTTTCTGGGAGCGTCCTGGAGCGGTGTTTGTGAGCGAACGACGGTTGAAGGGGCGCGTGTGTGGCGCTGAACGCTGAGGTCGAGCCCGTCAAGGATTCGCGTGCACATTCCTACGAAGCTACCGACATCGTCGTTCTCGAGGGCCTTGAGCCGGTTCGGGCCCGTCCGGGGATGTACATCGGTTCGACTGGTCCGAGCGGGCTTCACCATCTCGTCTGGGAGGTGGTGGACAACGCGGTTGACGAGGCAATGGCAGGCCGGGCCGATCGGATCGACGTCACACTGCTCGGCGACGGTGGTTGTCGGGTCGTAGACAACGGCGCCGGGATCCCGGTAGAGCCCCACAAGCAGTATCCGAAGGTCTCGTCGGCCGAACTGGTGCTCACCACCTTGCACGCCGGAGGCAAATTCGGCGGCTCGAGTTACAAAGTCTCAGGAGGCCTCCACGGGGTGGGCGTCTCGGTGGTCAACGCCTTGTCGAGAAGACTCGTTCTCGAGATAGACCGAAACGGCAAACATCACGTGGCTGAGTTCGCCAACGGCGGCAACCGCAAGAAGGCGCTCAAGGCGACCGGGCCCGCACCCCGGGGCAGGACCGGGACCACGGTCACCTTCTGGCCGGATCCCAAGGTGTTCGAAGACACCGAATTCCGAGCCCAGACCGTGATCGAGCGTCTCCAGGTGATGGCATTCCTGAACCGTGGCCTGGAGATTCGATTCGCTGACGAACGACCCGGACGCGAGCACAAGGTGACGTTCCGCTACACCGGCGGGATCGTCGACTACGTGAAACATCTCAACGCGGCGAAAGAGTCGCTCTTCAAGAAGGTCTCTTCGTTCACCCAGTCCGAGAAGGACCAGGAGGTGGAAGTAGCGCTCCAGTGGAATACCGGGTTCCATGAGTCGATTCACTCTTTCGCGAACGGCATCTCCACCATGGAGGGCGGCATGCACGAGGAGGGCTTCAAGAAGGCCCTTACGAACGCCGTGAACCGTTATGCGCGGGCCAAGGGCCAGCTGAAGGAAAAGGACGACAACTTTCTTGGCGAGGACATCCGCGAAGGGCTCACGGGGATCATCTCGGTCCGTCTTCGCGACCCGCAATTCGAGGGCCAAACCAAGGCCAAGTTGGGCAACGTGTCGATCCGATCGCTGGTCGAGCGTGCTACGAACGAGAAGTTGGGGGACTGGCTCGAGGAGAACCCTCGCGAGGCGAACCAGATCGTGCAGAAGTCGCTGTTGGCGTCGCGCGCACGGGTGGCGGCTCGCACCGCACGCGACCTCACTCGTCGCAAGTCAGCTCTCGACGGTGCTGGGTTGCCGGGCAAGCTTGTTGACTGCTCGTCTCGGGATCCGAGTGAGAGCGAGCTGTTCATCGTGGAAGGTAACTCTGCGGGCGGGTCGGCCAAAGACGCCCGTGACCCGCGCACGCAGGCGATCCTGCCCATCCGGGGGAAGATCCTGAACGTCGAGCGAGCGCGCATTGACAAGATGCTGAAGAACGCGGAGATCCAGGCTCTCATCTCCGCGATCGGCGGGGGTGTGGCGGAAGACTTCGATTTGGAGAAGATCCGCTATCACAAGGTGATCGTGCTTGCTGACGCCGATGTCGACGGTTCGCACATACGGACACTCTTGCTCACCCTCTTCTTCCGCCAGATGAAACTGTTGGTCGAGGGCGGATACGTATACGTGGCCCAACCACCGCTGTACTCGACCCTCGTGGGGAAGGAGAAGGTATACCTGAAGGACGACCTGGCAAAAGCCCGGTTCATCGAGGGGCATCCTTCGCACAAGGCCGAGTTCCAGCGTTTGAAGGGGCTCGGCGAGATGGATTTCCACGAGTTGCGTGACACTACGATCGATCCCACGCGCCGCTCGTTGCTGCAGGTGACCGTGGAGCAAGCGGCGGTGGCCGACGAGGTCTGCTCGGTGCTCATGGGCGACGACGTCGAGCTACGCCGTACGTTCATTCAGCAGAACGCAAAGGACGTGCGGTTCCTCGACATCTGAGAACTGCAAGTGCCCCGGCGCGTTGACGCGCATGGATCGGAGGAACTGAAGGAACATGGCGAGACGGGGCGCTTCGGGTTCAGGTGGCTCACGAGGGGGCGATGGCGCCGGCACACGAGCCGAGCCATCGTCGGGGTCTATCGAGCCCATCGAGATTCAAGAGGAGATGGAACGCTCGTTTCTCGAGTACTCCATGTCCGTCATCATGCAGCGTGCCCTGCCCGACGTGCGCGACGGGCTCAAGCCGGTCCACCGCCGGATCCTCTACTCGATGGACAACCAGAACCTCCGCCCCGACCGCCCACACACGAAGTGCGCCAAGGTGGTCGGGGAAGTCATGGGCTCCTATCACCCTCACGGCGACATGGCGATCTACGACGCCCTCGTACGGATGGTCCAGGACTTCAGTCTCCGTCACCCGTTGATCGACGGCCACGGGAACTTCGGGGGTACGGGGCCTGACGAGGGACCCGCGGCGATGCGATACACCGAATGCCGTCTCGCGCCGCTGGCTCTCGAGCTACTAGCAGGGATAGACGAGCAAACCGTCGACTTTGTGCCCAACTACGACGGCACGACCGACGAACCGACAGTGCTGCCTGCCAGGTTCCCGAACTTGCTTGTCAACGGTTCCCAAGGGATCGCTGTCGGAATGGCGACGAACATCCCGCCTCACAACCTGGGTGAGGTCATCGATGCCACCCTGCACATGCTGGAGCACCCGGAAGCCAGTTCCGACGAGCTCATGCGGTTGGTCAAGGGCCCGGACTTTCCCACTGGTGCCACGATTCTTGGGCGCCAAGGCATCCTCGACGCCTACAGGACAGGGAAGGGTTCGATCAAACTGCGCGCGGTCGCCGAGATCGACGGGTCTCGCGGGACCACCCGGATCGTTGTGACTGAATTCCCCTACCAAACCTCAGTCGAGGTGATCGAGAAGAAGATCGCCGACCTCGTGCACGGGCGTGAGCTCGAGGGCATCAGCCGGACACAGAACGACTCTGCTGGGCGCAAGTCGCGGCTTGTGATTGAGCTTAAGCGCGACGCCAACCCCAACGTCGTGCTGAACAACCTCTACAAGCACACTCCGATGCAGACGAGCTTCGGGGTGAATGTTGTCGCTCTCGTAGATGGCGTGCCGCGCACGTTGAACCTGGCTCAAGCTGTCGGACACTACGTAGACCACCAAGTCGAGGTCGTTCGCCGACGTTCGGAGCACCGCCTCGGAAGGGCACAGGACCGCGCACACATTGTCGAGGGGCTGCTCAAGGCCATCGACATGCTGGACGCCGTCATAGCAACGATTCGTGGCTCTGAGGATCGACCCGCAGCGCGCGACGCGCTCATGGTCGAGCCGTTTTCCTTCTCAGAAGTTCAGGCAGCCCATATTCTCGATATGACACTTGGTCGGTTGACTCGCCTCGGGCGCTCGGAACTCGAGGAAGAGATGGTCAAGTTGCGCGAGACGATCGCGGATCTTCAAGCGATCCTGGCCGATCCTGTAAAGCTGCGCGGCGTGATCGCCACCGAGCTGAGGGAGATCAAGCAGCGTTTCGGTGACGCGCGCCGTACCAGAATCGTCAACGATCCGGGTGAGCCAGCCGTGGAAGACCTGATCGAGGACGAAGAGCTCGTGGTCACCATGACTCGGGCTGGCTACATGAAGGCAGTTCCCACGGCTTCCTTCCGCACTCAGGGTCGTGGAGGACGTGGCGTCCAAGGTGCGCGCCTGAAGGAGGAGGACCTGGTCGCTGACCTCGTCCATACCACTGCTCACGCGTTCCTGCTTCTGTTCTCGAACCGAGGTCGTGTCTACAGGCTGCGAGCCCACGAAGTGCCGATGAAGGAGCGCACGGCGCGTGGTACGGCGGTCGTGAACCTACTGCCGCTGGCTCCCGACGAGCGGATCCAGGCAATCGTGCCCACACGGGACTTCGACTCCGGTGGCTACCTGCTCTTTGCAACGAAGGCGGGCCAGGTCAAGAAGACCGCGTTCAGTGAATACGACAAGTCCCGACGCGAAGGCTTCATCGCCATCTCTCTGCGTGATGGTGACGAGCTCGTGCGTGTCATCTCCACCTCGGGCCACGACGACGTCTTACTCGTCAGCCGGAACGGCAGTGGCATCCGTTTCTCCGAAGACGACGTGCGGTCTATGGGTCGCGATGCAGCAGGAGTGCGCGGGATGCGCCTACGTTCGCAAGACGAGGTCGTGTCATGTGACGTAGTGCGGCCAGACGCGGACATCATCATCGTGACCGACGCGGGCTACGGGAAGCGTACGAAGGTCGATCACTTCGGTCGCCAGGGGCGCGGAGGACAGGGGGTAAGAGCGATCAAGCTGACCGCTGTACGCGGGCGAGTCGTGGCCGCCTTCATGGCCGGGTTGGACGACGAGATCCTGCTCGTCTCGACTGGTGGCGTCGTCATCCGCACTGCTGTGCGAGAGATCAACGCTCAGGGTCGCGATGCTACGGGTGTCCGGCTGATGAGCTTGGACGAAGGACACGCGGTGGCAGCGGTGGCAGCGGTGGCAAGCGGGGAAGAGGCAACCGGATAGCGCTTCGATGAAGTGCGAGGCTGGGCATGGACGGTGTTAGCCTCGTGAATCCGCCGGGGCTATAGCTCAGCCGGTTAGAGCGCAGCACTGATAATGCTGAGGTCGCTGGTTCGATTCCAGCTAGCCCCACTCCGAACATGTATGACCACGGATGATCTGCGTCATTTCGATAACGCCTGATCCGTGACCCTATAACGGGTGATCGGCGTCACAGTAACGGCGGATGCTTGACAGCCTCGCCCCACCGACCTCCGCTTCC
>Ga0181527_1001191_pt1 | contig 27485 bp, 26 predicted proteins | sample PEATcosm2014_Bin_30_FD_119762 | JGI IMG/M metagenome (GOLD analysis project Ga0181527, IMG submission 119762) | Peatland microbial communities from MTU Mesocosm Facility, Houghton, MI, USA - PEATcosm2014_Bin06_60_metaG | ecosystem: Environmental > Terrestrial > Soil > Wetlands > Peat | place...
GTGCGATGTGGCGGGGGCTGGAAACGGATTCACGGTTTGGCTACTGAGGCACTCCCAGAGGAAACGGGGAGCAACGGCTAGGCTAGACCTTCGGAACACCGCGCCAGTCCTCGACCCGACCGACTATGACCATGGTTTGCTCGGTTCTGCGGGAAAGGCTGGTTGCTGCTCCGCTGCTGGCAGAGGTGCACTTTCTGGCTTTGCATCCTGTTCCGCCATGCGCCGTTTCTTCAGAATCTCCTCGTCTGAGGCAAACCAGTCGTCGTCATGGCCGCGCCAGACGACTTTGCCACGCAGCGCGCGAAGGCCTTCCTGGGCTTTAAGCCGGACAGCCAAGTGCATACTGGCTTCCACCGCCGCCTTTTTGGTGGTGGTGTTGGTAGCCTCCATTGTTTTCCTCATCAACTCGTCGTCGATCTCGATGTTGGTCCGCATGAGCCGCGCCTCCCAATGTGTAAGTATGGCACGATTTATGTGTATGAATCCAGTCCGGCTCGATGGCAAAAACTACCTCAACGTCGCTGATTCCCAGCTTCTCCACTCGTACCTATATCCAGGCTTGTTCCTCAGCTTTCTGCACAAAGGTGTGTAGTCTCGTGAAAAACTCGGCCCGGACTTGTTCAGTTGTGAGCACGCGCTCCCAATCCGGGCTGGGCTTCCTCGTTCCCGACCAGCCGAACGCGAATTCCTTCACACGCCAGCCGAACAGAGCGCCATCTATTTCCGGCTGCAAAAACCAACACAGCCTGTTGGGCGTGCCGGACCAAGTCGTCAGTCCTTGCATGTAAATCCGAAATCTGTTCGGATTCATCCCGAACGGAGACGGAACGCAAAATCTTGCCGCCACGCCTAACCCCTTGAATCGAAGACAAAGGGAACCATCGTATAGCCGCCACACTTCCCGGCTCCTGCAAATGCTCATCAGAATGCCGCGAAACTCACCCGCCGCTGGGATCATTGCGATTACCTCCTATGGTCAATATAGCATGAAGCTATTTACGACCCATAAGCCGAGTTATAGGCTGCAGTTTCACAGCTACGCCGGATGGGCCGCCAGGCGCAGTTTTATCGAGCCCGAGGCTGGGAAGCCTATGCGAATGCGAGGACACTATACGGCGACTTATCCCGATGTTACATTTGGCAAACCGACCGTAGCCGTGGTTGCCGCGCCAAGCCTTACTTCAGCCGCGCCCCCAGCGGCACCTCCTCGAGGAATCCGGCCAGCACGGGAGCGCCGTCTTCGAGCGAGGCGGCCAGCAACATGCCGTTGGACTCCAGGCCGCGCATTTTGCGCGGGGCCAAATTGGCGACGATCACGATTTTGCGGCCGATGAGCTTTTCCGGCTCGTAGTACTGGGCAATGCCGGCCAGAATCTGGCGCTTCTCGTAGCCCAGGTCGACCTCCAGACGGAGCAGTTTGTCGGCCTTGGGAACCCGCTCGGCCACCAGAATTTGCGCCACGCGCAGCTCCACCTTGGCGAAGTCGTCGATGGCGATCACCTGCGGTGAGGCCAACTCTGCTGGCGCAGTGGTACTCGGAACCGGCGCGGCGGCCAGCGCGGTTGAAGGAGAAGCGGGAGTCGCAGACGTATTGCCCAAGGAGACCACTTCAGGGGCTGAGGCCACAGCTTCATTTTGCTGCTCTTTCGGCACGACTGAAGTCGTGCCCTGGCGCGATGCAGGCACTTGCGACGCGGCTGGCGTTGGTAGTGGAGTCGTTTGTACCGGAGCCAAAATAGTGGCTGCGCTTGTTGCGGGGTAGCTGATGCCGGCGCCGCCAACGCTAGCCGCCTCCACCACGCTCAAATTGTTCTGCTCTTCAATCTTCTGCATACGGTCGATTGTGTCCTTCTCTGCGCGGGGAAACAGCGGTGCGGGTTCACCAAATCTCGTCCCCGCCTTCAATGCGCCCCACGCGAGTTCTCTCAAGAACGAGTTCTTTGCCGCGTCCTCGATCTCGCCCTGCCCAAGCTGCCGCCAAACTTTGGCCGCCGCGTCCGGCAGGATGGGATAGACCAGCGCGGTGATGATGCGGATCGCCTCGGCAGCCGTGGCCAGCACCCATGCCTGGTGCTGTTTGTGGTAGGCTTCGGAGTGATCTGCGGGCTTCTTCCAAGGTGCGTTGGCGGTCAGGTAGCCGTCGGTCTCTGCGACCAAAACCCATAGAGTCGCAAGGGCCTCCGAGAAATTCAGGTCATCAAACGCCTCGGCGAAGGTGGAGATCGTAAGATCAGCTCGGCCCTCAAGCATTACGACATCCAGATAGTTTGTGTAGCCGGCCTCCGGCATCACACCGCCAAAGTACTTATGCACCATGCTGACCACGCGGCTGACCAGGTTGCCGTAGCCGTTGGCGAGGTCGCCGTTGTAGCGCTGCACCAGCGCCTCGAAGCTGAAGCTGCCGTCCTGGCCGAAGGGGATCTCGCGGAGCAGGAAGTAGCGCAGGGCATCGGCGCCGAGGACATCCTGCACGGTTTCGGCGCGGACGATGTTGCCGCGCGACTTGGACATCTTGCCCTGGTCGAAGAGCAGCCAGCCGTTGGCCTTCACCGAGCGCGGAACGGGAATGCCCGCCGCCATCAGGAAGGCCGGCCAGTAGACGCAGTGGAAGCGGCTGATCTCCTTGCCGATCAGGTGCATGTCCGCAGGCCAGAATTTGGCAAAGCGGGCCTGGTCTTCGGGAGAGTCCGAGCCGTAGCCCAGGGCGGTGATGTAGTTGGCCAGCGCGTCCAGCCACACGTAGATCACGTGCTTTTCGTCGCCGGGAACGGGAATGCCCCAGGAAAAACTGGTGCGGCTGACCGACAGATCCTTCAGGCCTCCGCGCACAAACGAGATCACCTCGCGGCGCGTGGACTCTGGCGCCATGAAGCCTGGATTGGCCTCGTAAAACTCCAGCAGCTTGCGCTCGAAGGCGGAGAGCTTGAAGAAATAATTCTCCTCGCTCACGGTCTCCGTAATGCGGCCGCAGTCGGGGCAGGGCGTGCCGGGAGGGCCGTCCACATAAAGCTCGTCAGAGACGCAATACTGGCCGGTGTAGGAGCCCTTGTAGATGAAGCCGCGGTCGCGGAGCGTGGCGAACAGGCGCTGCGTGCCGCGCTTGTGGCGCTCCTCGGTGGTGCGGATGAAGTCGTCGTAGGTGAGGCCCAGGCGGTCCCACAGGCCGCGAAACTCGGCAGATACGGCGGTGGCGAATTCCTGCGGCGTGCGGCCGGCCAACTCGGCGGAGCGTTCGATCTTCTGCCCGTGCTCGTCGGTGCCGGTGAGGAACCAGGTGTCAATACCCAGCGCCCGCTTGCGCCGCGCAACGGCGTCGCACACGATGGTCGAGTAGGCGTGGCCCAGGTGCGGGCGCGCATTCACGTAGTAGATGGGCGTGGTCAGGTAAAAACGGGCGGGGCTGGATTCGTTGGTCGGCATGAGCGGGGCGTTGCTGGAAATCCGGCAATGAAACACACGGAATCTCGATGCAATCTATCTTTCATCTTAGGGTGCGAGGCGGGGAGCGTCAAACCCGGCGCGGTGCGCCGCTCTGTTAGAATCGCCCTTGAAAATCAAGGATTCTATGGCGTTTCCAGAAAGGCTTTGCCCTTCCTGAGGTCGTTCAGGGTCGCCGCTCGCTGAGGCTTGCGTCGACTTGAGGGGATTGGCTTCGAGGCAGGTCATTTCTGGAAACGCTCAAGAGGCACATCGACGTGTATCTGGAATTGCAGAAAAGGCTCGGGAGCCGTCTACGCGGTCTTTTAGAGGAAAAGTACGGCCTGCTGGTTGAGAACATTCCGCTGGAGATTCCGCCGGACCTGAAGTTCGGCGAGCTGGCCACGCCTATCGCGTTTGAACTGGCGCGCAAGCTGCGCAAAGCGCCCAGGATCATCGCGCAGGAGATTGTGTCCGCGCTGAACGGGCTGGAGGGCTTCGCTGGTTTCGAGGTGGCCGGAGCCGGATACATCAATGCGCGACTGGACCGCGCGGCCGGCGTGCGGCTGGTTGTGGGCGGAGAGAGCCTGGCGCGCGCATCGAGCGGTCTGCATTCGCTGGTGGAGCACACCAGCATCAATCCCAACAAGGCCGCGCACATCGGCCACCTGCGCAACGCGATTCTGGGCGATACGTTTGTGCGCCTGCTGCGCGCCGCGGGGCAAAAGGTGGACGTGCAGAACTACATCGACAACACCGGCGTGCAGGTGGCGGATGTGGTGGTGGGTTTTCTGCATTTGGAGGGGTTGCCGGCGGCTGAAGTCAGGCAACTGCTCGAAGAGCTCAAGGGCAAGGGCGAGCGCATCGACTACTACTGCTGGGACCTGTACGCGCGCACATCGCAATGGTATGAGCAGGGAACGGCGGAAGAGAACGAAGCGCGGAAAGAGCTTCGCTATGCAACATTGCACGAGATCGAGCATGGCGGCAATGAGACCGCTGAAGTGGCTGAGGTGATTTCCACTGCGGTCTTGCGGCGGCACCTGGAAACGATGCTGCGCCTCGACATTGAGTACGACTTTCTGCCCCGCGAAAGCGAGATTCTGCACCTCAGGTTCTGGGAAGCGGCCTTTGAGCAGTTGAAGCAAACCGGCGTCCTCTACTTTGAGACCGAGGGCAAGAACCAGGGCTGCTGGGTGATGACTCGGCCCGCCACGGCGGGCAGGCCAGGCGCGGAAACCACCGAGGGCGCGTTCGATGAGGACGCCAAGGTCATTGTCCGCTCCAACGGGACTGTAACTTATGTGGGCAAGGACATTGCCTATCACTTATGGAAGTTTGGCTTGCTCGGCAAGGACTTCGGCTACAAGCCGTTCTTCACTTACCCGGAGCGCGAGACTTACCCAAAGCATGAGTGCTGGATCTCGGCGGAGCATGGAGACGAGCCGCATCCGCACTTTGGCGGGGCGCAGGCTATCTATAACGTGATCGACTCGCGGCAGAGCGACCCGCAGGCCAACGTGATTCAGGCCTTGCGCGGCATGGGCTACACTGCCCAGGCCGATCATTACACGCACTTCGGTTATGAGATGGTGGCGCTCACACCGCGTTGCGCCGTTGAAATGGGCTATGACGTTTCCGAGGAAGACTTGACTCGCCCCTATATCGAAGTGAGCGGGCGCAAGGGCTTCGGGGTCAAGGCCGACGACCTGATCGACAAACTGATTGCCGCCACGCGAGCCGAGGTAGACGCGCGCCAGACCGGCGGCGCAGACGCTGAGTCCGGCCGGCAGCGGATTGCGGAGCAGATTGCGATTGGCGCGCTGCGCTACTTTATGCTCAAGTTCACACGCAACTCAGTGATCGCCTTCGACTTCAAGGATGCACTGAGCTTCGAGGGTGAGACCGGGCCGTATATTCAATACGCCGTGGTGCGTGCGCGGAATATTTTCCGCAAGGGGGGGACGACGCCGGAGGCGGCGCTGGCCGAGTTTGCCGGAGCGGATGCGGGCGCTTATCTGACCGGCGAGGCTGGCGAAGATATCTGGGCGCTGTGGCTGCGCGCGGCGCGTCGCACGCTGGTGCTGGAGCAGTGCATTGCTACGTCCGAGCCTGCCTATCTGGCCAAACACGCCTTCCAGTTAGCCCAGGAGTTCAATAACTTCTACCACAAGCACCACATCCTCACCGAAGAAGACCCGGCGCGGAAGACTTTCCTGCTGGCCACGGCGGCGGTTTCGCTGCGGGAGTTGATCGAGGTGCTCAGTTGGCTGGGGATTGAAAGTCCGGAGGCGATGTGAAGACCCGTCCTCCCGCCAGCATCTGTTGGGGTCAAGAGGCTGGCGGTTGAGATTCGTGGTTTCCCACCCTTTTCGCAAAGAACGCGAAAAGGATGGGGCACCCAGATTTGTGCTGGCGTCCAGCTTCACGAAAAGCCAGCGGCTAGTAGCTCCGCACCCACTCTAAAATTGACCGCACCGCCACGCCGCTCGGCCCTTTGGCGATGTAGGGCTTTGAGTCTTCTACCCAGGCCAGGCCGGCGATATCGAGGTGAATCCAGGGGGTGTCTTCGGCGAAGACTCTGAGGAACTCGGCGGCCGTAATTGCGCCGCCATAGCGGCCACCGGTGTTCTTGATGTCGCCGATGTCGCTCTTGATCAGCTCGGCATACTCTTCGCCGAGGGGCAGGCGCCAGAACTTTTCGCCCGAGGTGGCGAGAGCGCCGTCGAACTTCGCCCAGGTGGGGTCGTCGTTCGAGAAGGCGCCGGCGTTGGTCATGCCGAGAGCTACGACGCAGGCGCCGGTCAGCGTGGCCGCGTCGATGAGGTGCGTGGCGCCGAGTTGCTTGGCATAGCTCAGGCCGTCGGCCAGGACCAGACGGCCTTCGGCGTCGGTGTTGATGATCTCGATGGTCTTGCCGGACATTGCAGTCTGCACGTCGCCAGGCTTCTGGGCTTTGCCGTCGGGCATGTTTTCAGCGGCGCAGACGATGCCGATGACGCGCACGCGGGGCTTGAGCAGGGCGATGGCGCGCATGGCCCCGATCATGGCCGCGCCGCCCGCCATGTCGTACTTCATCTTCTCCATGTTGTCCGACGGCTTGATGGAGATGCCGCCGGTGTCGAAGGTGATGCCCTTGCCGACCAGGCCAAGGACCGGGCCGTCGGTGACGCCTTCCGGCTGGTAGCGCAGGACGATCAGCGCGGGCGGTTCCTCGGAGCCTTGCGAGACGCTCCAGAATGCGCCCATCTTGAGCTCGTGGAGCTTTTCGGTGGAGTGGACTTCACAGGCGAGGCCGATTTCGGCAGCCATCTCCGCGGCGCGCTGGCCGAGGATGGTGGGGGTGAGCTTGTTGCCGGGCTCGTTGACCAGCGAGCGGGTGAGGTTCTGGCTCTCGCCGACGATTACGCCCTCGGCGAAGGCGGCGTTGAGGGCATCGTGGTCGGAGTTGCCGGGAACGGCGAGGGTGAAGGACTGGACGCTCTGGTCCTTGCGGTCGCTGCGATAGGTGTCGGGGTCGAAGTCGCCCACAAAGGCGCCCTCGACGGCGGCTCTCGTGCTAGGTCCGGGCGGCAACTGCTCGGCCTCAGGCAGGGCGAAGACCAGTTCCCGAATGCCGCGCGGCTTGGTGAAGCGGACGGCGGTTCCGGCGGCGTTGCGCACGCTGTGGGCAGTGGCCTTGGCCTGCTTGCCGAGGCCGACGATCAGCAGACGCCTGGCGGCGAGGCCGGCGGGGGCGTGGAGGAGCAATGTTTCATTGGCGCCGGCCTTGTATTCGCCGCTCGAAAGGATGGCGGCCGCGGCGGTCTGGACCGCTTCGTCCGACGTCAGCAGGACCGGCTCGGGTCTGGCGTCGGGCGCTTTCGAGGTTTGTGTGTCGGCGGCCAGGACGGCCAGCAATTCAGTTTCAATTCCGGGAAGACTCGCAAAAGACAGTTGGATTTTCATCTTTTCCTCAGGTTTATTTTAGGCGTCCCGGCCGGTCAGCGCCCCGTGCGGTGCTTGCTGGCGTTGACGGCGGCACGGGCTTCGCGGTCGGCTTCCCGGCGCTTCTCCGTCTCCCGCTTGTCCCAGTCCTGCTTGCCCTTGGCCACGGCCAGTTCGCACTTGACCCGGCCGTTGCGGAAATAGAGCCGGGTGGGGATGAGCGTGTGGCCCTTGATCTGCGTCTTGGAGAGTAGCTTGCGAACCTCGTCGCGGTGCAGGAGCAGCTTGCGGGTGCGCGTGGCGTCGTGGTTGGCCATGTTGCCATGGGAGTACGGACCGATATGCACGTTGAGCAGAAACGCTTCGCCGTTCTGGATGAGGCCGTAGGAGTCCTTGAGGTTGGCCTTGCCCTCGCGGATGGACTTGACCTCGGTTCCGCGCAGGGCCACACCGGCTTCGAACCGCTCCAGCAGGAAGTAGTTGTGGCTGGCGGCCTTGTTGTGCGCGGCGTCGCGCTCGCCGGAGGCGACGGGGTCGCGCGGCCGGACCGGTTTCTTGGGGCCGGAAGTGTCCGGCGGAACGACGACGTGGCTGGTTTGGCGAGCCATCGGGAAGCATCCTCGAATCTTCATCCTAACATTGGCGTGGTTTTGGGCATCGGCGCGGGTTCCCCCCGCGTCCCATTGGGGCTTTGCTAAAATGGGGCATCGTTGGATGGGACAAATCGCCAATCGGAATTGCGACAGGAATCGCGACAAGAATCGCGTCAGGGGCGGCCAAGGCAGCCCGCAAGGGCCCGATCCGGAATGCGGGCCGGCTAAGACGCCTGGGAGTTCGATGAAAAGCCGCGCTGCTGCTCCGGCACCCTGCAAGGCCGCTTACTGGATTGCGCTCTTCGCGCTGCTGACCGTCGCCGGCCTGTCGAGCGTTCGACTGCAGGCCGAGTCGGCGGGCTCCCTGTTCAAGCGCGGCGAAAGCGCCGAGGCGCGCGAAGACTACGACGCTGCCTTCGACCTCTACCAGAAGGCCTATGCCAAGGCGCCCAGGGACATTACCTACCGGACCGCGCTTTACCGGGTGCGGGTTACAGACTCCGCCATGCACCTGAGCAAAGGCCACAAGCTGCTGGTGGCCGGCGACGAGCAAGGGGCGCTGGTGGAGCTTCTTCATGCCGCCGAGATCGACCCCGGCAACGAGGCCGCCCAGCAGGAGATCGCCAGGGTGCGCAAGAGGCACGGCGAAGTCATGCCGCAGGGCGAGACGAGCCTTCCCCTGGAGCCAGGCAAGCAGGAGGAACTGGACTCGATGGGCGCGCCGCCCCAGCTCAAGCCGCTCTCGAACGAGCCGCTGACCCTGCACATGAGCGAAGACACCAAGGTGATCTACCAGGCCGTAGGCAGGGCCGCCGGGGTGAATATTCTGTTCGACCCGGACTACAACTCAAAGCGCATTCAAGTGGATTTGAACAATGTGTCGCTGCTGGACGCGCTGCGCATTGTGGGCACCATGTCCAATACCTTCTGGCGCCCGGTAACCGAGAATACGATTTTTGTGGCCCAGAACACCCGCGCAAAGCGGACCGATCTGGACGAGGCGGCGGTGGAAACCTTCTACCTGACCAACGCCTGGCAACAGAACGATCTGAACGACGTGCAGACGGCCATACGCAACGTGCTGACCGGCATCAAAATCTACGGCGTGCCCAGCCAGAACGCCATTGTGATCCGGGGTACGCCGGACGAGTTGCTGCTGGCGCAAAAGCTGATCAACGACCTGGACAGGGCGCGCGCCGAGGTGGTGGTGGACATCGCGGTGCTGGAGGTGAGCAAGAACTGGGAGCGGACGCTGGGCATTGCCTGGCCCAGCAGCGTGGGCATGGCGCTGCAGCCGCCCACCTCCAGTACCACCACCACGACCACCCCTACAACGGGCACCACCCCCACGACAAACACCGGCAGCACCCCGTCTCTCTACGATCTGGCCCACCTCAAGGCGACGGATTTTGCGGTCACCATCGGGTCGGCCACCGCCAACCTGCTGCTGACCGACTCGAATACCAAGGTCCTGCAGAATCCGCGCATCCGGGCCACCGACGCGCAGAAGGCGACCATGAAGATCGGCTCGCGTATTCCGATCGCCACCGGTTCCTACCAGACGGGCGCAGCCACCGCGGTGGTCAGCTCGCTGGTGAACACGCAGTTCCAGTACCAGGACGTGGGCGTGAATATCGAAATGACGCCGAGCGTTCACTACGACCACGATGTGACGCTGAAGATCAAGATTGAAGTGACCTCGCAGAGCGGGTCGGTGACCATCAGCGGCGTGACCGAGCCGATCCTGAGCCAGCGCGTGGTGGACCAGACAATCCGGCTGCGCGAGGGCGAGGCCAGCGTCCTGGGCGGCATTCAGGACAAGCAGGACGAGGTGAGCTGGACCGGGATCCCCGGTTTGAGTTCGATTCCCATCCTCAGGTACCTGTTCGGTTCCAAAGATCACACCATTACCGACGACGAACTCGTGTTCCTGGTGGTGCCGCACATTGTTCGCACGCAAACTCTGGATCGGGTGAATCTGCGCACCATCGATACCGGCGTGGGCACGGCGATCGAGCTGCGCCACGTTTCGGCGGCTGTGCCGGCGGGTTCGAATCCGCCCACGAATCCGGGTTCGACTCCACCCTCGACTCAAGGCCCCAATCCGGCGCCCGCTGCTCCTCCCGCCGTCCGTCCGCCTGCTCCGCCACATTCCGATATAGGCGTGGTTCCCGGCCAAAGCGCGATGGCGGCAGCGCCGGCGGCGCTGGCGCAGTTGAGCGCATCGGCGGATGCGAATGGGCAAACGGCGGCAGCGGCCGTGGCCGGCCATCCGCCTGGTATGCCGGTTCCGCCGGTTCCAGAGAGTGTGAACCCTGGGAGCGTGCCCCCGGGAAGTGTGAAACCAGGGGTTGTGAGCCCAGGGAGTGTGAACCTGATGTTCAGTCCGCTGGGCGGTCCGGTGGCTGCGGGGGCCACGTTCCAGGTGTCGGTGGTGCTCACCGGTGGAAAAGACATCGCATCGGTGCCCTTGCAGGTTCAATATGATCCGGCGAAGCTTTCCCTGGTCAACGTGACCAGTGGCGACCTTCTGGGCCGCGATGGGCAGGCCGTGGCGCTGGTTCATCGCGACGACGGGCCGGGTTCGATTACCATCAATGCCGCCCGCCCACCGGGAGCGGCCGGGGTCAACGGCGCGGGTGTGGTGTGCGTGCTCAGCTTCCAGGCCAGGGCCGCGGGAGAAAGCGTGCTGGCCATGACGCGCGCGGCAGCGGTGAACAGCGCCCAGCAGCAGGTGCCGGCCCAGGGCGCGCAGGTCAACATTGTGGTGAAGTAGACCGATGAGCCAATGAGAGCAATACGGCCAATCCGGATGGACCGCAGACGGGAGCGGGGCCTTACGCTGGTGGAGTTGATCGTGACCGTGGCGATTCTGGCCATTCTCGCGTCGGCCGCGGTCCCGGTGACGATGTTCACGGTGAAACGCGACCATGAGCGGGAGCTGCGCCGCGATCTGTGGGAGATGCGCGACGCCATCGACCACTACAAGGACGCGGCCGACATGCACGCCTTCCAGACCAAGGTGGACAGCCAGAACTACCCGCCGGACCTGGAGACGCTGGTGAACGGGGTGGACGTGCAGGGCAAGAAGGTGAAGTTTCTGCGCCGGATTCCGGTGGACCCGATGACGGGCAAGGCGGAGTGGGGATTGCACTCCATGCAGGACGATCCGCAATCGGATTCCTATGGCGGGCAGAGCGTCTTCGACGTGTATTCCAAGTCCCAGGGGACGGCCCTGGACGGAACCAAGTATTCGACCTGGTAGGTTGTTAGTGTGGTTGGCGGAGTTAAACGCCGCTATCACGAGCGAAGCGAGGCTAACGCCGCTAACTCCGCCAGCATGGACAGTGAGGGTTCAGTGCGCAGGATGCAAAAACACGACGCGGGCTTTACGCTGGTGGAACTGATGATCGTGATGGCCATCATCGGCGTGCTGGCCGTGGTGGCTGTGCCGAGTTACATCAGCGCCCTCCGGCATGCCAGGGAAGCGGTGTTGAAGGAAGACCTGCACGTGATGCGCGCGGCCATCGACTCCTATACCATGGATAAACAGAAGGCGCCGCAGGCGCTGGACGATCTGCTCCAGGAGGGCTACCTGAAGAGCATCCCCGAGGACCCGATGACCAGGAGCACCACCACCTGGGTGACGGATACGAGCGATGCCATGCACTCGCTGGACCAGACCGACCCCGGCATTGACGATGTTCATTCCGGCTCGGATGAAACCGGTTCCGACGGCCAACCCTACAATACCTGGTAGACCCAGATTCGAATGCGGAGGCGATCGTGATTCAACGCGCTCATCGTGTGCTCCTGCTCCTGATGTGCCTGGCTGCGCTCTGCGGCTCGGGGTATGCCCAAACCGAGAAGACCATCACCATCCGGATGCTGGACAGCAAGACCGGGCTTCTGATTGCGACCTCCAATTTTCTGGTTCGGGTCAATCATGAGAACACTGTCCATGGCGATTGGGTAAAGCAGAACGAGGACGGCACCGGCAAGCTGACGCTGCCCGGCGACGCCGATGTGATCTCCATTCGCGCCACATACGAAAGCGCCATGTATACCTATTCCAATTGCGATGCCGATAAGGATCGCCCTTCCTCGGAACGGGCGCCCTCTCCGGATCACTGGTACGCGGTCTCGGCGATCCTCGCATCGGGGGTTGTGGCTCCCAATGACTGTGTCGGAAAAAAGGTTCCCAACAAACTGCAGGTCTTCGCCAACCCCGGAGAATTTGTTTTCTTTGTCAGGAAACTGAACGCCCGGGAAGCATCCCGGGAGTAAGCCCGGCCGAAGCCGAAGCCGAAGCCCCACACTGCACCACGAAGGGAAACTTCCCTTGGCGCTCGATCCCATTGAACCGGCTGCGCTCCACATGATTCTGCAGGTTGAGCGGCTCTACGCGGCCCTGATTGCTTGTGCGGACGCCGGTCCCGGCCCGCATGGGGAACCGGGGCTGGGCGGCAAGCTGCTCTACGCGGGAGAACTCGACGGCGATGGCCGCGCGCTGCTGGTGGCGGGCAACATTGCCGGCGCGGCGTCGCTGGGGGCAACCGCCGACGCGGCCGCGCAGAAGCAGGCCGTGTGGGATGGGGTGGCGGACTTCCTGGTCACCTCGCTGGACGAGGCCCTGCGCATCCTGAAAAACGAAATTCGCAAGCGCGAGCCGGTTGCGGTTTGCGTGGCCGGCGCGCCGGAGGCCGTGGAGCGCGAGATGCTGGAGCGCGGCGTCGCGCCCGATCTGCTGCGGCCGGCCGATTCATTTCCGGAGCATTCGCCTTTCGTCAGCCAGGGCGCGCGGCAGGTCAAGCTTGTCGCGCCAAAGGAGAACCACGCTCTGCTGCTCTGGCACGTGGCCGCCGCTCCCGCAATCTGGATGCCAAGATTGGATGCTATTGCCTTCGATTGCCTCAGCCGGGATTCGAGCCCGGCCGCATGGGCTGCCCGCCGCTGGCTGCGGCTTGCGCCGCGCTACCTGGGCCGCATGGCGCAGGGCTTGAGAGTCTTGGACTGTGAACCGGAAGCTCAAAGAGAATTCGCTGCGCGCATTCAGGCTGGGGTCTGGGGCGGGGAAATTGGCGTACAGGTGTGGATCAGTCTGTGCAATAAGGACGAGACCTTTCTGATCCAGCCTTCGCCGGGCGCAGCCACCGAAGGGGCGGGCTGATCTCAGCTCTCGACTGCGCCCGCCGCTTCAATCCTTGTCCACAATTCCTTGATGCCGTAGCCGGTTTTGCCGGAGACGGGGAGCACTTCCTCCAGCTCCAGGCCTGTCTTGAGCGCCAGCAGGTTGCGGGTGCGCTGGTTGCCGCTGAGCCGGTCGATCTTGGTGGCCACCACGGCAAAGTCGCGCCCGGCGGCCCTCAGCCAGTCAATCAACTGGCGGTCGCTCTGTTGCACGGGCACGTTCGCATCCACCAGGCAGACGCACAACTTGAGCGTGGAGCGAATGGCGAGATACGGCTCAATAAACGCCGGCCAGCCCGCCGAGATGGACTTCGAAATCTTGGCGTAGCCGTAGCCGGGCAGGTCGGCAAAGACGAGTTTCCGTCTCTGACTCTGATCCAGAAGCGCAAAAAAGTTGATGGCCCGCGTCCGTCCCGGCGTTTGCGAGACTTTAGCCGCCTTCTCGCCCACCAGCATGTTCAGCAGGCTCGATTTGCCCACGTTGGAGCGGCCCAGAAAAGCAATCTCCGGCACGTCCGGCGGAGGAAACTGCGCCGGGGCCAGGGCCGAAAGCAAAAATTGTGTCGTATAGCGCATATCCCGAGTGAGCTGCCTTAGGTATTGATTTTATTAGATTTCTGTTTATTCAGGTGGAGGTTTTACAGGTGTACAGCGGTTGGAATGCGCGATCTACAGAATGGCTCGTAAGACCTTTGAAATGATGGCTTTCAGGGCGGCGATACTGAAATGCTTATCCTGTACGGGCGCCGGTTGTTGCCTCGCAAGTTGCTGAGGGGAATGGGGCTTACTGGCATTTACAGGCGTACAGGGCGAAATTTCGCTCTTTTCCGGGGAGGGGCTGGACGGGAGCGAGGGGCTGGGAGGGTTGATGGCCGGGGTTGCGGGCGGGACTACGGCAGCGGCGCGGGCGGCGCGGGCGGCGGCCAAGCCAAATTGAGGGGCGCCGCCGGGGTAGCGAGCGGCCTTCACCGCTTCGGGCAGGACCAGGAGCAGAAACCTTACCATGTCGGTCACGGTGGTGTCGTAGTCGGCCGCAATCCTCCGCGTCTGGCGGTAGAGCTCGGGTTCGACGGCTACGGTGATGTTTCTGACGGTTCGCATGGCGCGGCTCTCCAGGGGTGCTCAGGAATTTTGCTCTATTGGCAGTGTGCGCCAAGGGAGGGTAATTATCTGCAAAGCAGCTTTTGGAGTGGAACCAGAGTAAACGCAGGGGGGTGGCCCACACGCTAATTACTCCTCAACCCGCATTTCCGTTTTGAGCCATAGTAGAGGGTCCTCCGATCGTCGCAATCGTCAATGTTTATGCGGGTGCGAACGTGATGGAGATGTTCCGGAGGTGAATACCCAATGGCCGAGATACAAATCCGGCCCTTTCAGCTTTCCGACGCTTACCGCGAAGCGTTCACCACCAGCGGTCACCGCGCGCGGCGACAAAATTCCGCCAGACATAGTCCCACGGCACGACGAACAGGAAGATCACGCTCATCAGGCAGGCAAAAGTTGTGTCCCAAGTGTCTGCATCCATGGTGTGGTTCTGCCAGGCAGGGAGCGCCACCGCGAGAAGCCATGTGGCCTTCCATGCTATTTCCCAGAACAGAAGCGGCAGCATTTTCAAGGGATAGCGTAGCCCGAGGACCGCCAGCAGCACTAGCGCGAGCAGCATGGAATTGACCACGCCATGCATCAGCTCCCAAGGCCTGTGATGAAGGAAGGCAGGCACCTTCTGCATTCCCATGCCGACGGCAATCAAGAGGTATCCGGTCCTCAGAAGATAAATTCGCCACCGCGCGATCTCCCGCGCCGGAGTTTCGCTTCGGTCCCGCGTGCCCAAGGCTAATGCTGGCGATGAATTGGTTTTCATTGCGTATCTCCCCTCAAATGATTGGGCGCCCCAGGTCTTGATTTTAAGACCCAGGATCGGGCAGCCCACGCCTGTACGCACCGTTCCGAAATGACTCGATCTCTACGGTTCCGATTTCGGGGAACAAGGGAGGGCCGGTTAAGGTTCGTGGTCTCCCATATCTGAAAATCCAGACATGGGGCACCCAGTTTGGCTGGCCAGACCTGGCCCGCCGCCCGCAGCCGACATTCTGCTAAGATCGAAGCAGGTTTTTCGTCAGGCCAACCCCAATTCCAAGCCTCAAGAGTAAGGGACGCTGGCCAAAGAGGAATCCACAATGGCAACCGCCGTAGCCGATCAGAGACAACAGGCCCACGAGCTAATCGACGCAATGGCTCCCGGCCAACTCTCCGCTGTCGTCGGCCTCTTGATGATCATGCTCGATCCGGTGGCCCGCAGCCTTGCCAACGCACCGTACGACGACGAACCGGTCGGCGAGGAAGAGGCCCGTGCAGTCGCCGCATCCAAGGAATGGCTGAAGCACAACGAACCCATTCCCAATGAAGAAGTACTCGCCGAGTACGGCCTCACCTCCGAGGACTTCGAGCGCATGGGCCGCACCCCGCTCGAACCCCACGCTCCGGGCCAGTAGCCATGCCCAAGAGAATCGGATGGACTGATCAGGCCAAGGCCGACCTCCGCGCAATCGACCAGGCCGCCGCTCTCCGCATCCTACGCATTGTGGCTCGTTATATCGCTACTGGCGAAGGCGATATCAAGCGTCTCCAGGACGTTGAGCCTCCAGAGCTACGACTCCGCGTTGGCGACTACCGCGTCCGCTTCCGCGATCTTGGAGACTCCATCATCGTCCTCGCCGTCCAGCATCGCCGCGAAGCCTACCGGTAGCCGCAGCGTTCCTGCAAAACGGCTTTCGGGGCACCCAGTCCGAAAAGAGAAGGCCGGTCAGTGTTCGTGGTCTCCCAGGTCTGAAAATCCAGACATGGTGCACCCAGCCTTGTTGGTCGGACCTGAACCCGCCGAATCGTCCGGCCTTTCTTCCGCAAACGCAGGCTTTTCGGGGCAAACGTTCTTTTGGCCTCACAATCTGCCTTAGGAGCGATACAATTCCATGGAACCGGTGCCGAAAAAGGAGATTCCGGTTAAAAATATTCGCGATGAGGATTCTGCAATGGCCACGTTTGAGGAAGAGATGCGACTGCGGGAAGTTCAGGTGCCGGTGGCGGCCGATTCCTCCTACCCTTCCACACGCCTCACTTCTCTCGATCTGTTCCGCGGCGTGACCATCGCCGCCATGATCCTGGTCAACAATCCCGGAAACGCTCATCCTTACTGGCCCCTGGAACATGCCGAGTGGAACGGTTGGACCCCCACCGATCTCATCTTCCCGTTCTTCCTTTTCATGGTCGGAGTGTCTCTGGTCTTCTCTTCCGAATCCCGCCGCCGGCGCGGCGATTCGAGGACCGTGCTTCTGTTTCACGCCTTCCGCCGCGCCGTCATTATCTTCGCCATAGGTCTGGCGATGAATTACATCATGTTTCTCGGCGCTCCTTCGATTTTCCCCGGGTTGCGCATTCCGGGAGTTCTGCAACGCATCGGCGTCTGCTATCTGGTGGCAGCCATCTTATTTCTCTATACGAGTCTTCGGACCCGAGCCGTAGTCGTTGTCGCGCTGCTCATTGGCTACTGTGCCTTGATGAGCCTGGTCCCGGTGCCCGGTTACGGAGTTCCCGGTCGCGACATCCCTTTTCTTCACCCCGACGCCAACCTTGCCGCCTACCTTGATCGCAAGTTACTCACGACCCTCTATGAAAAGACTCGCGATCCAGAGGGACTACTGAGCACACTGCCGGCGATTGCGACGGCACTGCTCGGAGTCTTTACCGGCGAATGGTTGCGCTCCAAGCGCAGCCCGCAAACCGAGGCCTTCGGAATGCTGCTGTTCGGCGTAGTCGGTTTGGTCTTAGGCGGAACCTGGGGACTCTGGTTTCCCATAAACAAGAAACTCTGGACAAGTTCCTACGTGCTCTTCACCGCGGGATTGGGGCTGGTTTGCCTAGCCCTCTGTTATTGGGCCACCGACATCCGGCGCTGGCGCGGAGTCTGGACCAAGCCATTTCTGATTTTTGGCCGCAACGCGATTACCGCCTACATCGTAGCCTGGTTCTTCTCGGTGCTTACGTACTACGGCCACGATTACATCTTCCGGCGTTTCTTCGCCCCTCTCGGAAGCCCGAGCTTCGCCTCACTTCTATTCTCGCTGGCCTTCGTCGTGTTGTGCCTGATTCCCATCTGGCTCATGGATCATAAGAAAATCTTCTTGAAGATTTGAATTAAAGGCGACCGCGGGCTTCTTCGGTTGAACCGGGTGATGCCGCAGCGCCAAGGGTTCGACGGCGCATTCGCCCGCGTCCTTGCGTCTTCTTTGACGTCTACAATCGAGAGGATGTCCGTTAAGACCTGGGATTCCGCGAGGGACGTGCTATTGGTGGGCGGGCAAATTGCCGGTCAGCTCAAGCGTCTGCACGGCGGCCAGCACTTCGGTCTCGGCGGGCAGCGGCGGGTGGCGCACCCTAAGTCTATCTGAATGTTTACCTTCCCTCAAATGAGGGTGCCCCGCCCTTCGCTTTTTTCTGGCGAAGGGTGGGATTCACGGCCCTCCCCTGTCCAGTAGTTCGTTCGGTTCCCGTCTTTGCGCCGTCCACTCCGACTCGATCTCAACGACGCCGACGGCGCCCGTCGCATAGTGCCGGAAGCTGGACCACGCCCACTCCTCCGGCTTCTCAACCAGACCGCGCCGGACAGGATTGCGATGCATATAACGCAGCTTCTCGATCCGCTTTTCTTCGCTCCACACGTTGAAGTCGAAATACCGGCACTGCCAGAACTGAGCCTCTCCGCGTGCTTTCAGCTTGCGCGATGTCTGCTGCTTCAACACCTGGAGCGCAACCGACAGCGACGACCGGCGTGGCTCGCTGACCAGCAGATGAACGTGTTCCGGCATCAAAACATATCCGGCAACCACAAAGCCGTACCTCACACGCGCCGCCTCAAGCGCACGCTCGAAGACGCCGTACGCCGTCGCGTTGCCCAACAGCGGCTGCCGGCGATAACAACTGAACGTAAGAAAGTGAAAGACTCCGCACTTCTGGTAACGGATAAGCCCCTTGGCCATGACGGAAGTATTCTACTCCCGGTCCGATGATCGAGCTTCGTGGTAACCCACCCTTCGCTAGAAAAAAGCGAAGGATGGGGCACCCTCAGTTGCGGGATGTCAAAGGTGCGCCACCCGCCACTTCTGTAACGGATAAGCCCCTTGGCCATGACGGAGGTATTCTACTCCCGGTCCGATGATCGAGCTTCGTGGTAACCCACCCTTCGCTAGAGAAAAGCGAAGGATGGGGCACCCTCAGTTGCGGGATGTCAAGGGTGCGCCACCCGCCAGGCTTTAGGGGCAAGGCAAAGACGCCGCGAAGGTGGGGCACCCGCTTTTGTGGCTCTGCCGGTGGCTGTTACTGCGGCGCGGGCAGGTTGGTCGTCAGCTCCGTGGGCGGGACGGCGGCCAGGACTTCGGTTTCGGCGGGCAGCGGCGTTGGCAGCGGGCTTTCGAGAGCCAGAGCTAAAACTTCGTCCATCTGGTCGACGAAGTGGAGCTTCATGGCCTTCTTGATGTTGTCGGGCAGCTCGGCAATGTCTTTCTCGTTGGCGCGGGGCAGGATGACTTCAAAGATGCCGGCGCGGAGAGCGGCGAGCAGCTTTTCCTTGAGGCCGCCGATGGCCAGCACCTTGCCGCGGAGGGTGATTTCGCCGGTCATGGCGATGTCGCGGCGGACGGGAATCTTGGCCAGAGCGCTGGCGAGAGCCGTGGCCATGGTGATGCCGGCCGAGGGGCCGTCCTTGGGGATGGCGCCTTCGGGCACGTGCAGGTGCAGGTCGACGTTGCGATAGAACTCGCGGCTGAGCCCGAGGGCCTGCGCACGGCCGCGGATGTAGCTGAGCGCGGCCTGCGCCGACTCCTGCATCACGTCGCCCAACTGGCCGGTGATGGTGAGCTTGCCCTTGCCGTCGAGCACCTGCACTTCGGTGGTCAAAATGCTGCCGCCCACTTCGGTCCAAGCCAGCCCGGTCACCAGGCCGACTTCGCTTTTCTCGTGCACTTCGGAGTCGCGGAATTTGGCCACGCCGAGAAACTCGCTGATGTTCGCGGCCGTGAGCTCTTCCTTGTGCTTGAGGCCGCTCTTGACGACCTTGCGGGCCACCTTGCGGCAGATGTTGCCGATCTCGCGCTCCAGGTTGCGGACGCCGGCCTCGCGCGTGTAGTAGCGAATGATTTCTAGAATCGCTTCGTCGGTGAAGACGATGTTCTTGTCGCTCAGGCCGGTCTGTTCGCGCTGCTTTTTCACCAGATACTGGCGCGCGATTTCGAGCTTTTCCTGCTCCGTGTAGCCTTGCAGGCGAAGAACCTCCATGCGGTCCTGCAGAGCGGGCGGGATGGTGTGCATGACGTTGGCCGTGGCCACAAACAGCACCTGCGAGAGGTCGTAGTCCACGTCCAGGTAGTGATCCTGGAAGGTGGTGTTCTGCTCCGGGTCCAGCACTTCCAGCAGCGCCGAGGCCGGGTCGCCGCGGAAGTCCGAGGCCATCTTGTCCACTTCGTCGATCAGGAAGACGGGGTTCTTGGTGCCGGCCTTCTTCATGTGCTGGATGATCTGGCCGGGCAGGGCGCCGATGTAGGTGCGGCGATGGCCGCGAATCTCGGCCTCGTCGCGCACGCCGCCCAGCGAGAGCCGGACAAACTTGCGCCCGGTGGCCTTGGCGATGGACATGCCCAGCGAGGTTTTGCCCACGCCCGGAGGTCCGGCGAAGCAGAGGATGGAGCCCTTGGGATTTTTGACCAACTGGCGGACGGCGAGAAACTCAAGAATGCGCTCCTTGATTTTTTCCAGGCCGTAATGGTCCGTGTTCAGCACCTTTTCCGCGTAGTCGATGGAGCGGGTTTCCTTGGAGCGCTTCTTCCACGGCACGGCCAGCAGCCAGTCGATGTAGTTGCGGCTGACGGTGGACTCGGCCGACATGGGCGGCATCGCTTCCAGCTTCTTGAGCTCCTGGATGGCCTTGTCGAGCACTTCCTTGGGCATGCCGGCGGCCTCGATTTTCTTGCGCAGCTCGTCGAACTCGCTCTTCTCGCCGCGGCCCAGTTCTTTCTGGATGGCCTTGATCTTTTCGTTAAGGTAGTACTCTTTCTGCGCCCGCTCCATCTGCCGCTTGACGCGGGACTGAATGTTGCGGTCGAGGTCCAGCTTTTCAATCTCGATGTCCAGCACGTCGGCGATGCGCGCGAGGCGCGCGGCGGGGTCGAAGATGGCCAGCAGCTCCTGCTTCTCCTCGATGCCGAGCTGCAGGTTGGCGGCGATGGTGTCACTCAGCTTGGCCGGCTCGTCCATGCGCACGGTGGCGATGATGGTCTCGTAGTTGAGCGACTGCTGCAGCTTGACATACTGCTCGAAGAGGCCGGTGACGCGCTGCATCAGTTGCTCGACGGCCGGGGTCATCTCAAACTCTTTCTTGCCTACGCGGACGGTGGCCACAAAGAAGCCGTCGCGGTCGTTCACTTCAATGGATTTGGCGCGCTCCACGCCTTCGACCAGGACTTTAATGTTGCCGTCGGGCATTTTGACGCTCTGCACGATGTTGCAGATGGAGCCGACCTGGTAGATTTCCTTGGCCTTGGGCTCGTCGACCGAGGCGTCGTGCTGGGTGGCGAGAAAGATCTTGCGGTCGCCGGTGAGGGCTTCTTCCAGGGCGCGCACGCTGGACTCGCGGCCCACCACGAAGGGGGTCATCATGTAGGGGAAGATGACCATGTCCCGGATGGGCATCATGGGCAGTTTGCGCGCTTCGGTTCTTTCGCGGGATGCGGTCATAGGGTCCCCACTTGTATTGGACGCGCGAAGACAGCTTCTGCTGCAGGGCTGGTTGCACGGCTCCTTCTGGCATTGTACAGCGGAACAGGCCGACGAGAGGTCCCGGTAGGGAAGGAGCCGCAGCTCCCAAAGCCGGTTCCATCGGCCCGGGGCTGCTGAATAAACGGTGAATTCCATCGCAGAATGCGAGGATTGCAGGATACTTATCCGTTCTCTCTTGCGATAGTCCTCTTTTAGCCAGCGCGCCAATAGGGCTGGAGCATCTCATCGTGTATGAACTGCACGGAGGAACCTACCAATGAAGCTCGTTCGACTTGCTCTTCCAGCGCTTGCTCTTGCCCTGACAATACCCGTTCTGCTCATCGGCCAGAACGGCCCGCCCCAGGACCGCCCGCCCCAGGACCGCCCGCAACAGGGATACGGTCAGGATCGTCCAGACCATGATCGCGGCGGCTGGGATGCGCCGCCGCAGGAGTTCCGCGATGTCCAGCGGCAGGGCTTCCACGATGGCGTCGAAGCCGGGCGGACCGACTTCGAAAACCGCCGTTCCCCGAATGCGGAAAGAAGAAGGGAATTCCGCCATCCCCCCGTCCCCCCACAGGCGCGCGACGAATACCGCGAAGGTTTCCGCCGCGGCTACGAGTCAGCCTTCCGCCATTTCCAGGAAGATCGTGACCACCATGGCGATGATCGAGACCACCACGGCGATGATCACGACCGGAACTAGAGCATTTTCACGGATCGTGTAAGGATATGGGTCCCCACCCTCGCCGCGTTTCTGTTTTTCGCGACTAGGGTGGGACAGCACGATGCCCACATTACAGGAACAGTGAAAATGGTCTAAACCGAACGCTTCACAACGCCAGGGAAACATGCGCTACGTAGTGGCTGGATAGCGGCCGCCCAACCCCGGTCGTGTGCTCCCTCGCAAGAAACGTTTGCCCCAGGTCTCTGTCGAGACCTGGGGCACGCAGGTCGATAAGCTGCAACGCGAACGCTCGGGAATCAGCCCGCTTTTTCCAGGAGGCACAACGACAGGTCGCGGCGCTCGACCATTTCGCGCGTAATTTCGAGGTCGCGGACGCGTTTGTTCGAGGGCAGGTGGTACATCAGGTCGAGCATCAGCTCTTCGAGAATCATGCGCAAACCACGGGCGCCCACCTTGCGCGCCAGAGCCTCGCGGGCCACGGCGCAGGTGGCTTCCTGGGTGAAGTGCAGGCGGACGTTTTCGTACTCCAGAAGCCGCTGGTACTGCTTGAGGATGGCGTTGCGGGGCTTGGTGAGGATCTCGATCAGCGCCGCTTCGTCCAGCTCGTCGAGGACGCCCATGACGGGCAGGCGGCCGACGAACTCGGGAATCAGGCCGTATTTGATCAGGTCCTGCGGCTCGGTCTTGCGCAGCAGCTCGGTGTCGCGATGGGAGCGGGCCGAGGCTTCGGCTTCAGTCTCCGTAGCCTTGAAGCCCAGCGCCTTTTTGCCGATGCGGCGGCCCACAATGCGCTCCAGGCCCACAAACGCGCCACCGCAGATGAAGAGGATGTTGGTGGTGTCGACGGCGGTGAACTCCTGGTGGGGATGCTTGCGCCCGCCCTGCGGGGGCACGTTGGCCACGGTGCCTTCGAGGATCTTGAGCAGGGCCTGCTGCACGCCCTCGCCGGAGACGTCGCGGGTGATGGAGGGATTCTCGTCCTTGCGGCCGATCTTGTCGATCTCGTCGATATAAATGATGCCCTGCTGGGCGCGGGTTACATCGCCTTCGGCGGCCTGCAACAGCTTGAGGATGATGTTTTCGACGTCCTCGCCCACGTAGCCGGCCTCGGTCAGCGTGGTGGCGTCCACAATGGCGAAGGGAACGTCGAGCATTTTGGCCAGGGTGTGGGCCAGCAGCGTTTTGCCCGATCCGGTGGGGCCGATGAGGAGGATGTTGGACTTGGTGAGCTCGACTTCATTGTTGCGCATGCGGTTCATCTGGATGCGCTTGTAGTGGTTGTAGACGGCGACAGCGAGCTTTTTCTTGGTCTGCTCCTGGCCGATGACGTAGTCGTCGAGAAAGCCCTTCACCTCCTGCGGTTTGGGCAGGTGGCCGGCGGTGGTGGGGGGATGCGCGGCGTCACTGCGGTCGTCCTCGAGGATGGAGTTGCAGACGGCGACGCACTCGTCGCAGATGTAGGCGCGAGGGTAGTCGCTGGGCGACGAGATCAGCTTGGCCACGGCGTCCTGTGACTTGTGACAGAACGAGCAGCGCAGTGCTTCTTCGGGTCCCGTGCGCATTTTCATGGAGCTTACTCCCTCTCGGACGATGTTAACAGGGTTAGCTGGGCTAGCGTTTTCAGCGAAGTGAGCGGAGCCAGCCCCGCTAACAACGCCGGCGAGTTACGTGCGCGGCCGGTCGATGATTTCGTCGACGATGCCGTATTCCTTGGCCTGCTGCGAGTTCATGATGAAGTCCCGCTCGACGTCGCGCTCGATGCGGTCGAGAGGCTGCCCGGTATGTTTGGCAATGAGGTTGTTGGTGATCTCGCGAATGCGGAGAATTTCGCGGGCATGAATGTCGATGTCGGTGGCCTGTCCGCTCAATCCGCCCATGGACGGCTGATGAATGAGAATCCTCGAGTTGGGCAGGGCAAAGCGCTTGCCCTTGGTGCCGGCCAGCAGCAAAAACGCGCCCATGCTGGCCGCCTGGCCGATGCAGTAGGTGACCACGTTGTTCTTGATGAACTGCATGGTGTCGTAGATGGCCAGGCCGGCGGTAATGGAACCGCCCGGCGAGTTGATGTACAACTGCACATCCTTCTCCGGGTCCTCGCCGGAGAGGAAGAGCATCTGTGCCACGATGAGGTTGGCTATCTGATCGTCGATGGGCGTGCCGAGAAAGATGATGTTGTCGCGGAGCAGACGGGAATAAATGTCGTAGGCGCGCTCGCCCCGGCTCGTCTGCTCAACCACCATGGGAACCAATGCCATTGAGTCTTCTTCCCGTTCTTGCAGTTGGGGACCGTTCGTCCCCGATTTCCTTGTGGCCGCCCGGTCCCGGTTTCGTTCGTGGGCCGTGCGGCGCCTTCTATTGCTTTGCCGGACTATTTGCCCGCCTGGGCGGGCAGCCGGTCGTACAGTAAACTCGCAGTCTTCTCGCGCCGTAGTTGTTCCCGGATTCTAGCCAGCCCGCCGTCTTCCGTCAAACGGGCGCGCAGAGTCTCCAGCGGTTCGCGGGACTGAATAGCAGCCAACTGCAGCTCGCGGTCCAGTTCCTCGTCGCTGACGGTGATTTTTTCTTCATACGCGATGCGGTCCAGCAGAATGGAGGATTTTACCTCGGCCATGGCGCCGTCGCGCTGTGCCGCGCGCAGGCGGGCAAAGTCCAGCTTGCGCATCTGCTCGGTCTCCATGCCCTGCGCCGCCAGGGCCCGCAACCCGCGCTCCAGGCGGGCGTCAATCTGTTCCTGCACCAGCGTTTCGGGAACCGGGAACGGGAAGCGCTCAGTGAGGGCGGCAAACAGCCGCTCCTTGGTTTCACCTTCCACGGCGCGGCGCTTGCGGCTGGCCAGGTGCTCCCGGACGCGCTCTTCCAGGTCCGCAAAGCTCTCGTAGGCGCCGAGTTCCTTGGCAAAGTCGTCGTCCAGCTCGGGCAGGGTGCGCTTCTTGATGGCCTTCACTTCCACGTCGTAGGCCACGGTTTTGCCGGCCAGCCTGGCCTCGGCATAATCGGCGGGATAGATGACCTCGGCCTTCAGCTCCTGGCCGGGTTTGGCGCCGCGCAGGGCCGTGGTGAAGGCCCCCAACGTGGCCTTGCCGCCGATTTCGACCAGGGTGTCTTCACCGGTCACCGCACCCGGAGGGTTCCCGGCCTCGGCGTCGCCTTCAACCTGTCCCTTGTAAGTAATCTGCGCCCAGTCGCCATCCACGAGGGCGCGGTCTTCCTCGACCGGCTCAATGGTGGCGCGCGACTCGCGCAACTGCTCCAGCTCGTGCTGGAACTCTTCTGCGGTGATCTCCACCGGAGGCTTGGCCACGGTCACGTTCTGGTAGCCCTCGATGGAGAAAGCGGCAACGAATTCGAAAACCGCCTTTACGTGCAGCGGCGCGCCGTCCTCGACGGTCAGCTCGGTCACCTGCGGCTGGCCCACGGGCCTGACGCCCAGGTCGAGCACCGCCTTGTTGAAACGCTCGGGCAAAAGCCCGTCGATCACGTCCTTGCGAATCTCGTTGGCATAGCGGCGCTTGATGACGGTATCCGGCACTTTGCCGGCGCGGAAGCCGGGAATCTTGGCATGTTTCCGGTAATTACCGATCACAGTGCGGTAGGCCTTGGTGACTTCTTCGGCGGGAATGTCCAGCACCAGCTCGCGGGTACAGTCCGGGTTCAGAACCGGTCCGTGCTGCTGTCCATGGTCATGATCATGGCCGTCGTGGTCGTGATCATGTTCTTCGTGCGCGGATTCGTGGTCCAGCGTGGCTTCAGCCGCTTCGGGTTGAGGGTTGTTCTCGAGAGTGTCGGTAGAGCTCAACGTTTTGCCTTCCGGGCTCGTCGCGGCGAGCCGAACAAAATACTACTCCAGGCTGCCACTTTTGACAGCAAATCCGGCTGCCACTTTCGGGTGATTTCTGGCCACAACCTGCCCATTCCCGGCCACAAATCGCCCATTTCTTCTACCAACTTCCGCCGTGGCCAGGCGCTCAAGGCAAAAAACCGGCTCGGTGCGGCCGGGGGAATGCCTGATCTCATGGTAAGTGGGTTTGCCGGAAGGGTCAAACCGGCGAAGCGGTTCAGGAGCGGAAACGCTCCTCGAAAGGCACGTTACTGCTCAGTGACCTGGGGCTTACGAACGTAAGGGAGGAAGCGGGGATGGGCCGCGCCGCAATGGGCGTAGTGCTCACGGGCCTCGCGGAGGCTGAGCTGACCGTTCACGGTGAGGCGGACCTCGGCGGCATCGTCGTCCTCCTGGCCATCGTCCTCCCACCAGCAGACCGGGCACAAGGCCAGCGCGCCGGCGGTTTCCAGCGTCTTATATCCGCAGCATGGACAGCGAAAACGAGCCGGCACAGCTTCCCCTGAAAAGAAAGACGCGAACGGAAAGTGCTGGTTTACGCGCAATAACAACATCCAGCTTCCACCCTCCAGTTTTCAGTTTCGAGCCTGCACGTTTTTGGCGGCTTCGGCCTGTCCACCCGGGATTATCGGCTGAACGCCACAATCGAGCAGAGACGAGCGAACAATTCGATGCAGAAGGCCACTCCGAAGTTTCGGCCCATATTGGGCCCCATGCGTTCCGATTCCCTTCAAACGGCTTTATTTTCAGTCGCATCGCCTCCACCGCTCAGGCCGGCCACGTTGGGGTGGCGGGTGTTGGCCGGCGCCCGTGGAATTCCGTCGTGGTTCGCTCCCGGCGCGCTCGGCGTAGAATTGCGGCCGAGGAGAGAGTTGAGAACCTATGCCGCGTTTTGTTTTTTGCTTCGATTGTCGATGGAGCTGCTTGTTGCTGGGGCTATTGTTCGCCGCGCCGTGCCTGGGCCTGGCCCAGCCAGCCCAGCCGGCTCCGCTGCGCGTGGCCATCGTGGGCCTGGTGCACGGCCACGTGGAGGGTTTTCTTTCGGCATTGCCGCAGCACCGGGACGTGGAACTGGTGGGCATTGCCGAATCCGATCCCGCGCTGATTGCGAAGTATGAGAAGAAATACTCGCTCGCCGGCAGCCTGTTTTTCAAGAGCATGGCGAACATGATCGAAGTGCGCCATCCGCAGGCCGTGCTGGTGTACACCTCCATCGCCGAGCACCGTCATGCCATTGAGATTGCAGCGCAGTACGGCGTGTCGGTGATGGTGGAGAAGCCGCTGACCATTTCTCTGGACGATGCGCTGGCCATCCGGAACGCGGCGCGGCATTACCACATCCATGTGTTGGTGAACTACGAGACCACGTGGTACGCGAGCAACAAGGCCGCCTATGACGAGGTGGAGGCTGGCCGGCTGGGCGCCATTCGCCGGGTGGTGGTTCACGACGGCCACCAGGGGCCGGTCGAGATCGGCGTGCCGCCGGAGTTTCTGAGCTGGCTGACCGATCCGGCCAAAAACGGCGCCGGCGCTCTCTATGACTTTGGCTGCTACGGCGTGGACCTGATGACCTGGCTGATGCACGGGGAAGCTCCGCTGACGGTGACCGCGGTGGTGAACCACGACAAGCCGCAGCTCTATCCCAACGTGGATGACGACGCCACCATGGTACTGGCTTATCCTCATGCGCAGGCCGTGATTCAGGCCTCGTGGAACTGGCCTTTCGGACGCAAGGATATGGAGGTCTACGGAGCTACCGGCTACGCCATCACCGTGGGAGCGGACAAGGTGCGGCTGCGGCACGAGCACGACGCGGAGGAGCGGGTGACAACGGCGGCGCCGCTCAGCCCGCCGCAGAGCAACTCGTTGAGTTATCTGGCTGCTGTGCTGCGCGGCCAGTTAGAGCCTAAGGAACCTCTGCACAAGTCTGCAACCCGCGTCATATTTGAATAAACTATAAGCATGAGGCAAATCGCGCGTTTTCAGCAGACACTGGCATCGCAGGCGAGTTTTGAGAAGTTTGGCCGCA
>Ga0181527_1001193_pt1 | contig 27470 bp, 23 predicted proteins | sample PEATcosm2014_Bin_30_FD_119762 | JGI IMG/M metagenome (GOLD analysis project Ga0181527, IMG submission 119762) | Peatland microbial communities from MTU Mesocosm Facility, Houghton, MI, USA - PEATcosm2014_Bin06_60_metaG | ecosystem: Environmental > Terrestrial > Soil > Wetlands > Peat | place...
ATCCAGACCATCGGCCGGGCGTCCCGCAACCTCGACGGCCACGTGGTCATGTACGCCGACGGGGTGAGCGAGGCGATGCGTCGCGCGATCGCCGAGACCGACCGCCGCCGCGCCATCCAGGTGACGTTCAACGACGCTCACGGGATCACCCCGCAGACCATCGTCAAGGCCGTCTACCAGCTCGAGACCCATCGCGAGGAGCTCAGCTCGCGCGCCGCCAGCTTCCAGGAGCAGGCGGGCCTGCCGCCGGACGAGCTGCTCCGGCTCGCCAAGGATGTCGAGAAGGAGATGAAGCGGGCCGCGCGGGACCTGGAGTTCGAGCGCGCGGCCGAGCTTCGCGATCGGCTCACCGAGATCCGGCGCCGGCTGGAGGAGGGGGATGGTGCGGATTCCGGGGCGCCGATCGCCGCCGGCGCGGGCAGGGGTCGGCCGCGAGGCCGCCCCGGGGGACGGCCGGGCCGCCGCTGAGTGGTCGGGCGACGGGCCGCGCGACCCGGCGCGGCGCGTCGCGACCCATGCCGGGGGCAATGCAACCGAATTGCGACATGCGATCGGCTGCGCGCTCCGCGTCTCGTCACCGCATCGTCATGCGGCCGCGATGGCGGCGATTAGACTGGGCAACGTCCCGGTAACAGTGCGAGGTGATGGCGTGAGGATCTGGAGACGGCCGCCGGCCGGACCGCCGGTGGCGCGGCGCGTTCCGCCGCTCACCTCGAACCTGACCTGGGATCTCGGCGACCTCTACTGCTCGGCGCGGGGCTGCGCCCAGAAGACGGGTCTCGCCTGCAGCTACATCGATCGTCACGAGCGCCCGTGCCCGACGGGGTGGTGTCCCGAGCATCGCTACATCACCCACGGCGCGGTGTTCTGTCCCACCCATGGCCGCCTCCTCGACGGCACCGCGGACGAGTTTCGCGAGTCGGTCCGCGTCGATCTCGGCAACGCCGTGCCGGTGGTGCTCTCCTGGATCGCCCAGGAGGTCGACGCCGAGATCTCGGCGACGATGCTCCAGCTGGCTGTCGAGTGGCATCAGGCACTGGTGCTCGACCCCGTTCACTTCGCGCTGGTGGGACCGCGCCGGGTGCGCACCTGGGAGCGGGCGTGGAAGATCTGCGAGAACCTCGGCCCGACCCTCCGGGTCTCGATCGTCGTCGAGGAGGCCGAGCCCGGCATCGTCGAGGCTCGGATCAACGCTCGGCCGGTGCTCCGCATCCTGGTCCCCTGGCACGAGAGCCACGGGTTCGGCGAGAGGCCGGCCTCCGCGGAGGCGGCCGCGGCCGCGGCCCGCAACTTCCGGGAACGCCTGCTTGCGGCCCTCACCCGGGGCATCGGCGAGTGGCGGCGGGACAACCTCGGCAATCGTGAGATCGAGGATGCCAGCCTCACCGGCATGGCCTGGCACGGTTCCGCCGACTCGGCCGCCCCCTGGACGTCGCGTCACCGCGGCTGAGCCCTCGCCGCTCCCCGGATCGGGCTGAGCGCACATCCGTTCGCTATACTGGCCGGATGAGCGCGGGCAGTCGCGGCCAGCCGGTCCGGACCTTCGTCTGCCGGGCCTGTGGCTGGTCCTGCGCCAAGTGGCAGGGCCGCTGCGGGCAGTGCGGCGAGTGGAACGTCCTGGCCGAGGAGACCGTCCGGCCGGGTGGGGCGGGAGGGCCGGGGCCGCGCCCACGTGCCCTGCCGCTGGGCGAGGTCGGAATGCGGCACGCGCCGCGCCGGCCGAGCGGGATGGCCGAGACCGACCGCGTGCTCGGAGGCGGGCTGGTGGAGGGGTCGCTGATCCTGCTGGGCGGCGACCCGGGCATCGGGAAGTCCACCCTCGCACTCCAGCTCGGCCATGGTGTCGGCGCTCCCGGGGCCCCCGCCCTCTACTGCGCCGGGGAGGAGTCGCCCGCACAGCTCGCCCTCCGGGCAGACCGGTTGGGGTGTCTCGATGACCGGGTGGTGGTGGTGGGCGAGACCGACGTCAGCGGCTGCGTGGAGGCGATCGCCAGCCTGCGCCCCCCGCTCGCGGTGGTGGACTCGGTGCAGACGCTGCAGGACCCGGAGATTCCCGGGCATCCCGGGAGTCCCTCCCAGGTCAGGTCGGCGGTGACCCGGTTGATGGCGTGTGCCAAGGAGACCGGGGTGCCCATCCTCCTGGTCGGGCACGTGACCAAGGACGGCGCCATCGCCGGGCCGCGCACCCTCGAGCACATGGTCGACGTCGTCCTCTACCTGGAGGGGGACCGTCACGGCGAGAACCGCCTCCTCCGCGGGCTCAAGAATCGCTTCGGCCCGGCATCCGAGCTGGGGCTCTTCCGGCTGGCCGAGGTGGGGATGGTGGAGATCGGCAGCGCAGGCCGCGCCTTCCTCGACGAGCAGAGCCTCAGCGTCCCGGGCAACGTCCTGACCGTGACCTCGGAGGGGTCGCGCGCCCTGGTGGTGGAGGTGCAGGCGCTCACCGTGCCGGTGGGGCACGCGATGACCCGCCGCACCGCCTGGGGATTCGACCCTGCCCGGCTCAACCTGCTGGTCGCCGTCCTGCAGCGCCGGGCCCGGCTTCCCCTCGGCCAGCGAGACGTCTTCCTCAACTGCGCCGGCGGCGTCCGGCTGGTCGAGCCCGGCGTCGACCTGGCGGCCGCGCTCGCCGTCTGGGGCGCCGAGGCCAATGCGGGCTGGGACCCCGGCACCGTGGCCATCGGTGAGGTGGGCCTGGGGGGCGAGATCCGCCGTGTCCGCTGCCTGGAGGCGCGCCTCGCCGAGGCGGCCGCCCTGGGCATCCGGCGCGCGGTCGTCCCCGCCGGCCAGGAGGTGCAGGCGCCGTCGTCGATCGAGTGCCACCCGGTTTGCGACCTCGCCGGGGCGGCGCGGCTGCTGGTGACCGCCTCGAGCCGGGCCCGTCCGGTGCGGGCCATGCCCCGCTGGATGGTCGAGGCCCCTGAAACCGTCGCGTGACGAGGAGGCCCCGAGCCCGGCGGTGGTCGCCGGGCTGTGTTTCAATCGGCCCATGATTGCGCCACGGACCCCGCGGGTCCGCCATGCGCGGATCCTGGCCCGGTTGGTCGGGGCCGTTGTGGGGATGGTCGCCGGGGTTTTGTACGGCGGGTACATCGCCGAGCAGTCGTTCGGGCATGGCGCGCTCGCCGGCGGCGACGGCGCGGTGCTGGCCGTGCTCCTGGGCGCCGGCGTCGCGGGGGCCGCGGCACTCGCGCTGGCGGCTCCGGTGCTGACCGTCGAGCCCTTCCTCTGGTTGGAGGACATCCTCGATCACGCGCCGGCCGGCGAGCTGCTCGGCGCCCTGGCCGGGGCCACCGCCGGTCTCGTCCTGAGCGCCCTGGTCGCCGTCCTCCTGCTCCCGCTGCCCTGGGGGATCGGCTTCGGCGTCTCCGGCACCATCGCCTGCTGTCTCGTCTACGTCGGCATCCGGACCGGCACGCGGCGCCGGGACGCCTTCGCCGACGCCCTGCACCGCCGCGGAACCCCGGCATCGGCAGCGGGCGATCCGGCTCCCCAGGACGGGGTCCCGATCGTCGTCGACACGTCCGTGCTCATTGATGGCCGGATCTCCGACGTCGCCGCCACCGGGTTCATCCAGGGCCGGCTGCTGGTCGCCGGCTTCGTCCTGGAGGAGCTCCAGAAGGTCGCGGACTCGGGGGACTCGCTGCGCCGCTCGCGCGGCCGGCGGGGCCTGGCCGTGGTCGAGGAGCTGAAGCTTCAGGTCCACGTCACCTGCGATGTCATCGACGACGACTTCCCGGGGACGCCGGAGGTCGACGCCAAGCTGGTCAAGCTGGCGCGCTCCCGCGAGGCCGCGCTGATGACCCAGGACTTCAACCTCAACCGGCTGGCCAGCGTCCAGGGCATCAGGGTCCTCAACCTCAACGACCTGGCCAACGCCCTGAAGCCGATGGTCAGCTCCGGCGAGGGCCTCGATCTGACCATCGTCAAGGAGGGGAAGGAGCCTCTCCAGGGCGTCGGTTACCTGGATGACGGCACCATGGTGGTCGTGGAGGGAGGGCGTGACCACCTCGACCGCCAGGTGCACGTCACCGTCACCTCGGTGCTCCAGACCGCCGCCGGACGGATGATCTTCGCCACCACCGCGACCGACCTGCGGCCGGCGGTGGAAGGGCGGCACCGGACGGCGCCGCGCCCGACCCGGGCGGGTACCCGCTGAGCGTCGCCGTCATCGTTCCGGCGGCAGGCCGCGGTGAGCGCGCCGGCATCGACAAGGTCTGGGCCGACGTGGCCGGGCGCCCCATCCTCGCCCACGTCCTCGAGCGCGTCGGCGCGGTGGCCTCGGTCGGCTTGGTGGTGGTGGTCTGTCCCGAGGCTCGCCACGAAGACGTCTGCCGGCTGGCGCGCCAGCTCGGGCTCGGCGGGGTGCGCTGCGTCCCGGGCGGTGCCCGCCGGCGCGACTCGGTGGCCGCGGGCCTCGAGGCGGTCGGCGACGCCGAGATCGTGGCCGTCCACGATGCCGCCCGGCCCCTGGTCTCCGCTCAGCTCATCGAGGCGGTGATCGCGGCCGCCCGCCGGCACGGGGCGGCCACCGCCGCCATCCCCTGCACCGACACCATCAAGCGGGTGGACGGGGGGATGGTGGTCGAGACCCTGCCCCGCGAGGCGCTGGTCGCGGTCCAGACGCCTCAGGCGTTCTCCACGCCCCTGCTCCGGCGGGCCCATGCGCTCCGCCCGGCTGAGGACGCGTCGGACGACTGCCTGCTGGTGGAGTGGCTGGGCGAGCCGGTGGCCGTCGTCCCCGGGGAGGTGGGGAATCGGAAGATCACCCACCCGGAGGACATCCAGTGGTTGGCGGATCAGCTGCGATGAGCCTGCGTATCGGACATGGGCTGGACGCCCACCGCCTGGCCCCGGGCCGGCCGCTCATGCTCGGCGGCGTGCCGATCCCGTCGGATCAGGGGCTGGCCGGGCACTCCGACGGGGACGCGGCGGCCCATGCTCTCGCCGACGCCTGCCTCGGCGCCGCGGGCCTCGGCACCATGGGAGACCACTTCCCCTCCGGTGATGAGCGCTGGCGGGGGGTCAGCGGCCGTGAGTTCCTGGAGCTGGTGGCTGCCAAGCTGGCCGCCGCCGGCGCCCGGGTGCTCAGCGCCCAGGTGGTGCTGGTCTGCGCCCGGCCGCGACTCGGCCCCTTCTTCGCGTCCATGGGGCAGGCGATGTCCGAGGCTCTCGGAACCCCGCCGGGGACGGTGGTGGTGGGGGCCACGAGCGGCGACGGTCTCGGCGCCGCCGGGCGCGGCGAGGGGATCCTCGCCTCCGCCGTCGCCCTGCTCGAGGTCGGCTGGGGGCCGGCCGCCGGCGTCGATCCTGGAGACAGGAGAGGCTAGCCGGCGGGCTCGGTGGCGACCATGACCGAGGCGTGAACCCCGCCGTCGCTGACCAGCCAGAGCCGGAGCGACCCCTCGTCGACCTCGGAGACGATCCTCACCTCGTATCCCAGGTCCATCGGGAGACGGTGCTCGCACTCGGACGCGACCGGCACCCGGCCGGGCAGGCATCGAGCCAGCTCGTCCTCCACCGCCTCCCAGTACGCCGCGTTGTTGACGTGACCGAGCACGTCGAGGTCGGTGGCGCGGATCACCCACGGCCGGCCCTCGGCGTGCGGGGGAGGCGCGGGGTGGAGCAGCCGGGCTGAGATCGGCCGCGCTCCGGCGCCGCCCCCCCAGACGCGGTGGAAACGCTCGGAGAGCTGGGCCGGCCGGCCGCTCGCCGCATCCACCGCGGCCCAGAGCACCGCCGTCTCCAGCCGGCCCCCGGCGCTCCCCCGCCCCGAGGTCCGCCGCTCCGCCCAGCGCGGCCCCGCGCCGGTGCAGAACGTGGAGTAGGTGATCCGCTCCAGGTACCGGGGCCAGCGCTCGATCGTCATCGCCGCCCGCCGCACCACCCAGAAGATGGGCTCCTCGCTCATCCCGGAGTCGGTGCTGTCGTCGGTGGCCACGTCCTGGAGGTGGCGAGCCAGCGCGTCGAGGCGCAGCCGGCCATGCTGATCGGCGTCACCCAGGCGGACCACCCGGCTGGCCCCGAAGACGCGGGTGCGCGGGTCAGGATCGAGGCCGGTGGAACGGAGCACCCCTCCCGGCTCAGCGTCGCTCACCGGGCCAACCTAGCGGATCGGCGCGGGCCCCCGCTCGCGCGGATATCCTTGAGCGCCCGTGAGCCTCCGCCTCTACGACACCCTCACCCGCCGGCTGCAGCCCGTGGTGCCGCTGGAGCCGGGCCACGTGCGCATGTACACCTGTGGCCCCACGGTCTGGAACCGCGCTCACGTCGGCAACTTCCGGACCTTCCTCTTCGAGGATGTGCTCCGCCGCTGGCTGGAGCGCCGCTTCGAACGGGTCACCCACGTCATGAACCTCACCGACGTGGACGACCGGCTGATCCGCAACGCCACTGAGCACGGGCACGACCTGGCCGAGGAGACCGCCCCCTGGATCGACGGCTTCTTCGCCGACGTCGACACCCTCGGCATCCGCCCGGCCCATCGCTACCCGCGGGCGACCGCCTACATCGAGGAGATGGTCAGCCTGATCGAGCGACTCGAGGCGGCGGGGGTCACCTACCGCAGCGAGGGGGGCATCTACTTCCGGATCGCAGGGTTTCCCCGCTACGGCGCGCTCTCGGGGATTCCCGCGGGGGGGCTGGTGGCCGGGATGAGCGGGCGCGTCGACGCCGACGACTACGCCAAGGAGGACGCGCGCGACTTCGCCCTCTGGAAGGCGGTCGAGCCGGGGGCCATCGGCTGGGACACCCGGCTGGGCCGGGGCCGCCCGGGCTGGCACATCGAGTGCTCGGCGATGAGCATGGCCCTGCTCGGAGAGACCCTGGACATTCACTGCGGGGGGGTCGACAACATCTTCCCCCACCACGAGAACGAGATCGCCCAATCGGAGGCCGCCACCGGCCGGACCTTCGTCCGGCTCTGGTGCCATGCCCAGCATCTGACCGTCGACAGCGAGAAGATGGCCAAGCGCTTCGGGAACTTCCTGACCGTGCCCGACCTGCTCGCGGCCGGCCACCGGCCCTCGGCGATCCGCTACCTGCTCATCACCGGGGCCCACTACCGCCGCACCCTGGATTGGAACGAGGAGCCGCTCCGGGCCGCCGACGAGGCGGTGGGGAGGCTGCGCGAGTTCCGTGACCGGGTGCGGGCTCTCCCCGACGGCAGCGGCGGCGAGGAGATCGGGGAGCGGGCCGCGACCGCCGCGGCCGATTTCGCCCGGGCCATGGACGACGACCTCAACGTCCCCGAGGCGGTGGGCCGGCTCTTCGCCGCCATCCGGGACCTCAACCGGTTGCTGGACGCGACCACCCCCTCGGCAGCGGTCCGCCAGGCGCTCGCCGCCATGGTCGACGAGGCCGACGACATCCTCGGGGTGCTGCCGCTCGCCGACCGGGAGCGTGCCGGCTCGTCGCTCGGCGCCGAGGAGGAGGAGCTTCTGGCTCGCCGGGTCGCCGCACGAGCGGGACGGGACTTCGCGGAATCCGACCGGATCCGCGCCGAGCTGCTCCAGCACGGCATCATCGTCGAGGACACTCCTCAGGGACAGCGCTGGAAGCGCGCCTGAGGACGCGGCCGAAGCAAAGCAGCGCGATGGACATCCTCTACGGGCGCAACCCGGTGCGCGAGGCGCTCCGAGCCGGCCGGCCGGCCCGCAAGCTGGTGGTGGCTGAGGGCCTGGCTGAGGAGCCACGCCTCCGGGAGATCATGGCGCTGGCCGGCGCCCAGGGGGTCCGGGTGGAGATGGCCGCCCGCGGCCGGCTCGACGACATCGCCCACAGCGAGCACCACCAGGGGGTGGCCGGCTACTTCCACGGCCGGCCCCCGCTGCACCTCGAGCGGGTGCTCGAGAGCTGCCGCCCGCCCGCCCTGCTGCTGCTGCTCGACGGCATCCAGGATCCGCAGAACCTCGGGGCCCTGATCCGCACCGCCGAGGCGGTCGGGGTCGACGCCGTCATCACGCCCCGCCATCGCGCCGCCGCCCTGACCCCCGCCGCGGTCAAGGCGTCGGCGGGCGCCAGCGAGCACCTCTCGGTGATCACCGTCACCAACCTGGCCCAGGCCCTGGCCCGGATTGGCGAGGCCGGGATCTGGCGGGTCGGCCTGGCCGCCGAGGCCGGGGAGCGCTACGACCGGGTCGACTACCGCGAGCCGACCGCGATCGTGATCGGCGGCGAGGGGGAGGGACTCCGCCAGCTCACCCGGAGGAGCTGCGATCGCCTCGTCTCGCTGCCGATGACGGGGCGGGTGGCGTCGCTCAACGCCGCCGCGGCGGGCGCCGCCATCCTGTACGAGGCGTTCCGGCAGCGGGGCTTCGCAGCCCGGTGAGCCGCCTGGTCGTCGACGGCTACAACATCATCCACGCCTGGCCCGACCTGGCCCGGAGCATGCGTGCCGAGAGCCTCGAGGACGCGCGCCGCCGCCTGGTCACCCGGCTCGCCGAGTACCGGGCCAGCACCGGCAACGAGGTGCTGGTGGTCTTCGACGCCCGCCGGCGCTCCGCGGGAAGCCCCGGGCGGGAGGTGATCGAGGGGGTCGAGGTCTGGTACGGCAGCAGCCTGGAGAGCGCCGATCACGTCATCGAGCGGCTGATGTACGAGTCCTCGCGGCGGGGCACCGGGCTGGAGATGGTGCTCGCCACCGACGACCACCTCCAGCGCGACCTGGTGCGGGCCAAGGGGGTGCCGACCATGTCGTCGCGGGTCCTGCTGGCCGAGGTGCGGCGGGCCGAGGGGGAGCGATCCGGGGAGATCCGGCGCCGCGTCGAGGGGCCGGCGGCCGGCGACCGGCTGGAGAGCCGCCTCGACCCGGAGGTCCGCCGCCAGCTGGAGGCGATCCGGCGTGGGGAGGCCGACACCGGGGTGGGGGAGGGGGAGGGGCCGGGGCCGCACCCGACCGGCGAGCCACCGCCGCAGCCCGGTTCCAGGCCGGACCCGCCGCCACCGGAACGCACCCGTATGCGCTGGCGTCGACTACGCTAGGTCACGGGTGCGCGACCGCCGCGAGGCGGTGCGCCGCCGGCCGGCCGACGTAGCTCAACGGTGGAGCGGCGGTTTTGTAAACCGTAGGTTGGGAGTTCGAATCTCCCCGTCGGCTCCGATTTTGAATTCAAAGAGCCCCTCCTTCCACCCTTCTCGGTCCATCTGTACCCCTGATGTACCCCTGATGTACCCCTTAAGTCGCTAGACTCCTCCCGTGGGACGGCGGGGTCGCGGAGAGGGCACGATCCGCAAGCGGGTGCGCTGCGCCTGTGGCCGGGTCTGGACCCCGACCCCCGAGGTCCAGGCCTGCCCGTCCTGCGGCGCGGCGGCAGCCGGCAGGTCGGTGACTTGGGAAGCTCGCTTCGTCGCGGGCGACGGCCCAGAGCAGGTGCGGCGCTCCCTCTATGCCCCGACGCGGCAGGAGGTGGTCGCGCTCCTCGACCAGGAGCGGCGGCGGAGCACCCGTGGTGAGGCCCCGGCTGACCGGCGCCAGACCGTGGGCTCCTACCTGGCGGGGTGGCTCGCGGGGAAAGAGAGGGCGCTGCGGCTATCGACATGGGTGACCTACCACGGCTACATCGAGAGATCGATCACGCCCGACCTCGGCCAGGTCCGCCTTACCGAGCTGGGGCCCCGGCACGTGGATCGGTGGATCGACGCCAAGCTCAAGGGCGGCTTGTCACCCCGGACCGTGAGCCATGTCCGGGCCATCCTCCGTGCCGCGCTCAACGACGCCGTGCGCCGCGGCTTGGTCGACCGGAATGCCGCCGCCCTGGCCGCCCCGCCGCGGGTGGAGAAGCAGACGCAGGCGCCCATGACCGCCGAGGAGGCCAACCAGATCCTAAAGGCCGTTTCCGGCAGCGAGGTCGAGGGCCCTGTGGCCGTCGCTCTCCAAGCTGGTCTCCGCCTCGGGGAGGTCCTTGGCCTCGCGTGGCACGACGTTGACCCCGCGGCCAGGACCCTGAGGGTTCGGCAGGCCCTCTCGCGCCTGCGTGGGGTGACCACCCTCGGGCCGCCGAAGAGCGCCGACTCGCGACGAGTGGTGCCCATGACCCGCCCGCTGACGGCCCTCCTTGCCTCGCATCGGGAGCGCGAGGCCGTCAAGCGGGCGCAGCTCTTTCTTCCGGCAGCGGCAGGGGAGGCCCTGGTCTTCACGAACCGTGCCGGCGACCCACTCGACCCCAGCTGGGTCAACCACGCCTTCCACGACCGACTGGACGAGGCCGGGCTACCACGCCGCCGGTTCCACGATCTCCGCCACGGGTGTGCGGCGCTGCTGCTGGCGAGCGGAGCAGATCTGAAGGTCGTCAGCTCGATCCTGGGGCATTCCTCGATCCGGCTGACGGCGGACACCTACGCGGGGGTGGTTGGTCGCCTCCGCGACGACGCTGCGGAGGGCTTGGAGCGACTGCTCAGCGGCGCGGGGCAGTAGCGGGGTGTAAGGGTTCGATTCCCCTTCCCGGCACCAGATCTGACAGTTCGACTATCAGCTTCCGCGAGTCGAGCTGCAGAAAGGATCAAAATGGTCAAGGGGGGTCCACTGAGTATTTCCCGACGAACCCGCCGGCGCGGTCCGCGCCGGAGCTCGGAACGTGGTTGAGTACTACACATGACTGTGTATGTAACGGCGGTCACCCCTAGCTCGGCGCGGCAACACGAACACATCAGCGGAATCCGCTGGCTGGACACGGGCAACTCGACCTCGAAAACGATGAGCACCGATGAATGCATCGCCTGGCTTCGTAAGGGCAACCACATGCTTGTCGCTGGTGATACGGGGCCGGCCGACGTGCGAGTGGTCGAAGCGACTCCGCCATACCTGCGAACCGTCGCCGACGGTAACTACACCGACAATCTGCTCGCCCTTCCCCGCTACTGATCGCATTCGACTGCCCGGATCCTCCTATTCTCCGAGACGGGTCCACCATCTGATGGACAGGCGTCCGTGAGCCTGGAGGTTGACATGCTGTACACGAAGGAAGGCAGGGCGCTGACGGTCGATGACGACGACCTGATCTCACGCGCTGGACATGTTGCGAGACTTCGTGACGGGTATGCGTTCGCGCCTGATGGTCGATACGTCGGCACCGTTGTGGGGGACCGCTTGATATACCGACGAAGCGATTCGGCTCGTCGTGGGAGCCCATATGCCCGCAGGGCGACCGCTGGACACGCTTACGCCGACCGGGCACCCTCGGGGGCGTACGGTGATGAGCCGCCTATCTAGAGGCCAAGGGCCTGCCCCTGAATCCAGTTACTTGACTTGAGGTGGCCATGTAGTGCCCATTGATTCTGCGACCGGGGCTGAGATTGCCGCTGGGGCGTACCACTCGGTGAAGACCGTTACCAAGGCCGTGGGCCGCGTCGTCGGGCCTGCGGCCGACGAGGTTGACGAGGCTCTCAGGGTTTACACGGCATTCCGCTTACGCAACGTATACCGGATCGTCGAGCGAGCTGAGGCAAAGCAACGGGCAACGGGCCGCGAAGGCGATGTTCCGCCGAGGGTAGCTCACCGCGTGGTCGATGATGGCTCCTACTGCGACGATGAGCTGATGGTTGAGTACCTAGGAGGACTGCTCGCTGGTAGCCGAAGCCCAGGCGGCAGGGACGACCGAGCAGCAACGTACTGTTCCCTCATTACGAGTCTGTCAACGATACAGATCCGCGGGCATTACGTTTTGTACCGCGAGTGGGCGGCGTTGCTGCCCGGTCGTGGCAGCACGGAGATGGGCAAGGCTGAAGTTCGGGAGAAGGCGATGCTGTGTGCCCCAACCGATGCCTTTGTTCGGCTGGTAGATCCTGAAGGAAACCTAGGGGTGGAGGCCGCGGTGCATGCCCTCGCGGGGCTTCAGCGCACAGGACTCATTGAGGATAACTGGGGAGTGGAGGCGCGGGAGAACAGCACTGTTGTGCGAAATGCTCCGTTCCCACACCTCGTCCGTGCACAGCCTTCGATCGTCGGGATGGAACTGTACGGATGGGCGCAAGGCCTTCCAGGTCTGCTGGCCTCGGAGTTCATAGCGCAAGCGGAACCCTTTGACACGAACCCACCGGTGCCGCGACTCGACGGAGCCTACCTTCCAAAGCTGGCGGACGTCGCGGGGGCCGGGTCCGCTGCCGATGGCTCCACTTGACCAGGGAGCGAAGCTCGGAGGGGTAAGAGTGCAATGAGAATCTCGGACTACTTCAAGCTCGACCGTGGGCAGGCAGAGCTGGACTTCGTAAACGTGGATCTCGGGAGGGACAGCCCGTTCTTCGTCGATCCAAGCACTCTGCGACACATGTCCGATAACTGGGCGAGAGAGTGCGTTGCGCTGCTGCAGAGCTTCTTCGATCGGGTGCTAGCGGACATCAAGGCCGGAAGGCACGAGCACGCGCGGGGGCTACTCTATGAACTCGCGGAGCCCAATGAGACACGTCTCGGACTCTCGGCCGGGCCACCGCAGGGGAGAGGCGTTGACGTCGGTATTGCCTACAAGATGTGGGAGGCGCTATCGGGGAGTACTGCCGCGACGACCGGGCTGCTTGAAGATCTGGAAGACACGGGGCTCTTGATCCCTGGTATCGGCGACGACATCGTATCTAACATCGTGACGAACGTCATCCGCGGACCGCTCATTCGATACACGCAGGGCGTGTGCGAGTTCTACGGCATTCCCATGCAGGCGAAGGTTCCGAGTGGGGTGTAGCGGGGACCCGCACCTGGGGTTGGCCAGGCCGCGATGCCCGTAGTCATCGTCGTCGACGGCCGCGACTTGAATCTCGATGGCTACTCCCCGCCGGCATCGAGAACGCGCCGGATCACGGTTAGAAGCGTCGACTCGGAGAACGGCTTCTGCAGCAGCTCCGCCCCGGCCGCCAACCATCCCTTCTGATCGAGGGTCTCCCGCGGATACCAGGACAGGAAGATGGTCCGGACCCCGGGCCGGAGCGCCCAAACCCGCTCCGCCAGCTCCCGGCCAGGGGTATCGGGCATCACCACGTCGGTGAGCAGAACTTGGATGATGGCGGCGCTGGCACTGGCCACCTCGAGAGCCTGCCTGGCGCTGGAGGCGACTAGCACGCCGTATCCGTGGCCCTCCAGCATCCGGCGCGCAATCTCGCGCAAGGGCTCCTCGCCACCTGCGAGGAGCACCGTCTCACCACCACCTCGCGGTGGATCTTCGAGAATCCCCTCCGATTGCTTCCGATGCTCCTCGGTAGAGGGGATGCAAGCGGCGAAGCTCGTGCCGAGCCCGGGCTCGGAGTGGAGCCAGGCTTGGCCGCCCCACTGCAGGACGATCTCGTGCACGGTCGCCAAGCCCAGACCCGATCCTTGGCCTCGCGGTTTGGTAGTGAAGAAAGGCTCGAAGGCGTGCTCGAGAACGTCGCGCGGCATCCCGCCGCCGTTGTCCGTAACGCGGAGCAGCACGTGCGCTCCCGCGTGCAGCTTGAGGTCCAGGGCCGCGTACGCATCGTCAACAATGAAGTTCTCGGTCTGAATGGTCAGGGTTCCGCCGTCGCGCATGGCATCCCGCCCGTTGACGGCCAGGTTGACCAGAACCTGTTCGATCTGGCCGATGTCGGCAAGGATCGGATGAAGGCCTTGGGCTAGCGCAGTGGTGAGGCGCACCGAGGCACCGATGCTTTCGCGAAGGAGCTGCTGCACGTCGAGGATCACCCGGTTGAGGTCGACCATCTCCGATGCGACGGCCTCCTGTCGGGCGAAGGCAAGGAGCTGGTGGGTGAGGCGTTTCCCCATTTGCGCCGCCAGGTTGATCTGGGCCACCTCGCGGCCCAGCGTCTGCCACTGCTCGGTCGGGTCGGCTGCGGCCGCCGCGGCCAGCTTCTCGCCGACGAGGCTCGAGTAGGTGAGGATCACGGCTAGCAGGTTGCCGAAGTCGTGAGCGATCCCGCTGGCAAGCTGACCCAGGCTCTCGAGCCGCTGTGCCTGCTGGACGCGGCGCTCCTGGCGCTCACGCTCCGCCAGCTCCCGCAGGCGCTCTCTCTCAGCTTCCATCGCGACTCGCTCGCTGACATCTCGGACAATCGCTGCGACGATCAGCCCACCGGGGGTGTCGAGGGGGGCCAGGCTGATATCCGCGGGGAAGGTACTGCCGTCGCTGCGCTGTGCGGCAAGCTGCGAGCTCGCACCCATGGGTCGAGGTCGTGGACTCGTCAAGTAACGTGCCAGGTGGGCAACGTGAGCGGCGCGGCTCTGCTCCGGGATCAGCATGTCGAGAGGTCGGCCCAGCATCTCGTGGCGGGCGTAGCCGAAGACGCGCTCGCTCTCAGCGTTCGCGAAGCAGATGACGCCGCGCCGGTCGACGGCGATGACCGCATCCGGCGCCGACTCCGCCAGAGCGGCCGCCAGGCGGTTCCAGGCAGACGACGACCACTGCCGCCTCATCCTCGCGGTCGGCGACAGCCGGCCACCGTACCCAGGCTCGCGCAGGAGGGGAGCCGCCTGGACGGCAACTGGGAGCTCACCGGGCTCCTCTCTCCGCCCGTAGTCCGTCGAGCGAACCCCGCTCGCGTGGCAGAGGTCATGACCGCCACTATGCGGAGGAACATCGCCCCCGTCATCCGCCGGAGGGATGGAATCCGCTCAACCTGATCGGGCGATCCAGCCGCCCGTTCGAGGGGCGGCATGACCGACCAGTGAGGAGCCTTCGATCGGCGAACGGCCCCAACGCATCGGTCGCGCTCCGGCGTCCACCGCGCTACGCTAGCGCCAAAGGGTGATTCATCTCGGAGCGCCCGCGATTGTGGAGGGCGAGGCCCGGTGCCGACAGGGGCGGACTTCGGCGATCAGCTGGCTGCGTTGCACTCCGTCTCTGTTGAGATCGCTGCTCTCCATGATCTGGCAGAGGTACATGAACGCGCCCTGGAGCACGGCCTGCGGCTGACCCACTCCGCGTTTGCGTTCACAGGTCTGCTGGTCGAAAGCCCCCGGGTCATGGAGGTGGCTGCGGTCAAGGGGTTCGACCCGGGCAGCCAGGGCTTCTACGACCAGTTCCACCGCATGGCCGTCCGCTCCAGCGTCGTGGGAGTGGTGATCCGGGAAGAGCGGCCCTACATCTCCAACGACGTGGAACGGGACCCGCACGCCGTCGGTCAACCACCTGGGCACCCGCAGATTCACAGGTTCCTCGGGGTCCCGCTGCAGGTGGGGGAGAGGCTAATCGGGATGATGGGTGTCGCCAACAAGGAGGCTGGATACGGGTCAGACGACCAGATCCTCCTATCCACCCTCGCCAACCAGGTGGCGGTTGCCATCGACAACGCTCGACTGTACGGACAGCAGCGGGACATGATCTCCGCGCTGGAGCAGCTCCACACCCGTCTGGGCGACGACCAGCGAGCCCAGCTGCTGGCGAGTGAGCGAGACCGCATCGCTCGCGGCCTCCACGACCGGGTCGATCAGGAGATCTTCACAATCGGGCTTCGGCTCAATGCGCTGCTGGAGGATGAGCCCTTACCTGCCCCGTTGGCAGAGAGGTTGCGTGAGATCCGCCGAGTGGCTGTGCAGGCTTCCGACGAGGTCCGGCAGGCGATCTTTGACCTGGCGGCTTCCCACGGCGGCGAGCGCGACCTGGCCAGCGCCCTCCGATCACTGCTCCGCGAGGTTGAGCGCAACTCGGGTCTGCAGGCCCACCTGGTGGTGAGTGGATCGCCCGAAGCCGCGGTGGAGCAGGTAAGGGACGTCGCGGTCACCGTGGTCCGTGAGGCTCTGACTAACGTCGTGAAGCACGCTCGCGCCCGGATGGTGCTGGTCAGCATCCGTCACGGGCAGAGCCACGTGGACCTGGTGATCCAGGACGACGGGGTTGGCGCGCCAGAGCCGGTACTCCGCGACTACCCCGGCAGCTACCTCCACTTCGGGCTGCGCAACATGCGCGAGACGGTTGTCGGCCTGGGCGGCAGCTTCGAGGTGTCTAACGGGGAGGAGGGTGGGCTGACGGTGAGGGCGAGCTTGCCCCTGGGCGCGAGGAACGGATGATCCGGCTGCTGATCATCGACGATCATGAGATGGTCCGGGAGGGGCTCAAGGCCATCCTCACCGCCGACCCTGACTTCACCGTGGTTGGGGAGAGCTCGTCGGCGCACCAGATCGTGGAGCTGGTCGAGCGCACTCACCCGGATGTAGTCCTGTTGGACGCGCGCCTGCCTGGGGTGAGCGGGCCCGAAGCGTGCCGGCGGCTCACCGACGCCCACCCCGAAGTGCCAGTCCTCGTGGTGTCCACATACTCCGACGACGAGCTGGTGGACGCGTGCATCGCCGCAGGCGCGAAAGGCTACGTCATCAAGGATATCGAGAGATTCACCCTCAAGCAGAGCATCCGCGCGGTGCACTCTGGGCAGGGTGCAGCCTCGCCGGCGATTGCCGCCCGAGTCTTCGAGTGGCTTCGGGACGGGCGCGAGGTCAGCTCCAGCCGTCCGCCGTTGAGCGAGAGACAGCTCACAGTGGTAAGGCTGGCGAGTAGGGGGTATTCGAACCGGGAGATAGCGGCCCAGATGAGCCTCACGGAGAACACGGTGAAGTCGCATCTTCAAGACATCTTTCGCAGACTTGACGTTCGCAACCGTGTGGAGGCGGTTATGCGGGCGACCCAGGAGGGGTGGATCTGAGAGAACGACGCGCGCCGGGCTCGACGGCCGTCTCTCGCCCAGGTGCCGCGCCTCTGCATTGGAGCGCGTTCGCCGCACCTGGCAGTCGGGGATGGCAGCGGGCGGGCGCTGCCTCCAGCGCGGGGGTTCGTCAGCTCTGACGATCGCGTCCTTCCGTGCGCCGCCTCCCAGGCGCACACGAGCTCGGGCCACCGCGCATTCTCCGCCGTCGCCTCCCTCGCCTGCCGTCAGGCGTCCGGCTGTCCGATGGGTCACTCACAACTTCCTGGGTAACCCCTCGTCCTCCGCGGGTAGGCGTGCCCAGAGCAGAGGAGATGGCAGTGCTCGGTGGCTCCGTCCCGGTCCCTGGCAACACAGTACCCGTGGGCGAGTTGCGGGCTCCTTTCAGAACCTCGAGGATTGTTGTCATTGGGGGCTCAGTCCCAGCTTGGTCGAGAAGGGCCGCCGGGGCCGCGAGCGCCGCGGCAGGTGACATCCAAGCTGGACGGGTGCCGCGGGCACCCCGGCGGCCGCTGCGTCCCCTGGCCGAAGAATAAGGCCCGGCCGACCATCCGCCCGGCCTGGCGGACCTTCCTTATGGGTGGCGTCGAACCAGATGTAGTGGTACCGGGCGTCGTCAAGGGGCTGATCCCAGAAGGTGGCCGCCTCCTCGTCGAGCTTGACGCTGATTCGGCTCACCTCGCCCTTGCTGACGTGGCAGCCGGCCCAGGGCCGCCCTCAGGGGCGGCGACCTTGCGAGTGCTGACGTCCGGGCGGAAGTCGATCTGATGAGCGGAGCGCTCCTGCGATACCGGTGTGATCCACAATTCGGAATAACCATATCAAGAACCGTCATACGCCTCTTGACACGGTCCGTCAGGCCCGCTAGAGTGCCTAAGAATGATATTGAGATTTCATATTGTGGAGTTACGGTGGCCGTGGGTCGGAGGCGGCGTCTACTCCCCGCTTTCGGCGGGGCGCGGCGAGGACCACAGCCTGGTGGGACCGTCAAATGGCGCGCGCTCGCTAGAGGGGCGCCGCACAGCACCAGGAGCGAGATGAAGGGCTTTCGGCGATGAGTGGGTTGAGCGGCAGCAGGGTGCTGGTTACCGGGGCGGGAAGCGGGATCGGCCGCGCCATCGCGCTGGGGGCGTGCGCGTCCGGCGCGAGGGTGGCCATAGCCGATATCCGGGAGGAGGGGATGCAGGAGGTGGCGGAGAGCGCCAGCGCTGCTGGTGAAATCCGCTGTTTCGTGGCCGACATCACAGATCTGGACTCCGTCAGGAGCCTGGTCAGCGGGTGTGTGGACTGGCTCGGCGGGCTCGACGGCATGGTGAACTCGGCCGGCATCATCTCGCTCGCCCACAGCGTCGATCTGGGCGATGAGGAGCTTGAGCGCATCCTGCGGGTGAACCTGCTCGGCGCGTTCCGTATTACGCGGGAGGTGGGGCGCGTGATGTTGGCAGCTAGGTCGGGATCGATCGTCGAGATCGCCTCGCTGAGCAGCTTTGGGGCATTCCCGGGCCGGCTTGCCTACTCCGTCTCCAAGGCCGGGGTCGCCGAGATGACCAAGACGCTGGCTGCCGAGTGGGGACGGCAAGGTGTGCGCGTGAATGCGCTTGTGCCCGGGTACGTCCACACGCCGCTCCAGGACGGGCTCATCGCGCGCGGTGAGTTCGACGTGAAGGCGATAGAGACGCGTACGCCGATGGGCCGGCGAGCCGAGCCGGAGGATATGGTGGGACCGACTCTCTTCCTGCTCTCGGACGCTTCGAGATTCGTCACCTCGCACTGCCTAGTGGTCGACGGTGGCTGGCTCCCCTTCGTCGGGCCCGTTGACAAGTACTCTGGCGTGGAGCCCGAGGTGGCTCACCCATGACCACGACCCCAGTCCTCGAGGTACGCTCCGAGGGGGCCCTGGACTTCCTGTCGCTCGGTGCGGTGGTGACGCGGCTCGACACCGGCGTGGTGCCGTTCCGCAAGGCCAGCGAGGTGGCCATTCACGTTTCGGGTGGTGAGTACAATGTGGCCGCCAACTTGGCCGACTGCTTTGGGCTGCGTGCCGGCGTGGCCACGGCTATGGTCGAATACCCCATCGGGGAGTTGGTGGACGAGCGGATCCGCGCCATGGGTGTCAAACCCATCTACCGGCGCTTCGCCCACGACGGAGTGCGCGGACCGAATATCGCCACTGTCTACAGCGACCGTGGCTACGGGATACGGGCGCCGGTGGTCTTCTACAATCGGGCGGACGAGGCGGCTGCGCGACTGGCGCCCGGTGATTTCGACTGGGAGTCGATCTTCGCCTCCGGGGTGCGATGGTTCCACTCGGGCGGCATCTTCAGCGCTCTGTCCTCCACCACCGCCGATCTCGTGGTCGAGGCCATGCAGGCGGCGCGGCGCGTCGGGGCGATCGTGTCGTTCGACTTGAACTACCGGGGCAAGCTCTGGGAGCCGCTCGGCGGTCAGAGAGCCGCGCAGGCGGTGATGCAGCGCATCGTGGAGCATGTGGACGTGCTCGTCGGCAACGAGGAGGACCTCCAAGCTTGCCTCGGCATTGGCGGGCCTGCAGTGGTCGCGAGCTCGACTCTCGATGCCTCGCCATTCGTGGCCATGATGGGTGAGGTCACAGCGCGGTTCCCCAGGATACGCGTGGTCGCGACCACGCTGCGGGCGGTGCGTTCTGCCAGCCGGCACGGGTGGAGCGCCGTGGTGTGGGCGAATGGAGACTGCCACGTTGCGCCGCCCATGGAGCTCGACGTCTATGACCGGGTGGGGGGCGGGGACGGTTTCGCCTCGGGCCTCTTCTACGGCCTGCTCTCGGGGGCCAGCGTCGAGGCGTCGATGCGCCTCGGTTGGGCACACGGAGCCCTACTGACCACCTACCCGGGTGACACGACGATGGCGACCCTGGCTCAGGTCCGGGCGCTTGCAGAGGGTGGATCCGCTCGTATTCAGCGGTGAGGCAGCAGCGGTGGGAGACAGGATGCACCTTGCAGGCAGGCCCCGGCCGGACCGACGCGAGGCCGGCGGCCACGAGGGCGGTGACCCGGGCGCGGCCGCAGGCTCTATCTTCGACGAGTTCATGTCCGTCGCGCTGCCGGAATGGGCGCTCGTGCACCAGAGCATCGAGGCCACGGAGGTCGAGGACGTCCGCGAAGCCGTCAACGTCGCCCTTCGCGGTCCGATGGCGGCGGTGGCCCCCGCGACGCGGGTGTGCCTCGCGGTGGGCAGCCGCGGCATCGACCGCCTAGATGAGGTCGTCGCAGCCGTCGTCGCAGAGATCCGTCGGGCTGGCGGAGAGGTCTTCGTCGTGCCTGCCATGGGCAGCCACGGCGGCGCCACGGCAGAGGGCCAGCTGGAGACGTTGGCATCGTACGGCGTCACCCCTGACCGGGTGGGTTGCGAGATCCGCTCCAGCATGGAGACGGTCGAGCTCGGACTCCTACAGCCCGACCTGCCCGTGTTCGTCGACCGGATCGCCTATGAGCAGGCTGATGCCATCGTTCCGATCAACCGTATCAAACCGCATACTGACTTTACGGGCAGCATCGAGAGCGGCATCGCCAAGATGATCGCCATCGGTCTGGGCAAGCAGCGGGGAGCCGACACCCTACACCGCCGCGGGTTCGCGGCCTTTCACGAGCTGATCCCCATGGTGGCCCAATTCACCATAGGGCGCCTTAGCATCCCTTTCGGCCTGGCTCTCCTGGAAAACGGGTACGCCCGACTGATGAGGGTCGAGGCTGTGCCGGGTCCGCGCATCCTGAAGCGCGAGCCGGAACTGCTCCGAATCGCGAGCCAGGCTATGGGGCGCATCCCGCTCGGTGCCATCGACACCCTGGTGCTCGACTACATCGGCAAGGACGTCAGCGGATTGGGCATGGACTCGAATGTGGTAGGTCGCTACTACACAGGATTCACGGGCGAGCCTCCGGCCATCCAGCGAATCGTGGTTCGCGACCTCACCGACGCAACTGAGGGCAATGCGGTGGGCATCGGGCTGGCGGACGTGGTGCTACGGCGCGCCGTCGACCGTATGGATCTCCGCAAGACCTACGTCAACTGCATAACCGCCAAGACCCCCGAGGGGGCGCGCGTGGCCCTGACCGTGAACAGCGACCGCGAGGCGCTCGCCGTGGCGCTGGGCTGCTGCACGCGCGTCGCCCCCGGCGGCGCGGGCATCGTGAGAGCTTGCGACACGAAACACTTGGACCGCCTGTACGTGAGCGCCGGGCTTCTGCCCGAGATGCTGGCGAGCGGAGCCGACGTGGTGGAACCCGCGCATCCCATCCACTTCGACTCAGCGGGGATGTTCATCGACCCCTCCCCGTGACGCGGGCGGATGACCGATCAGAGTTGCGATATAAGCCCGATAGCACCTGTGTAAGGTGAGAACTGAGGATCGAGACCTGGATATGGCAATTGAAGCACTGACCAAGGCGCCGGCGACAGAGGACCCTTGGCTGAACGCGCAGCGACAGTTCGATGCGGCTGCGGACCTTCTGGAGCTGGATCCGGGGGTGCGAGGCTTCCTGCGCGAACCGCAGCGCGAGCTCGCGGTCAACTTCCCCGTCAGGATGGACGACGGGTCGGTGGAGATGTTCCAGGGCTACCGCGTCCAGCACAGTCTGATTCGCGGTCCGGCAAAGGGAGGCATCCGCTATCACGCGGACGTCACTTTGAGCGAGGTCAGGGCGCTGGCGATGTGGATGACCTGGAAGTGTGCCGTGGTTAGGATTCCCTTCGGTGGCGCCAAGGGTGGCGTTATGGTGGATCCGGAACGGCTCAGCACGACTGAGCTGGAGCGCCTGACGCGTCGTTATGCGAGTGAGATATCGGTGCTGATCGGACCCGACCGGGACATCCCGGCCCCGGACGTCAACACCACGCCACAGGTGATGGCCTGGATCATGGACACGGTGTCGATGCACGCCGGCTTCTCCATCCCCGCGGTGGTGACAGGGAAACCGATCAGCGTGGGCGGCAGCGAAGGTCGGAACGCCGCCACCGGGCGAGGCTGCGCAGTGGTGGGCTTGGAGGCCTGCCGCCGGCTGGGACGGGACCCGGCCGGGCTGAGCGTTGCGATCCAGGGCTTCGGCAACGTGGGGAGCATCGCCGCGGAGCTCATGGCGGTGGACGGCTTCACCATTCGCGCGGTCTCGGACATCCGCGGGGGTATCTATAGCGATCGTGGGCTCGATGTCGCGGCCGTGGTGGCTCACAGGCAGCGCACGGGCTCTGTGGTCGGCTTCCCGCAGGCTCGGGCCATCACCAACGCCGAGCTGCTGGAGGCCCCGGTGGACGTGCTGGTGCCAGCCGCCCTGGAGAACCAGATCACAGCCGCCAACGCGGGCCGCATCAACGCCAGCCTGATACTCGAGGGGGCCAACGGACCGACCACGCCGGACGCGGACGAGATCCTGCAGCGTCGGGGCATCACGGTGGTCCCGGACATTGTGGCCAACGCCGGCGGGGTAACGGTGTCCTACTTCGAGTGGGTTCAGGATCTGCAGTCCTTCTTCTGGGAGGAGGACGAGATCAACCAGAGGCTGGGGCGGATCATGCGCGCGGCGTTCGACACCGCCTGGGAGCACTCCGAGCGTCTGGGGGTTCCGCTGCGCCTCGGCGCCTATGCGGTCGCTGTGCAGCGGGTTGCGGACGCGACCCTGGCGAGGGGTTTCTACCCGTGACCAGGCCGATGTGAAGCCTCCCCTTTGGCTGGATGAGGACTGGGCGCGGGGTGCGAGCCATGTGGTGGTTGTGGTCAGCTCCCGCGGCTTAGAGCCGTCCCAGTGGCAACCCTTCCAGCCGACCCGATGCGGGCCTCAGTGCGAGGCCCCATCGGGCCCGGGCGGGGCGCCGCGTGGCGCCACAGGCAGGCCGGCTGTGCGGACGTGGCATGGGACGGCGAGGGTCCCCGGAAGCGGGCACGGAGAGGGGAGCGGTCGCTGGCAGCGGATCCTGGCCCGACGGAACGCAGGTGGGCCGTTAGCATGGTCGGCGACTGGCCGCATGGTCGTTCCGCTCCTCCTCGGCCCCGGCCGGCGAGGTTGGGGGCCGCGGCTGACCGCCGCCCGGGAAGCGACTGCGGCGCTGGGGTGGCCGTGAGCGCGGCACCGCTCCCGTCGGTGGTCACCGGGGACCCGGAGGCGCAGGAACCGAAGCTGTCGCGCCTCCGCGAGCTGGTGAGGTCGTGCGGCGGTGCCGTCGTCGCCTACTCGGGCGGCGTCGATAGCACCCTGCTCGCGGTCATCGCGCAGGAGCAGCTGGGAGAGCGCTCGCTGGCCTGCACCGCGGCCTCACCCTCGCTGCCCCCCGAGGAGCTGTCCTCGGCGGTTGCCCTTGCCTCCCGTCTGGGCATCCGGCACAGGGTTGTGACCACCCACGAGGTTGAGCTCGAGGAGTATGCGCGCAACCGGCCGGACCGCTGCTACGTGTGCCGTCGATCGGTCTTCAGCGCGCTCCTGAGCGTGGCCCGCAGCGAGGAGCTGGGCAGCCTGCTGTTCGGCGAGACCGTGGATGACGAGGCTGACTTCCGACCGGGCCGCCGTGCCGCCGCGGAGCTCGGCGTCCGGGCGCCGTTGGCGGAGGCGGGACTGGGCAAGGCGGACGTGCGCAGGCTGGCGGACCGGCTGGGCCTCCCCAACGCCGCTAAGCCGTCCTCGGCGTGCCTGTCGAGCCGGATCCCATACGGGCAGCGGATCACCCTGGAGAACCTCCGGCAGGTGGCGGAGGCCGAGCGCGCACTGCATCGCCTCGGATTCGAGGTGGTTCGCGTGCGCTGCCACGGGGCGGTAGCCCGTGTGGAGGTCCCGGTGGAGGATCTGCCCCGGGCTGTGCGCCCCGACATCCGGCTCGCCACCCTGGAGGCTCTCAGGGCTTCGGGTTTCACTTACGTGACGCTGGACCTGAGGGGATTCCGCTCCGGAAGCCTCAACGAGGTGCTCCGGGCGAGAAGGGCCTCGGAACCGGCCTCGGGTGGGGACCCGACGGCAGAGGCCCTCGGATGAAGAGAGACCAGCTCGAGAGAATACTGTCCGAGGTCCGCGCCGGTAGCCTCACCGTCGACGCCGCCGCGGACGCGCTCCGTGAGCTGCCTTACGAGAACCTCGGCTTCGCGCGTGTGGATCACCACCGCGCGCTGCGACAGGGGATGACAGAGGTCGTCCTCTGCACCGGCAAGACCGCCGATCAGGTCGCAGCCATCGTCGAGCGGCTGGCTGCCGGGGGCGGTCCGGTGCTGGCCACCCGGGCCACCGAAGCCGTCTTCCTGAGGGTGCGGGCGGCCGTCCCTGCCGCTGAGTGGAGACCCGACGCTCGCGCCATCGTGGTGCCCGACGGTAGCGCGGAGCTCCTCCGCGACGGGGTGCTCGTGCTGACCGCCGGCACCGGCGACCTACCGGTCGCCGCCGAAGCGGTCCTGACCGCAGAGCTGATGGGGAGCCGATGCGAGGTGGCTGCCGACGTCGGCATCGCCGGGGTGCACCGTCTTCTCGACCAGCGTGAGGCTCTCGGACGCGCCCGCGTCATCGTGGTGGTGGCGGGCATGGACGGAGCGCTGCCCAGCCTGGTGGGCGGGCTGGTCAGTGTCCCTGTCATCGCGGTCCCGACGAGTGTCGGCTACGGTGCCACCTTCGGCGGCCTCGCCGCGCTGCTCACCATGCTGACCAGTTGCGCACCGGGGGTGGCGGTGGTGAACATCGACAACGGGTTCGGCGCCGGCTACCTGGCCGCTCTCGTCAACCGTGCGGCGGGAGACCCGACCGTGGGCGTGCATCGAGGCCGGGCCGAGCCGTGATCGGCTACCTCGACTGCTACTCCGGTCTGGGCGGCGACATGTTCCTGGGGGCGCTGGTGGATGCCGGATTCCCCTTTACGCATCTCCAGGACGTGGTGTCGGCGCTCGGTCTCGGGGACGACGTGCGTCTCGAGGCCGAGACGGTCACGCGGCGCGGACTCCGAGCCACCCAGGTGCGCGTTGAGGTGCTGAGCCTCCAGGTGGGCAGGACCCTGTCAGAGGTGACTTCCGTCGTGCATGGAGCCCGGTTGTCCGAGGCGGTGCAGCGCACCAGCCTTGACGTCCTAGACCGGCTCGTGTCCGCGGAGGCGCGCGTTCACGGTCGCCCCGCGGCTCAGGTCCGCCTGCACGAGGTTGGATCCGTCGATTGCATTGTCGACGTGGTCGGAGCCGTGGCGGGACTGGCAGAGCTCGGGATCGACGAGCTGTACGCCTCGGCCCTGCCCGTGACCCCGGGAGAGGTGCTCCACGGCGCGGAGGGGCGGTTCCCAGGCCCGGCTCCCGCCACCCTCGAGCTCCTCGCGACCAGCCGGGCGCCCGTTCGGCCCTTCGGGGAGGGGCGGGAACTCATCACCCCAACGGGGGCCGCCTTGGTCACGACCCTGGCGCGTTTCGAGCAGCCCGCGATGCGTCTCGAGGCGGTTGGCTACGGAGCGGGATCACAGGACACGCCATGGCCCAACGTGGTGCGCCTCTGGCTCGGGCCAGGGCTGCCGGAGCGGAGCGGCCGCCGCGATGTGGTGGTCGTCGAGACTAATCTCGATGACATCACCCCCCAGCTGCTCGCCCCCGTGAGCGATGCGCTCTTCGCCGCCGGTGCCCTGGATGTGACCGTCACCCCCGTGCTCATGAAGAAGGGGCGGCCCGGTTGGAGGCTCTCGGTCATCGCCCGGCCTGACGACGAGGCCTCCATGGCCGACCTGGTGCTCCGCGAGACGACCACCCTGGGGGTCCGCGCCTACCAGGTCCGCCGCTACGAGGCTGGACGCCGCGTCGTGGAGGTGGCGACGCCCTACGGAGCGGTTGCCATCAAGCTGAAGCTCGTCGCGGGAGCCGTCGTCGGCGCCCTCCCTGAGTTCGAGTCGGTTCGCACTGCCGCCGCTGCCGCGCACGCACCGCTGGCAGCAGTGCACGCGGCAGCGAGCGCAGCTGCGGGCGCGCTGGTCCCGGCGCCGGCGACCGAGGGAGGAGGCGCGGCGTGCGACGCCTAGGGTGCGAGCTCTGGCGCCCTATCGGTCGGTATCCAGGCCTCAACCACCGTGCCGCTAGGCGGGTGGTCGATCCGGAGCCACCCGCCGGCCTGCTCGGCGCGCTCTGTCATGCTGGCGACTCCGAAGTGGAGGGCACTGTTGGCCACCCGAGAACCGCAGGGAAAGCCCACCCCGTCGTCAGCAACGCGCAGCAGGATGCCCTCACCGACCTCCTCCAGAGATACCGAGACTGAACGCGCACGCGCGTGCTTGCGCACGTTGTTGAGCGCCTCCTGTCCGATTCGATAGAGAACAACGCGCTCCTCAGTGGTGGGTTGTGCGGCGAGCTTGCTCACCACGGTGACGCTGACACCCTCCTCAGCGACCCAGTCCAGAACGGACTCTCGGAAGGCGACCTCAAGACCGTCGCGGTCGAGGGACGGTGGCCGAAGCTCGAATACCAGATGCCGTAAGCTCTCGATGGAGCGGCCAAGTACCGATGAGAACTCGCCGAGCCGTGCATCGAGTGCGGGGTCCGTGATCTTGTTGCGTATCGAGCCCAAGCGTATGACCGCGGCGGCAAGCATCTGGATGGAGTCGTCGTGAACGTCAGCGGCCACCCGGCGCCTTTCCGCTTCTTGAGCGCTGACAATCGCGCCGAGAAGGCGCCGACGCTGCTGGTCGGAAATCCGCAACTGCTCAAGCGATGAGCGGGCCTGGTCGGTCTTGACGCGGAGCTCCTCGTTGGCGCGCTCGAGTGCGATGGAGGCGACCTTCGCCTCGGTCACATCCTGGCAGACACCCAGGATGCCACCGAGCTGGCCGCCACGCGAGGCCGGTACCCGCTCGCAGACGTACCGGATGTCTCCGTTCGGGCGCACGATACGGTGCTCTAGGTCGATAGCGTCGCCCGAGACCATCCGATCAAAGCCCTCCATCACCGAGGCTCGGTCGTCTGGATGCACCAGGTCCAGAAGTGCCTTGCGTGTGCCCCGCCACTGGCCGGGCGCGATTCCATGGATGGCGAACATCTCGTCGGCCAGCCAGTCGATGCGGCCGCTGGTGACATCCCACTGCCAGTGACCCACATGTGTGATGGCCTGAGCCTCGCGAAGCAGCGCTTCGCTCCGGGCTAGACGCTCGGCGTCTCGGAGCCGCCCAATCCCGTACGCGAGGTCAGCAGCCAACTCGCTCAGGGCCGCGACTGAGGCGGGATCAAAGGCCCCGACCTCACCGCCGTAGATCGTGAGGGCTCCGATCGCCTCGTCACTCACAATGAGTGGGAGGGCGCACGAGGCGCGAAAGCCATACTGATCGGCTGCAGCTCGCCACGGAGCGAACTTCGACGAGCGGTGCATATCCTTCAGGACCTGAACTGAGCGGGTTCGGATCGCCGTGCCTGTTGGGCCAGACCCAAGCTGATCCTCGCCCCAGCTGAGACGGATCCGCTTCAGATACTCGGTGCGACCCGCCGACGCGAGCGGGCGCACAGTGTGCGCGCTGTCGTGCTCGGCGTATCCGACCCAGGCCAGCAGGTATCCGGCCGCGACGATTGTCTCGCACGCGTCAGCCAGCAGCGAGGCCTCGTCGGTGGCCCGCACCACCGCCTGATTGCCCTGGGTCAGGGTACGCAGCGCCCGGGACAGGTTGGTCTGGTCGGTGACGTCGCGAGCGTTCACCACGATCCCCGCGATGGCTGGGTCTCCCAGACAGTTGGTCGCAACTGCCTCAAGAGAGCGCCAATCGCCCGATGCCGTCTTGAATCGGAAGACGACCGAGCGGTGGATCCCAGGCTGCTGAGTAGCTTCCCCGAAGATTGTTGTTATCGCGTCACGATCGTCGGGATGGATCAGCTCGAGTGTGCTACGTCCGACGTGCTCAGCCGGTACGAAGCCGAGCATGCGTTC
>Ga0181527_1001196_pt1 | contig 27414 bp, 27 predicted proteins | sample PEATcosm2014_Bin_30_FD_119762 | JGI IMG/M metagenome (GOLD analysis project Ga0181527, IMG submission 119762) | Peatland microbial communities from MTU Mesocosm Facility, Houghton, MI, USA - PEATcosm2014_Bin06_60_metaG | ecosystem: Environmental > Terrestrial > Soil > Wetlands > Peat | place...
ATCGACATGGACGAGCGCAAGAACCGTTTCAAGGTGATGGCCGCGCTCGAAGAGGCGTTGAAGAACGACCGCGCGCCGACCAAGGTGCTGCAGTTCAACGATTTCGGCCTGGTGGCGATTACGCGCAAGCGCGTGAAGCAGTCACTGGAGCGGACGTTGAGCGTTCCCTGCCCCACTTGCCAGGCGACCGGCATGGTGAAGAGCTCGGCCACCGTCTGCAACGAGATTTACGTGGAGTTGCGGAAGATGCGCAAGCACTTTGAGGGCGCCGATGTGATGCTGCGCGTACATCCCGAAACGGTGAAGGTGCTGAAGGGCAACAACGCCCGCTGGCTGACTGAATTCGAGGAGTTGATCGGGCGCAATCTTCTGCTCAAGAGCGATCCCACGCTGCATCCCGAGCAGTTCGACATCCAGGGATAAAGGCAGCGAGTCAGCGAGTCAGCAAGACAGCCAAAGGCCGGAGCGAGCGCTCCGGCCTTGGCTTTTCTGGCGGCTTCGAGGCTGTGGCGTCTACCGGATCACATGAATCGGAACTCCCACCTTCAGGTTTCGCCAGGTCTGTTCCGTGGTATAGACCGGCGCTTTGAGCGCGATGGCCAGCGCGAGGCAGGAGCGATCGCCGAGCGACAGGCCATACTTCTGCGTCTTCGCGATCAGGCTTCCGGCAATTCTCGCGTGGTCAGCGGTGAAGGGTTCGGGGTCCGACTTGAGCAAAAGGGCGTCTGACCAAGCATCCTCCGGCGGATGGCCCATTTTTACAAGCTTGCTTTGAACTTCAGCCAGATTTACCGCGCTGACTACTGCCGATCCCATGATCTCGTCTGTCAAGTTCTCCGCGCCGCGTTCCTCGAAGAGGACCGCGAGGATAGCAGACGCATCGAGCACAGCCCTACTCATTCTTGGCAGCCTCGCGCCTCTCCGCGCTCAATTGGTCGGAAACCAGGGTCCCGGGTGGAACCAGATGCCGCACATTTCGCTGAGCGCGCCGAATCCTTCCCCTGATTGTCGAAATATGCAATTCGTCGTCCTTGATGCGAAGAACCACTGAATCGCCCACATCCATCCCGAGCGCCTCACGCATTGCCGCGGGAATGACGATTCTGCCCTTTTCGCCGATTTGACTTCGCGCCTGAAGTTCCATGTGTCCCTCCTGCCAGTTGGTGACACTATTCTAGTATAGTGGCACAAAAATTACAAGTGACACCATATGCGAACGTCCCACCCGGGGGTTTCCGGCGCACGCAACCTTCGGGAATGTCTGTTGTCTAACGCCGAAGTATGCAGCAAGGACTCTGATCCTTCCGTAGCTCAACTGCGGAAGGATTGGCGGCACTGTTGCAGTGTCACCACGGCTTTTCTGTAGGTGCTCCCACTTCGCCGCGCTCGATGCGCTCGAGAAACATGCGCGCCAGCTTGCGCTCTCCGGGATGGCTTTCGCCGTGCATGGTGCACAGGTCGAGGAATTCGTCCGAGAGCGCGTTGCGTTCCCCCTGCTGCGCGAGAAGGTTTTGCAAAGCTACGGCAAGCTCGCGCAGCCGCGCCGCCTCAGGCCAGGACTTCTCGTCCTCCTCGTCAATCAACTCTGAGAAAAGCCCGTGGCGCCCGCGCGCGCATTCATCCAGGCAGGCGAGAAGCTGTTCGCTGAAGGCGCGGCTGAGGGCCTCGACCTCTAAAGAATCCATGGCGTCGCGTGGGTCCATTTTGTGTTCTGCCTTGCTCGTGTCCTACTTAGGCGCGCCCTTGCCTGCCTGCATCGCCGCTTCGATTTCGTCGGGGGTGTGGGGCAGACTCGCGTCCAAATCGACAAGTTTGCCGTCGGCGGTAACGAGGAAATCGCACTCGATGCGCACGCCGATTTTTTCTTCGGGAATATAGACTCCCGGCTCGATGGTGAAGACCATGCCCGGCTTGAGCACCACGGGATAGTTGCCGGGATCGTGGACGTCGATGCCCATCATGTGGCCCAGCCCATGCAGCCAATACTTGCCCAGCGGCTGGCCGTGCAGATCTTTTCCGTGGGTATTGATGTAGTTGTAAGCCACGGTATCGAGCGAGTTCGGATCCTTGCGTTCGCGGTCGTTGATGGTGGATTTGCCGGCGACAAAGGCGTCAAAGGCCGCCTGCTGCGCGCCCAGCACTACGTTGTAAATCTCCCGTTGCCGGGCGGTGAAGTGCCCGTTCACGGGGATGGTGCGGGTAATGTCGGCGGCGTACATGGAGTATTCGCAGGCCGCGTCGACCAGCAGAAGATCGCCGTCCTGCATGGTGCGGTCGTTGTTGGAGTAGTGCAGGATGGTGGAGTTTGGTCCCGAACCCACGATGGGCGCGTAGCTGGGCCGCTCGCATCCATTTTCCATCCATACCGCGGTCATGGCCCCGGCGATGGCGCGCTCGGGAATGCCGGGCTTGACCCACCACATCATCATGACCTTTTGCGCCTGGATCGATGCCTTGGACGCCTGCTTGATCAGCTCAATTTCGCCGTCGTCTTTGATCTGGCGCAGGGGCATGGTGAAAGTGGTGACGTCGTGCCCCTGGGGCGCGGTTCCGGTTCCCAGAGTGGTTGCGGTAAAGCTCAAAAGGGCTGTCGCCGAGGCGGAATCCGGTTGCGTCCACAAATTGTTGAAGAGTGAGCGGTCGGCGGAGATCCTGCGGCTCAGATCTGCCGGCAGCTCGGTCATCGGTTCGACATGGTCGACACCGGCGGCCTCCTCCACGCCGGGCGTGGCGGCATCCATCTTCACACCGGTGTATGCTTCCATGCGCAGATTGCGGGCGGGCAGGAAGAGGATTTCCTTGTAGGCGTGTGGCGTGGCGGATTGCGACGCATCGCCCACGATCATGAGGGCCGCGCCCGGCTCGTTCCAACCCGTCAGGTAATAGAAGTTGGAGTCCTGGCGGTAGGGCATGAAATCCAGCACCGGCTCTTCCGCGGCGAACAGAACGGCGACACCGCCTTGCAATTTGCTGGCAAGCGCCACGCGGCGCGCATGAAAGACGCCGGGCGGTTGCTTATCGAGAGCGTGGAGGAGGGGAAGCCCCGGCCCAAGGGCGAGCAAAGCCAGACCGAGAAGACAAAGCTTTCTCATTCCGCTATTGTCTCGCCTTGCGTTCTTCCGTGCAAAAGAAATCGTGCACTGAGAGCGGCAGCTCGTGTTAGTTCGCCTGCTATCCCACCCTTTCGCTCAAAAATCGGGCGAAAGAATGGGGCATGGGAAGGTTCCTCTTCAAGTGGTCGGAGACCTGGCGGTGTCCTTGAAGATCGTGCGACAAGCCGAGGTCCCAAAATGCAGGTCCTTCGACTCGTAGGCCGCGCGAAGCGCGGCCTACATCGCTCAGGATGACAGCAGCATTTATATTGCGAACTTCAGGAACAGGACACTAGTGCAGCTTCTCGCGCACGTCGCTCCGCACCAGGTAGAGGAAAAAGACGAGATTCAAGATCCCATGCACGAGGAAGGGGGGTGCATGTTGCGTGGTGTAGGACCACAGAAACGATCCCGCGGAGAGCGCCACTGCGGCCAGGGTCAGAGCCCAGGCCCAGCGCAGCAGGAGCAGCAAGCCCAGTGCGCCGGCGACAAAGAAGATGGGAAAAATGAGCAAAAGCGGTCGATCGTGGTCGGCGAGGATGCGTGCGACGGTGAATCCGGCGAGCAGGATCATGTAAAGGCTGATGGCGACGAGGCCGGGAAGCTTCGACAGCTTGACAGCCTCCGCTTTCGGCTTGACGCGCGGTCCGGGCAGGCCGGCCGCAGGCGGTTTCGGATTGGTCTCAATACTCATAGTGTGTGCAGGTAGGCAAGCAAATCGTTCAGTTGGTCGTCGGTAAGTGGTGTGCCGGGCATCATCTGCCGCCCGTTCAGGATGACCGCTGTCAGGCGCTCGTCGGTAGGCGGCGCACCTGAGGGCATAGCCTTCAGTTTCGTCAGCGCCTGCAGCCCGGGTCCATGCAGAGGATGCGTCGACGTGGGATAGTGGCATCGAGCGCACTTCGCCTGGTAGACGGCCGCACCGCGTGCCTCCTGAGGCGTCCATTCCGAAGACGGCTTGGACGGCGGCAGCTCGCGGCAGCCAGCCAAGCCGAAGGCGATCGTGGAGAGGGTAGAAGCCATAAGAAAATTGCGCAACAACATTTGCCTCCCATGATACCGCGCATTCCGGGGCGTAGCATGTGCATTTGGAGGGTGTTCCTGGTTTTGCAACGGCGTTCGCGGAGGGCAAACCGCGGCGTTCTGCCCATCACTCCGCCGCGGCAATGGCCTCGGCAATGCGGTCGATAGCCTGCTGCTCGTCGTCGCTGCCTGGATAGTGATTGTTCACCAGGATCGAAAAGGCCACGATGCGCCCGCTGGCCGCCGTCACGTAGCCGGAAAGCGCGTTTGCCTCGTCTAATGTGCCGGTCTTGGCCCACATCTTGCCTTTGAATGGCGTGTTCTTGAAGCGGTTGTCGAGCGTTCCGTCCACGCCGGCCACGGGCAATGTCTCGCGCCACGCCGCGCCCCACGGCTGATGCGACGCGTAAGCCAGCAGCCGCGTAAACGCGCGCGGAGCGATCTTGTCCTTCGGGCTCAAGCCCGAGCCGTCGTAGAGAAAGAAATCATTGTCGTCGACGCCGGCATCCACCAGGAACTGCCGCACCACGCGCGTCCCCTCTTCAAAGCTGCCGTCGCTGCCGTATGTCTTGCCCAGCAGGCGAAGCAGCATCTCGGCGTGCAGGTTCTGGCTGGTCTTGTTGATCACCGCAATGTCTTCGGCCACCGGCACCGAGATGCGCGCGGCCAGCACGCGGCGGCCCTCGGGGGCGCCGGCAATCGTGTTGAGTTGAACGGGCGCGAGCGTCAGCGGTTTCTCGCGCTCTTCGGCAAAATCGCCCGCTCCCGATGGATACTTGTGCCGCGATTCGGGATCTCCGCTCACCTTGATGCCACGGCGCAGCAGCGCCAGCTTGAAGGCGTCGGCCGTAAACTCCGCCGAGTCCTCCACGGCCAGCGAAACATGCAGGCCGCCGGCCGGCACCGTGCCCCAGGCGCGAACCATCGTCAAGCCGGGACGGCGTTCCAGGCCGGGCTGTGCCTTCTCGCCGCGCGCCGCGGGCTTCATGCCGTTATCCACCGTAAAGTAGTCCACGTCCGGCGCCCACTCGGCCAGCGTATGGCCGCTCCCGGCAGGATGCTCGATGACATTCAGCTCGTCCGTATTTTCATTGAAGGTGAGCGCGGAGACTGGTGCGCCGTAGCTCCACTGCAAATCGTCCCAGCCCCACCCCTGCCCCCAGGGCTCGTCAAGAAAGTAGGTGTCGTCGCCCACCACGGTGCCTTCTACCGCGCGCACGCCCGATTGCTCCACCTGCTCCGCCAGCAAATCCAGCGGCGCCATCACCTTGAGCGCGCGCTCGTTCGCAGCAGCCTCTTCGGGCGACACCTCGCTGGCCCCAGTCGTGCCGGCTTGAGCCGTACTCGCCGGAGTTGTCCCCGCTTGCCCGGCGCCCGCAGCGGCATCCGGCTGTGCAGCCGGCGCGGTTTCGGGCTCCACATAGGGATAGGTGCGCGCGCTGATCGTAGGATCGCCCACGCCCAGCAGAACGATGTCGCCATGCAGAGTTCCCCCCGCGTCCACATCGCCATTGGCCACCACAAACGTCGTCCAGGTGAGGGTTTCCACGGGCAGCAATGCGTAGGCGGCCGCGGTAGTGATGAGCTTGGCGTTGGAAGCGGGCGTAAACAGTTCAGCGTCGTTCAAGCCGTAGAGCGGCTGGCCGTCGAGCGTGGTCACGCTGATGCCGAATTGCGCGTGGCTGAGCGCGGGGTCGGCGAGAATGGTCCGAATTCGGTCGGCGAGCGGGCCGGTTGTCGGCGCCGGACGCAGCGGCGGATGAGGCGCGCGATGCGCGGGCGCTTGCGCCTGGAGAACAGAACCGCAAACCAGAAAAACGCTGCACGCAATGGCGGGGAATCGCCGCAAAATCGTCATGCCCGGAGTGTACGGCATCGGGCGGGCGTAACGCTGCATATGTACGTCCGCATCTAAGGCCACTAAACGCGCAAAACACCTCTAAGCTATGGTCTGTCGAGCATCAAATTGACCGGAATGTCCACCTTCACTTCGGTTGGCTTAGAGTCGATTTCCAGCTCCGTGTACGCGCCGGTCTGATAGATGCACTCTCCCTTCATTTCCCTCGTCAGCTGCCGTTGATACCACCATGCGCTCACCCGCGGGTTTTCTTGGCGCAAGCGTTTCAGACACTCATTGGGATCAGCCACCTTGCAAAGAACAGTGGCTCTGAATGTTAAGTCAACCCACTGACCCGCTTTGAGCTTGATCGATTGTTCCGCATTGTCTAGTTGCATCCAAAGAGCTGCCTCTCCGTTGAGCGACATCATAGGATCCGTCGTATGCGCCTTGCCGAGGAACAGATCGACGGTTGCAACCGTGAATCCAAATTTCTGCGAGTCCCCACTCGAAGACATTAGCGCTGACGCGACCCGGTGATCGGTCCACGGAACCGAAACCGGTCCGGGGCCGAGATTCTTGAGTCGCACTGTGACCTTGAGGCTTGGCGCGCTTCGATTTGCACTAAGCCCAGCGCTTGTGATCGAAAGTGTGAGAGCCAGATGGTCGGGACTAACCGATACACCATCAGCATTGCCGCCATTTGGGATGCAAAAATTCTTGTTCTTTTCGGCAAGATCGGCTTTGGACAGCGCCTCCGCCGGTAGTTGTATGTCCCTTTGGGTGAGGTCCTTCACTCCAACGAGCTGGCCAGACGCCGGCAATGAGGCAAACGCAATCACTGCGGCGCTAACAAAAAAGGTCGCGCCGCGATGCGAATGAGCAAACATCTCTTCTCCTCGCCAAGTAGGTGTCTTTTGTCATTTTAGGGCTAAACGTGCTGATCGGCATGGCGGCGTACCATCGAAAATGAGAACCGATGCGAACCATTGCACATTGGCGGCTGCGCACGCGCACCCTCGAGCTGGGCCGGCGCACGCTCGTCGTCGGCGTCGTGAATATTACGCCCGACTCCTTCTCCGACGGCGGCTCTTTCCTCGATCCGGAAGCCGCATTGGTCCGCTGCATGCAATGCCTCGATGAAGGCGCAGACATTCTCGATCTCGGCGCGGAAAGCACGCGTCCCGGCTCGCGTGCAGGTGCCGCCGACGCGCTCGTCAGCGCCGATGAAGAGCAGGCGCGGCTCTTACCTGTCCTTGAAGAAATCGCCAAGAGTCTGCCCCACGCAGTGGTGCTCTCAGTGGACACGTACAAGGCGGCCACGGCGCGCGCGGCACTCCAGGCGGGCGCGGAGATCGTCAACGATGTGAGCGGATTCACGTGGGATCCCGGCATCGCGCAAGTTTGTGCCGAGTTCGGCGCAGGGGTGGTCCTGTCGCACACGCGCGGCCGGCCCGAGGCCTGGCGCGCTCAGCCGCAACTCGCCCCCGACATGCTCTTGGCCGCGGTCCACGGCGGATTGGCCGCAAGCCTCGCCGCGGCGCAAGCGGCCGGAATCGAGCAAGAGCAAATCGTTCTTGATCCGGGCTACGGATTCGGCAAGCGCTTCAGCGAGAATTACGTGCTGCTCAACCGTCAGGCGGAACTTCTCAAGTTGGGCCGCCCGCTGCTCGCGGGCCTGAGCCGCAAATCGTTTCTCGGTCACACCCTCGCGCCGCTCTTTGGCGGTAGCGACGCGCCGCTCGATGAACGCGAGAACGCGAGCCTGGCGGCGATGACGGCCGCGATCCTGCACGGCGCGTCGATTGTCCGCGTGCATGCGGTGCGCCCCGCGGTCGAGGCCGCGCGAATTGCCGACGCCATCCTTGCCGCATCCAGTCTCACCGCATCTGGGAACCGGTAGAATGGCCGCAGGGATGCTTCCCTCATTTCGCTCGCGCAATCCATGAAAACCCATTTTGCATTCGGCAAGAACGGCATTGACGTCGAAGTCCCGGAGGGATTCGACTGCCAGGTGGTGCGCAGCCGCGCGGCGCAAGCGCTCGACGACGTCGCCGGCGCGCTCGAAGCGGCGCTCGACCACCCCATCCACAGCGATCCGCTCGAGAAACTGGCCGCGGGCAAGCGCACGGCAGCCATCTCTGTCTGCGACATCACGCGCCCCGCGCCCAATCGCATCACTTTACCGCCGCTGCTCAAGCGCCTCCACGCCGCGGGTATTCCCAAAGACGGCGTCACCATCCTCATCGCCACCGGCCTGCACCGCGCGGCAACCAGCGAAGAGCTCGACATCATTCTCGGACCTGAAATCGCGGCAGCCTATCGGGTAGGCAGTCATGACGCGCGCAATTTTGCCAGTCATCGCGCTGTAGGAACCACGCGACGCGGCACCCCGGTGTATGTCGACGAGCGTTTTGTTGCCGCCGATCTGCACATCACTCTTGGCTTCATTGAGCCGCACCTCATGCTGGGCTTTAGCGGCGGGCGCAAGCTTATCGTGCCCGGAGTCGCGGCGCAGGAAACTATCAAAGTCATTCACTCGCCGCGCTTCATGCGCGAGCCTCTATCTACTGAAGGCTCGATCGAGGGCAATCTTCTGCACGAAGAACTGCTCGAGGCCGCCGCGTTGGCGCGCCACGACTTCATCCTCGACGTCACGCTGACCCAGGAGCGCAAGATCTCCGGCGTGTTTGCCGGCCATCCTGTCAAAGCCCACGCGGCGGGCATGGAATTCATGGTGAGCACCTCGCTCACCCCGCTCGACGGCCTTGTCGATGCAGTCATCACCTCCTCAGCCGGCTATCCGCTCGACCTCACGTTTTACCAGTGCCTGAAGGGGTTGACCGCGGCGCAGCATATCGTCAAGCCGGGCGGAAAGATGCTGCTCCTTGCCGAGTGCGCTGAGGGCATCGGCTCGCCCGAATACGCGCGCCTGCTCAAGGCCTATCGCGGTCACGCGGAGTTTCTCAAAGAGATCGAGAACACGCCCGTCGAAATCGACCAGTGGCAGTTGGAGAAGCTGGCGATGGCGGGATTGAAAAACGAATTGCTGTTTTACACGCCCGGCGCCGCGCGTGACGAGCTCGGAAGCCTTGGCTCGCACGCCTTCGCCGATGTGAGCCAGGCGGTTGCCGCGCTGTTCAACGGCCTCGCGCCCGGAGCGCGCGTAGCGCTGCTACCCGAAGGCCCGTACACCTTTGCCCGGGCTTTGCCCGCGTACGCGTGAACAGTTCGTAGTTCTCAGTTCACAGAGTTTCGGGGCGAATTGAGGGGCGTGCTGTCCCACCCTTCCCGCACAAAGCGCGGAAAGGATGGGGCACGGAAGAACATGTGGCTCAAATGCTGATGTCCACCTTGTAACGCGGCCACAACGGACGCATCGCGCCGTGATCGACCATCGGCTCGCCGTCGCACTCCACTTCAATCACCGTGGCCGGCTGGTCTGGCGCCACCAGCGGAAGACCCGTGAGCCGGAAGCTGAACTCGTCCTGCGTGAACTCAACCTTCTTGCCGGTCTTGAGCACGCGCGCCGACAGCACTTTGGGCTTGAGCCCGCCGATCGCCACCACCACCTCGGGTTTGTAGAAGTCGAGCCACCGGGCCGCGGGCGTGTGTCCGGGCCAGCCATGCACGTGCACGTAGAGCGTGTTGCCCTTGCGCGAGTAGTTGCAGCTCGCGTTGGGATTCAGCGTTCCCCGCTCCGAACCGTAGATGGTCTTGCCGTTGGTATCCATCCACCTGCCCACGGTTTCCAGAATCTCTACCGACGCCGGAGGCACAGAGCCATCGCGCTCGGGTCCGATGTTGAGTAGATAATTTCCGCCGCCCCGCGCGCAGGTGATCAGGTTGTCCACAATCGTCTTCGGCGTCTTCCACTGATCGTCGGCGCGATTGAAGCCCCAGCTGTTGTTGAGCGTCATGCACGATTCCCAGGCGCGCCCCGCGGCTGCAGCCTCGATGCGCTGCTCCGGCGTGGCAAAGTCGCCCTCCAGGCCGTTGCGGTTATTCACAATGATGTCGGGCTGCAGCTCGAAGACCATCTCATTCATCCGCTCCGACTCCCACTGCGCTGCGGTCAGCGGCCACGAGACATCGTACCACAGAATGTCGATCTTGCCGTAATTGGTCAGCAGCTCCCGGATCAGGCCGTGCGTGTAATCCACAAAGCGCCGCCGCGCCGCCTCGTCGGTCTTGCAGGTGGCGCCATCGGGATGGTGCCAGTCCATGAGCGAGTAGTAGAAGCCCACGCGCATTCCCTCGGCGCGCGCCGCCTCCACATACTCCCGCACCAGGTCGCGTCCCGGGCCCTGCTTCATGGCGTTGTAGTCGGTCAGCTTGGTGTCCCAGTTGCAAAAGCCCTCGTGGTGCTTGGTCGTCATCACCATGTACTTCTGCCCGGCGCGCTTGGCCAGCCGCGCCCAGTCGCGCGCCGCGTTGGGCTTGGGATGGTGGTGCTTGGCGAGAATCTCGTATTGGGGAATCGGCACGCCCTCGTGCTCCTTCACCCACTCGTATTGCCCGATCACGCTGTAGAGGCCCCAGTGGATGAACATGCCGAACTTGGCCTCGTGCCACCACGCCATGCGCGCCTCACGCGTGGCGATCTGCTTCTGGTCGGTTGGCGTGGGCGCCGGCTGGGCCGCGGGAGCTTGTGCGCCCACGGCCGCGGGCATGCCCAGGCCATCCGCCTTGGTCACGGCCAACGCCGCCGCGCCCGCTGCGCCAAACTGCTTCAAAAACGACCGTCTCGTGCTCTCGCTCCATTCCATCGCTGTCTCCTTCTCCTATTTCGTTTCTATGCTTCCATGTCCCGGCCCGCCGCCGGGCGGATTTTCGTTAGCGTTTACGAAAACCGGGGAAAATCACCGCCGAGTCACTATAGCAGACCCGGCGATGGGCGGGATTGCTCCCATCGTGCGCTGCGGTTCCGGTGGCGCGGTCCGGCGGCGCGACCCGGCGGCCTATCCCAACGAAATGCTTCATTCCGGGCGACATCGGCAGCTACACTCTTTCCATGGTCGTCCGCCTGAAAGATATAGCAGCCGAACTCGGGGTATCGGTCGTCACGGTATCGCGCGCATTGCGCAACCGGCCCGACATCGCCGAGGAAACCAAGGCCAGAATCCTGGAACGCGTGAAGCGGCTGAACTACCGTCCCAACCTCACCGCGCGCAGCCTGGTCACGGGCCGCAGTTCGCTCATCGGCCTCGTCGTGCCCGACCTCATTCATCCCTTCTTCGGAGAGATTGCCAAGGGGCTCTCCAACAAGCTGCAGGAGAAGGAGTATTACCTCATCGTTTCCTCTTCCGAGAGCGATCCGCAGCTGGAGCAGAACGAAGTCGAGCACATGCTCGCCCACCATCTGGACTGCTTTGTCGTGGCCTCGTGCCGCAAAGATACCGACAGCTTGCGCCGCATCAGCGAGGCAGGCGTGCCGCTGGTTCTCGTCGACCGCAGCTTTCCCGGCTTCCGCGGCAACTTTGTCGGGGTCGACGATGTAAAAGTGGGCGAGCTCGCCGCCGAGCATCTCATCGCGCAAGGCTGCAAACGCATTGCGCACATTCGCGGCCCGGCAACCAGCGTGGGCAACAATCGCGCCGAGGGATACCGCAACGCGCTCGCGCGCCATGGCATGACGGTTGCAAGCAATTACGTGGTGGCCTGCGGCGAAGCCTCCGATTCCGATGGCGAGACCCGCGGCCGTCGCGCCATGGAAGAGATTCTGGCGCTAAAACCGCGTCCCGACGGGCTCTTTTGCTTCAACGACATCATTGCCGTGGGCGCCATGGAGCGCGCCCTGGAAGCGGGTCTGCGCATTCCCCAAAATATGGCCATGGTGGGCTGCGGCAACTTCCACTACAGCAGCAAACTGCAGGTGCCGCTTTCGAGCGTCGACCAGAAGTCGCGCGAAATCGGCGAGCGCGCCGCCAAAATGATCATGACGCTGCTCGAAAAGCCGCCCTCGGCGCGATCACGCAGCGTGATTCTGGAGCCCGAGCTGATCGCAAGAGAGTCGTCGCAGCTCAAGTAGGCGCGAGCTAGTTCTCCGTCGGCCGCTCCACGTGATCGATGACGAGGGTGTCCACCGGACCCTTGGCCGGAACCAGTTTCAATCCGAGCTGTTCTTCAAGCGCCGTAATCAGAGTCGGCCCGGCGTCCGGCGATTGTTGCTGGTCATCCGGGGTCCAATTGAGGGTGAAACTATACTTACCCGCAAGACCGGTCTTATCCACCACAATGCGTCCCAGTTGCCCCGATAGGTTGAACGCCAGCCACTCGATCGGATAGCTTCGGCCCTCCCAATGCCCGTTCGACACTGTCAACCCGCTGTTTTCGCTTGTGCTCGATTCCTTGAGTTTGGACCCGCCTTTCGCAATCACCAATTCGTAAACAGACCCTTCTCTTATCTCGTAGTGAGTCCTCAGTTGAAATCGCTCCGCCAGCGCCGCTCGCAACAAAGGTTGGTGCCGCTGCATTAATTGCAGCAGCGGGAGATTCTGCACAGCTGCGGCGGCATCCGCATCCATCTTCGCCTCGACATTGAATCGTTCCGAGTAAGCCCATCCCGGCAACCCTTTGATCTGGTCGGACAAAACAATCCCCTGGTCGGACGCGGTGAGGCGGTGGTATGCCATGGAGATCAGTTGCAGTAACGTTTCATTCTTTGCCGAAAACAAGCCGCCGTTTACACGATCCCCACTGCTGGAACTACCGGAATTGTTTGGCCTGATGGAGACAACCTCATAGGCCGGCGGCGCAGCGCTCGCGCCTGGCGGTGCCGGAGCGTTGGATTGGCCCAGCACAGGCAGAGCCATAGCAACCAGGCCGGCAGCGGCAAGCAATAGTTGATGGGGAGACTTACGAGGCGGGTGAACACGTTCGGTCATCGTGCGACCATGCCTTTCTTGAGAGAGCAATCCTATTGTTTCTCTGATCTCAAAGACGCAGCTACGCCTCTGGTGTGAGCCGGAGTGATGGCGAATTAGTTCTCCGACGGCCGCTCTACGTGATCGATGACGAGAGTGTCCACCGGACCCTTGGCCGGAACGAGTTTCAATCCCAATTGCTCTTCAAGCGCCGTAATCAGCGTCGGTCCTGCGTCCGGCGTGCCCTGCTGGTCGTCGGGCGTCCATTTCAAGTCGATGTCGTAGTTGCCTGCGACACCAGTCTTATCAACCACGGTGCGGCCGACCAAATTCATCTGAGACAAAAAGTGCGCGAATTCGGCGACAGACCTCCCGTGCATTTCGAGCTCACCGCGGACAGATCGCCCCCATCCCGGTTTCTGGTCTGCCGGCAGTGGCTTCAGCTTCAGCCCGCCCTTCGCGAGCACGAGCTCGTAAATGGGCTGCACTTTGGATTCGTAATGAACGCGAAGTTGAAAGCGGTCGGCGAGGAGCGATTGCAGCATCTTCATGGTCAGATGCTCCTGCTCCTGCACCGGGAGCTTTTGCATTGCCGCGGCGGTATCGTCGTCCGTCTTGGCCTCGACGTCGAATCTGTTCTCGTCTGCCCAAGCCGGAAGCCCGGCGGGGTGATCCCAAAATGATCGCACCTCGTAGGCGTTTGCGATCAACATCCACGCCGTGACGCATCGCCCCACATAGTGGCCTTGCGTCCCTCCCGATGTGGTGAAGTTGCAGTCGGGCTTGGCGGGTCTCACAGACACCACTTCAAACGCCGGCGGATTCGACGTGATGGAGTTGGCCGCTGCCGGTTTCGCTTGCCCGCGTGCCGAAGCCGTCAAAGCGAAGCAAGCTACTAGAAGCATCGTGGTTGCGGCGGATTGCTGCCGAGGATAAACGCGCCCGGTCATCGTGCGACCATGCCTTTCGTGAGCGCCTCCATTGTCGCTCCAAAGCCGGAGAGATAGCTACGTCGAAGCGCTGCATCCAGGCCGCGCCCTAGTTCTCGGTGGGCCGCTCCACGTGATCGATTACGAGCACGTCGACCGGCGCTCTTGTCGCCACTAGCTTCAAGCCAAGTTGTTCTTCGAGCGCAGTAAACAGGTCCGGTGGCGCATTGGGGTCGCTCGTTTGAGATCCGTCTGGCGTCCATTTGAGCGTGATGTCGTAGTAGCCGGTGAGCCCGGTTCGATCGACAACGATGCGTCCCACGAAATTGGATAATCCGACGATGAAGCGGGCGCCGATTGGTCCTCCGCGGATGGAGATCAAGCCACGGTTCGTGAACATTCCATAGAGATTCTCAGCGCCTTGAGCCTGCTTCAGTTTGAATCCGCTCTTTGCCTGGACGAGCGCGTACACCGGCAACTCTCTCGTCTCGTGATGAACCTTCAGCCTGAAGCGATCCGCCAGCATGGAGCGCAGCATCGGCGCGGCCTGCTCTCTTCGTTCGCGGTCGGAGAGCTTCCGATAGGCGGCCGCGGCGTCATCGTCCAGCCGTGCCTCGAGGTCGAATGGCTCCTCGGAAGCCCATGACGGCAACCCCGCAAGTTGGTACGAGGAGTTGATCTCATAAGCTTGTGCGATCAGTTCACGCACTGAATAATTCCTTGCCTCGTAACCGTCCGCAGTTGGCGCTCCCCAGGAGGAACCGTCGCTGGTAGGCTTGTGCGGCCGGATCGAGACCACGTCGTACGCGGGAGTCTTCAAAGTCGTGCTCTGTGCGGGTGGCGCGGCGGTCTGGCCCAGCGCGCGACCTGCCAAAGTCACGCAAGCTGCGACCGCAAGCAGGATTTCCCAGCGGAGTTTCAAAAGAGATGGTACGCAGCGGTTCATCGTGCAGACCGTTTCCTTCCTGGTTTTCCGCGCCCGAAACTTGACCCGATACCTGACTAGACGTTAATTCTCCGACGGCCGCTCCACCTTGTCGATGACCAGCACTTCCGCCGGCACCTTCTCCGGTTCCAGCTTGAGCCCGAGTTGTTCCTGAATCGCCTCGAACAGCGGCGGCGGCGCGTTCGCATTGTCGCCAGCAGCCGGCGCACGCAGCCCCAGGGCGCTGAACTGAGACTCATCGGGCGTCCATTTCAAACTAAAGTTGAACGTCCCCGTAAGCCCGGTCTTGTCCACCACCGGTCTGTCCAGCACGACAAGCGCCAGCCATCGTACAAAATGCGCGAGCGTTACACTCCTGAAGTTGCACACCCCAGGGTGTTCGCACGAGGCGCCCCGCCCTCCGGCCTCTGCCGCTTTCAGCTTCGATCCGCCCTTCGCAATCGTCAGGGCATAAGCAGGAAGCGTCCTCTGTTCCCGATGCAATGTAAGTTGGAAGCGATCGGCCAGAAGCTTCTGCAGCAATTCCCCCAGATGCTCGTTGACTTGAACCCCTTCGCCCGCCACGGCTTCGATATCGTATTCGTCTGTCGCCATCCACGCTGGGCCGCCCGAGATCTCTCGCGCATCCACCCTATAGGCCATCATGATGAGTTCTCTCAGCGTTACGCTATACGCGGAAAACCGGCGGCCTTCTTCCTTATCGCGTGTCCTGTCTGGATTAGGATCCTTGACCGGCTTGATGCTGGTTACTTCAAACTCCGGCGCTGCTGTTTGTGCCGGCGCGGTTGCCGGCGACTGCGCCTGGCCGTGCCCTGCGCAAGAAATAGCGGCAAAAGTCCCCGCAACTGTAAATGAGATGAAGGCTTTTGCAAAGAATCCGAGCAGATGCGATATACGCTTGGTCATCTTACGACCATTCCTCTCTTGAGCGAGTGCTCCTATTCTCTTTCCGATGCCGGAGAGAGGTCTATGCCAATGCGCTGCATCAAAGCAGCGACCTAGTTCGCCGTCGCCCGCTCGATGTGATCCACCACAATCACATCCACCGGCCCGCGCGTAGGTTCAAGCTTCAATCCGAGCTGTTCCTGAATCGCCTCGAACAATGGCGGCGGCAAACTGGAATCCTCTGCGGGCGGCCTATAGAAAATGCCCAGGCGGGAAAACTGAGACTCATCGGGGGTCCATCGCAAGGTGAAATCGAACGCTCCTGCGATTCCGGTCTTGTCCACGACCGGCCGATCCAAAACGACAAACTGCATGAATCTTGCAAAATCCGCGAGCGTCCTCTTCTTGAACGTGCATATTCCGGGATGCTCGCATCCTGAATTCTCGACGCCCTGAGGATCCGCCGATTTCAATTTTGGCCCGCTCTTCGCAACCACCAGAAGATAAACAGCGAGTGACCTCTGCTCATGATGAAATGTGAGCTTGAAGCGGTCCGCCAGGAGTTCCTCAAGCAGCATTTCCTCATTCTGCTCGTTATTCAGATCAACTCCTTCAATGGCCTCCGCGTCGATATCGTACTCGTCGGTTGCCATCCATGCCGGCCCGCCTGCAATCTGCCCGGGATCGAGTTCGTAACCCATCATGATCAGGTCCCTCACGGTTACATTGCGCGCGTAAAGGTGACGGCCATCTGTTCGATCCTGAACGTTGGGGCTGGGGTTCTTGACTGGCTTGATTGCAGCCACCTCAAGTACGGGCGTTGCGGGCGCTGCGGCTTGTCCGAACGCCGGCGGCGTCAGAACAATCAGGATCACCGCAAGAACCGTAGTTTCGATGAAAGATGTGCGGAACCTCTTAGCTGTGCAGACACGTGCGGTCATCTTGCGACCATGCCTTTCTCGAATACGAAGTCCAATGATCGCTAATTCGCCGTCGGCCGCTCGATATGATCGATGACAATCACATCCACCGGCCCGCGCGCAGGCTCAAGCTTCAATCCAAGCTGCTCTTCAAGCGCAGTAAAAATCGAGGGCCGCGTGTCGGAGGAGTCCGCGCCGTCGGGTGCGTAGTCGAGCGTGAAATCGTATCCGCTCTCGAGGCCGGTCTTGTTCACAATCACCCTGCCCACAATGAAGGAAAGATTCATCACCAGGTTGTCGACGGAAATTCCATGCGCGGTGATTTTGCCGCTCGCATACGAGGCGTTGCCGCCAGCCTTGTCGGCCGCGGTCTGCTTCATCCTGCATCCGCCTTTCGCGATGGTGAGCACATAGATCGGCAGGTCCTTTGTTTCGTGGTGCACCTTCAGCGCAAAGCGATCCGCCAGCAGCGCCTGCAGCATCAGCTGCGATTGCTTCCACTGTTCCATCGCTGGAAGTTTGGCGAGCGCCGCCGCTGTTTCGGCATCCATCTTCGCCTGAATCGTGATGGGGTCCGACTTGGCCCATCCCGGCAGGCCGATGAGCTGGTCGTCCATCAGCACCCCATAGGCAGTGCGAATTACAGTCACAACGGGCATGCCGCCCATGGAGAAACCATCGGCCGTATGCTTCATAAACCCACGGTTCACGCCGTCGGGGTCGGGCTTGATGGTGACGGCATCGTAGCTGAAGGTCGGGGTCGCCGAGTTCTGCTGCTGCGGCGCGGGCGGTGCAGTCTGACCCAATGCGGGGGTGGCAGCAGCCAAGATCACCGCGGTCAGCAAAAACCCGCTTCGCCGTACAATGGAGCGTCGATCCTTTTCATTCATCCTGCGGCCGTTCCTTTCCCGCGCGGTCTCTCTATGGTTTGTCGGTTGCAAAGTAAACGGCAACGCCGCCCAGCAGCACCAGCGTGGCCAGCGCGGGAACCAGCACCATCCAGCTCCATGCAGAGCCAGCGAGCGATCCGGAGCTGAGGCTGTCCCACTGCGCCGCAGCGGCTTGCGGAAGCTGCACAAACCAGTCGTGCCAGTAGCTCCAGGTGAGCCACGCGACGCCGTTGCGCGCCTCGAAGCCGGCAAATCCCGCGGCGGCAAAAAGCGCCACCGCGCAAGCAAAGATCTGTGCGCCCAGCAAGGGACGGCCGACGCGTTCCACCGCGGCATTGCGCCGGCGCAGTTGCGCGCGCCACAACAAAACCGCAGGAGCCACGGGCCGCGCCGCGGCCAGCGACTCCGCACGCGCTTGCTGGAAGGCTTCTGAAACCAGCACCAGTTCGCCGCACGCGCGGCACGTGCTTACATGCGTGCGCAGCTCCCGCGGGCACGCATCCGGCCACTGGCCGCGCGCCATCAACTGGCGCACCTCTTTCTCATACGGGCAAGATGTAAAATTCATGATTTCCTCCCGTCGTCCGCAGCGCACGCGCGGAGGAGGGCTGCAATTTTGCGTCGCGCGCGGAAAAGCAACAGCCGGATGCTGGCCGCACTCAGGCCCATCACCTTTGCGATCTCGCGATGCGAGTAGCCCTCGGCGTGAGCCAGCCACAGCATCTGCCGTTCGCGCGGCTTCATCTGCCGGAGCGCGGGCTCGAGCAGAATCTGCGCGTCAGTTTGTGTGGCTTGGCCGCGTGCCGCGAAGAACTCCTCGGGAATCTCTTCAATGGATGCGGTACGCGGGCGGCGCCAATGATCGCGCAGCAAATTGGTGGCGATGCGGAAAAGGTAACTCCGCGCTGCAGCTTCGCCATCCCTTGCGAGGGCCGGAGCGCCCTCCGCGCACAGGAAGCGCACGTAACTCTCCTGCATCAGGTCGTCGGCCAGGGCGGGATCGGCGGAGACGCGTGCCAGATAGGCCCACAGCGGTCGCGCCGACCGCTCATAGAAACCGGCGAAGGCCTCGTTCTCCATCGCAGGATCACTGATGCCGGCGCCGGCGGCTTCTTCGGAGCCACCGGCCCATGCATGCGGCAATGCGAATTCCCATGACATACGTGTTCGTTTGTCCGTCGGGGCCACGCCGGCTCCTTCTTGGACTCACTGCCTGTCCTGTGAGCCGAAGGGCGCACCGGTCCCGCTCTGTGCAACTTCCTTTTCGGGCATCAGACCCAACCGCTGGGCCAGAAACCACGTCACTCCTGCCGAGAGGATAAACCCGATCCCCGGCATCAGCAGAAGCGTTCCTACCACCAGCATGGGCTCCGGCATATCGGGCCCGGCGTTGCGCAACAGCAGAAAACCAATGCCCAGCAGCGTCATCACGATACCGGCCGAGAGCGAGGTGAGCACGCGCGAGACCGTGTTGGGCATGCGCTGGCCGAATTCGGAACCCGCCGCGATGGGCGAGGCCATCAGGAACCGCTTGCCCGCCTCTGTTTCCATATACGCAACCAGATCCGGGCCGGTGCCAAGTTTTTCGATCAGACGGCCATGAATCTCGCTCTGCTGCTTAAACGTGCGGTTCCAACGGCGGCTGTCGACAAAGATGCGGATGATCCAGACGAAGGCCAGGAACATCCCGGGTACGATGACGATGGGGGTCATCTTCTCAATCACCCTGGGCGCCGCGGACTCCTGCTGCGGCTGCGGCGTCAGATCCGGCCAAATCACGCGCTGCAGCGCCTTGTCGCGGCGCCCATTCGACGGATCGAGCCTGCTGAACAGATAAAACTCGGGGTTGCGCGCAATGTCCGGGTGGCTGGCCATGAACTGCGCCAGCTCGGGATTGCTGCGGGCTACATAGGGCTGATCGGCCAGCAGCGAGGGATCGTCTGAGACCGCGGCGGTCATCGTCGGGCTCAGGCGCAGCAGGTGCAGGAATTGTTCCTGGGCATCGGCCACGTCCTTCTCGCTGGGCATTTGCGCCGCGGGCGCGGCTGCGGTGTGGGTTTGGGCACGGACGAGCGGTGCGGCGGCCAGCGCGAGCGCGCTGATGGCGCAGAAGATCCATGAGGCGGTTCGGATTCGGGAATTCATGTCGTTTTTCCTCGTTCGTTGGAGTTTGGGCCTGCTAACTCTCATGGGGTGGGTAGCCAGTAACGCTAACAGGCCCTGGGACGCGTCTGCATAGAGAACGAACGGCGGGGCAGATGGTTAACAGGAGAGGCCGCGCAGGACGTAACCGCCAAGCGCCGCGGGTTTAAAATTGAACTGGTTGCGGGTTTCTCCACCGCACCGGAATCCATGCCCGTGCGCAGCGGCCCCGGAATGACTTGCTGCGGCGGGTAATTGTGTGGAAATCGGGAAGGCAATGCGAGCAAAGACGGCTGTGGTGCTGGGCGCCCAATGGGGCGACGAGGGCAAGGGAAAGATAGTCGACGTGCTGAGCGAGCGCTTCAGTGCCGTGGCGCGCTACGCCGGCGGGCATAACGCCGGGCACACCGTCATCATTGGCGAGCACAAGTTCGTCCTGCAGCTCATTCCTTGCGGTGTGATTCGCCCCAATTGCAAAGGCGTCATCGGCAACGGCGTGGTGCTCGACCCCATTTATTTTTTGGACGAAATCGACCGCGTGCGCAAGACCGGCCTCGATATCGACGGGCGTCTGTTCGTCTCCAACCGCGCGCAGGTCATCCTGCCCTACCACCGCATGATCGAGCTGGCCGCTGAAACCGCGCCGGGACGCCAGAAGATCGGCACCACCAGCAAGGGCATCGGCCCGGCCTATGAAGACAAGATGGCGCGCAGCGGCCTCCGCGTCGTCGATCTGCTGAATACTTCGCTGCTCAAGACGCACATTGAGGCGGCCTGCGAAGAAAAGAACGCCATCGCCCACGCCCTCTTCGACACTGACCCGCTCGATCCCGCGAAAATGTACGACGATTACGCCGCGGCGGCAGAGCGCATCCGGCCCCTGGTTGCCGACACCGGCCGTTTGCTCAACGGCATCCTGGCCAAGGGTGGCAGTGTGATGTTCGAAGGCGCGCAGGGCACCATGCTCGACATCGACCACGGAACCTATCCCTATGTCACCTCGTCTTCGGCCACGGCCGGCGGCGCGTCCACCGGAACCGGCGTGGGACCCACTGCTATCGGCACGGTCATCTCCGTCACCAAGGCCTACGTCACGCGCGTGGGCGGCGGACCTTTTCCCACGGAGATTCAGGGCGGCATCGGCGATCGTCTCCGCGCACGGGGCAACGAGTACGGCGCCGTCACCGGCCGTCCCCGCCGCTGCGGTTGGCTCGATATTCCTATGCTCCGCTACTCCAACCAGGTCAACAGCGCGGAATGGCTGGTGGTCACCAAGCTCGACGTCCTCGACGAGCTCGAAGAAATTCCCGTCTGCATCGGCTACGAGATCGACGGTTCGCCGCGGCGAATCAGCGACGAAGTTCCCGCCGATGTGCGCGGGCTGGAGGCCATCAAGCCCGTCTACACCACGCTCAAGGGCTGGCGCCAGTCCACTGAAGGCATTGCCGAGTACGACAAGCTGCCGCAGGCCGCGCGCGATTATCTCGCCTTCCAGGAGCGCGAGAGCGGGGCCAGGATCGGCATGATCTCCACCGGTCCCGACCGCGACCATACCATTGTGCTGCCTGAGTTTGCCGCGGCGCTCGACCGCATCCACGCGTAAGAGACAGCAAGTCGGCAAGTCAGCAGGTCAGCGAGTCAGCGCCGCCACCGCGTTGTCGGCAAAGGCTGAAAACGGGTGACTGATAACTTGGCTGCGGGCTCCGGTCCACGGCCCACGGTTCACGGTTTACGGCGCGCCCGCCACCCGCTCCCCTTTCCTCCTCAATTCCGTCCAACTTCCGGGTCGGGTAACGTGGCCGGTAACACCCGCTCGGCACTGCCGATGCACTTTTTTGTGACAAATCCATTTGACCATTGCCCCGTCCCGGGACTACCGTGGACGCGTATGCCGGGTTCATCGATTGACCCATTGAGCCCCACCCGCTCGCACCGGTTACACCCCCGGTGGGCCATGGCCGCAGTTCTCGCATTCGCGGTCGGAGCCATTCCTCTATTCGCCGGCGGCTTGTCGCTGGCGCAGAAGCACGATAGCCGCCACGAAATCGATCAGCTCGAGGACAAGTGGCGCAACGCCGTCCTCAACTCCGACGTCAAAGCCCTGGATTCCCTGCTGGCCGACGACTACATGGCCATCACGCCCGCCGGCACGATCCAGTCGCGCGACGAGGCCCTGCAAAACCTGCGCTCCCGCCGCGTACATATCACCTCGCTCACCATCACCGACCGCAAAGTGCGCTTCTACGGACCTACCGCCATCGTTACCTCGCTGGCCACCATTGATGCCACCAACCCCGATGGTCCGGTGACGGGCGACTACCGCTACACCCATGTCTATGTGCGCGATGCGCACGGAGTGTGGAAGATCGTGAGCGTTGAAGCCAGCCACGTCCGGACCGGCCCGCACAAGCGCAACGAATTCCACTAAGATCGGCCCACATTTCGAAATAATTCCTGCAACCTATCCCCACCAAAATCATCTAGTTAGCTGTGTGTGCCCCGCCCCGATGGCGGAAAAAGCGTGAAGAATCTGCGCCGGCCTCCACCCCTCCCTTGAAAACAAAAGGCTCTCAGGGTACACTAAAGTCAATATAGGACTAATTAAGTCCTATATTGCGGGATTCCGGATCGAGCACTTCCCCTCTCTTCATAGAGCGGTTGGCGCCGGACCAGATAAATCGGTGCCGTAAGCGCCACAGTTCAACCCTTTTCAGCGCGGTTTCCCGTGGAGGTCAAATGAGTTCAAGTGTCGATACCATTCGCGATCTGGCAGAGCAGGATTACAAGTGGGGCTTTGTCACCGCGATCGACGAAGATCGTGTGCCCAAGGGGCTCAATGAAGACATCGTGCGCCTGATCTCGGCGCGCAAAGGCGAGCCCGCGTTCATGCTGGAGTGGCGGCTGAGTGCCCTGCGCTACTTCTTCCAATTGACACGCGAGCAGGGCGAGCCCAAGTGGGCCAACGTCAAATTCCCGCCCATCGACTACCAGAACATCGTCTACTACTCCGCGCCCAAGCAGAAGCCGTCGCTCGACAGCCTCAATCAGGTCGACCCGGAGCTGCTGAAGACCTATGCGAAGCTCGGCATTCCCATCGATGAGCAGAAGCGCCTCTCCAATGTGGCCGTCGACGCGGTCTTCGACTCGGTTTCCGTTGCCACCACCTTTAAAGACAAGCTCGCCGAAATGGGCGTCATCTTCTGCTCGTTCTCTGAGGCGGTGCAAAAGCATCCCGACCTCATCAAGAAGTACCTGGGAACGGTGGTGCCGCATACCGACAACTTTTACGCGGCGCTCAATGCCGCGGTCTTCACCGACGGCTCGTTCGTTTACGTGCCCAAGGGCGTGCGTTGTCCCATGGAGCTTTCGACCTACTTCCGCATCAACGCCGCGGAGACGGGCCAGTTCGAGCGCACCCTGATCATTGCTGACGAAGGCGCGTCCGTGAGCTATTTGGAAGGCTGCACCGCGCCCATTCGCGACACCAACCAGCTTCACGCCGCGGTCGTCGAGCTCATCGCGCTCGACAACGCCCAGATCAAGTACTCCACGGTGCAGAACTGGTATCCCGGCGACAAGGAAGGCCGCGGCGGCATCTACAACTTCGTCACCAAGCGCGGCAAGTGTCTCGGCCGCAACTCCAAAATCTCCTGGACGCAGGTCGAAACCGGCTCAGCGATCACCTGGAAGTACCCGAGCTGCATTCTGCAGGGCGACAACTCCGTGGGCGAATTCTACTCGGTGGCGCTCACCAACAATCGTCAGCAGGCCGACACTGGCACCAAGATGATTCACATCGGCAAGAACACGCGCTCCACCATCGTGTCCAAGGGCATCTCTGCCGGCTTCGGGCAAAACACCTATCGCGGCCAGGTCAAGATCATGAAAGGCGCAACGGGCGCGCGCAACTACACGCAATGCGATTCGCTGCTCATCGGCGACCAATGCGGCGCGCACACCTTCCCCTACATCGACGTGCGCAACGGCTCGGCGCGCATGGAGCACGAGGCGTCCACTTCCAAAATTGGCGAAGATCAGCTCTTTTATCTGCGCCAGCGCGGCATCAAGACTGAAGATGCGGTTTCCATGATCGTGAACGGCTTTTGCAAAACCGTCTTCAAGGAGCTGCCCATGGAGTTCGCCGTAGAAGCGCAGAAGCTGCTGGGCGTAAGCCTGGAAGGCAGCGTGGGATAAAGCAGCAAGTCAGCAAGTTGGCGAGTCAGCAAGTCAGCTTCGGGAACGCACGAAGTTTCAGGGCGCGACTTTAGTCGCGCCGAAGAAAGACCAAAAGAAATCGGGGCTTAGCCCCAGCGGGAATTTCCCCAACGCAAGTACGGAGAGAGAACAACCAATGGCATTGTTAGAAATTCAAGATCTGCACGCCTCGGTCGATGGTCACGAAATTCTGAAGGGCGTGAATTTGACGGTGAATGCGGGCGAAGTGCATTCCATCATGGGCCCCAACGGCTCGGGGAAGAGCACGCTGGCCGCGGTGCTGGCGCGTCGCGACGCCTATGAGGTCACCGGCGGCAGGATTCTGTTCAACGGCAAGGACCTGCTTGAAATGGATCCCGAAGAAGCCGCTTGCGAGGGCGTGTTTCTCGCCTTCCAGTATCCGGTGGAGATTCCCGGCATCGGCAACGCGTACTTCGTGCGCTCAGCCATGAACGCCATTCGCAAGTACCACGGCGAGGAAGAGCTGGACGCCATGGATTTTCTGCCCCTCTACAAGGAGCGCATGAAGCTGCTCGAGATGGACGAGAAGTTCATGAGCCGCTCCGTCAATGAGGGCTTTTCGGGCGGCGAAAAAAAGCGCAATGAAATTCTGCAGCTCGCCATGCTCGAGCCCAAGCTCGCCATTCTCGACGAGACTGACTCCGGCCTCGACATCGATGCGCTGCGCATCGTGGCGCAGGGCGTCAACGCCATGCGCAGCCCCGATCGCGCCTTCCTCGTCATCACGCACTACCAGCGCCTGCTCGACTACATCGCCACCGACTTTGTGCACGTGCTGGTGGATGGAAAGATCGAGCGCTCGGGCGGACCGGAACTGGCGCTGGAGCTTGAGGAGAAGGGATACAGCCGGGCGGAAGCCGATGTGCAACAGGCGTTGCCGGCATGAAAACCGCGGCAAAAGCAATGGGAAACGAGAGAACGATGGCAACGGAAACCGGGCGGTTGAGCAAGTATTTTGAAGCCTACGAAGAGGTGCGCGCGCACGGGCTGGAACGCGAGCCGGTGTGGTTGCAGCAACTGCGCGAGGACGGCTGGGCGCGTTTCAGCGCCAGGGGATTTCCCTCCACGCACGACGAAGATTGGCGCTTCACCAATCTCGCGACGCTCGCGAAAACGCCCTTCCGCCGCGCGGCCAAAGGCGAATTCGCGGTTTCGCCCGCGCAGCTTGAGCCCTGGCGTTTGGCAGGCGCTGCCTGCCAGTTGGTTTTCGTCAACGGCCACTTCGCGCCTGAGCTTTCAGATCTCGGCAGCCTGCCCGAAGGCTTGCTGGTGTGTTCGTTGGCCAAGGCCATCGACTGCGGCCGGGAAGAATGCGCTCCCGAGGGTATCGAGCAACATCTCGGCCGCTATGCCGACATGAGCCGCGACGTCTTTACCGCGCTCAACACGGCGCTGTGGGAAGATGGCGCGTACCTGCGCATCCACCGCGGCGTAACGCTCGAGCAACCGATCCATCTGTTGTATGTGTCGGCAGGCGCCGGCGCTGAAATCGCAACCCATCCGCGAACTCTGATCATTGCGGAGGACGCGAGCCAGGCCGCGATCGTCGAGGATTACGTTTCGCTCGGCAGCGAGGCCGCATTCTCCAACGCCGTCACCGAGCTCGCCGCCGGCCAGGACGCCGTCATCTCGCACTTCCTGGTGGAGCGCGAAAATCTGGCCTCGTTCAACGTCTCCACGCTGCGCATCGAGCAGTCGCGCAACGCCAATGTCGACTCGCACTCCATCCTGCTGGGCGGCGGACTGGTGCGCAACAACGTGCACCCCGTGCTCAACGGCGAGGGCGCGGAGTGTTTGATCAACGGCCTCTTCGTCGGCGCGGGGCGACAACACATCGACAATTACATGCTGGTAGAGCACGCCCGGCCCCACTGCAACAGCCGCCAGTTCTACAACGGCATTCTCGCCGATCACGCGCGCGGCGTGTTTCACGGCCGCATCGTGGTACACAAGGATGCGCAGAAGACCGACGCCAAGCAGACCAATCGCAACCTGCTGCTCAGCGATAACGCACGCATCGACACCAAGCCGCAGCTCGAAATCTACGCGGACGACGTGAAGTGCACGCACGGCGCCACCATCGGCCAAATCGACGAGGCGCAGCTCTTCTACCTTCGTGCACGCGGCATTGCCGAAGCTGACGCGCGCAACCTGCTGCTCTACGCCTTCGCGGCCGAATGTCTCGATCGCATGAAGGATTCGGCGGCGCGTGAGTTCGTCGAAGGCCTGATCAGGGAACGGCTGCAGGAGCTGGCCAGCGCCGTGCAAGCTGCCGCGCCAGCCGCCACGCAAGAAGACGAAACGCAGAATTGGGAGGAAGTGGGATGACGGCAGTCACCCAGCCCGCGATCCACGAGCCGTTGCCGCGCAAGGACGCGCCGGTTCTCGACCTCGAGAAGATCCGCGCCGATTTTCCCATCCTCGCCGAGCGCATCCACGGCAAAAGGCTGGTCTATCTCGACAGCGCGGCCACCTCGCAAAAGCCGCGCGCCGTAATCGACGCCATCGTGCACTACTACGAGCACCTCAACGCCAACATTCATCGCGGCGTGCACACGCTCAGCGTGCGCGCTACTGAGGCGCACGATGCCGCGCGGCAAACCGTGCAGCGCTTCCTCAATGCCGCCGACACGCGCGAAATCATCTTCGTGCGCGGCGCTACTGAGGCCATCAATCTTGTCGCGCAAACCTACGGCCGCACCCACGTCGGTGCCGGCGACGAAATTCTCATCACGGCCATGGAGCATCACTCCAATATCGTGCCCTGGCAGATGCTGTGCGAAGAAAAAGGCGCGCACCTCCGGGTTGCACCCATCGACGATCGCGGCGAACTGCTTCTCGACGAATTTGCCAGGTTGATCGGCCCGCGCACCAGGCTCGTCGCTGTCACACAGGTTTCAAACGCGCTGGGCACGGTCACGCCGCTGCGCGAAATGATCGAGCTGGCGCACCGCCAGGGCGTTCCCGTGCTGGTGGATGGTGCGCAAGCCGTGCCGCACTTCGCCGTCGACGTGCAGGCGCTCGATTGCGATTTCTACGCTTTCAGCGGCCACAAGGTCTACGCGCCCACGGGCATCGGCGTGCTTTACGCCAAGCGTGCGCTCCTCGAAGCCATGCCCCCCTATCAGGGCGGAGGCGACATGATCAGCTCCGTCACCTTCGAGAAGACCACCTGGAACGATCTGCCCTTCAAGTTCGAAGCGGGCACGCCTGACATTGCCGGCGCCATCGCGCTGGGCACGGCCCTCCAATATATCGGCAAGCTGGGCATCGACAACATTGCGGCGCACGAGCAGGACCTGCTGGCTTACGCCACGGCAAAAGTCGGCGCTCTGCCCGGCGTGCGGCTCATCGGAACTGCGAGCCACCGCGCCGGCGTGCTGTCGTTTGTGATGGACGGCGTGCACCCCCACGATCTGGGAACCATCCTCGATCGCGAGGGTGTTGCCATTCGCACCGGCCACCACTGCGCGCAGCCGGTCATGGATCGTTTCGGAATCCCCGCCACCGCGCGCGCCTCCTTCGCCGTGTACAACACGCGCCAGGATGTAGACGCGCTGGTGGAAGGAATGCGCAAGGCGCATGAGGTGTTTGCGTGACGTCAGAACTGGGCGAACTCTATCAGGAAGTGATTCTCGAGCACAGCAA
>Ga0181527_1001197_pt1 | contig 27371 bp, 32 predicted proteins | sample PEATcosm2014_Bin_30_FD_119762 | JGI IMG/M metagenome (GOLD analysis project Ga0181527, IMG submission 119762) | Peatland microbial communities from MTU Mesocosm Facility, Houghton, MI, USA - PEATcosm2014_Bin06_60_metaG | ecosystem: Environmental > Terrestrial > Soil > Wetlands > Peat | place...
AGCTCCTCCAGCATCAGGGGGAGGAACCGCAGGGCCAGGGTGAAACTGTAGGCGTACTTGAACGGGACCCTGAGGTCGCATAGGGCCTTGGTGAACTTGGCCGGATGGACCACCGTGAAGAAGATCGTGAGGACCACCGCCAAGAGCACCACCCGGAGGGTGATCCGCAGGCCCAAGATGAAGCCCACGGCCGAGATCGTGATCTCGCGGCCGGCCACGCTCCAGGATGCCACGATGCCCTCGGGCCGGGCTAGGGTCTGGATCAGCGTGATGAAGAAGCAGAGCGGGAGGATGAGGACCAGGGGTGCCAGGGTGCTCCGGGTGGGGAGACGCCCCACGGCCATGAAGAGCAGCAGCGCGGCGAGCGTCGCTCCCATGACCCCCAGATGCAATGTGGAGAACGCGATGATGGCCACGCTCAGGGCCAGCGTGGCCATCGTCATCGGGTGGAGGTGCGTGGCCCAGGAGCGATCCTCCAGGGCGAAGGTGTACAGAAAACGGGCCATGTCCGACCTGCGACTGCCTTACTCCTCCACGAATCCGGCGTTGCGGATCACGCTCAGTAGCCCCCGCAGGAAGATGGCCGGGACCGGGATGGAGAGCAGCGTCTGGAACGCATAGAGGGTCAACATCTTCTGCCACGGCATCTTGAAGTAGAAGACGTGGAGCGGAATGTACATGGCCACCAGTACCAGCGAGGCCGCCACGGTGTACGCCACGACACAGGGCCAGGAGATGACGTTCTTGAACCGCGCCCCCACCAGCCACGCGCAGACCGCCTGGGCCGCGTTGGTGAGCAGCCAGAAGGGGGCAATGGGGCTCGTCCCGGTCGCCGTGGCAATCAGGGGATTGATGTCCGCCACGATGATCCCGCCCACCAAGCCGTAGAGCATGGTCCCCAGCCCGATCATGGTGATGGAGATGATCCGACCCGAGACGGGGAAGAGGCCCCCGAAGAAGAAGGTGTCCAGCCGCTCTCCGAACTGGAGGAGCCCGATCATGGCCAGAGACAGGAAGATCGAGCTGACGACTCCCTTGGAGTCCACCCGCCCCGGCACGGGCTTGATCGACATCTTGGCCAGCGGAATGGTAAATTCACCCGCCTTTGCCGCCATGGCTCTACCCTCCTCGGCATTGAGGTTAGCCCCTCCCTCGATGCCCGCGGATCTCACGTGCGACGTCCGGGAGCTCGCCTCGCCTCACCTCCTCCTCTTGGACTTCGACCGGGTGCGACCTATCGCACCCGCCGGCCCCGGCGGATCGGCCCACACGCCTCCGCGAGCTTCACTGCAGCCACCACCGGATCCACCACCGGGACACCCAGGTCCCGTTCGAGTTCCTCGGCAATTCCGACCATCCCGGCGCAACCAAGGATAAGGCAATCGGCACCATCCTCTTGGATCGCCGCCCGCCCCTCGGCCCGGTACCGGTCCATCAGCCGATCCCGGCCCTCGTAGCTCTCCACTGCGCCAACGCCCAGCGCCCGGACGGACGCCAGGCGATCCAGAAGACCGGCGCGCCGGACCTGCTCGCGCTTCTTCGGGATGAGGCGCGGCAGAAGCGAGAGAACGGAGAACCGGCGCCCAACCGCGCAAGCGGCCAGGAAGGAGGCCTCCCCGATCCCGATCACGGGGGTCAACAGCCGTTCCCGCAGGGCCTCCAGGCCCGGGTCGCCATGGCAGGCGATGAGGATCGCGTCCCAGTGATCTGCCTCGGCCTCGGCCAGCGCCAGGACGGCTGGCACGGCCAGCGCGTCGTCGGCATAGCCCTCGATGGCCGGCGGCGTCCCCTCGGGATTCACGGCCTTGACCACCGTCTCGGCGCGCGCAACCGCGCGCGCCGCCTTCTCGATCCCGGCTGTCATGGAGGCGGTGGAGTTCGGGTTGATCAGGAGGATGTGCATTGCTCTTTCCGGAAAACGTTCGGTGGTTTCCGCCTGTGGCGCATTCGGCAGTTCGGCTGTTCCATCGGATCGAGGCGCCCTCATAGCTCTGAACGTCCTGCGAACTGTCGAACGCTGTTACTTCATGGCGGGCACGAAGCGGCCGTCGCCGGGCTTGGCCAGCACCTGTCCATCCCGGTACACGAAGCGCCCCCGGACCATGGTGGCGACCACTTGCCCCTGCACCTTCATACCGGCGAACGGCGTCCAGCGCGCATTGGACAACATCTGGTCGTCGCGCACGACCCATTCCTTCTTGGGGTCCAAGAGCACCAGATCGGCGTCGGCGCCCGGGCGAAGCTCTCCCTTGCCCGGGGGGAGGTCGAAGGTCCGGGCGACATTGCGGCTGAGGAGCTCGACGAAGCGCCCGAGGGTGATGCGTCCTTTTGCCACGCCCTCGCTGTACAGGAGGGGAACCAGCGTCTGCACGCCTGGGGCGCCCGACCCGTTGTCGAAGATGTCAGGCTTGTTCTTGTTCTCCGGCGGCCAGGGCGCGTGGTCGGAGGCCACGAGGTCGATCCGTCCCGCCGCCAGGTCCGCCCACAGGGCCTCGACGTCCGCGCGCTCCCGCAGCGGAGGATTGATCTTGCCCAGGGCCTTGAGGCGGTCCATGTCGTCGATGGTGAGCAGCAGGTAATGCGGACACGTCTCCGTGGTGACCCGCACCCCTTCGCGGCGATACCGTTGGACCAGCTCGATGCACCGAGGATGCGAGACGTGATGGATGTGCAGCCGGACGCCCGTCTCGCGCGCGAACTCGCAGGCGCGGAGGGTGGCCTCGATTTCCGCGATGGGGGGACGGCTGAGACAGTGGTCGCGCGGCGCGGTTCGACCGGCGGCGCGAAGCCGGCGGACCGATTCCTGGACGATGAGATCGTTCTCCGCATGGACGCCCGCGTGCAACCCGGTTTGCGCCACGCGACGGAAGGCTTCCAGCAGGAACGGATCCGGCAGGATGGGGAAGCGCACCGGGTCCGTATCGTACAAAGACATCTTGTAGCCGCAGGCCCCGGCAGCTGCCAGACCGGGAATCTGATCCAGGGTCTCCTTTTTCACGGCCGCCAGCATGGCGCAGTCCACGCGGGTCTGCTCTCGAATCCGTGTCAGCTTGGTGGTAAACTGCTCCACGGTGGAGATTCCCGCCGGGGCGTCGAAGGGCATGTCCACGATGGTCGTGACGCCGCCCGCGGCTGCCGCCGCAGTCGCAGCAGGCACGCCCTCAAATGGCGTACTCGCGCAGTGGACGTGGGCGTCGACGAACCCCGGGAAGATCAGGAGGCCTGCGGCATCCAGGCATTCCCGGGCGGGCGGGGCGTACCCCGGCTCGAACCAGCCCGCGAGGCGTCCATCGCGCACCCCGAGACCCACTCCAGGGATCACCCGGCCATCCCACACGGCATCGCCCGTGATGAGAAGATCAAGCATGGCAGGCTCTCCATTTCCGGCTCACACTTGCTGGTAGTACATCACAAGCTCCTTCGGAGTGTCAAGGCCGCCACGCATGCAGCCCCCCTCCTTGCCAGAACGTCGAGCTGGCCGGCCTCATCTGCGAGGGAGACTGGTCCGCCCTCAGTCCTCCGGATTCCTTTCGCGACCCCTTCCCTGCCGGATGCTCCTCGCAAGGAGAGGGTCCCCATGACAGGCCTCCGGCGCCTCCTTACCGGGGCCCATTTGCCTTGACTTTGCCTGGCCCCGATTGTACGCTCACGTTCGCTTCCGTTCGGAAGCCAAGCACCAATCGAGCCGTAGGAGCTGAATGAATGTTTGGCATCGGCATGCCGGAACTCATGCTGATCTTCGTGATCGCCCTCTTGGTCTTCGGGCCGAAGGAGCTGCCCAGGATCGCCCGAACGCTGGGGAAGGCCATGGCGGAACTCCGGCGGGCCTCGGACGAGTTGCGCGACGGGATCCAGCACGAGATCGAACTCGCAGAACGGCAGGAGACCTCAGCCTCTCCCCCGGAGGCAGCGCCCTCCACCACGCTCACCGAGGCGACCCCGCCTGCTCCGGAGACGCTCCCCAGCCAGGCCGCGGCGGGCGCCCCAGCCGAGGGCAGCGAACCCCCACCCGGGAGTGTCGCGGCCGAGATACCGACGGAGCCGGCCACCCCCGCTTCGGGGGAGCAGGTCGGCGAAACGCCGGCCAAGGAAGTGGTCGAGCCCACCGTGACCTCGGCCCCATCCGAAACCGACAAGGCGAAGAAGGCTCAGGAGGCGCCTGCGGAGCACCAACCGCAGGCCGAGGCCGCGTCCCCCGCCCCCAGCCAGCCCGGTTGAGACCCGGAATGCCTGACGACGCCAAGATGCCCTTCCTGGCCCACCTGGCAGAGCTCAGGAAGCGGCTGATCATCGCCCTCTCCGCCCATCGGCGTTGCCTTCATCCTTGCCTTCAATTTCCGGGACAGCCTTCTTCGGATTCTCCAGTGGCCCCTCACCACTGACGTTCTCATGGGGCGACGCTTTCCCTTCATTGGATTCGCCCACAAGCCCCCGATCGCCAAGCTCACCGCCCTCGGCCCCGCCGAGACGCTGTGGGTCCATTTCAAGGTCGCCTTCATGGGCGGGGCCATCCTGGCCCTTCCCATCATCCTCTACCAGATCTGGAAGTTCGTCGCGCCGGGCCTCTACGCCACAGAGCGGCGGTTCGTCCTCCCCTTCGTGATTTTGTCCACGGTCAGCTTCCTTGTCGGGCTGCTCTTCTGCCTGTTCATCGTCCTCCCGCTGGCCATGCAGTTCCTCCTGACCTTCGATCCCACGATCCAGCAGATGCCCCGGTTCGGCGAATACGTGGATTTCACCGTGAAGTTCCTCCTGGCTTTCGGGGTGATCTTCGAGCTGCCTCTGGCCATGACCATCGCGGCGCGTTTTGGGCTGGTCACCCCGCAGTTCCTGGCCCGAAACCGGAAGTACGCCATCCTGATCAACTTCATCATCGCCGCGATCCTCACCCCCACCCCGGACGTCTTCAACCAGAGCATGATGGCCCTTCCCATGTGCCTGCTCTACGAGGTCGGGATCGTGGCCGCGCGGATCGCGGCCCGGCGCAAGAAACCCGCCGAAGGCTAGTCTCTCCGCTCAGATCCAGGGATCGCGACAGGTTTTGGCAGGGGCATACAGACGCTGCGCAATCCTCCCGGGCGTGGGCAGTGCTCGAGGGACAACTCGCGCTACGCTTGGCGCGCGACCTCGTGGAGGAAATACCGATGGAATCGGTCGTCAGGGGTGAGTTCAGGGTGGAAGGCGGTGGCAAGGAGCCGGCCCTGGCGGGCCGCCACGGGGGCGCCGTCCGGAAGGCGGGCCAGCACCTCGACCGCGGGGCCGACGTCCTCGATGATGGGGGCTCGAATGAAGACCGCCCGGTACGGAGGATCTCCCAGGGCGGGAACCTGCAAATCGGCCTCGAAGCTGTCGACCTGGCGGCCGAAGGCGTTCCGGCGGACGGCGATGTCCATGGCCTGCAGCGCGGGGATGCCCGTCCCGTCCAGCCGCTTGGCCAGGAGAATCAACCCCGCGCACGTTCCCCAGATGGGAAAGCCGTCGTCGGCCAGCTTGCGGAGCGGTTCGAGCAGGTGTGACGTCCGCATGAGCCGGACGATGGCCGTGCTTTCTCCTCCTGGGATGATCAGGCCAACCAGACCCTCCAGGTCCTTCGGAAGCCGCACTTCGGGAGCGGTCGCTCCCAGGCGCTCCAGCACCTCGCGGTGCTCACGAAAATCCCCCTGCAGCGCCAACACGCCAATGGTCGCCATGATGAATGACACATGACCAATGACCCAATCCCAATGAATTCCCAGAACGCATTGGTCATTGGCTCATTGGTCATCGGGAATTGAGTTACCAGCCCCGCGTTGCCAGGTGTTCCTCGGGTTTCAGCGTGCCCAGCTCGATGCCCCGCATGGCCTCCCCCAGGCCCTGAGACACTTCCGCCAAGACCTTGGGGTCCTTGAAGTGCGTCGTCGCCTGGACGATGGCCTTGGCGCGGGCCGCCGGATCGGTCGACTTGAAGATGCCGGAGCCGACGAACACCCCGTCCACCCCAAGCTGCATCATCAGGGCGGCGTCGGCCGGCGTCGCGATTCCGCCGGCAGCGAAGTTGACGACGGGAAGGCGCCCGGTTCGCGCCACCTCCGCAACCAGTTCGTAGGGCGCCCTTAGGTTCTTGGCCTCCGCCATCAATTCATCCTGGCTGAGCCCCTGGAGCCGACGAACGGCCCCCAGGACCGCGCGGGCGTGGCGGACCGCTTCGACGACGTTGCCCGTTCCCGCCTCGCCCTTGGTCCGGATCATGGCCGCGCCCTCGCCGATCCGCCGAAGCGCCTCGCCCAAGTCGCGGCAGCCGCACACGAACGGGACCGTGAACGGATGCTTGTAGATGTGATGCTCTTCGTCGGCCGGGGTGAGCACCTCGGACTCGTCAATGTAGTCCACCCCCAGGGCCTCGAGGATCTGCGCTTCCACGAAGTGCCCGATCCGGCACTTGGCCATCACCGGGATGGTCACTGCCTGTTTGATCCGCTCGATCACGGTCGGATCGGCCATCCGGGCCACGCCGCCGGCGGCCCGGATGTCGGCCGGCACCCGTTCCAACGCCATGACGGCGCAGGCCCCGGCATCCTCGGCGATCCTGGCCTGCTCCGGCGTGACCACGTCCATGATCACCCCGCCCTTCAGCATCTGCGCGAGGCCGACTTTCACTGTCCAGGTTCCCTTCTCCATGCTCCTCCTCCTGAATGCGCTGCTCTCCGAGGGTTTGAACCTTCATTATATCAGGGTGGGACCATAATGCAACTACCCGCCAGAGCATTCAAAGGGCGTGTCGAGGACGGGCGAGACGGAATGGCGGACCGGAGATCGCATCCGGAGGTGCCGACCGCCTAGGCCTCCGGAGGGGGGACGTGGCGGATGTTCTTCCCTTCGACGAGGAAGACGACCATCTCGGCGATGTTGGTCGCGTGGTCGGCGATCCGTTCCAGGTGGCGGGAGACGAGGATCAGCCGGATGGCCCGGGGGATCGTCCGCGGGTCCTCCATCATGAAGGTCAGGAGTTCCCGAAAGATCTGATCCTTCAGCGCATCCACCTTGTTGTCTTCGGGAATGACCTGGCGGGCCAGCTCGGCATCCCGGCGCACGAAGGCATCCAGGGCCTCCCGCATCATCTTCTGGGAGAGCTGGCTCATGATCGGGATGTCGATGTACGGCTTGAGCTGGGGCTCCTCGTTCAGCTCGATGGCCCGCTCGCAGATGTTCACTGCCTGGTCCGCCATGCGCTCCAGGTCGGTGGTGATCTTCATGGCCGTCGTGATGAAGCGGAGGTCCTTGGCCGCCGGCTGGTGCAGGGCCAGCAGGCGCAGGCAGTCCTCGTCGATCTCGACATCCAGAACGTCCACTTTCTGGTCGGAGGCGATGACCTCGTCTGCCAGGCGGGAATCCCGGTCCACCAGGGAGGCCACAGCCCGCTCCACCATGGTCTCCACCAGGCTGCCGAGCTTCAGCGTCTTCTCTTTGACCAGTTCCAGTTCCTCGTGAAAGTGCCGCTGCATCGGGTCCTCGCTGGTGCATTCCGCCAAGCGTGAAACGTGAGGCGAAAGATTCTCGATCAGCCAAACCGCCCGGTGATGTAATCCTCCGTCCGCTTGTCGCGGGGGTTAGTGAAGATCCGGGGAGTCTTGTCGAACTCCACCATCTCTCCCAACAGGAAAAAGGCCGTCGCCTCGGACACCCGCGCCGCCTGCTGCATGTTATGGGTGACGATGACGATGGTCAAGTCCTTCTTCAGTTCGACGATCAGCTCCTCGATCTTGGCCGTAGCGATCGGGTCGAGGGCCGAGCAGGGCTCGTCCATGAGCAAGACTTCGGGCCTGACGGCCAGCGCCCGGGCGATGCAGAGCCGTTGCTGCTGCCCGCCGGAAAGGCTGGCGCCCGATTTCCCGAGCTCATCCTTCACCTCGTCCCAGAGCGCCGCGTGGCGAAGGGCGCGCTCCACCCACTCGTCGAGATGGGCGTGATTCCTGACGCCGTCCAGCTTGAGGCCCGCCGCCACGTTGTCGAACACAGACATCGTCGGAAATGGATTCGGCTTCTGGAACACCATGCCGATGCGCCGCCGGATCTGGACCGGATCCACCCCCGGGCCGTAAAGATCGTCCCCGTTCAGGAGGACCTGGCCCTGCGCCCGGGCCCCCGGGACGACCTCGTGCATGCGGTTCAGGCACCGGATGAAGGTGGACTTGCCACAACCCGAGGGGCCGATGATGGCCGTCACGCCGCCGGGGTCGATTGCCATGTCAATGTCCCGCAGGACGTGAAGGGCGCCGAACCAGGCGTTCAGTTGCCTTACAATGATGCCGTCCGCCATGCTCACCTCAACCCGCTGTAGCGACCCCTGGTCACGATCCGAGCGACCAAGCTCGACAAGAAAATCATCATGATCAAGACGAGGGCGCCGGCCCAGGCCTGCCGGTGCCAGTCGTCATAAGGCGCGATGGCGTATGCGAAGATCTGGAGCGGCAGGGCGGCAATAGGCTGCAGGAGGCCGTGATGCCAGAAGCGGTTCCCGAAGGCCGTGAAGAGCAGGGGCGCCGTTTCTCCCGCGATCCGGGCGACCGAGACCATGACGCCAGTGATGATCCCCGCCCGAGCCGTCGGCAGCACCACGCGGAGGATGACCTTCCACTCGGGAATGCCCAGGGCCAGCGCCGCCTCGCGGAGCGAGGCGGGGACGAGGCGCACCAGCTCCTCCGTCGTCCGGAGCACGATGGGAAGCATGATGACGGCCAACGCGAACCCCCCGGCCAGCGCGGAGAAGCGCCGCATGGGCAGGACCACGATCGTATAGGCGAAGATCCCGATCACGATGGACGGGACGCCGTTCAGGACATCGGCCAGGAAGCGGATCGTCCAGGGAAGGCGCCGGTCCCGCGACTCCGCCAAGTATATCCCCCCAAGGATTCCCAGGGGAAGGCCGAGGCACGACGCGAGTCCGATCAGCGTCAGGGTCCCCACAATGGCATTGGCCATGCCGCCTCCCGGCTCGCCCACCGGCTTGGGGAGCTGGGTGAAGAAGTCAAGGTTGACCGCCGAGGCCCCCTGGTACACCAGGAAGGCCAGAATCAGGAGCAGGGGCAGAATCACCAGGAACGCCGCGAAGGCGGTGAGACCTGCCATCATGGCGTTGACCCCGCGGCGGAACCCGGCCCTCACTCCCGCACCTCCTTCACTGCCCCACCCACGCTCCAGACGAGAAGCCGGGCCAAGGCATTCACGATCACCGTCACCACGAAAAGGAGCAGGCCGACCTCGATGAGGGCGGAGAGGTAGAGATCGGACGTGGCCTCGGCAAACTCGTTGGCGATCATGCTGGCCATCGTGTAGCCCGGCGCGAAAAGCGACGCGGAGATCTCCGCGCGGTTGCCGATGACCATGGTGACGGCCATCGTCTCCCCCAGCGCGCGGCCCAAGCCGAGGAGGATCGCCCCGATGAGTCCGGACCTCGCATAGCGGAGGACGGCGAGCCGCGTCGTCTCCCAACGGGTGGCGCCGAGCGCCAGGGCCGCCTCACGCTGGCTGTCGGGCACGGCCAGGAGGACCTCCCGGCTCACGGCGATGATGAAGGGGACGACCATGATGGCCAGAATCAGGCCTGCGGCGAGCATTCCCACCCCATAGGGCGGCCCCTGAAAGAGTGGCAGGAATCCCAGCGCCGATCCCAGCGCCGGCTGGACCTGAGTCCGGAGCCAGGGGGCGAGGACAAAAATCCCCCAGAGACCGTAGACGACACTGGGGATGGCAGCCAGCAGCTCCATGAGAAACGAGAGGGGGGGGCGGATCCACGGGGGCGCCACCTCGGAGAGGTATATGGCGGCACCAATCCCCAGCGGCACAGCGATCAGGAGCGCCAGCAGCGAGGACACGATCGTGCCGTAGATGAGCGGGAGGGCCCCGAAATGCTGCGCGACGGGGTCCCATGTGGAGGTGAAGAGGAACCGCCACCCAAAGGCCTTGATCGAGGGGAAGGCCGCCCTGACCATGACAACGACCATGCCCAACACGATGAGGAGCAAGGCCAACGCGGAGGCGCGGACGAGGAGGCGAAACAGTTGGTCGCCCCATCTCCCCGCTGTTCTCGTCGAGAGAGCAAAGCGGGGGAGGGACAGCCCTTCGGCTGTCCCTCCCTCCTGCACCATGATTCTGGACATTGGATGGTCAGCGAGCCGCCAGAAGCGGCTTCCCCTCGTACGTGATCTGCTTGAGCTTCGCCTCGACCCGGCTGACCACCTGCGGCGGGAGCGGCGCGTAGAGGAGATCCGACGTGTACTTCTGCCCCTCGCGGGTCGCCCACCAGAGGAACTTCACCAGCGCCTGGCCCTTCGCCTGATCGGCCTGGTTCTTGTAGACCAGGAGCCACGTGAAGCTGGCGATGGGGTAGGCGTCCTCGCCCGGTGGGTTGGTGAGGGACACGCGGAAATCCGAAGGCATGTTCTTGGCCGCGCCTGCGGCGGCCGCCGTCGTGGTCTGGATGCTCGGCTGGACGAACTTCCCGGCCTGATTCCGGACCATCGGCGCCGGAAGGTTGTTCTTGATGGCGTAGGCCAACTCGACGTAGCCGATGGCGCCCGGCGTGCTCTTGACCTGGCCGGACACACCCTCGTTGCCCTTCCCGCCGAGGCCCACCGGCCAGTTCACCGAGGTCCCGCGTCCGACCTTCTGCTCCCACTCCTTGCTCACCTTCGACAGGTAGTCCACCCAGATGTAGGTCGTCCCGCTCCCGTCGGAGCGGTGAACCACGAGGATCGGCTGATCCGGCAGCGAGACTCCGGGATTCACGTCCTTGATGCGCGGATCGTTCCACTTGGTGATCTTCCCGAGGAAGATGTCGGCCAGAAGATCGGGCGTGAAGCGGAGCTTGGGGTCGCCAGGGAGGTTGTACGTGGCCACGACGGCCCCCATCACGGTCGGGATGTGGAAGAGTTCGCCCGGGGCGCTCTTGAGTTGCTCGTCCGTCATGGGGCCATCCGACGCGCCGAAGTCCACTGTCCTCTCGGTGATCTGCCGGATCCCGCCGCCGCTCCCGATGGACTGGTAGTTGAACCGGACGCTCGGATCCACCTTGGTGTACTCATCGAACCACTTCGAATAGATCGGATAGGGGAACGTCGCCCCGGCCCCGTTCATCAGCATCTGGGCCGAAACCGACCCGCCGGTATACCCAACCGCCAACAGGAGAACGGCAACGATCACACCCAGCCGCTTATACAGACCCTGAACCTCCTTCATTCAACCCCTCCTTTTCCTTTCCTGAGGATTTGACGCCCACTCGGCTCTCGCCGGACCCGCGCCCGGCGCCGAGTCCAACGGCTGCTTGAACGAGTTTCCAGCAAGACCGTCTGAAGCGTGGGGTATCCACGATCAGAGGAACTAACTCAGAGGAACTGACTGACCCCCCTGGTCGTAACATAGGCCAGGAAGAACAACAGGACACCGAGAACAAAGACGGCGAGCCACAAGGTGATGTCCTTGTCGGCCCGGTAATCGCTCCGTCCTGTTGGCCCTAGGGCGTGGACCCTTGACTTGCGGTAGCGGCTGACCCAGGAGATTCCAGCCAGGTACACTGACACCCACGCGAGGAATAGGACGGTATCCAGCAGCGATTTCATATGTGGCGATCCCATGGTTCCCCCCTTCGCGCCGCAGTATCGGCCGTGATTGTTACAGCTTCGTGACGGCGGGGTGAATTCTCCAAGAAGGGCGGAAGGGGGGGCTCAGGCCGCCACGGCCCGGCGATGGAGGAAATCCCCCAGGATCCCCTGGGGCGGGTGCCGGAACACCCGAACCGGCTGCAGCGTCGGCTCGACCTGGCCGCCTTTGACCAGATACCCGTCGGCTCCGGCTCGATAAGCAGCTTCGCCCTTCAGGGTGAGGAGGACCACCTTGACATTCTCCATATCGGGAGAGTGCTTCAATCGCCGGCAGACCTCCCAGCCGTTCAACTGGACAAGGTCGGGGTCCAGGAGGAGCAGGTCCGGCCGCCGCATCCGGGCCTGGTACAAGGCGTCTACCCCCGTGCGCGCCTGCAGGACGTGGTATCCCTCCGCCTCCAGGAGCCGCGCCATGGAATTGACCCAGATCGTGTCCCCATCCGCAATCAGGACGGTTGGGCAAACCCGGTGCATATCCCCTCCCTCCCCATGCCATTTGTTCGTTCCGCCCGACGCAACACGGCGCGGGCCCGGGCGACGACCTCTTTCACGCTGCACGGCTTCACGATGAAGTCGTCCACTCCCATCTCCAAAAGCGCGATGCGGTCCTCCGGACTTCCAACGGCGGATACGATGATGACGGGGATGTCGCGGGTGGCCAGGTTGGCCTTGAGGGAGCGGCAGACCTCCCACCCGTTCACTCCCGGCAAGAGCAAGTCGAGGAGGATGAGGTCGGGACGATCCAGATGAACGGCGTGGAGCCCGGCCTGACCGTCGGTAGCCGTGGCCACGCGGAAGCCTTCTGAGGCAAAGCGACGCGCCAGGAGGTTGGCGATATCCGGCTCGTCCTCGATGATAACGACGTGGCGCATAACCCCTCGTGATCGGTGGACAGGGTGGAAAAGTTGGCCGGAGGATAGGGCGCTGGGATGACAAGCGGATGACAGGCGGGTGAAATCTGGATGAATTCCTGCGGGCTGGCTAACGGCTTGAAATGGTGGGAGTTGCTGTCGTGACAGATTCGGCGGTTGCGCCAGGGTTGCGGCGGTCCCCCAATACCCACGGGAAGCCCACAGGAGGGCTTTCTCGGCCGTTTCTCACGGTTCGATCGGGACTGGGGTGTCATGCTCCAATTTGGACAGCATATTTCTGGACTTGGAGGCCTGATCCTCGAATCACGAAAGCTACCCTTATAAATCAAGAACTTAACCAGTCCAAGAGCAAGATTCTCGGCTAATTTGGACGGCAGTGGCTTGAGATCAATGATTTCGAGATGCCGGTATTTCCTCGGTCGATGCTCCCAATCGTTCTCCTAACAGACGATCAGATCAGCCCCCGCGGCTCGGTGCCCCCTATAGCCGGAAGCCCGATACTCAACTTCTATTTTGCACCGTTTCCCTCTGTACCACCCAATACAATCCGGGAATCGAGTGTTCACCTCCTCCACCTGAATTCCAATCCGAGGTGCAAGACGACCAAAGAGAAAAACCACCCCTTGCTCATTGGTGGGGGCATAAGCCATCCCAGCGATCTGAATGGGCCGCCCGATTGTTTCCTGGGGCATCGCAGTCCTCCTTGTGTGCTAGGCGCCCGATAGATGAGCATGACGAATCGTCCTGCGTTGGGTCGGCACTACTCATAGAATATCTTCAATCCGCCAATCCGCGTCCATTGCCTTCACGCCTTCCAGTTCCCACCGAATCTCCCGAATCCTTGCCGCCCGATCCCGGACCAGCGCCAGCCGCTCCAGGGCGGTTAACTCCGGGTCCGTGGCATCCTCGCGCAGGCAGCGAAGGTGGTAGGTGAGGCGAGATTCAAGGAGAGCACGCTTTGGAGTCGCCACGCCGTCCTGCCGTCATGCTCGCCTCTCATTCATCCGCCAGTCGCATGCGCCGCCGGAACGCCGCCGGCCTTTCGTAGCTAGTGCCCTGCGCCCACATGCCCACCTGATCCCGCCGGGCCTTCGTCTCGGCCTACTCTAGCTCGCGGCAGTATACCTGACACGGTGCGCCTCGATAAGCCTCGGCGTAGCCCATTGCAACCATGAGCAGGTTCACGCTTTCATCCCGCTTTCCAATTGGCCATCGCCAGCACATCACCCGCCCTTCGGTAGCCCAACTGATTCGCCGACTGATATTGGGCGGGCTATATTTCGTGGTGTGGGTTCAGGCCGCCGACCTCATCACCAATCCCAATGGGTTGGTCCGAGCAAGGCGGCGACCTCCACAACAGCGGGTGGCTTAGGCGGAACGCAGCAAACGCCTCACTCGGAACCACCTATCTCTTATAGCATTTAAAGCATTATTTGGTACGTTACAATTGTTTAGAGCTTGACGTACCATATTGCTTGTGCTTTAATTTGGTACGCCCATATTATTCTTGAGGAGACGTACCAACTTGGCACAACGTGGCCGGCCCTCCCGTCAGTCAATCCTGAACGACCTCGATCACGCGAAGGCTGGCCTCGTGGAAGTCGGGGGTCTACCAAAACCGGAGGAAGCAAAGTCGATCTGGGAGGGGATCTGGCAGGAGGAGACGCACCACTCCACGGCCATGGAAGGGAACACGATGCTCCTTAGCCAAGTCAAGGTCCTCCTGGAAGAGGGCCGGGCAGTCGGAGATAAGGAACTCAAAGAGTATCTCGAAATCCAAGCATACGCCGAAGCTGCGCAATGGGTATACGCTCAGGCCGTGGGAACTGACGACTGGTCGGGTCGGGAGCTGATCAATATCACCGAGCTGCGGCACATCCACACACTTGTGGTGGAGCCGGTCTGGCGATTCTTCCCGCCCTCGGGGCATCAGCCGGAAGAAGGGCCTGGCTCGTTCCGGCGGCATGACGTAAGGCCGCTTGCCTCCGGCTACACGCCGCCCCCTTGGCCTGATGTCCCTGCACTCATACACGATTGGCTGGGGCTCGGCAACTCCCGTGAGCCGAAGCAGATCCACCCGATTGTTCATCTGGCGGATCTGCATGCGCGATTCGAGCGGATTCATCCCTTCCTTGACGGGAACGGGAGGGCAGGTCGCCTGGCGCTCAACCTCATGCTTGTAAGGAACGGCTATCCGCCAGCCATTATTTACAAGACGGATCGGGTGAAGTATCTACAGGCACTACGACGCGCTGACCGCGACAAAGATCCATCCACCCTTGCCGAGCTACTGGCCCGCGCGGTCAAGCATAGTATTGACCGGTTCGTCCTGCCGGGGTTAGCTGGTCCACACAGGATGGTACCCCTGAGCGCTCTGGTAAGGCCTGGACTCTCCCTCTTGGCCCTGCGACGGGCGGCGGAGCGCGGTCGCCTGAAGGCTCTGAGGAAGACGGTCCAGTGGCATTCGACCAAACAATGGGTTGAGGAGTACAAGAAATCGCGTCGTCGTGGACCGAGGCCGAAAGGACCGAAGTAGCCTCCTGCGATCTTCCGTCGAAAAGCTTCCTAGGTCTCCAACCAGATCAACTCCATCAGAGCCGCCCTCCGTCGTGCTGCCGTCTCCTGGCCCCGTTGTGGGGCGGCATAGACGGCCTGAGGAGAGTGCCGAGCACCGAGGTGAGACCGCGGCCTTTGATCTTGCAGACCGTGACGTGGTGGAGGACGCCGGCCGAAAGGTCCGAACGAAGAGCGGAAGGGCATCCCGGCGTAGGGATCGAGGCGGGGCTTACCGTTTTTAGCGCACCAGTCGGCATAGAGGTTGTTCATCGCGGCGGCCAGTCGAGTAGCGGAGGGGAATCGCACCCCTCCGCCCTCACAGAACCGGACGTGACACTCTCGCGTCATCCGGCTCCTACCCTCCAGCCTCCGGGCGGACACCGAGATCCCACAGTGCAAACAAGTGGGGGTCGCGGCGCGCGATGCGACCTAACCAGTGCATCGACGCACGCTCTCGACGCCGGAACCGGGTGTACTTCCATCGCGCCCATTCCGCCAGGGCCTCGTTGAGATGACGCAGGATCTGCACCACCCGCGAGCGATAGTACCGCCCGTAGTAGTTCATCCAGCCACGGACCACTGGGTTGACGAGCCGGGCCAAATCCTCCAGGGACTGGTTGTTCCTGGTGGAGGCCATCCGCCACTCACGGATGGTCTGCCGGATCGCGGTAGCGGCCTGGGTGCTGATCGCGGGCAGGAAGCTCACGAAGCACTTCCCCCAGCGATTCTTCGCCAGTCGAGGTCGGAAGGTGTACCCGAGGAAGTCGAACTGCGTAGATGCCGACCCCCCAGGCCGGTCGTCGTCCTTGCAGTAGACGATCCGGGTCTTCGTGGAATGGACCTCCAGACCGCACTGCTGGAATCGACCCCGGATGGCTGCCAGCACCGCCTGGGCCTCCTGCTCACTCCTACAGTGGACGAGAATATCGTCCGCATACCGCTCAAAGCGGATGCGCGGAAATTGCCGCTGCATCCAGGCATCGAACGCGTAGTGCAGGAAGAGATTGGCCAGCAGCGGACTGGCCACGCCGCCTTGCGGCGTGCCTTGGGTCCGTTGCTCCAAGGTCCCGTCTGGCCGCTGCACCGGGGCACGGAGCCACCGGGCAATGTACAGCCGGACCCACGGCAGGGTGGTGTGGTGGGCCACGGCGCGCTCGACCAGGGCATGCGGAATGGAATCAAAGAAGGCTTTGATGTCCAGATCGATGACCCAGTCGGCCTCCCAGCACCGCTGCCTCGCCATTCCCACAGCGTCGAGCGCCGACCGGCCGGGCCGATAGCCGTAGGAGTCCGGGTGGAAGTGAGGCTCCACGAGGGGCTCCAGGACCCTCGTCACGACCGTCTGCGCCACACGATCGGCCACGGTGGGAATGCCGAGCGGGCGAGTGCCGCCGCTTGCCTTCGGAATCTCGACGAGCCGGACCGGCGGCGGGAAGTACGAGCCCGACGACATCCGATTCCAGACCTTGTAGAGGTTGTTCTTCAGATCCGTCTCGAATGCCGCCAGGGACTCGCCATCCACCCCGGCCGCACCCCGGTTTGCCTTTACCCGCTGGTACGCGTCCAAGACGAGTTGCTTTGGAATCGCAAATGGCTTTGCCTTAGGCACGGGCTCCTCCCCTCACGGGTTGACCAGTCCCCAAGGCCGGAGAGTCGGGCCCCTTCGCTCCCCCCGCATTACCAGGGTTCCTCGCTACTACGAGCCCGTCCGTCCCTGTGCCTCGCATCGGTACTCTCATCCTCGTGGGTCCACCACTTGGATTTCTCCCTTGGCATCGAGGCGCCAGGTTCCCACGTTCCGCCCCCGAGCCTGCGCTGGGCTCACGCCGTCTTCATGCCGGTCACCACTCAGGCAGTCGGCAGGCATCCCCTGAGCTTGGTCCCGGGCCAACGACTGGAGCCCGGTTTCGGTGACGTCTATACGCTTTCGACACGTCAGCAACGGTTCACTCACGTTCGTCTTCCCAGCGCACACCTGACGGGTACGTCCCGCCTTTTCCGGACCGCTCACCACCCCGACCATTGTGCCAGAGCAGCGTCCGGCGGTTTGGACCCTGGCCCTGCAGCCCGAGTCCGAGGGGCCTGCCCTCATCTCGTGGGCAGCTCGGCTGCTTCGAGTCGGCTGCTACATCCGAGCCTCCTCTCTGCGCCTTCGTGGCGCACCATCATCGGCGTGGCGGTCCGGCCCCCCGGCCCCAACCCTCATACTGGAGGCGCTGTCATCCCGCCAGGAACCGGGTTGTCTTGGTGATCCCTTGGTACCCACCTTGCCGCCACAGGGCAACACGGGAACGCACCTGATTGATGAATTTGTTCTCCTCGATTCGCTCTGGCTGTGTGCTGAAAACAATACCGACAGACTCCCGTTCTCTGTTCACTTTACAGATACGCTCCAGCACCATCAGCCTTCGGTTCGCCCAAGGGTTCATCATCTCGAATATTCTGAACACACGTAACTATTGCTCAGGTGAAAGTTCCTACCCCTTCATTCCTGCCTTTGGATTAGAAGCTGAATCTCCCCTCGCACCCATCCGCAGTTGACAGGAATCGATTGATGTATATACTCGAACTGCGTTGGTGAAGGTGTTAGGCGTCGAATGAGCATAAGAGCTATGTCAGCCTGGGCTTCTTTTCAACCCGCATTATCGGAGGATCACTAAATGCGACTAAACCTCACGTCATCTCTGAAAAAAGCGCTCGGTCAATTGGAGATGGAGAAACAGCAAATCGATGGTCAAATCACAGTAGTCCATGCTGCTCTTAGGACATTGGGAGAGAAGGGGCAACAGAGACGTGCCACCACTCGCGCAAAGGGGAAGCGACATCGAATGAGTGTTGCAGGAAGGCGGACGGTTAGTCAGCGGATGAAGGCGTACTGGGCGAAGCGTAGGGCGGCCTCGAAGAAAGCTAAAGGGTAGAAAGCAGGGAAAGGCGAGTAGGTAGTCCGTGCTCTACTGAGATCTGAACTGTTTGAGAACCCCTTGGCAACTGACTGATTGTGCCGAGGGGTTTTATACCTTGACTTCGCACAAGGGGCGTGTGACGAAATGGAAGACACTATGCGCAAAAACTTGTGGATGGCACTTCTGGCAACAGCAATGTTAATGCCGTTCTCGGCGTGCTCAGCGCGCACAATGGCAGCCCTGGAAGAGGAGCAGAGGAACGGGGCGCACTTCGCGACCTGGCGGCACATGGGCTATTCCATCAACCGCGGCACGCCGGAAACCACCACGAAGGGGGATATCGAAACATCCCAGAAAGACAAGTGTCTGCCGAATCAAGAATGCAAGTGGTGGGGCGAAGTGGTCATGGTGCAGCAGATCCTGTAGTTGGCGGCATTATTCCTACGCCCAATCCGGGGGGAAACCTGATCGAGGTTCCCCCGTTAGGACCTTGACTTCGCACAAAGGGCGTGTTACGAAATCCTGCATTCTAGGAGGATCACTAAATGCGACTAAACCTCACGTCATCTCTGGAAAAAGCGCTCGGTCAATTGGAGATGGAGAAACAGCAAGTCGATGGTCAAATTGCAGCAGTTCGAATCGCCCTTGAAACATTAGCCAACACTAGCGAAACAACCCGTCCTCCCTCAACTCGCGCGAAGGAAAAGCGACATCGAATGACTAATGCCGAACGAAAAGCGGTAAGCCGAAGAATGAAGGCGTACTGGGCGAAGCGGAGGGCGGTTAAAACCAAGGGCAGCGAAAGGACGAAGGGCGACTAGCCCGGAAGGGCGGCTTCAAACCGAAACGGAGATCCGCCATGAAGAAAGTGAATGAATTTGAAATCGTCCCGGCTGTGATGAAGCAGATCCAGGGGGGAGCGTTTCTGACCGTAACGGCCAAGGGCCAGACGAATGTGATGACCATCGGATGGGGCCTGGTAGGAATTCTCTGGGGGAAATCGGTCATCATGGTCGCCGTCCGCAACAGCCGTCATACCTTCGGGTTGATGGAAGCCGCCGAGAGCTTCACGGTGAACGTTCCGACGAAGGACATGCAGAAGGAGCTTGAATTTTGCGGCACGATGTCCGGCAGGGCGGTCGATAAATTCAAGGCATGCAGGCTCGCCACCCGGAAAGCCAAGAAGGTCAGGTCCCCGGTGCTCGACGTCCCGGGCTACCATTACGAGTGCCGAAGGCTTTACAAGAGCGCCCTGGACCCAAAGATGCTGGACAAGGAACTCGAAGAGCTCTATCCGAAAAAGGATTACCACACCCTCTACTTCGGGGAGATTGTCGCCTGCTACCAGACTGAATGAGTCGCCCCGCTCATCTTTGGCTTTCCCGCATCGGCTGGCTGTGCTTCTTTAGCAGTGCCTCCAGTTCACTGAGGCGGTGGTGGACTACCCGCTTGCCGGTGGGCCGGACCACTGGAAGCTGACGTTGATACGTTAGTTTTCTGACGGTTGCGAGTTTCAGGGAGTGAAGCTCGGCAACTTGGGATGCAGTGAGGAGCGGTATCGACAGGGCAAAACGAAAATTTAATCCGCAAGAGTTCCTGGCGGGTTGTGTTCATTCCAAAAACTGGAGGTGGAGATGAGACGAACGGATAAGGAAATTACGGATCAGGAACTCATTTCACGCGTCATCCAGAATGCCCAGGTTTGCCGATTGGGACTGGCACGAGACAACATCCCCTATATCCTTCCCGTGTCGTTTGGGTATGATGGGAAGGCGATCTATTTTCACACAGCCAAGGAGGGAGGAAAAATCGATTTCATTACTGCCAACAATCGCGTCTGTTTTGAGTTCGAGCATGACGTTCGCGTAATCACTAATGAGAGCAACCCCTGCAAATGGACCTTCTCGTTTCAAAGCGTGATCGGGTACGGGCATATCCGGGAATTGACGGACCTACCGAGTAAGATCCAGGGGCTAAATGAGGTTATGCGGCACTACTCAGGACGGGATTGGACATATCCTCAGGAAAACCTCGACGCCATCAGGGTATGGAGAATAACCATCTCGGTCTCACGGGGAAGCAGTCCAAGGATAAATTTGTGTCCTGATGCGGCAGCACACTCCCACAGATCGATCAAGGGTCCTCGTGAGAAATCGCATTCTATGATTTCGAGCCAGAAAACCAGGTTGCTTCTGGCTTCCCATATGTGCCGAACCCTATCGGGATTCGAACCCGAGTTATGGTTACGGTCACGTCTTCGCCATTGTTGGCGAATAATTACGGGGTCGGAGGCACTCGAAAAATGAGTACGACTAAAACACGAGGGGTTATTTCGGTTGTTCAAGCTGAGGTGCCTAGTTCGAGGCCTGCACGGCTCCAGAAGCAGACTGAGTCTGAGCATCGGGAGGAGAGACTTCGCTAGGCTGCCGGCCGGGAGGTTAGGTGGGCTTCTCAGACGTGGCGGGTGCCTTATTTCGCTCGATCTCGTCAATCATCTTTGAGGCACATTCCCAAAGGAGTGGTACGGAATAAGCAATTTCGAGACCCCGTCCCCACTTGGGGTCGCCGGACAACCACTCGCTCCTCGTTTCAATGCGCTGCTTCACGGTTGGGCAGAGATCGAGTAGGGGGCTCTGGGTCAGTTCGTACCTCTCTGCATTATAGTTCTTGTTGAGTTAGACCTGCCAAGCACTAGAAGCCAGTTTATAGATACCCATGGTGTTGGCCAATCCAGCTTTGACCGCGCTGTTTGTTCCTGTTTGAAGATACCGATCAATTTGTACCTGCGTGTCGGCGAGTCGGGGAATGTAGTCGCGGTAACTTAATCCGGCCTGAGTCATGGACCGCAGGGCTTTCAAGGCGTCGAGGGCCTGAGCGATACGCTGCTGTTCTGCGTGCTGGCGAGCCTCGACATGGCGATGAACCATATAGGTGATCGTGATGACGGCTAGGACCCCGACTAGAATACATAGCCAGAGCGTGTTGGACGCAGGCCTTTTCTGGGAGGTTTTGGGTGGATGAACAGCTAGTGACGGGGTGAGGGCGCGACCGCAATGAATACACTTGCGCGCTTGGTCACTCACTGATTTTTTGCAGTCCGGGCATATGATTAGTCCCATGGCTCTGCCTCCCCATGTCTCGCTCGCCCAAGTGCACGGCCGGGGAGCAACGAGTGTCATCTATAAGGCGCTCCCATTAGTACCAACGTTCTCCGAACGGTCCCATTGCTTCCATTAGTCTCTCTTTTTCTGGTCTGGTTTGGCGGGGAGCCCGTCGGGATTTACCTGTACATCGTATTTGCGATTGCAATGCTCATGGTGGTCTGCACGGTCAATGCCATTCAGAACGTGCATCCCATGTATGGGCAATTTGCGCAGACGCTCGGGGGCTCTCCGGGCCAGCTCTTCCTCTCGGTGTATCGGCCAGCCGTGGTTCTTGAGCTGTTTGGGGGGATCCGAGTCGCTCTCGGCATCCCCTGGGGCGTCACTCTTGCAGCGGAGTACCTGGCGGCACAGGCAAGCTGCGGGAGTTGGTGATCATTCCTATACTCAATCAGCCCGTCGCCCCATGACCCACAAGTTTTGTCCATCTTGCGCAAGAGCTGAGTCGTAAGAGACTAATGAAGATGCATGAGATGGGGGAGCCAGAGCACTAGTTGAGGATACAAGACAATCAAAATCAGATCAACCGTAAGGGCTATCACAAATGGGATAATCGCCCGAACAACATTCTCCAGCCGTGCACCGGAAACCCCGCATGCGATGTAAAGACAGAATCCCACCGGAGGCAAGAGGAATCCAATCGCAGAATTCATCACAAACATGATTCCAAAGAAGACGGGATCAATGGCAAGTTGGCGCAGTAAGGGCATGAGGACAGGAACGAGCACCAGCATCGTAGCAGCTGGTTCTAGAACCGTATGAACAATCATAATCAACAAATTAATCAACAAAAGGTCTATAAGCGGATTGTGAGAGATTTCGTAAAGCAGTGCTGCTAACTGCTGTGGTCCTTGATTGATAGTTAGTATCCATCCCAATCCCATCGCGGTAGAGATAAGAAACGTTACCCGTGCCATTCCTACGCCGGCTTGAGCCATCACACTCGGGAGGCGTCGAAAAGGCAGATCTTGGTAGACAAATAAGCTTACGACAATGCTATAGACAGCTGCCACCACGCCAGCTTCTGAGGGAGTCATGATGCCGCCCAAAATACCAACAACGATTAGCAGCGGAGCTACGAGCGCGAAAAAACATCCTCGGAATGTACGGAGAATGTTCCCTAAGCTAATCGTAGTTTCCCTGGGATATCCACGCCGACGGGCGACGATATAGACGACAATTCCAAAGGAGAACGCTACAAGAAATCCGGGCACGAAGCTCGCCGCAAATAAGGCCGCCACGGACACGGTCGCCACCCAGGCATAAAGAATCATCGTAATGCTAGGAGGGAATTGCATACCTAGCGACCCTGCTGAGGCTTGAAGCGCCGTCGCGAAGTTCACATCGTACCCCCGCGCCACTAGACTTGGGAGCATTACCGACCCTATCGCCGCAGTGTCTGCGACTGCGGACCCAGAGATGTCCGCAAAAATGACGCTCACCACAATGTCGGCAAGTCCGAGGCCTCCGCGAATCCATCCGACCAAAGCATTGCCGAAGTCCGTCAGGCGACGAGCCATGCTACCCGTCGCCATCACGGCCCCCGTAAGCATGAAAAACGGAATCGCTAGCAAGGGAAAATTGTTAAGCCCACCGACCATCCGGGTCACGAGTTGGAGCACTGGTCTGTGATTGACAGATAAGGTGAGCAGAGTGGCTAATCCCAATACAAAGCTCACCGGCATTCCTATTAGCAGAAGCAGTACGAGAGCAATGACGAGGAAAATGTAAATGTTAGCCGTCAAGCTCAGAACATTCGTCAACACCCAAATAGTCCCCAGGAAGAAACCCACCAGTAGAACGTCGATAGCAGACAGAGCTGAATCCTCAATCCGGTTGCTGACAACGTGCAGGAGCATGAGTATCCCGGAAATCGGCAGTGCCACATGTACCCAGGCCATGGAAATCTCTAGGATGGGAGTGGTTTCGGCTGTGACCAGTACAGTCGAGTGGATCCCTCCGATAACGAAGAAGCCTAAGAGCCAACATGTGGCACTGAAAGCAAATAGCTCCACGATCTTCTTGGCCTGGGGTGGCAACCGGTCCGTGACGAACGCGATCACCGGGTGGCTCCGCTCTTTGATCCCAGCCGGAGCTCCTAGGAATGTTAACCAAATGAACAAGTATGGGGCGAGTTCCGCTGAGCCTGGGAACGGAATCAGCAGCAAGTAGCGGAAAATCACTTGCACGAGAACTATGACTACGAGAGCAACCGTGAGCAGGGCCATCAGGTGTCGGGTAATCCGGTCTGCGACCCTACTTATCAACAGCACTGTCGTCCTACCTGACCATTCGCCGGGAATGAGGGGAAACGGGTAAAGGTGGCCCATAAAAGTCTCGCCAGGGTGTCGCTGAAAGAGCAAAACCTGACCACTTCGGAGGCGTGCGCGCCCATCTGCCGCCAGATAGTATTCAGCCTTCCTCGATTATCCTGCTACCTTGGCAGTCAGGCCTGCTCCTTCAGCTATGGCTTTGAGTTCTTCTAGCCTTGCCTTGACCATGGGCGGTGTTGACGGGAAAGAACACTCTCTGCCCAGAAGGCCGTATTTCGATTGTCCTAGACTGTGGTAAGGGAGGAGGTGAACTTCGTCCAAGCCCAAGGTCGCGACTGTCCTTGCAATCGCGGCAATTTCTGCCGATGTATCGTTGAAGGTTGGGATAATAGGGATGCGCACTACGATCGGCCGTCCTGCGGCTGCTAATCTATTCAGATTGGATATGATCACACCGACATCACCACCGGTGTAGGCTCGGTGCTTGGTTGGTTCGACATGCTTGAGGTCAAACAGAAAAAGGTCCGTACACGGGAGGGTTCGCGCTAGGTGAGTCCATGGGACATAACCGGACGTCTCTACGACGGTGTGCAACCCCCTCTGCTTAGACATTTGCAAGACTGAGCTCGCGAATTCCGGTTGGGCCAGCGGCTCGCCCCCGCCAAGAGTGACTCCGCCACCCGAATTGGAAAAGAACGGCTCGTCTTTCACCGCTTGGTCGACCACCCACTCCGCCGTGACGACCATCCCCTTAAGTACCCGTGCTTCGGAATAACATACTTTCGCGCAACAGCCACACCCGCTACACTTCTTCCGGTCGTAATGCACCTCCTCCGCTTCGATGAGGACCGCGTCGTTCGGGCACACGTTGGCACAATGCCGACAGCCCACGCACTTTGCGGGATCGAAAAGAATCTCCGGCTGAAAATGGTGAGACTCTGGGTTCGAGCACCATTGGCAGCGTAATGTGCAGCCCTTGAAAAAGATTAGGCTACGGATGCCCGGGCCATCATGCACTGAGAAGCGTTGCAGATCAAAAATGACGCCACGCTCACCCATCCCAGTAATCTTATCTCGGGGCAGTCTGCCGAAAGCCGCTGGCAGGCAAGGCCAGCCTTCGGCGGCCAGATAGGGAAAGTCGCGCTCGTATACCGGGTACGCGCTTCCACCGGACTACAACGTAATAGTTTAGCTCCCGGGGAGTATAGCAGCTGGCTGGAGCCGTTGTTCCCTGCCGGACTCCAGAACTCCTGACATAGGGCGTTGAAGGGCTTGTTATCGTTGACGCCGCCAGGAGAGGGGCGGGGACCCAAACGTGTCCGCTTTTTCGCGTGGAGTCTTGCGGTGTGGGGTGGCAAGCTCCCGCCATGGTGGGAGCAGAAGTACAGCGGGACCTCTTTCCCGGGCCGCGGGTGCCGGCGGGCACGACGGTCATCAATGATCGCTGCCTCCTCCGGACGGAGCACGACTTCCGCATCGTCCTGGTCTCCGGCATTGTATTGCTGCAGTACGCTACGGACGATCGCATGGCCGAGGCCTACGCCATGGTGAGCCTGGTGCAGCACGGCTGGGCGGATCAGACGGAAGTCGCCCGGGCCTTCGGCTGCTCCGTGCGGAGCGTGCGGCGGTATCAGCGCCGGTTCGAAGCAGGCGGCCTCCCGGCCTTGGGCCGGGCGGGCGGCTACCCCGCCCGGGCCCCCCCGCCTGCCGCGGTCGCGCGAGCAGCTGGTACGTCGTCTGAAGGCCCAGGGGCTGGCGACGCGGGCGATCGCGGCGCTGTGTGACAAGCTCAACACCCGGCCGGTGCTGTTTCCCGGCTCCCTGCTCTGCCTGCGCTATGGGGTTGCGCTGCGACCCGCCAAGCGGACAATTTCATGAACTCCTATGTCAGGAGATCTGGAATCGGGTTCAATGTCGCAGGAGATCTGGGGAAGCCACCTTGACCTACGGGTGCGCACCCCCAGCTTCCAAGCCCTGGGCATGGTGGTTTATGTCGTTGTCCGTCCCTCCTCGCATATCCCAGTTACTTCGACGCTTGAGCACTCTCCAATGTCCTTCGGACCAAGCCATTCCCGAGTTCCTTGTCATACTTATCATAAACACCTTTTACCTTCTCCTGAAACGCTGCTAAACTCTCCACCTTGTTAATCTTGACACCTTTCGCCTCAATTTGCTTCATGGCACGATCCCAGAGGCCTTCGGCATATGGACGCTGGAAAGCCGCGGATTCCCTGCCTGCTTTCCTAATTGCAAGTTGAACATCTCCGGGAAGCGAATGAAATGTCTTACTGTTCATGATGAGCGGACACGCGCAAAACCCGTGTTGCGTGAGGGAATAGTATTTTACCACCTCCACCCATTTCCAGTCTATGACACTCGCTGGGTCGTTCTCGCCCGCATCCACCACACCCATTTGAAGCGCCAAGTAGAGTTCACTGGAGCCCATGGCAACAGGCAACGCGCCAAGCGCTTTAAAGGTGTCTATATATACTGGTGTGGGCATTACACGAATCTTTAACCCTTTCAAATCATCCGGATTCCTAATCGGTTTAACATTGGTGAAGACGCTTCGAATGCCACAACTCCAATACTCCAAAATCAGAATCCCTTTAGATTCGAGATCGTCTCGAACAGCCTCGCCAATTGGCCCGTCAAGCACTTTAACGGCCTGTGCATGGTCTCTAAAGATGAACGGAAGGTCGAAGACTTTAACAGTTGGACTGTATCCTGTTAGCTGGGGTGACGCAATCACTGCCATGTCAAGTGATCCCAACTTTACCGATTCGGTCATCTCGCGTTCATCAGCGGTCAGTGAGCCCCCATGGAAGACCTGAACATCTACCCCACCGTTTGTCAGCCCCTTGACACTCTCTGCAAACCGGGTGGATGCGGGACCGAAAAGGGAATCTGTGGCGGGGTGGGCGTGGGCCAGCTTCAGAACAATGGGACCTGCTGCTTCACCTTGAGGCAGCAAAAAGCCTGCTACCGCGGAGTAGATCGCAACCCCCAATACCACGCACAGGTACCGTCGGCCTAACATGATTGCCTCCCTTCAGGGTAGCGATCCCACCCTGAGACCGCCAGGCACTCATCCAACGTACTGGTGTTCCGTTCGCGCAATGATATCCTCCTGCAACACCTTGTCGACAGTTGTGAAGAATACGCTAAAACCCGCGACTCTGATTACGAGATCCGCATATCTCTCGGGATGTGCCTGGGCATCACGCAAGGTTTCAGTGCTCACGACGTTGAACTGAATATGCTGACCGTTCAACTGGAAGAACGTTCTCACCAAAGCGAGTAAATTCCCCGTCCCCGCATCCCCCGCAATTGCCGACGGATGGAATTTCACGTTGAGGAGCGTTCCGTTATGTGCCATCCGGTGATCCAACTTCGCGACCGATTTGAGCACTGCCGTGGGACCGTGCTTGTCTCGTCCCTGTGCGGGCGAGACGCCACCGTCCGCGAGGAGCATTTCCCTCTTCCGGCCGTCTGCCGTTGCACCGACGGAGCCCGCGAAGAGTGCATGCATGGATACAGTTTGAAAACCGGGTTGGAACGGACCACCGCGCGTATTCGAGTATTTCAGCACCTCTTCGCAAAATATATGTGCGACTTCCCGTGCAAGCATATCCACGGAGTCATCATCGTTTCCGTATTTTGCGCCTCGGTTGAGGAGCAGCTGACGAAGGTCCTCGTGGTCGCTAAAATCGGCCCGTAAGGCGTCTAGCAGTTCTGCTATCGTTACCTGGTTTTCGTCGTAAACGAATTTCCTGATCGCCGCAAGGGCATCTGCGACGTTGGCTAAGCCTACACCATTAATCGCGGTAAAGTTATACCGCGCACCAGGCGGTGGCCCCAGGGAGTTGGACAGCAAACCAGGCGCGGTAAGTGAAGCTCTGCTCGAGTCACGTTACGCCGCCTCAAGCTGAGGCCGCAAGGCAAAGTAAACCATATCCGGGGTCTGCCC
>Ga0181527_1001198_pt1 | contig 27369 bp, 19 predicted proteins | sample PEATcosm2014_Bin_30_FD_119762 | JGI IMG/M metagenome (GOLD analysis project Ga0181527, IMG submission 119762) | Peatland microbial communities from MTU Mesocosm Facility, Houghton, MI, USA - PEATcosm2014_Bin06_60_metaG | ecosystem: Environmental > Terrestrial > Soil > Wetlands > Peat | place...
AACAGAGGGGCGGTGGCCGATCTACGGGACAGGCTCAACTCGCGTTGGCCTAAGGGACGGACGGCCTTACCGCCGAAACGTGAATTAATCCTCACGCCTCTGAATGCAACATACAAGGGACGGTGCAAGGACATTTCTTTTGTAGGGATCATCAGCCCGTACATCAGTCGCGCAAAATCAACGAGGCTTTAGCCCCTGAGGGTCAGCTTGTTCATACTGACCCTCTGCCTCCAACTCCCGGAACATTTAGAATGGTCCTTGACGTATATTCATTGTCTTACGCCGGTTTGCCGGCGGGAAAGCGCGCTCTCATCCCTATGCAACGCTGGTCAAAACTCTTCATTCCCACGCTTCGCGAGGCCCCGGCAGACGCCGAAGTGGCCAGCCACCGCTTCCTCGTCCGCTCCGGATACATCCGCCAGCTCGGCGCGGGCATTTACAGCTACCTCTTCCTTGGGGCACGCTCCATTAACAAGATCATCGCCATTGTGCGCGAGGAGATGGACCGCATCGGCCAGGAGTTCTACCTGCCCGCCATCCATCCGCGCGAGATCTGGGAGCAGAGCGGCCGCTGGACAACCATGGGCGACACCATGTTCCGCCTCAAAGATCGCAAGGGCGCGGAGCTTTGCCTGGGCATGACTCACGAGGAGATAATGACCTCCATCGCCCGCAGCGAACTGCGCAGCTACAAGCAGTTGCCGCAGATCTGGTATCAGATTCAAACCAAGTTCCGCGATGAGCCCCGCCCCAAGTCGGGTTTGCTCCGGGTGCGCCAATTCATCATGAAAGACGCCTACTCCTTCGACATCGACAAGGCCGGCCTGGACAAGAGCTTCGATCTGCACGATGCCGTTTACCGCCGTATCTTCACGCGCTGCGGGCTGAAGTTCGTCGCCGTCGAAGCGGACTCCGGCTCCATGGGCGGCTCGCAGTCGCAGGAGTTCATGGTCTACACCGACGCCGGCGAGGACCTGATCGCCAGTTGCCCCGTCTGCCATTACGCGGCCAACCTGGAAAAAGCAACTTCGCTCCTGGAGCCGGTCGTTGAGATGGAGCCGACGGGCGATGGCAAGCCGGAGCCGGTCCTCACGCCGGGCTGCGGAGCCATTTCCGATGTGGCCGCCTTCTTCAAAATCTCTCCTGCCTCCGACATCAAGTGCGTGGCCTACATGGCGCTGAAGCACGGCGCGCCGGGTCAACCTAACTCATGGCACGGCGTTGCCGCTTTTCTGCGCGGCGACCATCAGGTCAACGAGACAAAGCTCCTCGGAGCATTAGCCGCTGCGGAGCTGCGCACCATGCAGGCCGAGGAGCTGGAGAAATACTTCAACGGCCCGGCTGGATTCCTCGGCCCCGTAGGCCTTAAGCCCAGCGTTAATCCGCTCTGCGACGGCCTCACGGTCGTCGTGGACAAATCCCTGGAAGGCCGCAAGAACATGGTCTGCGGCGCCAACAAGCTCGACTACCATCTGCGCAACGTCACTCCCGGCCGCGATTTCTCCTGGACCCTCATGGCAGACATTCGCAGTGTCAACGAAGGCGAAGCCTGCCCCAAGCCCGCCTGTAACGGCAAGCTGGTGGTCGGCAAGGCCGTGGAGGTCGGCCACATCTTCAAGCTCGGCTACAAGTACTCCGAGTCCATGGGCGCGCGCGTGCTCGACGAGAACGGCAAGGAAGTTACGCCCATCATGGGCAGCTACGGCATCGGTATCGAGCGCATCCTCACCGCGGCCGTCGAGCAGTCCAACGACCAAAACGGCTTCTGGCTGCCCGCCTCGATTGCCCCCTTCACGGTGGTGGTCACGGTCACCAACATGACGGACACGCTGCTCCGTGAAACCGGCGAAAAGCTCGCCGCCGAGCTCGAAGCCGCCGGCCTTGACGTGCTCCTTGATGACAGAGACGAGCGTGCCGGCGTCAAATTCAAAGACGCGGATCTCGTAGGCATTCCCTACCGCATCAACGTGGGCAAGAAAGCCGCCGAGGGTAAAGTCGAGCTGGTCACGCGCGCCACCTCAACAAGCGTGGACGTAGCGCTGCCGGATGTGGTCGCGCTCGTGAAGCAGCGCGTCGAGGAAGATGCACTGTTGATAGCGGTCGAAGTGTAACAGTAACATCTGGCTGTTAGCTGTCAGCTGTTAGCTGTATTTCAAGGAGCGGCAATGGCGTTGAGGATCAGGTTTCAAATGCCCGCGGGTAAGCATCCCTGGCAAACCCTGCTGTTGCGGCTCGGGCTGGTGGGCTTTGCGGCCGCGACGCTGGTGTTTTTTTTCGTCTTCAGCTATTTCTACATCACGTATAAGCACGTTGTGGACGACCGCCTGAAGCAGCCGATCTTTGCCAACACCGCCAAAATCTATGCCGCGCCGCGCGAAGTGCGCCCCGGGCAAAAGCTCACCGTACGGCTCATCGCCAACGAGCTGCGCCAGGCCGGCTACTCGCCCGTGGGCGCCACGCAAATTTCCGCGATGGGAAGCTACAAGGAGGGCGTGCAGACCATCACCGTGCATCCCGGCCCGCAATCCTATCACGAGCAGGATGGCGCTCTGATCCATATCACCGATGGATCCGTGGATTCGATCACCGACGATCACGGCCAGCCGCTTTCCAGCTACGAGTTGGAGCCGCTGCTCATCACCGGCCTCAGCGACGATCCCAACCGCACCAAGCGCCGCCTGCTCGCCTACAATGAGATTCCGCCCAACCTGGTGCAGGCCGTTCTGGCCATCGAGGATCGCCGCTTCTTCGAGCACAGCGGCGTGGACTACATCCGCATCTTCGGAGCCATCCGCAACGATCTGACGCCGGGGCGCCGTTATGTCGAGGGCGGCTCCACGCTGACCATGCAGTTGGCGCGCGGCCTGCTGCTCACGCCGGAAAAGCGCATCAAGCGCAAGATCATCGAGATCGTCATCACCTTTCAGCTCGAACATCGCTTCACCAAGCAGCAGATCCTGGAGATGTACGCCAACCAGGTCCCCCTGGGCCAGCGCGGCAGCTTCTCCATCGACGGCTTCGGCGAGGCCGCGCAGGCCTTCTTCGGCAAGGAGGTAAGCCAGCTCGATCTGGCCGAGTGCGCTCTTCTGGCCGGCATCATCCAGAGTCCCAGCCGGCTGAATCCCTTTCGTCACGCCGACCGCGCCATCGAGCGCCGCAATCTGGTCCTCGATTCCATGGTGGAAACCGGCGCCATCACCAAGAGCGTGGCTGAGAAAGCCAAATCCGAGCCGCTGCGCCTGGTTCCCGGCAGCGTGGACGCCAGCGAGGCGCCCTACTTCGTTGACCTGGTGCACGATCAATTGGTGCAGAGACTGGGCGATCGCGACTTCAATCGCGAAAGCCTGCGCATCTACACTTCGCTCGACCCTGACCTGCAGCGCGAAGCCACGGCCGCGGTCGAAACCGCCATTCACATTGTTGACCAAAAAGTGGACAAGCTGCATGCCCATGAAAAGAAGCTGGGCAAGAGTTACATTTATCCGCAGGTGGCCCTGGTGGCGCTCAATCCCCACACCGGCCAGGTGCTGGCGCTGGTCGGCGGGCGCAGTTATGGCAGCTCGCAGTTGAATCATGCCGTGGCCAAGCGGCCCACCGGCTCCATCTTCAAGCCCTTCGTCTATGCATCAGCTTTTGCCACCGCTGCCGAGGGCACCATCCTGCCCGGCCAAACCAGGCTCTTCTCGCCGCTCACCATTTTGAAGGACGAGCAAACCACTTATAGTGCGGGCACGGAATACGAGTACACTCCGAAGAACTTTGAAGACGAGTATTACGGCCCGGTGATAGCGCGCCTGGCGCTGATGCGCTCGCTCAACAACGCCACCATCAGCCTGGCCTCCATGGTGGGCTTTGACCGCGTGGCCCAGTTGGCCCGCGATGCCGGCGTCAAAAGCGCGCGCGGAACTCCATCCATGGCCATCGGCGCCTATGACGCCACCCCGCTGGAGATGACCGGCGCTTACACTGTCTTCGCCAATGGCGGCATGCGCCTTGAACCCTGGATGCTGGCCAGCGTCCGCACCTCCACCGGCGACGTCATCACCGACTACTCGCCCGACTCAAAGCAGCTTCTTGACCCGCGCGTCGCCTACCTCACCGTCAGCATGATGGAGAACGTTCTGCATTCCGACGTGACCGGCACAGGAACCGGCGCCGAGGTGCGCAACATGGGCTTTCTCGCTCCCGCCGCCGGCAAAACCGGCACCGACCACGACGCATGGTTTGCCGGCTTCACCTCCAACCTTCTATGCATCGTATGGGTGGGCAACGACGACTACACCGATATCAAACTGCAGGGCGCTCAGGCTGCCGCGCCCATCTGGGCTGAATTTATGAAGAATGCCGTCCAGTTGCCGCAGTACTCTGACACCAATGAGTTCGTCCCGCCCGAGGGCATCGACATTGTGAGCATCGACAAGAACAGCCTCCTGCTCAGCGACACCACCTGCCCGGTGAGCTTCAATGCCGCCTTCCTGGCCGGCACCGCGCCCACGCTGACCTGCGACCACCCCGCCGAGCATCGCAATCTCTTTGAAAAAATCTTCGGCACCGGCAAAAACTGAGAGGCGCGGCATAATCATCCTCGCATTTGTTCTCTCGTTCCTAATATTGTGATCGCTAGTCTTTTTGATGGCGGGTATGTAGCGCCGGCCTAATGTAGCGCCGGCCTCCTGGCCGGCTGTAGCGCGGGCGTCCTCGCCCGCGCTTATTCAGGCACAATTACTAAATCACACGGTCTTTACACTAGTCCCTATTCCCTATTCCCTATTACTCCACTGCCTCACCAGATCCTCAGCCGCTTCCGCCCACTCCGGAAACTCAAACGCGAATCCCGCCTCCAGAAGCCGTCCGGGAACGGCGCGGCAGCTCTGCAACACCAGCTCCGCCTCGGTACGCAGAATCAATGCACCCAGCTTGATGGCCAACGAAGGCGCCGGCAATCCGTTGGGCGCGTCCCATGCCCAGCGCAGCGCCGCCATAAAATCTCGATTCCTCAGCGGGTTCGGCGCGGCCAGGTTGACCGGCCCGTCCATTTCCTCGTGCTCCATCAGAAACTCCACCGCCCGCGCATAATCAGCCTCGTGGATCCAGCAGACAAACTGTCGTCCGTTGCCCTGTTTGCCTCCCAAACCCATCCGGACGAGATTCGACAGCACTCCAAACGCGCTGCCCGCCATTGGACTCAAAACGACTGCGCTGCGCAGGGCCACTTTGCGCGTGTGCGGCGTCTCCGCGCTGAAAAATGCAGCCTCCCAGTCCCGTGCCACGCGCGCAGAAAAACCCTTGCGCTCCGCCCATCGTGCCACTGATCCATCACTGAAGGGTACGGGCTTTAGCCCGTACATAATTTCGTTGGAATCAACCGGGGCTTTAGCCCCCGAGGGTTGTTTCTCGTCCGGCGCCTCATCCCCGCCCAACTCGCCCGTCTCATCCACCGGCAGATCAACCCCATCTTCATCCAGCGCGCGCCTGTAAATCGTTGCCGCCGAGGCGTTCATCCACACCCGCGGCGGCTGGTTCAGTCCGGCGATCACCTTGCCCAGCAGCCGCGTGCTGCGCAGCCGCGACTCATAAATCGCCTCGCGGTTCGCTGCATTGGAACGGCAGTTCACGCTGCGCCCCGCCAGGTTGATACAAACGTCGGCCCCTTCCAGGTATTCGGTCCATGGGCCAGTCTCCTCCGCATCCCAGTGAACCGTCTGCCATTGTTCCGTGTAAGGGCCGCGGGTCAGCACCGTCACCTGGTGGCCGCGCTCCGTAAAGTGTCGCGCCAGCGCCTGGCCCACCTGCCCGCTGCCGCCGGGCAGCACAATGCGCAGAGGACGCGAAGTCGCGGCAGCAATCGTATTCATAAGTCCAGATTAGAGCATTTTGCTTGTTGGTATAGAGTGTATCTTCTTTATGGTTCAAGATTGCCGGTCGCTGAATGAGCAGGTAGCGCCGGCCTCCTGGCCGGCTGTCGCATGGACCTCCTGGTCCACGTCGCACTCTACACAAATAGGAAAAATTCTCTAGGGCCTTAGACGATCTAAGGCATCAATTCCTCGCGGGATTGAGCGCCTCCGTCCAGTCCGCCGGCGAATCCACAATCACATCAGGCGGGTTTGCCGACAGGCTCTCCGGCGCAAGCCCGAAGGTGCAGCCGACGCACCACGCTCCTCCATTCCGCGCCGTCTCCACATCCACCTGGCTGTCGCCGATCACCACCGTCTCTTCCGGCTGCGCGCCGGCCTCGCTCATCAGCGCCCGCAATCCCTCCGGATCGGGCTTCTTGGTCTGAAAGCTGTTGCCGCCGTAGATGTTCAGAAAGTAGGGCGCTAAACCCAGCGCCGCGCAGATCTCTCGGGCTGGTCGAACCGGTTTGTTGGTCAGCACCGCCATCGCCCGCGCTGCCCCGTCCGGCAGGTCGTGCAACTGTTTCAGCGCCGCCAGCGCCTCCAGAACCCCCTCGTAGGCATAGGTGTAATCCAGCTTGTGCTCGCGATAGTAATCCAGAAAATACTTGTACGCCTCGGCCAGCAGCTCCTCATTCTCCGCCTCGCCCGCCGCTGCAAACGACCTCCGCACCAGCATCATCGCCCCGTTGCCGATAAATCCGGCGATAGTTTCATCCGCCAACTGCCCGCGCCCAAACCGGCTCAGGGTTGCATTCACGCTGTTGCACAAATCCTGCGCGGAGTCGATCAGCGTGCCGTCCAGATCGAAGACCAGCAGTTTAAGCCGTGCCACCGGAATGGGACGTAGTATACGAACCATTTTTCTAGTTTAAAGCTCCCGCTGAATCTGGTTACCGATCGCTGTCTATGCCAATCGGCCATCGTCCGATTCTCGAAGGCCTTCGCCAGCTTCTTCCGCCTGATACGCCCGCTTCCTCATATCCACAACGATCGTCTCCGCGAGCCGGTCCTGCGCGCACATCCGGTTGCGGTCCCAAAAGTACTGCAAAAATCCCACGCCTCCCTCAATCATCGCGACGCCATACCCTAGCGCCCGCTCGAAGGACTGCCACAGCCCCATTCGCTCGCCGGTCAGCGAGATAATCTTTGTCCGCGCAATCCACTTGCCGGGAGTCCGTCCATTGCCAAAGTAGGTGAACAGCCCCCAGTAAAGGAGCATCACGATAATATTTCCCGGTTCGTGATAATTCCAGTTGGCGTGAATAGTCTCTTGGTGAAGCACAAAGTGCCGCCATGCAAGCTCCAGCGGCGCCCATATCGCAATCACAAGGGCAAGGTCGATCCAATGTCCCAGCCACCTCTGCCAGAAATATGCCAGCGGCAGCCCATTCAGCGATTCCATCCGCGCGCTTTCGTGAGCCTGAAATCTGCGCCTTTCCTGTTTCTGTTTCTCGCTCATGGCTCACATCATAACTGATCCCTGAACCCCATTAATGCACCCTCACATCGCCCGATCCGGTTTTGACCTCAGCCGTCGGCCCGCCGCCATCATCCTTCATTCCTCTTGGCTTTCGGTGCGATGATAATGATTGAATCCGGCGCGCGCGCCGCCATCGTCGCGCAGGGCTACCGTATCTTGCTCAACGTCGGCGACCAGTGGAGCGATGACAAGGGAGAACCTCAGTCCGAGTTCTTCGTAGAATATCCCAACCCGTACTATCTCATTCCGTAGTGCAAAAGTATCAACGCAAAAAAATCGGCGAGGCCTGCCGTAAGGCGTACAGGTCCCCGCCGGATGAACAACCTTGCGCGTCGGGTCAGTTTCCCACCGCGCAATTAACTGATAGCTGTCAGCTGTTAGTGAATCCGTATCTCTCCCGAGCCGGTCTCGATGCGCACCAGGGGGCCGCCGCCATTCAGCTTGCCGGCCAGATGATGTCTGCTCAACTCGCCTTGCACCGCCACCTCGTGGTCAGAATGAATTCCGCCTGAGCCTGACTCGGCATTCAGCGTGATTCCAATGCTGCTTGTCCACAGGTCCACATTACCCGAGCCGGTCTCCAGCTTCCAGTCCGTAGTCGGCATTCCGCCCACATTGATGTTTCCTGAGCCCGTCCCGGCCTTCAGCCCGCCGCGCACGTTGCGCAGCTCGATGTTGCCCGAACCGGTCCCTGCCTTCACGTCGCCCTCGCCCGTCTCTTCGGCGTAGATGTTGCCCGAGCCGGTCTCCGCCGAGAACCCGCCGTGCAGCCCGGTGGCGTGAATGTTGCCCGAGCCCGTGCCCAGCTTGGCCTTCTCGCCCACGCCGTCCACAGTGATGTTGCCCGAACCCGTCCCGGCCTCCAGCAACGCATTCTCAGGCGCCTGAATCTCGTAGTCGATGCTGATGTTGTGCAGATTCTCGTGACGCACGCCGATGCGTACCATGTTGCCCGTCTGCTCGATCGGCGGGTTGGCCGCAATCTCCTTCGCCCGCTCCTCGCTCGCGCCCCAGTTGGTCTTCACCTTGCCGAAGATGTGCACCTGGTTGCCCGCGCCGCGCGTCAGGTGAATGTTCCCCGAACCGGTCGAAACCGATAGCTCCACCTGCCCGCTCACCGTAAGCGTGCGCTCAAATGTATACTCCGAAGCCAGCGCCGTGCTCGCCGCCAGCCCCAATGCCGCTGCTGCCAGAAGAAGTCTTTTCATCGTTTGCCTCGCCTTTCAGAAATCAGTGCCCGGAAATCACAAATCGGTAACTGCGTAATGCAGCCCCACAAACTCAGACGGAGCCTGCCGGCCTTCGTCAACCACGTCAGACCGGCCTGCCTCCACCCCTCGCTCTTCCTTCCATACGTACGACTCGGCAGCTTGGTTCCCGGTTGCAAAATGATGGCGTAGGAATTCCTGATCCTGATCTCTGATGTTGATTCCCTAGCCCCTAGTCCCTAGTCCCTGATCCCTCGTTCTATTCGTGCTATCCTCACATCAGAGATGCCCGGTCTCTCTCTGCTCCAATACGCCGCCGTTGGCCTGCTCATTCTGGCCAATGCCTTCTTTGTGGCCGCCGAGTTCGCCCTGGTTTCCATCCGCGGCACCCGCATTGAAGAGATGCTCGACGACGCCGTTCCCGGCGCTCGCGCCGTCCGCAGCCTGCAGCGCGAGTTGGACGACTTTCTCGCCGCCATCCAGCTCGGCGTCACCCTCTGCTCCCTGGCCCTGGGCTGGATCGGCGAACCTCTGGCCGCCTCCACCCTCATGGGTTGGATGCGCGCTCTGCCCATCGCCCCGGCTCACGCTCAAATTTATGCCCACGTAACGGCCATTGCCGCCGTCGCCCTTGGTTTTGCCCTCATCACTTATTTCCATGTGGTGGTCGGCGAACTGGTGCCCAAGTCCCTCGCTCTGCGCCGTGCCGAGGCTCTGGCCCTCGCAGTTGCCCGGCCCATGCTCCTCTTCATGGCCCTTACCCGCCCCGCCGTCCGCTTCCTCAAGAGCTCGGCCGCCCTCATCCTCCGCGGCTTCGATATCCCCCTCACCGAGCGCGCCCAGGTCCACTCCCCCGATGAACTCAAGCTCATCGCTGCCGCTGCCCGCCGCCTCGGCGTTCTGCCCCCCTACCAGGAGTCCCTTATCCACCGCGCCCTCGAATTGGAGGAAGTGCCCATCCGCGAGATTATGACCCCGCGCCAGAAGATCTTTTCCCTTCCCTCCAACCTCGCCGTCGAAGCGGCCACCGCCCAAGTCATCGAACACAAACGCTCCCGCGTCCCCGTCTATGACGAATCGCGCGGTCCCGAGCACATCATCGGCGCCGTCTACTCCAAAGACCTCGCCCGCCTCATGTTCTCCCGCTCTGCGGGTGTACAAAAGTCTCCGGGTGCCCCAGGTTTGAAGGGTACGGGCTTTAGCGTGAAGGGTACGGGCTTTAGCGTGAAGGGTATGGGCTTTAGCGTGAAGGGTACGGGCTTTAGCCCGTACATGAACGAACCAATAAAACCGGGGGCTTTAGCCCCTGAGGGAAGTTCTTCGGAAACTCCGCCCGACCGGCCAGGTCTCGAATCTCTCACCCTCCGCGACGTCATGCGCGACATCCTCGTCTTCCCCGAAACCAAATCCGTCCTCGACCTCCTCCGCGATCTCCAGCAGCGCCGCCGGCCCATCGCCATCGTCGTCGACGAGTACGGCTCCACGGTCGGCCTGGTCACCATGGAGGACGCCATCGAGCAGCTTACCGGCGAACTGGAAGACGAGTTCGACGCCCCCGCCCTCCCCGTCCTCCCCACTGCCGACGGAGCCTTGCTCATGGACGGCGGCCTCAACCTCCGCGACCTCGAAACCGAGATGCAATGGGATCTGCCCCGCAAGGGCGGCGTGGAAACCCTCGCCGGCTTTCTTCTCATGCGCCTTGGCCACATCCCCAAAGTCGGCGAATCCATCACCTTCGAAGGCCGCCGCCTCACCGTCGTCGAAATGGACTCTCGCCGCATCGCCAAAATCCGCGTCGAGCCCATCGAGGAAGCACCGCCGCCCGCGAACTAACTTGACGCCTGTTGTCAGATATGACTACAATTGACATAAGAGCCGGTGAAGGATCGAAGACCAGACATACGCGGCCTATCTCCTGGATCAAGGCCGCCCGTAAGGACTTCGAGCGATTTCCTCTGGAGGGGCAATCGGTCTGTCTGGCAGCTTTGACCATTGCGGCCGAGGGCGGTAGAGCGGATATAGCCAAGCCGCTAAAAGGTTCGGGGTCAGGTGTCCTCGAAATTGCGTTGCCTTGGCGTGGGAATGCATTTCGAGTCGTTTATGCTGTTCAGCTCGGGGATGAAATCTGGGTTCTTCATGCTTTTCAGAAGAAATCAACTCAGGGAATAAAAACCCCGCAACACGAGATAGAACTGATCGAGAATCGGTTGAAGAGATTGAAGGAGTTTTTAGGATGAAGAGCGAAGCAATTGAAGTCGTCCGTGGCAGCGGCAATGTCTTCCGCGATCTGGGCCATGCCAGCCCGGATGTGGCGCAGCTGAAGGCCATCCTCGCCTCGGAGATTATCAAAATGCTGGACCGTCAGGGCCTCAGCGTCCGCGCAGCGCACGCTCAAACAGGAATCGCCGCCGCCGACTTCTCCCGCATCCGCAACGCCGATCTGGGCCGCTTCACCCTAGACAGGCTGCTTTCTATCATCAACCGCCTCGGCTCGCGGGTCGAGGTTCGCGTCAAGCTCCGCGCTGTTCTCCCTGCCGCGCAAGCCGTCGCAGGCTGAGTGCATCTGACCACAGAAGGACTATTCCCTATTCCCTGTTCTTCTGTATTTCTCCGTGTTGACAAAATATATGATCCGGCGTCCAATGATACCGGGCTTTCATTGAGGTATTTCAAATGCATCATCTCTTTATGCGTGGAATCGTGAGCCCCGCAATGCTGTGCCTGCTCGTTGCGGGCTCGCTCGCGCTGACCCAATGAACCCAAAGGAGATTCACATGACTCGCGGACATAGAAGTCATACCCTTGTTGCCGTCTTTGTGGTTGCATTCGCAGCCTTTTCCTTGCGCATCTCTGCCCAATACGCCATCGGACCGCGCGCTGCCGCGCAGCAAAACACAGCCTATCAACAAACGCCCTCCATGACCCTCTGGCAGGCGCGCAGCATCATTCAGGAAAGACTCGCCAACATTATCCCTAGCCAGGTAAAGAGCCTCGGCAATGGATTGCACGAGGACTGGAACAATAGCATATCCGCCGTTCGCGTGACCGGCTACAAGGTTGAATATGACTATTCGTGGTCCATGCAGGGGCGTGGTTTCGGCTACCATCCCGCCCCGGAAAGCGGACAAGGTACGAGAACGATCGATCTGAAGCAGACAGGGCCGGTCTTCGGCGTCGTCACTTCCGGATGGGCTCCTGTTGGCCGCGGGCGGCGCGGGGGAACGTTCACGGTGGCGGCGGACCCTCAGTTCGTATGCGCAGGCTATTGCCTGATCAATCAGGAGCAACAGCGTTATGTCGATTCAGCTTTGATGTGGTCAAGTGCTCAGGACGCTAACTTGATCGCTCAGGCCTTGAATCGCCTCAGCGCATCCGCTCGCGGTATAAGAACACCCCAGGAAGAAGCGGTTTGGAATGATTTTCCGCAGAAAGCCGCCGCCTGGCGCGCGCTTGCGGTAAAGCCGCCGGAGAATGAGGAGGTGCACAGACACCGCATCCTGGCAGAAAATGCAATTAGCGAGCAGGATTTCAGCAGCGCTTTGCAGCATTACGAGGCCGGGCTGGCCATTGATCCGGTTTGGCCTAACGGTCATTACAATGCCGCGATGATGTACGCGCAATTTGGTTTATACAACGAAGCGATTCAGCATATGCAGGCCTATCTGACTCTGGTTCCAGATGCCTCCGATGCGCAGGCAGCACGTGACAAGATCTACATCTGGGAAGACAAACTCAAGAGGACCCAGTAAGTTGGCCTGTGTTCGCATAGCCGTAGGACAGGTGTCCCGCCCTTAAACGAACCATAAATCTGAGTGCCCCACCCTCGCCGCGTCCTTGTTTTTGCGGTTATCGGGGTCCCCGACGAGCGATTTTTGCTCGCTGGGGTGATCTAGTATCGTGACCGCTTGAATTTGTAAGGTCAGGAATGTAGCGCCGGCCTCCCGGCCAGGGTCCCCGGCGAATGATCTTTGTTCGCCGGTGTGGTAGGTTGGCTGTCGTGCGGGCGTCCTCGCCCGCACTCGCGTGGGATGTATTACCAAACCATGCTGTTGAAACTCCAGCGATCAATCAAAATAAGCCGGTCATCTTGAGCGCACACAGTTCCTCCCGTAGGGAGGAAAGGATATTAGCCCAGGATGGAGCGCAGCGCAATCCTGGGAATGTATATGCAACAAAATCTCTCGCCCCGGAGGGGCAATGTGATAATAGCCCAGACTCGGGGTCCCCAACGAGTGATTTTTACTCGTTGGGGTGAGAGGGTTTCAACCCTGGGACAAACTCCACCCGTTTTTAGAAATCATTCCACGCGGCGTGAGCCGCGTTCAAATTTATGTGCCACTCCACTACTTTTTTATCGCTTTTCTATGCCGAAATGGTGTAGCGTATTGCCATCGTCCAGAGAGAGGAGGTTTCAGCGTGTGACCGACCAGAGCATACTCGCCGATATCGTCAAAAATGATAAGGAATACTACGTACGCAAGGCGGCGTTGGAGCGTGTGACTGACCAGAGCGTACTCGCCGATATCGCCAAAAATGATAAGGAACACAAAGACTTACGCAAGACGGCGTTGAAACGTGTGACCGACCAGAGCGTCCTTGTCGACATCGCCAATAGCATTAGTGACCCCGACCTACTGCTTGAAACAGGGAAGCGTGTAACCGATCCGAACGTCCTCGCCCGAATCGGCTATATGACCGGTGACGAGAATGCGCGCGGGGAGGCGTTGAAGAATGTGAAAGACTCGAATTTACTGAGCGTCATGGGTAATTGTCTTGGCTTTAATAATGATACTGACATCAAAGATATAGTAAATGCCTTGTGTGGTATTCAAAAAGAATATAAGAACGATCTTCTAAGACAAGCCGCTGTTCGTGCACTATGCCGCATTGGAAGGCCTGCCATCGAGAGGCTCTGTTACGAAACAGGTGGAGGCATCTACAGTCATATTGCTACAGATCGAGCCACACAACTAAGGCAAGAATTGGCACTAGACGCTCTCGCTTCGATAGGCTCAGGATTCATTGATGAGCTATGTCGCATATTGTCTTTACATAAATCAGCGAGTTCTGGTGCAGCAAGAGCGCTTATTAAGATAGCCTCTCCAGAGGCAATAACTACGTTGCTCAGTGTAATCAAGATGAGCGAGAGCGACGATTATTGGGATTTAAGAGTTTTGGCAAAATATGCTCTGATCGCTGTGGACGGATGGGAACGTAATCTTGACCCAAAGGACATAACGTTGGTCTCGTCGATCGTCGAACGTGGATATAATTGGGAGTGACAATGCTGAAGCACTGACTGGTGTCTGTGTTCAGTGGCGATGGGTGGCTGGCGACCAGCGGGCGCAAGAGAGGCACTGCGTTGAAGTCCATCAAAATTTGTCCCAAGGTCTGTGCTCGTCGCCCGCTTATTTAAATCAGGTGCTTTCTAACTAGCTAATAGATATCGATTGAATACTGATTGCTACTTAAAGACCTGGAAGTTGTCTGGTCGGAAGGGTTTGACGGGTGTCACAGAGCCTGCCTTGCCGCTATGCCGAAAGCCTGCCCTGAGCCTGTCGAAGGGTCGTTGGCTGCCCCAGGTTTCGCCTCTGAAACCCGGAAAATTATCACCTCGCCTACAATGCGTACCTCATTGTACACTTGTGTACGCAACACCGGGAGGCGCAAATGGAAGCCGTCAAGGTCGGAATTCGGGAATTTCGCGACAAGCTCGCCAATTATCTATTGGAATCAGATGCTCCCATGGCCATTACCCGCCACGGAGACACGGTGGGCTATTACATCCCTGCCCGCCGCAAACGCAGCGAAAGCGAACGCGACGCGCTTCGGCAGGTCGCGACGCGCATGCAGCGAATGTTGGCCGCCGAAGGAATCTCGAAAGATGAAGTTCTCGCCGACTTCAAAAAATGGCGTGCCGGAAGCCGCAAATGAAATCGCCAAGGACTTGATCCCTGTTCTCTAATTTCTGAAATATTTTTCAAAATTTTGCAGATAATTATCTGGTAAATAGGTAACCATCCTCATCAGAATGAATAAGTTCCACGTGGAACATTCCGGCGACTCCTTACTTTTAATCCCTGATCTCTGATCTCTGTTCTCTGCTCTCTAGTTCCTGTCCCCTGTCAGTCTGTCCTTCTGTCCACTGACCCAACTCACCATTGTTCGCAAAACCATGAACCTATAGCTTCACATTTTGCAAAAACCGATAACCTGGAACGCACCATTTTTCAATGTCTACGAGCCGTCGCACTTCAGCTCGACAATCTGCGCCTCAAACCTGCCGCTCTCGCCTGCCGTCAGCAACCCCACCGTTACCGGCAGCCGAAAGCGTCTTGGCCCGCACGATCCGGGGTTGAAATACAGCACGCCCTTGCGCCGGTAGAAGTTGGGCACATGCGTGTGTCCGATGAGCACGGCGGCAAACTTCCCCGCCGCCGGGTCCAGGTGTAACGTCTTCAAATCGTGCAACATGTAGACGTAGCGGCTGGCGATCATCACCACCTCCGTCTCCGGCAGCTCGCGCAGAGGCCCTTCGCGGTCTGTGTTCCCGCGCACCGCCGTCACCGGCGCTATCTTCCCCAACTCCTTGAGAACAGAAGCCTTGCCCACATCGCCCAGGTGCAGAATCCGCTCCACGCCCTCCAGCGCCCGCACCGCCTCCGGCCTGAGCAATCCGTGCGTATCGCTGACCACGCCAATCTTCATCGAGCCCCCATTCTCGCACCGTCCGCAAGAAAATTCCTTCGCTGAGTCAGAATATCGCGACAGCCGCAGCCCGTTGGGGTTAAATGAGTTATGAACATTTCACGGCAGGCTTTGGTTTTATCTTTGGCGCTGCTTGCGCCCCCGGTTCTGATGCACCCGGTTCTGGCGCAGGCGCCCTGGTCCCAGCCTTCGCAGAGGTCAAGCTCCAACGCCATTCAGCAGGAGGCCTGGCAGCTCGTCCTGTTGGCCAACCAGTCCCGCGCCCAGGCCGGAGCCGGGCCGCTCAAGTGGGACTCGGCATTGGCCGCGGCCGCCCGCCAGCATTGCCTGCGCATGGCCTCCGATAATTCAATCTCGCACCAGTATCCGGGCGAGCCGGATGTCTCGGCGCGCGCCGCGCAGGCCGGAGCCCACTTCAGCCTGATCGAAGAAAATGTGGCGTTTGCTGCCACTCCCACAGCGATTCACAACGCCTGGATGCACTCGCCCGGACACCGCGCTAACCTGCTGAATCCTCAAGTAGATAGGGTGGGAATAGCTGTGGTAGCAAGCCGCAATGGCCTCTATGCCGTAGCCGACTACGAGCGCGCCGTGCCCATGCTGTCGCAGACCCAGATTGAAGCCCAGGTTGCCGGACTTCTGCGTGGCGTCGCCATCCTGCCCGATCCCAACTTGGCCCGCGCCGCCTGTGCCGCGGGAGGTGCGCTGCCTCACCCTGCCTCTGGACCAAGGCCCCACTTCGCCATGTACTGGGAGGGCGCGCAACTGAACCAATTGCCTCAGGCGCTTATGGACAAGCTGGCCACGGGACAGTATCACCAGGCCTCCGTGGGCAGTTGTTCGCCGCAGGGCGAGGAAAGCTCCTTCACCGCTTATCGCATTGCCGTTTTGCTCTACTGACCAACAAAGGTGTTCATCACCCGAAGCCCTGAAAATCCTTCCAGAACTCGGGCCATGGCTTGCGTGGCCCCACGCAGAGAAAAATATCCGGGTGATCCTGGCTTTCTTCGTTTTTCACGCCCTCGGAATTGCCATTGTGGCCAACCAGGCGGCAGCCGGTGAAGGCGCTCTCCGCCTCTTCGCGTGTTAATCCAATCACGATCAGTGTGGTGGGCTGCGGCGTCGGATAGCCACGCAGCCATGCGGAGTTGGTGCCGCTGATAGGCATAGGCAGCTTATACTCCGGGCCGAGCATTTCGATCGCGCCCTGCTCTCCGTAGTTGCCAACCAGGATTCCCACTCTGGCCTGTTGCTCGAGAGACAGGGAATCTCGGATGCCGGCGACGGTCCTGACCAGTTCAGGCCAGCCAATCTCCTCGCGGAAAGCATCGTTGGTGTCCAAGGCAAAATGCATGAGGGGACCGGAGGCCGCCAGCGGCAGTGCCAGCGCGCAACCATACGCGCCGGCTATAGCGATCCCTTGAAAGAAGACAATCTTCACTACCCATCGCCACAACTTCGACAGGGTCGCCACCCAACGCTCGCCCTCGGCCGCTCCCATCGCAATCAGCATCGGATACGCGGGTGCCAGATAGTAGAAGTTTCCATTTTCAACCAGGAAAAACGCCAGAGGGAGCAGGTACATCCACGCCAGCGGACGGTAGCGCGGACTGCGTAAAAAGCACAGAATTCCTCCCACCCACAGCGGCGCCGCGTAGAAATTCGTGCAAACAAAGAATTGCTTGAAGATAAACTGATTGCCTCGCCCCTGCCTCACATCGCGGATGTGAATGAAGTGGAGGAAGTGGTATGAGATGAAATCGTGGCGTATCTGCCAGATGAGATTGGGCAGGAAGATGAGCAGCGCAATTCCTGCGCCGCCCAACAACCACCAACTCAAGAGAAACCGGCGCGCGCGCGTGAAGATGAGGCCGCAGAGAAGCGCGAGCGCAAAAAAGCAGATGGTGTACTTGGTCTCCAGGCCGATCCCGGCGACTGCGCCGATGGCCAGCCACCAGCGCGGGTTCTCGGACTTGAGCAGGAGAATTGTGAAGTACGCAATCAGCACCCACCACAGATAGTCGAAGGTGCCGTACTGAAATTCCGTGCCCTCGAAGAGCGGCAGCGGTGAAAGCGCCACCGCCAATGCCGCCGTTCCCTGGGCCAGCCGTCCGCCGCCCAACTCCCGCGCCATCAGCCCGGTAACAACGATAGCCGCTGCCTGCGCGAGGACCGAGAAGAGTCTTAGCCCCACCATCGAGAGGCCAAAGATTTGAAGGCCGATGCGCTCAAGAAAGGGCGTCAGCGGCGGATAGGCCACGAATCCCCAGTCGAGATGCCGCGCATCGCTCAGAAACTGGAGTTCGTCGCGGTGGAAGCCGTAGCGGTTGTTGGTGGCCAAATGTACAAGCGTGATAACAGCCGCTATGCCCAGCAAAATCGTCCATTCGGTCCCGCGCCGGCCAGCGGTCGGCTCTATACCTGGTTCGCTCCCGATGAACGTCCTTCCGGCCACTTCCGCTGCCCCCTATGGAGTCCTACGTTCAGTGGTTCACTCGAGTTCCCATGCTCGTGCTTTCTGCCCGGCGCCGTTCCAGAGCCGTGGGAACTTTCACAGAGGCCATGCCCGCCGCAGTCGCCGCCTCAATGCCCATTTCCGTGTCTTCAAAGACCAGGCAATCGGCCGGCGCCACGCCCAGCCGCTCAGCGGCCAGCAGGTATCCATCCGGGGCCGGCTTGCCGCGCTTGTAGTCTTCCGCGGCGACGATGGTGTCGAATTTGTCCAGCAGACCCAGCGCGCTGAGCGAGCCGATCACCGAGTCGCGCGTGCTGCCTGATACCACGGCGAATGGTACCCTGCCATGCTCTGCCTCAATGTACTCCAGCACCTCAGGAATCGCTTTGAGCTGTGGAGTCTGCTCCAAATAGAGGTCTTCCTTGCGCGCGGCGACATCCTCGATGGGCATTTCGAGCCCGTGAATCTTGTTCAGGTCGGCGATAATCTTCCGCACCGGCTTGCCGCCCCAGGAATAGAACAGCTCCTCCTCATACTCGCAGTTCCACTCCGCCAGCACCGCCTTCCAGGCGTTGTAATGCAGGGGCATGGAGTCGGCGATGGTGCCGTCGCAGTCAAACAGGTAGGCGCGGAATGCGCCCTCGGGGAGTTTGAGTTTCATGCCGCGCAACCGCCTTCACCGGGTATCGTCGGCTCCATCCGGAGAGCGTTGTTGAAGCGGTTGAAGTAGTTAAACAAGCCGATGGCGCACAGCAGCTCCACAATCTCGCCCTCCGAGTAGAAGCAGCGCAATTCGGCAAACTGTTCGTCGCTGACCGCATTGGCGTCGCGGGTGACGGTCTCGGCCAGCCGCAGGGCAGCCCTCTCGGCAGGTGTAAAATCCTCGCGCTGGGGCCAGTCGGCCAGGTGGTCAAGCTGCTCCTCGGTCCATCCCAGCCCTTTGGCCAGGATGGTATGGCTGGCCAGGCAATAGGGCGTCACGTTCACCTGGCTGGTACGTACGATAATCAGCTCCTTCAGCTTGGTTGGGACCGTGCCGGTGGTCAGCACCGCGGCAAAGTGGGCCATCATGGTCGTGAAAATCTCTGGCCGGTGGGCCATCACGCGAAACATATTGGGCACATTGCCGCGCTGGGCAAAGGCTTTGTCATATAACGCCGCCATCTCAGGGGTTACCTGGCTACGGTCCAGCCTCGAAATCCGGGACATCCGCTCTCCTCACCTCGGGGCCGCTCATAGCGGGCTCCCGCTTCTTCTATGGTATCGTCTGAGCGTCCCCAAGTCCGACGCCAGGGGCCATAAAGGAAGTTGGGACCTGTTACGGAAGTGAATTTTTTTGACGCGCCGCCCGCTCTCTGCTAACGTGGTAATAGAAAAATACGTTTTTCGCCACTCCTCAGTAGCTCAATGGCAGAGCATTCGGCTGTTAACCGAAGGGTTGTAGGTTCGAGTCCTACCTGAGGAGCCAAAAATATCCCTAAATTATCCATCCACCTACGTCCAATCCCAACAAATTTGTACTGCTTTTGTACTGCTGATTTATTGCCTATGCGCTTTTGCGCCTTTTCGCAGTATTAAGCACACAAAGGGAAAACGACAGTGGCGATTGTGACTGTGTATATTCCGAAAAAGTGTCCCAAATGTAAAGAGAAAAGCATTGGCCAGCAAAGAAGGTGCAAATGCCTCCTCTGGCTGCGTTGGGGCAAAAATAGTAAACAATCCGCCCGCTCAGCGGCGAGGGGTTTTGCATGGCGGTGTAGGCGGGGATTTAGACCTCTTTGCCGCCTTGTCCCTTGGTGCGCGGCCGCAGTCGCTTCAGCCTTCCCCGACCCTAACGACGGAGCTCTGTCCAGTTGGCCTGTTACTTGCCCGGAACCCCAAAGATCGGGGATTTCTTCGCCTAGGATGGTCGCCGAGTGCATTGGCGATTTCACTGATCAGCGTATGGGATCAGAATTCCAACATAGGCCTCCGGGCTACTTGGTTGAAGCATTGCTCACCACAAAGCTCATCGGGGCAAGCACTGCGCTGAGGTCAGGGTTATAATAGTCGGTCAGCTTTGCCGGTGCTGACTTTGCCCGGATTGCGTACCTGGGAGTAAAGCTGAAAGAGAACTTCTCTCCTTCAGCAGATGATGGCCAGAGGTAAAAGACGATCCGGTCGGGCTGGATCTCGTAGCGGTCGATGGTCCAGGTATCCAGAAGCTTGCCGAGCGCGGCGCGATCCACGTCGGCTCCAGGCGGAAGGCCCACTTCCGCCAGCATCATGCCATACCCCTGCGATCCGACGCGGCGAGCGCTCACTGTGCATGAGATCGGCTGCCCTGCCTTGGCATTCTCCGCATCGCACGCGTAGCCGAAGTCGAGCCCGAAGCTCTTGCCGGGGACGGTGGTGGAGGTAGTGTGCAGAGTGGCCGCGTTCCATGGAACATAGAACCATGTGGTAATCTGCGCATTCGCAATTGCCGTGTCACTCGCTCCGGAAAACTCGAGTGTATTCGTCCCTGCGTGAACCATGGCTGTCAGGTCCAACGTGCGCGGCGCATCGAGCAGACGGCTGTCGGGTTTCAATGCCTGTGTCTGCGCTTCGCTCAGGGGCTGGCCGTTTACCGCGAGGGTAAAGACGGACGGTGGAGGGCTCTGCAATTGCTTTACGGCGACCGGCAACAGAGCCTTGAGCACGCGCACGGTTGCTTGCCCACTCAACCACACTCCATAACCATCGCGGTTTTCGAGCAGATAAAGCAGCGCGTCGTTCTCGAGATTTACGTCCTCGGGATTGGCTGCCGCATCGAGCGCTGAGAGTGCTATCGCTGTGGCTTCCAGCCTGCCTCCTTTGCCCCAGCCGTAGAAGGGCGAGTAACCGTCGAAATCCCAATGCGCGCCATCGCGCCCGTGATCCACTGCAGTGACAAGTTCTTCGCGCAACCGCTCTGCAGCAGTCTTGTCGTCGGCTTTTTCCGCCAGCGTCAATCGCAGCGAATTGGCGTACGGATCGTGCAAGGACGCCACCGAGGTTGCCGCATACGCCTGCGCTCTAGTAATCGCCTGTCTCATGCGGCCGGGAAGATCGCCTATTACTGCCGAGCCGAAGTCTTTGGCCTCGAGCGCCGTCTCCAGCGCGCTCGCAATGTAGAGCACTTGTCTTGAGGAAGTCTCGCCATAACGCGGCTTCCACGAGCCATCGGCGCTTTGCTTCGCCAACAGCCACTCAATCGCGCTCGTGAGGCGCGAGCGGTCCACGTTAACGTACGGTTCGGCCTCGGTGAGGAATTCGATTCCGTAGGCGGTCAGCGCCACGTCTGCATCTTCGGAATCCCGGCCCCAGTACGTAAGCCCACCCGCCGCGTTGAAGTAGCCCATGAGCCGGTCGTATCCCAATTGCAGGTACTCCTGCGCCTGGGCCTTTGCCGGACTCTCGGTCTTTGCCGTAGCGGCAAGCTCAAGGAACAAGAGACTCGGGTAGGTGGAGGAGATCGTCTGCTCGCCGCAACCGTAAGGGCGCTCCAGGACTGCCTTCATCGCGTGATACACGTTTGTCCCAAGGTTCGGATAGAGGAGCAGCTCGGCGTGTACCGAGCCCGGAATGGTTTCCGGAGGAAGATCGAAATGAATAGTGCTCTTACCGCCGCGCACAAGTTCCGAGGCCGTAACCATTCTCGGCTCGCCGTCGGGATGGACCTTTACCTTCTTCTCCACGGCATCGCCATCGTGCGCGTTGGCCGCGGTTACCTGGAGCGCTCCGGCATCGATTCGCGCTCTCGCATTCAGTCCGACAATCAGCGTGGACGACCCACCCCGGGGAACCGTCATGCGCGTTACGGCCGGCGTCGAAAGCGCAAACCAGTCCGCCGGCTTTACGGTCACTGGCAGAGTAAGGTCGCGCGGAGTGTAGTTGCGCAGATTCACAGGGAGTGAAATCTCGTCTCCAACGGTCAGTACCTGAGGCGGATCCAAATCGACGAAAAACGGCTGGAAGGTGATGAACTTGCGGTCAACTGAGGTGACTCTTCCATCGAGAGTGGATCCAACGGCATGCAGTTTCCACGTCGTCAGACTGTCAGGCAGCGTGAACTTCAATGCCGCATGGCCCTTCGCATCGGTTTCGAGCGATGGCGTCCAATACGCTGTCTCCTCGAAAACGTGCCGAAGGCGCGGCGTGATGACAGGCTCGGTAACAACCGCGCTCCCGGCTGGACCTTTTGTCGCCGACTTTGGAAGTCCGCTCGACACACCCAATCCCATCGCCGCAAGCGCCGCGAAGTTCCGGTTTTCGGTGGCAATCTCGCTGATCTGCTCGCTCGAAATCAGCGTCGAAACAACATTGGAATCGGATTGGACTGCAAGCGCATCGGCTACCACGTTTACGGTCTGCGTCACCGCTCCTATCGCGAGCTTTACATCCACTGTGGTCAACGCAGCAGAAGAGACATGAACCTCGGTCAGTATGAAGCTCACAAATCCCTTCGCATCGACGCGCAATTTGTAGAGACCGGGCGCGAGGTCGGAGAGGATGTAGGTGCCTGCATCCTTGGTTTGCGTCTCCCAGGAGTCGTTGGTCGCGGTGTTCTGCGCAATGACTTTGGCGCCCGCAATGACTGCGCCGGTCATGTCCGTCACCGTGCCGCCGATGGCTCCGGTCTTCCCCTTGAACAATCCGGAATTCGACGGGACGGCCTTCAGGTCACTGCCACTCTGCTGCGAGATGGTATGCGTGAAACGCACAACCTCGTTTGCAGATTGGATTGCCCCGGCTTCACCCTCCGGGCCGAGCACCTGGATGACCTGTCCTAGCACCGTTACCTTTTCCGTATTCCCAGTGATGCTCTCGCCTGCCTTCACCTTGTCCACGCGCGCGTAGGAGAACTCGCGGAATATGTGCAGCAAAAACGGCTTTCCCGTCGGATCGCGCAACGCGTCGAAGTCGATTCCCGCGGCCGTGAATGCCTGGCGCGCATCGGCATCGTTCTCAGGAAACGCATGACCGGCATTCATCCACGCAGCCAGAGCCGCTTCGAGCTGCTGCTCAGTGCGATGGAAGTAATCGATCGCACTGCTGCTCCAGATTGTCAGATTGTCCCCGTTCTGGACATGCACCTGATAATTCTGGCGCCACACACTGATCCTGTAGGAGAGCGGCTTTGCGTCCCCCTTTCCGTAATTGGGAAGCCTTAGCCCGCGTTTAGCCTCCTGGTCGAGATCGAGTCCCGCATCGCGCGCCAGCTTCTTCAACTCGTCCACGTTCGCCGGCAACGGCTGCCCTGCCTCTACTGTTTTCTTCAACAGCCGATCCAGCCGCTTCCCCGGAACCGCGAAGACATTGCGCGAAACCAGGTTCACAGTGAAATCGTCCGCTGTACCGAACTGCTTGTCCGGTCCGGCGCTCACGAGATTTGTCACATCGTTTTGCCACTCTGTGAGGCTCTCCACGCGATAGGGAGTGCCCCAGGGGTCCAGCAGAATCTCGTTGTTCAGCTTGGCCGCCGCCGCGAAACGTGTCAACTCGTCGAAGGTGGCAGGCAACGACTCCGGCTCAGCGGCCAGAAGCGCTTCTCCCAGCGGCTTCGCGTTGATCGCTATGGTCTTTTCATAAGCGTTGCGGGTTTCGTTGTCGTCCTTGGCTTCCATCTCGATTCTGGTGACGTCGAAATTCTCCATTGCCGCCTCAGCCGCAAGATCGAGATCGTCGGTAATCGGGCGCGACATATCAGTCGAATCAAGGCTCTTTCGGGCCTCGCCGTGGTCGTCGTAATCAAGAGGTGAGAACAAGTTGCCCCAATGCCAGCGATCGTTGTCATCGGTCTCCGATTGCGCGCGCTCATCCACCGCCGTGTCGTAAACCGAAACACCGAAAACCCCCGCAACAGGCCGTTTTCCACCTGCGAGATCGAGTCTGGCGTCGACGGAACCACCGGGCGAATAGATCGTTTCCAGTCCCGTTACGTGCGCATTCAGTCCGCGATTTTCCGGATAAAAGACGGTACGGGCTGAACCAGGCTTCCAACCTCCATAGCGATATTTCGGAATTGCCTCGAGCGTCGAGAAGACATCGAGCGTGACGAAGCCGCGAAATCCCGGACCGGCCGGAACAGAGAAGCTTGCCTCCGCCGCGGCAAGAGGAATCGACAGGTGCGCGAGTACGGCATTCTCCGAGACCACGTCGAGATCGACGGTTTCGCCGGTTCTGCCGTGAATAATACCCTTGATTGGCTCTCCCGGTCGCAACAGCGAGTGCTTGAGTGAGATCCATACCGCGTCCTGGTCGTTCGAATTCATCCATAACGTGTCGTCAAAGTGCCCCGTCTTTCCCTGCGCATCGCTGGCTGTGATGCGCAGATTCCGGTCATTCTCCACCGCACGCGCTGGGTAATGGAGCAGCACTTTTGCCAGGCCAAAGCGGTTCGTCGTAGCACTCGCGGCTCGCGACGGTCGCTGCTCGGCATCCATCCAATCGAAGGTTACCGTGCACTTCGCAGGCACGCCGTCCGCGTACGAAGTGCGGATCATGTATTCCCCCTCGCGCCCGTCTCCGCCCAAGCGGTTCATAAAGATGTGCACCGGCTCCTTCGTCAGCCGCACAGTAAATCTCACCGGCTCGGTTTTGCCTGTGCTCGCATCGGTCACCATCGCCCGGTAATCGAGGTCCTGGAAATTCTCGTAGTCGGCCTTCTTGAGATCTTCGGAATCCTGCTTCACATCCAGGGTGACTGTCGCGTCGCCGTTCGCGTCCAAATCTGCCTTGGCATCGACTGTCTCAGGCTCCTCCATGCGTCCGGTTTTCGGGTTCCAATGCGCGTTCTCCGAGCGCACCACGCGAACTTTCCCGGCGGAGACCGGTTTGCCGAATAGATATTCCGCGTGGAATTTTACCGATAGCGGCTCTCCGATGAGGTAGTACGGCTGATCCGGCTTGGCGATGATGTGGAACTCCGGCAGGTCGTACCTCTGGATGCGCACGGTCTGCTCCCCCGTGCTCTTGTTTCCCGTCAGGTTGTCCGCGTCGAAGGTAACTTTGTAGTCCCCAACCACCGTCTGCGCGCTTGTTTTCCAGTCGTACGCGGCGATTCCGAACGCGTTCGTCTTGAGCGACTCCTCGATCAGCTTCTTGTTGTCAGGATCTTCGATCGTCAACGTCACCGGCTCATTCGGCGCCACGCGTTCTTTATCCATGAGCACGAGCGCGCGCAGGTGCACTGTCTCGCCGGGCTTGTGCAGGGGCTTGTCCGTCTCCACGTGGACGTTTGCCTGCTCCAAAAGGTCGAGTGTCACTTCCAGCTTGTCGATCGCCTGCGCTCCGGTCTCGCCGCTCAGCGTCCCTTCCACGGTAAGATCCAGACTGTCTCCTGGATCGCCCATTGCCGCGAAGGTCAGAATCGCTTCGCCGTTGGGTCCGGTGGTGGCAAATCGCGTCTCCGGCTTTGCCTTCGCTTTTTTGTCCTGGTCCGCGAGCGTCGCCTTCATCTTCACGCCGGCAAGCAACTTGCCGGTTACCGGATTCGCCGCAACCACGCGCACGCTGGTGGCCTCGCGGCTCGCAATCTGCTTCGGATATACAACCCGCAGCCGCATCAGGTTGGTCGCAATCGCGCCCACGGAGAGAATCCCGTGCGCTGTTTCCGCGCCGTTCGCATCGATACGATACAAAATGCGATACCAGCTCACATCGTCAACGCGCTTCCCCTTGGCATCGCTTGGCCAATCTAGCGTGAATGCTGCCGCGCGTTCTCCCGGCCGGATCGCAATTGATCTTTCCCCGCTTCGTACATCGTTCGGCGCAACCAGCCACGCCGTAACCTGGACGCCGGAGCCCGCAGCCGCACTCAACGGAAGCGTCACTCGTAGGCCATCCTGTTCGAACGTCGCGCTGGCCGCCATCTCCTGTACTCGCATCCCGGAGTCTGTGACGCCGCTATTGGAACCGCGCGGCCCGCGCACTTCTTGTCCCATCGCCCCTAGAGCCAAATGCAGAATGAGGACCACCAAGCTAATCTTCTGAGTCATCGCACGCCCTCCTTGCACAGCGTTTGGTTTCACCTGAGTTCTTGTGCATCGGCCCCGGCATCAGCGGCCGTTGAATTCTGCCGCAGCAGAATCTGTTCTCATACATCGTAGGTTCGGTTCCCGCCAGAGTATCAGACTCACTCATCGCTTGACTTCACCCTAGGTGAGGCGTACCGTCGCTCCTCCCTTGCATCAGTAACCAGCAGTACTTTTCCCTTACATCCAAACGAAAGGCTCACTGGGTGATTTGACGTTGAGTAATCAAGTACGGCACGTAGGTCTCTGTGCAAGTTGATAATAAATTCTGGGTAAGTGATGCGCAATTCGAACCTGCTTGAGGAGGTTCGAAAATGTGCTGCGTCGCCGAACCTTGAGTCGGCTTCTCCATTCCTTTGCCACCAGCTCTCGCAGGATCGAATATCCACCATGACGGTTGGCATCTGGTGAATCCTCAAACGACTCCATACTAATTAGTGGGAAAAATGATGCTTTTTCGCGACAACCAGGCGAGGTTTATTTGAGGTCGTTATCGTCCCAAAACCTCCAATTTTCGGAAGGGTAGAAACGGCCGATTTCGGCGCTGTGGAATCAGGCACTTAGAAGGGCCGTTTCCCTCACTTTTCACAAAGAACGTGGAAAGGATGGAGGCCCACGGTTTATGGTTTGGTCAAAGGTGGGCCGCCCTCCAGACAGCGGGCATTCCATGGAGAAATGAGTTCACATTTGCAACGCGCGTAAAAGACTCTGGAGATACGGCTGAAGTCTATCGTTTGCCGAAATCGCATTGAATAGAAAGGGAAATGAGCAACTTCTATTGTGGTTGTAATCGAAGAAACCAAAAGAAACAAAGGGCGCTAGAATGCCCCGGACCTTAAACATAGTTCGTGCTGAAAAAAAGTTGCGCGTTGTTATTAAAAAGACTGCGCAATGTGATTTATTTGATGTATTATTCGTCGCGGCAGTCAGAAATCGGGCTGCCCGGCGGCCAGCCTCACCCTCCCGAGGTAGCGCCAAGCTCAGGCCGCCAGCAGGAATGAAGAAAGACCAGTTCGATCACCGGATGACGCTGGAGGCGCTTGATGTGCGTCTACAGGTAGTTGTGTGCGCCTTTTGGCCTCATCCCTCCACCTGCAGCCCACCAAGGAGGTTAATCATGAAAATCCGAAAGGTAAGTATAGTTGCATCCACAATACTGCTGGCATCTGCAATGGCCAGCGCACAAACCACCGATGCCATCAACTTCAACACCACCTACCAAACGATCCGCGGATTCGGCACCTCGACGGCCTGGCAGCCGGTGCTGAACTCGACTCAGGCCAACAATCTGTTTGGCGTAGGCGCGGGCCAGGTAGGCTTCACCATCCTGCGGTCGCGCATCGATCCCAGTTCCACTACCGGCGGCTCCAACTGGCAGACCGAACTGAACAATGCGCAGCAGGCGCAGTCCATCAATTCACAGGTTATCGTCTTCGCCACGCCCTGGACCCCGCCGGCGGCCTGGAAGAGCAATGGCAGCACTATCGGGGGCACTCTGAATACCAGCGACTACGGCGCCTTCGCCAACTATCTGAATGCGTTCGTCGCTTACGAGAAGGCCGGCGGCGTGAATCTCTACGCC
>Ga0181527_1001212_pt1 | contig 27193 bp, 22 predicted proteins | sample PEATcosm2014_Bin_30_FD_119762 | JGI IMG/M metagenome (GOLD analysis project Ga0181527, IMG submission 119762) | Peatland microbial communities from MTU Mesocosm Facility, Houghton, MI, USA - PEATcosm2014_Bin06_60_metaG | ecosystem: Environmental > Terrestrial > Soil > Wetlands > Peat | place...
AGAGAAGCTGCTTTGCATCGGCGGTGGAAAGCTTGGCCAGTTCGGCCTTTGCGCGGTCTATCGTGGCGCGGAGGGCTTCCAGTTTATCGCGGTCGCCCTGGTCTGCAGCCAGGATGTCGCCCAGAAGCGCCTTGACCTCTGCGCCGCAGGAGCCGTTTTCAATCATTGCCTTTGCGGAAATCCGGGCGATATCGGCGAATTTGTCGACCGACAGGCGGATGCCGAAAGACACTTCCGCCGGGTCTTCGAACAGGGAGTTGTTCCAGGCCGGGCCGCGTCCGTCCCCGCGCTTGCAATAGGGCGTGGTGGGAAGATTGCCGCCGTAGATTGAGGAGCAACCCGTTGCATTCGCGATAATCGCGCGTTCGCCGAAAAGCTGGGTCACGAGCTTGACATACGGTGTCTCGCCGCAGCCCGCGCAGGCGCCGGAAAACTCAAAGAGCGGACGAACGAACTGGCTGCCCTTCATGGTGTCCGTTTTGAAAAGTTTTGCATCGGTTTCCGGGAGTTTGAGGAAGAACTCCCAGTTCTTTGCCTCGGCTTCGCGGAGCGGGGTTTGCGGTTTCATCATGATCGCGTCGCCTTTGCCGGTCATGGGGCAGTTCTGCACGCACACGCCGCACCCGGTGCAGTCTTCAACCGCCACCTGCATCGTGTACTTGAGCCCGGCGTATTCTTTTCCCTTTGCGTCAACAGACTTGAACGTGGCAGGCGCACCGGCAAGATACGTGGCATCATACGCCTTGGGACGTATGGTTGCGTGAGGGCACAACAACGAGCAGCGGTGACACTGGATGCATACCGCCGGGTTCCAGACCGGCACGGTCACTGCGATGTTCCGTTTTTCGTACTGCGTGGTTGCCGTAGGCCAAACGCCGTCTGCTGGCATCTGCGAGACCTTGATGGTGTGTCCCATCTGCTTGAGCAGGGTGCCGATCACCTGCCTGACAAATTCCGGTGCGTCGTCCGGAACGGGCTTGATGTCCTGGATCGGATTGGAAACCTCTTTGGGATAGTCCACCCTGTTAATCTCGCTCTGCGCCTTATCGACGGCCGAATTATTCATCTGGACTATTTTCTCGCCTTTTTTTCCGTACGACTTCTGGATGGCGTATTTGATGGAATTGATGGCTTTGATATCGTCCATTACCTTGGAAATCCGGAAAAACGCGGTTTGCATGATCACGTTAATGCGGGCGCCCAGACCGAGTTGCTGCGCTATTCCCACAGCGTCAATCACGTAGAACTGCGCCTTCTTGTCGACAATCTGCTTCTGCACCCGTCCGGGCAGCTTGGACCATATGCTCTTCGCGTCGTATTCGGAGGTGAGCAGGAACACGCCGCCCTCTTCGAGAAAACTCAGCATGTCGTACTTTTCCAGGAAGGAAAAATTGTGGCAGGCGATGAAATTCGCTTTTGTGATGAGATAGGGCCGGCGTATGGGCTTGGGCCCAAACCGCAGGTGCGACACGGTGACCGCGCCTGCTTTCTTCGAGTCGTACACGAAATATCCCTGTGCGAAATTAGGGGTTTCCTCGCCGATGATCTTGATGGAGTTCTTGTTTGCGCCTACCGTGCCGTCCGATCCGAGGCCGTAGAACAGCGCGCGGTGCGTTTCCTTGTCTTCCACCGAAAATGCCGGGTCGTAGGCGATTGAGGCGCCGGTCACGTCGTCGTCGATGCCGACCATAAAGTGGTTCTTTGGCTTGTCTTTTGCGAGTTCGTCGAAGATGCCCTTAATCATGGCAGGCGTAAACTCGGCGCAGCCGAGGCCGTACCGTCCGCCGACGATTTTGGGATACTCTTTGAACGCAGCCGTGCCGTCGCTCATGGCTTCGCCGACCGCGGTGCGCACGTCTTCGTACAACGGTTCGCCCAGCGACCCCGGCTCCTTGGTGCGGTCGAGCACGGCGATCTTCTTTACCGATGCGGGCAAGGCCTTCACAAACAGTTTTGCCTCGAACGGCCTGAACAGGTGCACCTTGAGCACGCCCAGCTTGCTCCCGTGATTGTTGAGATAGTCGATGGTATCCTGCACGGCCTCGCCGCCCGACCCCATGATGATGATAATGCGGTCTGCGTCCGGCGCGCCGACGTAGTCGAACAGGTGATATTGGCGGCCCGTGAGCTTGGCGAACTTGTCCATGGCTTCCTGCACGACGCCGGGGCAGGCTGCGTAGTACTTGTTGACCGTTTCACGGCCCTGAAAGTAAACGTCCGGGTTCTGCGAGGTTCCGCGGAGCGTCGGGTGGTCCGGCGACATGCCGCGGGAGCGGTGAGCCCGAACCAGATCGTCGTCGATCATGGCGCGCATGTCGTCGAAGGTGAGTTCTTCGATTTTTTGTACCTCGTGCGAGGTACGGAATCCATCGTAAAAGTGAACAAAAGGAATGCGCGACTTGAGCGTCGCAGCCTGGGCAATGAGCGCAAAGTCCATTGCCTCCTGCACCGAATTTGAGCAGAAGAGCGCAAATCCCGTTTGCCGGGTTGCCATAACGTCGCTGTGATCGCCGAATATCGAAAGCCCCTGGCAGGCGATTGCGCGGGCCGTAACGTGAAACGCGGTCGGCATGAGCTCGCCCGCGATCTTGAACATTGTGGGAATCATCAGCAGCAGGCCTTGCGATGCAGTGAAGGTGGTGGTGAGCGCGCCGGTGCACAACGATCCGTGCACGGCGCCGGCGGCGCCCGCTTCGGACTGAAGTTCGGCAACGGTCGGCACATTTCCCCAGATGTTTTTCTCGCCTTTTGCAGACTTTTCGTCGGCAATCTCGCCAAGTCCCGACGACGGGGTAATCGGATAGATCGCCATGACTTCGTTGACCGCATGTGCCACGTGAGCGCATGCGGTGTTGCCTTCGTGCGGGACCATTTTCCGTTGTGCCATAAAAAAGCTCCTGTTTTGTATGAGTGTTGTTTTGATGGCGGAATTTTGGGAAGAGCCAACTAAAATACATAAGGGCGTCGGGTGATTCAAGACACGGCGAGACGGAATCGAAATGGCGTCCGAACCATTGTGAAAAATGGAAATGCAAAGATTTTCGGTTGCCCGAGCCGGTGACCCCAAAGCTGGCCTTACGGCAAGAATCCAATCTCTTGCCGTGTGCCTGTCGCCAGGGCGCCCACTCTAGGCGAGGTCTTTTTTTGTGGGGAGCGAGGAGACGGTGCCGCCCTTGATGCCCTTAAAAAGGGCGACGTTGTTGGCGAACTGCGCGGCCGTAAAGGGGTCGAATCCGCGGGCAATGCTGTGTAAAAAACCGCCGTTGAACGCGCTGCCGATGAGGGTAACGTCGGTGACGGGTTCCCTGCCGGCCGCAGGCGGGAATTCCTCGATCTTTCCCTGGTAGCCGACGAGGCATCCCTTGTCCCCGTTTTTGACGGCCACGATCGAAACGCCGCGGTCCCACAAAAAGCCGATGACGTCGAGCGGGCGCTCGTAACCGAACAAGGCCTTCGATTCGTCGGGCGCCGAGGGAAGCATCACGTCGACAAGCGGCAAAACGCTCCAGAGGCATTCCTTGGCGTCGTCGAGCGACCAGAGGCGCAGCCGGAGATTGGGGTCGTATGCCACCATGATGTCCTTGATATGCGCGAGATGGAACGCCTTGAATACCGCGTGCCGCGAGGCCTTCGAAACCGCCTGCAGTTCGCTTGACGCATACACGATCTTGCTGTTTTCAATAAGATCGTCGTAGATGAGGGCCGGGGTAATCGACTGCGCCGCGCTGCCGGGCCGGTGAAACAGGTATTCGCGTTCCTCACAGTTGCGGGGACTGGTGAGGTAGATACCGTTATATCCCTGGCACGTGATGGCATGGTCGATGTTGATGCCCTGTCCGAGAAGCGATTCGCGGGCAAAGGAATGGAAGGGATCGCACGCGATTGCCGACACAAGCGACACGGCCGACCCAAGCCGGGAGGCGGTGACCGCGGTCACGATGTCGCTGCCGCCGATTGCCCTCTGGTAATTTCCCGATACCGCGATGTCACCGTCGCAACGCAATTCGACAAACGTTTCGCCGATCACAAGCAGATCGAAGTCGCGGATATAGGCAGGTTTCATGACACTATTCCAGATTTCAGGTTAGCAGGTTGTCCCAACGGTGTGAACGCCGACTTTTTCCAATCCTGGTGGGACAAACCGGACCGTTGCGGCAAAACTCACCGTCAATTTCTTTAGAACGGTGATTCCATAAGGCACCTGAGCGGGTCGCGCTTGTCGGAAGAGACTTCCGAAAACTCTACGCCGAGCATGTACCGGTCGTCGATGCAACATACCCAGGCGACGCTGCCTTTGCACGAGCTGGTGCCGAACTGGTTGTGTATTTCTATGGAAATCTCCGCGCCCGCCCGGACTTCCAGCAAACGGTTTTTGTCGTCCAGGGTGAACCGTGCCCCGATTTCCGAAAAGTCAAGCATGGATGCCGGATACTTCGTTCCATGGACCACGAGCGCAGAGGGACACGAAACCTTGAGCGTTTTTCGCCCTGCTCGCCGCCGCTCGCTCTGTCTCGATTTCATGATGCGATCCCATTGTGTAAGGTTCGCCGGTGAGCGTTTGGCGACCTAGGCCCTGCGGGCGAAAAGAGATCGACGAACCGTTCAACCAGACGCCCCACGTCGTCCTTTCTCGCCAGAGACCTGATCCAGTGGCCGGGCAAAGATTCGAGTCCGTACAGAAGGCCGGCCAGCCCGCCTGCAACCATGCCCGTGGTGTCGGTGTCAAGACCGAGGTTGACGGCAGAGAGCAGAATGTCTTTGGTGTTGTCGTGCGTGAGCGTGCACCACAGAGCCGCCTCCAAGGTATCCACAATGTAGCCGGAGGAACGGATGTCGTCTTCCCGGAGGCCGGGCAGTTCGTGCGAAATGATGCGCATGAAATGCGGCAGTTCGTTTTTGCACACAGGATCGGCGGAATAGAGATCGAGCGCCTGGGCAACCGCGTTGCGATACGCGGCTTCTTTGTCTTGTGTGACAAGCAGCTCCCGCACCAGGAGACAGTAGAAGCCGCACCCGACCTTAGACCGGGGATGCCCGTGCGTGATCGCCGAGATGTCGTGCACATGGCCCAGAAGCTCGGCAGGCGAGCACTCGTGGAAATACAGGGCTATCGGAAGCATGCGCATGAGCGACCCGTTGCCGTTGTCGTCTTCGGACGTGCAGCCGGAGACCCTGGCGCTTGCGCCGTCGTGATAGATTCTGTCGAGAGCGAGGTAGGTGGTGAGACCGGCATCAAACACAAAGCCGGTGGCGGTCCAGTAGGATTCGAAAAGCCATTTGCAGAACAGCTTGCCCATGGAATCTATGTCGTAACCGTCCGCGAGGTTTTCCATGGTGCACAGGACGAGCGCGGTGTCGTCCGACCAGGTGCCTTCGGGCTGATCGTACCGGCCGTAGCCGAGCATGTTCTTGACAGAGCAGAGAGCCAGCTCCTGCCGCGTTGAAGATTCCACGGGAACGCCGAGCGCGTCTCCGATGATCCCGGCGTACACCGCGGAGGCCATTTTTTCTTTGAGGTCCATTTCTGATCAGGAAAATAACATTTTATGGAAAGGCTGGTTATATCTTTTTTACCCACTACGCAGAAGGTCGCCGACTCCTGTCGGCGGGGCTTCACCTTTCGGACTGGGAGAAAACTGTTTTCCAAATGCAAGGTTGTCGTGAGCTCAGGTAAATCATCCAAAACCTGCGCGAGAAAAGACTTTCGGAAACAGGGAAAAGCATACATACCATTTCATCCTTTGACATGGTGCACAGGAAAGACGTATTTTATGAAATTCTGAAAACACCCATGCCCGAACTCAAATCCGAACATTCGATAACCATAACGATTGACGGCCCGGCGGGATCGGGAAAAAGCTCGACCGCGACGCGCGTGGCGGAGAGCCTGGGAATCCTGCACCTTGACACAGGTGCAATGTACAGGGCTGTTACGCTCAAGTGCCTGCGCAACGCCATTCCGCACCGGGACCGCGGAAAGATCGCCGAACTGCTGAAGGACACCGACATTTCGTTTACCGGCGCACCGGGAACAATGCGGGTCTGGATGGACGGCGAAGACGTGAGCGCCGCGATTCGCAGCGACGAAGTGACGAAAAACGTTTCCGATTACTGCGCAGTGCCCATTGTACGCGCCGCACTTGTGGGCCTGCAGCGGAAAATGGGGAGCGGGCAATCGGTGGTGTGTGAAGGAAGGGACATCGGCACCGTGGTGTTCCCGAAGGCGCAGCTGAAGTTCTATATGGTCGCCTCCGAAGAGGAACGTGCAAAACGCAGGCAGAAAGATTTCGCGGCGATGGGGATTCATAAGGGCGTAAGCGAGCTTGTCGCCGAACTTCGCGAGCGCGACCGCAAGGATTCGACAAGGGACGACAGTCCGCTTTGCAAGGCGGAAGACGCGGAAGAGATAGACACTACCAACACGACGCTCGACCAACAGGTGCGGCATATAGTGGACAAGGCGAAAAAGCTGATGCAGAATCCGGTTCGCGGGGCAATTGTCTCATAAACAAAACCAAATAACCTTAACCCAATTTCTCAGGAGTATGTATGTCCGAGTCCGCAGTCAAAGCACAAAAGGGCCAGTCGGCCGTTGACGCACAGGGAAACAGCGTCGATCTATCGGATTTCGAAGAGAGTTATTACAAGGCCGACGAAGTCCAGAACACCCTCGAGCAGTACAAGCAGTCGCTCGAAGGCATCGAAGAAGGAAAGGTGGTCAAAGGGCGCATCCTCAAGATCACCGACAAGGAAGTTTTCGTAGACGTAAACTTCAAATCCGAAGGAATTATTCCCCTTGGCGAATTCAAAGACGTCGCCGCTTACAAGGTAGGGGACGAAATAGACGTTTTCCTGGAACAGGTTGAAGACAGCGAAGGACAGCTCATTCTTTCCAAGTCGCGCGCAGATTTCCTGCGCGTCTGGGATCGTATATACCAGGCGTTTGAGAAACAGGAGACGGTGGAAGGCCGCATTCTGCGAAGGATCAAAGGAGGCGTTGTCGTGGACCTGTTCGGCGTGGACGCATTTCTGCCCGGTTCGCAAATCGATCTTCGCCAGATTCCGGATATGGATTCCCTCATCAACAAGACGTTCAAATTCCGCGTTATCAAGGTCAACAAGGCCCGGCGCAACATTGTGGTGTCCCGACGCGTGATTCTCGAAGAGGACCGCAACCAGCAGCGTGAAAAGATCCTTGCCGAATTGGAAAAGGGCCAGATCCGCGAAGGGGCCGTGAAGAACATCACCGATTTCGGCGCCTTTATCGATCTGGGCGGCGTGGACGGCCTGCTGCACATTACCGACATGTCGTGGGGACGAGTCAACCATCCGTCTGAGATCGTGGCGCTTGGCGACAAGGTGAAAGTCAAGGTCCTCGATTTCAACGAAAACAAAGAGCGTATTTCCCTTGGTCTTAAACAGCTTACCGAGCATCCATGGAAGGGCATCGAGGACAAATTCCCCGAAGGTTCTCGCGTTCGCGGCAAGATCGTGTCTATCACCGACTACGGCGCGTTCATGGAACTCGAAAAAGGGATCGAAGGCCTTATCCACATTTCCGAAATGTCGTGGACGCAGCACATCAAGCACCCGTCGAAAATCGTGGGAATCGGCGACATTGTTGAGGCCGCGGTGCTCAAGGTTGACAAAGAGAACCAAAAGATATCGCTCGGGTTCAAGCAGCTCGAGCCCGATCCGTGGAGCAACGTGACCGCCGAGTTCCCGCTGGGCAGTGTGGCAAAAGGCAAGGTGAGGAACATCGCCGCGTTCGGAGCGTTTGTGGAACTCAAGGAAGGCGTTGACGGCCTCGTTCACATTTCCGATATGTCGTGGACAAAGAAGGTAAACCATCCGGGAGAGCTGTTGCGCAAGGGCGACACCATTGACGTGAAGGTGCTCGATATCGACGTCGAAAAGCGCAGGATTTCCCTTGGCATAAAGCAGCTCTCCGAGGACCCATGGGCCGATCTTGCCAAAGAGTATGGTGTCGGCACCGAGGCTGAAGCCGAAGTGGCGCGCATTCTAGACCGCGGCATGATCGTAAACCTGTCGGCAACGGTGGAAGGGTTTATTCCCCTCAACCAACTCGGCCAGAGCGTCAACCATCCTTCCGAGGTGTACAAGATGGGCGACAAGGTCCCTGCCAAGGTCGTGGAATTCGACATGGAGGGCAGGAAGATCATTCTCAGCATATCAGATTACTTCAAGGACAAAGAGGAATCTTTGTGGAAGGACTACGAGGCCGCTCACGTGCCGAAGAAGATCGCAAAGGCGGAAAAAACCGAGGTCCATTCCAAGGCAGGCGAAGAGGGCGATAAGACCGAGAAGAAGTCCAAGGAAAAGGAAGAAAAGGTGGAGAACGAAGAAAAAGTGCCGGAATAGTCTTTATTATTTCTTGTTCGCGTGGATGTGAGGAAGGCGGCGGAATGACGAGTTCCGCCGCCATTTTTATTTTAGTAGAGTTACTGCATTGCAAGGCACCTACTGTATCGCGCCAACCATGTTGAAAATCGGGAGGTACATGGCGACAAGCATTCCGCCGACAACCACACCCATTACCACGATCATAATCGGTTCGATAATGGATGTGAGCGCAGAAACGGCCGCTTCCACCTCCTCATTGTAAAATTCTGATATTTTCGAAAGCATGCCGGAAAGGTCGCCGGTCTTCTCGCCAACCGCGATCATTTGAATGACCATGGGCGGGAAAACGCCCGTTTCCCTCAATGGTTCCGCAATCGTGAGACCGCCGGAAATTCGTTCGGTGGTGCGAACAAGGCCCTTTTCGAGCACTCTGTTGCCGGCCGTCTTGGCGGTAATCCGTAAAGCTTCCAGAATGGTAACGCCGCTGGTAAGCAACGTGGAAAGGGTCTGCGAGAACCTGCTGATAGCGCTTTTTCTCTCCAGATCGCCAAAAATAGGTAGACGCAACTTCAGCGCGTCAATATTGAACCTGCCATTGTCCGTCCTGTAATACAGCACCACGGCTATTGCCGATCCAACCGCACCTAACAAAATAAGGGGAAGGAAGTGGCGAAAGAAATTGGAGATTCCCATTACGATTCTCGTTGGCAAAGGCAATTGTCCACCCAAGTCGATAAACATCTGAGCAAATGTCGGGATAATAAAGGTGAGCATCACCGCGGTCATCCCAATGGCGATCATCGCCACAATAGCAGGGTAGGTGAGCGCCCCCATGACCTTGCGTCTCAACTGGTCCGCTTTTTCCTGGTATTCCGCGACCCGGTTGAGCACGCCGTCAAGGTTGCCCGATGCTTCGCCTGCCGAAACCATGTTGCAGTACAGTGCGTTAAAGATCTGAGGATGCTTGGAAAGCGCCTCGGCGAGGCTGCTTCCTACCTGGATGTCCGATGATACCTGCTGGATCTTCTGGGAAAAGTTCTTGTTCTCGGTCTGGGACACGAGGATATCGAGACACTGGACAAGAGGAAGGCCGGACGAAGTCATGGCGGCCAGCTGCCGCGTAAATCGGCTGAGATCCTGCAGTTTCACTTGCGAGAACGTCGGAAGGCCAAGCGCCGCTTGTTTGGGCCGTATGGAAATGGCGCGTACTTTTTTCTTGCGTAACAGGCCGATTACTTCGTTCTTGCTTGCCGCCTGCACTTCGCCTTTCACCTGCTGGCCGTTGGAAGAGACCCCAACATAGACAAATCGTGGCATTGTAAGCTCCAAAGTCTTTATGTCAAAAGAGTTTCGTCCGCCGTGGCCGATGCTGCGCCTTACCCGCCGAGAAGTTTCTGCAGACCCTCGGGGTCAGGCGTGCTGCCCAGGGCGTCTTTCATAGATATATGTCCCTTGCTGAACAGTCGCGCAAGGTCCTGGTTCATTGTTTGCATCCCGTATTTCTGTCCGATTTCCAGCATTCCCTGCATCTGGTGCACCTTGTCATCGCGAATGAGAGAACGGATTGCCGTGTTTGCGACCAGCACCTCGGCGGCGACAACGCGTCCTCCGCCGATCTTTGGTACCAGAGTTTGGCTCACCACGGCCTCGAGTACCATGGCGAGCTGGGCACGGATTGTTGATTTTTGGTCCGCTGGAAACACATCGATGATACGGTTAATGGATTTAGTGGCCGAATTCGTATGGAGCGTTGCAAGCGTGAGGTGGCCCGTTTCCGCAATAGAAAGCGCGGCCTGGATTGTTTCCAGATCACGCATTTCGCCGATAAGCACAACGTCCGGGTCTTGTCGCAGAGCAACGCGAAGCGCGCTGCCGAAGGTTTCCGTGTCCTGGTGCACCTCGCGCTGGTTCACGATGCATTTCTTGTGCTGGTGGACGAATTCTATGGGGTCTTCGACGGTAAGGATATGGCCTTCGAGTTCGAGATTGATTTTGTCAACCATGGCCGCGAGCGTGGTGCTCTTGCCGCTGCCGGTGGGGCCGGTTACAAGAATGAGACCGTTGGGCTTCTCGGTAAGCTTGCCCACGATGGTGGGCAAGCCGAGCTTCTCGAGCGGCTGAATCAGATATGGTATCTGCCTGAACGCTCCGGAGGCGCAGCCGCGCTGGAGAAACACGTTTGCCCGGAATCGAGAAAGGTTCTGCACGCCAAAGGAGAAATCGACTTCCTTTTTTTGCTCGAAAATTTTCTTCTGTTGCTCGGTCATTACGCTGTAGGCAAGCTTGAGGATCTGCTCGGCGTTGAGTTTGTCTGCACTCATGGGCCTCAGTCTGCCGTCAACCCGGAACAGAGGAGACGATCCAGCGGTGAGATGAAGGTCCGACGCAAACAGGTCGATCATCTGTTTGAGCAATTCGTGCATGGTGGCCATAGAGCTATGAAATTACTTCCGAGAATGTGAGAAATAAACAACTTTGCGCTTTTTGTTGAAACAGATGGCCCGGCTTCTACAAAAAGATGATACCGTGATCCCCGTCGTTTTGCAAGGGTTTTGGTCGTGGAAGAACGTCGGCAGGACGTGCTTGACTTGCCGATCAGGCGGATTTATTATTACAGGGTGACCATTTCAATGCGGCTGCAGATTGCCGCGGCATTTTTATATTTTGTTAAACAAGAAAGGTGTACAGCTCCATGTCCGTAAAGTACTTCCGTTATTCGTGTGTCGCAATGATACTCATTATCATGAATTCTAATTATGCGATGTCGAAACGGCCGCAGGACGGCGAAACGCAGGGGCACAAAATCGTGCTTGCACTTAATGACAAGCCCGGCGGCAAAACATTTCTCGACACGCTGAATATGGGCAGGGAAATGTATCTCACCGACAGGGATTTCAATCCGATAGTGGCCGAGACAACAGCGATTGCGAATGAAAAAGGCGGAAAGTTGGAAGTGCCGGACGGGTTCCGCGTCCAATGTTTCGCATCGAGCCAGATAGAGCGGGTGCGGGCCGAGCAAAAAGTCATTGAATCCAAAGTGCATTATCCGGTATACATTTTCTTTGCTTCACCGTACTACAAGCTGCTCGTCGGCGATTTTGTGAAACGGGCGGATGCCGACGTCGCTGCAGGCAAAATGAAAGAACTTGGCTACGCCGATGCGTGGGTTATGCGAACAAAAGTATGGGTGAGACCGTGATTGTGATGCGAGCCGAGCTCAATGAGCGGTCGCTTACTCCTTTTTCAAATCGACGGTAATGATTCCCCGGGAAGAAGCATCCGCAGGAGGCAAGACCTTTTTGCCTTGCTTGACGGTCTGTTTTGACGTATCAATTGCGAGTTTGGCTGCATCGACCATGGAGGCATTGGAAGCAACGGCCGAAGGTGCAGTTTGAGGAACAGCGATGCTTTTTGCAGAGTTCGCAGCATAGGCCGCAGAGGTTTTGGCTTGATAGAATGCAAATGCAAAGTAGGCTCCGGCGCTCACACCGAGCGCGAAAATAAGGGCCGACAATGCCGCGCGCTTGACCCATGACACGGAAAAAAGAATGCCGATGCCCGTGGGAACCATGGGTCTGGAACAGAGAGATAGTATTCTTGCATCGAGGTGGCCGGGAGTTTCTTCGCAGAGGATGTCTTGGGTAAAAAACTGTTTCTTTTCGACTGTGTACTGGGAAAGTTCGCTGGAGCATGATTGGCAGGAGGCTAGGTGCTTCGTGAATTCGGTTGCCTGGGATCGGTCCAGCTCTCCAGACGCGAACAACAAACCGATTTCGTCCCACTTACTGCAATCCATGAATACCCCTTTTCTTAAGTTCTTTCCTGATGTTTTTCAAAGCAAGCCGCATTCTGCCCAGTGCGGTGTTGATGGGGCAGTTCATTATTTGCGCTATGTCTTTGAATGGTACATCACCTAACTCCCGAAGAAGAAACACTTCCCGCTGCATCGGCTCAAGCGTATTTACCGCTTCGTTGATAACGGCATTGAGCTGCTTGTTCGACAGACCCGTATCCGGAAGATCCGGCGCTTTTCCAAGAGATCTGTCGGTATCGAGAAGGTGCTCGTTTTCAACTTTCACATGCCGGAAGTAGTCGATGGTGCGTTTATGCGCGATCCCGAAAATCCAACTGAGAAAATTGCGCTCCCGGTCGAACTGCTGAGCGTTGCGCATAGCCGCCAGAAAGGTGTCTTGCAAAAGGTCTTCCGCAATTTCTCTCTCCCCGGTCATCCTCACCAGAAAACCGAATACCCGGTTTTTGTACCGTTCGTAGAGTGCGGAAAACCCCGCTATATCACCTTTCATCCAATTATCAAAGAGAACATAATCATCCAGTAAACTATCCATAATACGTGCGTTGCAAAAAAAATATTGCATTCTATTTTTAGGTTTTTATAAAAGCCCCAGGTCCGTCATGGCCCGGGCGTAAGCATTCTTCTTGAAATCTACTATCCTGTCAAGAACGGTTTGGGCCGTCTCCCAGGAAAAAGAATCGAACTCCGCCGGCTCCCGGGAGAAACTGATCGATGCGTTGTCGCCCGAAAATTCAGCAAGCACCCACTGCTGAGATTGGCCTTGAAAAGCCCGGTGTTTGTGCACGAGGCCTTTTGGAAAATTGTAGGTATATGGTCCAGCCGCAATCTTGCTTACTGCAACATCTTTCAGGCCGGTTTCCTCAAAAAGCTCACGTCGCATTTCGGAAACCAGGTCTGCGCCCGGTCGAAGTCCGCCTTGGGGAAACTGCCACCCTTGTCCCGGCCCAAGCCCCTTCCTGTGGCATACAAGGAGCAGGTCGGTGCCGGCTTTGCGGACCACAACGCATACGTTTCGGCGATACCTGGCCATGCCTCGTAGATCCGCCGGCTAGCGTTTCGCGTTTTTCGCTTCTTCCTTTATTTCGGCATTGTTCGGGTCTAGCTGGATCGCCTTATCGAGATTTTGCAGGTACAAAGCATTGTTCTTCTGCATCTTAGCCAGTCTTGCAAGCCCCAGATACGCCAAGGCGTAATTCGGGTCTGCCCGGAGCGCGCGCTCGAAAAACGTCTTTGCCCACTGGGGCTTGTTCTGCTGCATATGAACGTCTGCACGTTCGTAGAGCGCCGGCGCGTAATTAGGATTGATATATGATATTTCCTTGTATGTTTCTACTGCAGGATCGAGCTTCTTTTGGGCGCGCTGGGCACGGGCGAGAACCATGAGTGCTTCGATATTCTCCGGTTCTGTCGCCTTAATATCTTCAACGGCATCCTCCGCTTCCTTGAATTTACCGTCGTCGTAGAGGCTTTGCGCATAAGACAACAGGATTTTGTTGTCCCGTTTGATGGCAATGAGCTGCTTCATTTCCTCAATGGCCTTCTTGTTCTGGTCGGTCTTCTTGTACAAATCGACGAGTTGGAGCCTGATGTCGGTATCGTCGGGCTTGAGAGCCTTTGCCTTGACCAGAACGTCTATCGCGTCCTTGGGACGGTTGGTCTTGATATATCCCATAGCAAGGAGGGTCATTATTTCCGGATCTTTGGACGAAAGGGTGTTTGCCATCTCAAGGTATACCATGGCATCCGTCACGGAGCCGCCTTTCAAGAGAAGCATGCCGAGTCTCTTGTTTGCGTCAAGGTTCTGCGGATCCAGGGTGATGAGCTTCTTATATGCGTCAAGCTCGCCCCGTTCGTTCCCGAGTTTGTTGTACACCTGGGCCATTTCAATCCACATTGCCGGAATCGTATCCGCGATGGCGGATGCTTTTTTGAGCAAGGTGGCCGATTTCGACAAGGTTGCCTTGTCTTTTGCGTACAGAATGCCGAGCCTGAGCATGTTGCGGTAATCGGAAGGAAACAAGGCCACGTTTTCTTCATAGATTTTCCGGGCGCGCTGCGGATTCACCTTTTCCTGGAGAAATCCTGCCTTGTATGCCACATCCGGGTCTTTTGCGCCGGGCAGCATCGAATAAGCGGTATACATGTCCACGGCGCTTTGAATATTGTTGTCTTTTTCGTACGATTCGGCAAGAAGCTTGAGGACCTTTTTGATTCCCGGAACAGCAGGCTTGCGGAGCCGCAACCCTTCGTAGATTTCCTGCGCCTTCTTGTTGTCGCCGGCAAGATAATAGCTTTCGCCTGCGGCCATGAGGTAGTCGATATCATTGGCCCCTTTTTCCTTCACAAGATCGAAGTATTTCACCGCTTCTTGGGGCTGTTTCTTCTGATACAGGGCCATTCCCACGTTCTTCGCGACTTCCTGGTCCCCGGGAACTTTTTCGAGATATTTCTTGTACACGCTGATGGCTTGGTCGTTTCTTCCATCCTTGAGATACAGATCTCCGAGTTCCTTGTATTCCGCCTCGACCTTGGGGTTCATCATGATCACTTGTTCGAAGGTGATGATCGCGCCATTGCGGTCGCCGGTTTTCGCCTGGCATTCGGCAAGGGCCGAAAGGACGTCAACGTTCTGAGGGTCCATCTGCATCGCCTTTTGGTACATGTCAAGAGCTTTGCCGAACTGATTGCTTTTCTGGTAAATCATGCCGAGGGTGGTGTAGGCGCCGACGTCCGCTTCGCCCGACCGGATCGCGCCGCTCAGTACGCGGATAACCTCCTCCTGCTGGCCTTTTGCTATCACGAGCTCCGCATACCGTTTATAGAACCCCTTGATGGTGGGATCGAGCTTGAGGGCGGCCCGGTAGGCCGCAAGCGCGCCATCCTGATCTCTTAATTCGTACAGGAGATCACCCATGCTGCGCTGTGCAATTGCGTCCGAAGGATTGATGGTGAGATATCTCTTCAGGTACACGCTGGCGCCGCCTTTATCGCCGCTCTTAACACATAGGTCGTACAGGTTCTTGAACACGTCGGCGTTCTGCGGGGTAAGAACGGACAATTCTTTGTACATGTCGAATGCCTGCTTGTTGTCCTTCTGGTCGAGCGCGAATTTTGCGAGCCGCAGCCTCGAATTCACGTCGGTCTTGTCCATTTCGACAATCTTCTTGTCTGCGCTCGCAAGTTTCACCTGGTCCCCAAGCTGGTCGTAGCAGGCGGCAAGCTGCTTCCAGTATTCAAGTTCGAACGGCTTTTTTCCCACAAGGTATTCGAGCTGGTCTTTTGCGCCGGCATAATTTTTGTCTTTGAGGTATGCTTTGTAAAGGATATTCCTCGAGTCCATAAGCGACGGATCGATTTTTACCGCAGACTCCGCCGCGTCGCGGGCCTTGTCCCACTGGCCGATCGCTGACGCGGCAATTGCGATCCCCTCGGCCGACTTGGCGCCGTGGTCGAGCAAGTAACATTTCTCGAAATACTTGAGCGCCTCGGAATTCTTCTTGGCCTTCAGGTTATACATGCCGAGTGTCATATACACTTTGGGATCGTTGGGATTGAGCGACATCATCTTTTCGTAGGTGGATTTCGCTTTGTCGCTCATGCCGTTTTTTTCGTACAAATCGGCCAGCCTTGCCGTGGCTTCGATGTTGTTCGGGTTCTGTGCCAGGGCTTTTTCCAGGCTGAGGATGGCCTTGGCGCTGTTGCCCGAGCCGCTGTACGCGTCGGCAAGCAGGAAGTTCACGTCCTCCACTATTTTTCCTTGCGGGTCCGCGTTTGCAATGAACAAAAACTGGCTGAGAGCGGCCTCATAATTCTTCCTCTCGAGGTTCGCGTTGCCCACTTTGAGACGGGCGGTGATTGCTTCGAGCGACGTTGATGTCCCGAATTTCTCGATCGCCGCCAGGTAGGCGCGAATAGCGTTGTCCACGTTCTGGGTTTTCTCGTTGGACACGCCGCGGGCATACTGGTCCATGGCAGTCATTTGGGGACTTGCAGCGGTCTTTTCATATTCGCTGGCTGCTGCGAGGAATTTTTCTTTTTTGTAATAACAGCGCGCAAGTTCGATCCCCGCTTCGGCAAGGCCGGGGTTCTTTGTTGAAGCTTCCTTTAGGTAATTGATTGCATCGTCGATGCGGTTGAGATCCAACAGCACCTCGCCGAGCTTGAAAGCAAGATCCGCATCCGGCTGGGTAGCGTAGGATTTCAGAAGAAGGGGCAATGCGTTGGCGTATTGCTTGTCGTTATAATAGATGTTGCCTAGTTCGCGGTTCGCGATTGCATTTGAGGAATCGGATTGAATCACCTTTTCCAGCGCCTTCTTTGCGTCGGCCGGGCGCTTGAGTTTGATACACGCCGAAGCATATTCCCAGCTTGCTTCTGCAGTGAAATTCACCTCGAGCGCTTTTTGGGCCATCGAAAGAGCGTTGTCGGGCTGGTCGAGCTTGTTGTAAATCCGAGCAGCTCCTTCCATGGATTCGTAATCCTTGGGATTGAGGCGCCACGAGACAAGATAGCAGGCAAGCGCTTTTTCCGTGAGGCCGAGCGCTTCGTTCGCTTTGCCCAGTTTCACCCAAATATCGGCTGTTCTGGAAGGCGCCGGAATTTTATCGTCGGCATAGTCGAGAGCGGCCTTATAGTTCTTGTCGCTTATCATCTTGTCAAATGCATCGTCGGCGAGGGACCGAGTTGCAAAGGTAAAAACGATGAGCAGTCCTGCAACGCCGCACATGATAGGCAACCGGTTGAACATACCGCACGCTCCTTTCAGCGAGAATCCAGGGGTACTATCAGGCAAGATTATCTACCAGGTTAAAAAAGAACAACTAAATATATATAACCGAAAATATTGATGGGTAGGTAAAATCAATCGGTTCGGGTGGCCTCCTCGCCGTTGCGCGAGAAAAATCCTGGATCGATCCCGAAGCGGCCGGGCGCCTCTATTTCTATTCGCCGTCATCTTCCAGTGACGGATCACTCATCATTCCTCTGAAAAACACCCAATTGAACAGCGGACCCGGATCAAGCTTGACGTCCTTTCGAAGGCCGAGCCCAACAGCAGCTTCACCCGCGATATCCTGGTGTCCTACATACGTAAATGTTCTTCCGTGTCGACGTTCAATATCGCGGCACAGCAGCGCGCACGATGCGTATTGCTCGTTGGTAAACCCGGATTCCGGTGTGGCAACAAGCTCGATACCGACCGAAAAACCGTTTACCATGGTCCGCGTGTCGGGCGCCGGCATCACGCTGCCGCCCGCGTGCCAGGCTTTCTTGTCTTCGGGAACCAACCGGAACACGGTCCCCATCCTGTCAATGAGATAGTGGCTGCTCACCCCGCAGTCACAAAATATCCTGAGGATGAGAGACAAATCGAAGGGACGGCGCGGGTCGATATATATCGCACTGATGTAATGAAGAACGATTGTATCGACAACCTGCCCTTGTCGCTCTTCCCAGAGATGTTCCTTGTTCTGGCCCAGGATGCATGACGACAAGGTTGCGTTGCCCGCTGGCGCCTCGTTGCTGATGTCAAGCAAGCACTGCACGATCTTCATGGCGGACGCCTTTCCTTTTGAAATGATATCCTACGAACAGGGCCAGTGGTGTTCAGGACAAGCGAAAGAACACCTGTTCCCCGGCAAAAAGCCGGTTAACCCGGTTTCTATCAGAGAATCTTGGTCAGTAACCGTATTCGTTCCGCAGCAGGGGGATGATACGGTCGATATGCCCCGATAATATCTTGAAGGCATTCCGGTAGTCTTTACCGGTGCCGCCCACGGGATCTTTAACGGTTGCCTTCTTTGAATCGTCCCGCTTGGGCCATGCACCAAGCAGAAATACCAAGTCGTCAAGATCAGGGTAGAACATTCTGAGAAATTCTTTCTGAACAGGTTCCATAACCAGAATCAGGTCAGCCTGTTTCATCTCTTCCGGAACAAGGGGACGCGACCGCAGGCTGGAAATGTCAAGGCCGTTTTCGAAACATGCCTGGATGGCAAGATCGGTGGGAGGAAGTCCGTCTGCACCATGAATTCCCATGGATGAAACAACGAGCCCCCGGCCCGCTTCCTTTGCCCAGTGCGCCCGCAGGATGGCTTCGGCCATCGGACTGCGGCACCTGTTGGCGGTGCAAACAAAAATGATATGAATCACGAATTCACGCCTGTAAATTAATGCCGATATGGGTATCAAAACTTTTAAAAATATAGTATTTTTTACTGAGGGCGAACCTATTCCTTTTTCCTTATAAGGAGCTCTATGGCCCTTTCAAACGAAGAAAAATCGCTTGTCGAAGAAGCCTTGCAGGTATATCTCCAGATTGTTGCGCGCCAGTTGCCGCAGGCGCAAGTCCAGCAGATTGCCCAGATTGCCCGGGGTATTGTTGGCAAACTCGATTCCGTGGGGAGTGGCGCGGGCGGCTCAAAAGGAAACAGGCCCGAAGGCATTACCGACGAGTGGTTCAAAAAAGTGTGCCAGAAGTGCGACAAGCTTTCCGCCACGGGGTGCACGGACAAGGTGACCGTGAAATTTCCCGGCAAATGCGACCCTATATTGAAATATGAAAATGAGAAACGGGGGGTCAAGAGTAGGGAGAAGGAGTTCTAAAAATTCGACAAGAAATGGGCGTTTCCCCTCTGCCAGAGGGGTTGGTTCTCTTCCGGGCTCGGCCGTTCGGCCTCGGTCCCGGATCGCCCCTGTGCCATGCGGCGGGGTTGACCGGTGCTGTGCTCTAGCACACCTTCTGGCACCCATAACATGAATTCGGTTGCTGCAGATTACACCGTCTTCACAAGCACGTAGTTCTTTTTGCCTTTCTGCACAATGAGGTACTTTCCATTAAGCAATGAATCAGTCTTTACCAGAAAATCAGGTTCCGCAATCTTCACCTTGTTGATGGAAATCCCGCCGTTCTGAATGAGCCGCCTTGCTTCGCCTTTCGACGCCACGATCCCGCACTTGACAGCAAGAAAGTCCGCAACGGCGACGCCCGCCTCAAGCTCGTTTCTGGCAATTGCGGCTTGCGGCACTCCCTCAAACATCAACAGCAGGTCATTTTCGGAAAGTTTCCTGAGCGATTCGGCAGTTCCTTCACCGAAAAGAACGGCAGCGGCTTCAACTGCGCCTTCCCAATCCGCCTGCGAATGTACACGGATGGTGATGTCTTTTGCCAGGGCCTTCTGCAAGGGCCGTGCGTGAGGCGCTGCGTCGTGCTCGGCGCAGATCGCGTCGATTTCTTCCCTTGACAACAGCGTAAACAGCCTGATGAACCGGCGCGCGTCGTCATCGGTGCAGTTGAGCCAGAACTGGTAGAACCGGTAGGGCGACGTGAGGGCGGGGTCGAGCCAGATTTTCTCGCCTGCCGCCGACTTGCCGAACTTGGTGCCGTCCGCCTTGGTAAGAAGCGGGCAAGTGAGGGCAAACGCTTCACCGCTCGCTTTGCGACGGATCAACTCGCACCCGGCAGTTATGTTGCCCCATTGGTCGGACCCGCCCATCTGCAAAACGCAATTTTTGTTTTTGAACAACCAGTAAAAATCGTATGCCTGGAGGAGCTGATAGGAAAACTCGGTGAATGAAATCCCGCCTTCCAGCCGCGACTGCACCGAGTCCTTGGCCATCATGTAGCTCACGGTAAGGTGTTTCCCAACATCGCGCAGAAAATCGATGAACGAGACGCCCTTGAACCAGTCGTAGTTGTTCACCATGTGCGCCCTATTCGCGCGCGGGCCGAAATCAAGAAACCGGGCAAGCTGTTTCTTGAAGCATTCCAGGTTGTGTTGTATTTCGTCAATCGACAGCAGGTTGCGTTCTTCCGATTTGCCAGACGGATCGCCTATCATTCCCGTGGCCCCGCCCACCAGCGCGATGGGTGTATGGCCCGCGCGTTGAAACTGCACGAGAAGCATGATGGCCACCAGGTTCCCTATTTGCAAAGAAGATGCGGTGGGGTCGAACCCGATGTAGCCGCACACGCACTGTTTCTTGAGCATCTCTTCGGTACCGGGCGTGATGTCGTGGACCATGCCGCGCCAGGTGAGTTCTTCGATGAATGTCATTAACGTGATCCTTCCGCAACTGGAGAGAGTTCGCGATGGGTTGTTCAGATGCCCAAAATACAATGTGCGGGAGGGTGTTCAAATCTTTGCAAAAGAGGTGACGAGGAAACGCAGAGCAGGATCACCCGCAGCATTTATCCAGCCGTCGTCGTTACGTTCGGGACGAGACTTTTTCTACCTCCTAAGCAATTCCACTTTGCAGGAGGATACCATTTTTGAGCCTCCTTTTTCTTGTTGGTACAAAACGACCGCATAAGTTCCGGCAGGCATAACCCTGTTTTGGGCCGCGGAGGTAAACAAATTCACTCGATGATTGCCTGCGGCAGTCATTCCTTGGAGGACCGTGCAAACCGATGCGCCCCGGGTATCGAGAACAACCAGCCTTATCGGTTCACTTATGGGAATCGATAAGTCTACCATGGTGGTCCCCGGTACGGTACGCAACGAATAACCCGCCGGCCCGGTGAAATGCGGGCCGGCAGATCGAACAGCGGTTGATGCGCCGTCGATAAAGACCAACTCGATGCCGTTCCCCGTTCCAAGGTTTCGGGAGTACTTTCTGTCAATTGGATTGTTCCAATGCTCGAACACGCCAAGGCTTTGCAGACGTTGGGTGGCGGTCTCGTGGTTTGGATCATAGAACGTGCCTGAAGGAGGATTGCCCGCCTGCGCGGCTTCAATCAGATAATCTTCCGCGCCGGCGATTTTTGGGTACTGATACGGATCCGGATCGAGTTGAAACAAATCGAAAAGGACGCTTTCGATCGCAACCGGATCCTGGGAGGCAAACAGGCTGGAAGTCCAACCGCCGTTAAACGGCGCTACCGGCCAGGTATGCGGCACGGTATCATAATTGTGGTTTCCTTCATAGAGTCCGTCAACGAGATATAAAACTGTCTTGCCGCCAAGGTGTGCGTGCCCCATAAGGTCTACCAGAGCTCGGTAGCTTCCCATTTGGGGCGACATGAAGGCAAGGCTTTGGTGCAGATCATAGTATCCGCTGTCGGTGGGCAGGCGGATGAGCGAACCGTAATTGTTCTTCGCGCAGGCAGTTATGCCCCCGCCCATGTGGGATTTCATGTTGGCAAGGCTGATGACGTACGTGGCTTGTGAATAGTGCAGAGCTACATAATCCTGCTTAACTCCGGTGGGTCTGCTGCTCCAATAAACCGGTGCAGTTGAAAATTCAACTTTCGTTCGGCCGAATTTGCCCGCGTGATCAACATAATGGACGTCAGGGAATTCAGCGTAACAGGAATCATGATATTCATTTGGATAGTAAGCGGTCGGGTCTCCAACCGAGATATCTGCCTGATTTACACCCACGACGTTCACAAGCTGCCGTAACAAAGCCCGCACCATCTGCGGCGAGGAGTTCATGTAATCGAGTTTCTTGTTGAGTGAGTAAGTCATACTGTCAACGCAACAAAAGACCGGAAGATAATTGCAGAAAGTAAGATTTATCTTGACGGCGAGTTTTTCTCCCTTCACATAGCCGACATTGCCACGGCCATGAACATAATTGTAGTACCGGAACAACGTGTCCCACGCTGACGCATCGTCCGTTTTTCCGCTGAGTTCATGCAACGTTCTGGACATCATTTCATCTACAACCGTCTGGTTCGTGTGATTGCTTTCCCACCAGTGGCCGTCGCCAAGGCCTTTCCAGTTGGACACCGTGGAATCATGTACCCAGACAACCCGGCCCGGGTTAACGCCCTTTGCTTCGCCGATCGGGGTATTTGCATTTGCGGCCGCAAACGTCGGCGAATGGGGCATGGAAAGAAATATTCCACCCACCATTCCGCCAACTGCGAGGCACGTTGCAGCCATCAAGTATCGCGACCTACGGACATAAGCGCGAGCACGTTTCAAGAACAGAAAAGACATCCCCAAACCCAACAGCCACAAGACAAAAGTGGATGCAATTGGAGCCGCGACCCGCATGCATGGGTACGCGGCACGGCTTGGTTTTGGAATTACCCGAACAAGGAACCATAGGAGAGATCCGATCCCGAGAATGGGTAATAATGCGGTCGCGAGGAAATGCCGTTTTTGCGCTCCTGGAGTGGAACTCTTTTGGAAAGGATTAAACGTTTTTCTCATGCCCTTACTCCTGGATTTTGAGACGAATTTGTTCCACGGAAAAGCGATGTCGCAAATCTCGTATACTAATCTATATTGATTTTTAGAAATTGCCAATGCTGTTGTCAAAAAGGTGTTTTCTGCTGGAAACCACATTGAAGGTGGAGGCGGTCCGCCGGCTGATGCGCGAAAGGGGAATCGAAAAGGTTGCGGGTTCCAGGTTTCAGACTAACGGGGCGGTCGCAGTTTCAACTTTGTCTCCGTGTAACAAGTACCTGTGTCCTATTTTGTCCGGGGCGTTGAGTCGGCCAGCGAATCCTTTGGCGGAGGTAGTCCGGAAAGGGACGTGTATCCCGAATCATTGAGTAAATGCCTTCTGTAAAGGTTGCTCGCCATGACCGCGATCCGTTTCTGGATAAATGCGCTCTTGTCGTTGAGAGGGGAGAGCTTGCTCGGCATCGCAAGCGTGGCCGCAAGCCGCGACGCCTCACTCAGGGAAAGCCGCGAACAGGGTTTCTTGTAATATGCCTGAGATGCGGCTTCGCACCCAAAGATGGTGTCGCCCCACTGTGCGTAATTAAGGTAAAGCTCAAGGATCCTGTCTTTGCCGAGATATTTCTCCAAAAGCAATGTGTAGCCCATTTCTTTGATCTTGCGCATAAAGTTCCGTTCATGGTCGCAGAAAAGGTTCTTGGCCAGTTGCTGCGTGATGGTGCTCGCGCCCCGGACTATCCGGTTTTTGTCCTTATTGTATTCTACAGCAGCGAGCATGGCCTCGATGTCGAATCCCGGATGAGTGTAAAAGCCGTCATCTTCAACTGCGATCACCGCATTCTGCAGAGATTTGGCAACGGAGTCGAGGCACACATACCGCAGAAACAGCTTGTCCGGTTTGTTTTGTTCACGCAGGGCGGCACGATACTGCTTCATGTATTCCGATTCTACCGGGTTGTGGTCCACCAGGAACTTGACATCAAGGATTGGTCGTGTGATTGTGAAATAACCCCATGCAAGGACCGCGGTGCCGGCCAGCGAAAAGACAACGGCATAGGCAAGGAAGAGGGTTTTTAGAATTTTCCACACGAAATAAAAAATCTTGGAAAAAGGCTTCATCATAATTGTATACTAATTGTTGAATGCCATGGGCATGGATTTTGTGCTTGAATTTCCGCCCCAGCAATTTTGCGGAGCGGCGAAGTGTCTAAAAATAGTTGTTTGCAGCGTTGCGCAGATCAAAAATAGCCACGATGAAATGGACAACGGCCCCGTGTCCGGATCGGGAAAGGGAAGGAAATAATGCAGAGTAATTCGTATGGCCTCATCAGCCTGTTTCTAGTTTTTATGGCTGTTGCAACCGCGCTTGGATCTGTTTTACCCAGATCGCCCATGATGGCGGGTATGTATCTGATAGTGGCCGTGTTAAGTTTTGTTCTTATCTTGGTTTCATATTGCACTAAATGTCCTTGCCGCAACTCGGAATGCTGCTTTGTACTTCCCGGCCAACTCACTAGATTTCTGCCCAAGAGAAAAGAGGGTCCCTACTCATTTTTTGATATTTTCTTCACCTTGATCGGCATTGTTGCCGTGGTTCTTATGCCGCAACTGTGGCTTATCATGAATATTCCATCACTGATCCTGTTCTGGCTGTTCATCGTTGTTGCCGGATTCATGATCGTTTTCCTCGTATGCCCGGATTGCCCGAACAAGAATTGTCTTCTCTGCGGCAGCAGACCAAAAGCTGTAAAATAGCGCCCCGACAATATTCATTGCACGGGGCGGGGTACGGGATTGTCCCGCTCAAGAAGTCTTGAAAAAGTCGTCTTGGGGCCACGGTTCGGCAGGTCTGCATTGATCCTGTAAAGATTTTGTCACTTTTCCGTTCGCCCTGAGCTTGTCCAAGGGTGAATGGCGACTTTCCCATCAGTACGTTAAACCGCGGAAAAATTGAGAGCAGCGACATTTCGGCGGAAGGGACCTTACGATGATAGAATAGCCACCGACGGATTGTCTCTCTCTTCGTTCATGGCCGCACAATCATTACGTCATGGTATAACCAACGTTCGCTTGACCGACTCAGCCCCCGCGCCATAAAAGATAAATGGAGACAAATTGCCAATTGAGGACAGCAAGGAAACAGATTAAGCGGCTAATGCTTCTCCTGCGGCGTAGAAACGGTCTTCTCCGCAACCTTGATTCTCGCAAGAGCCTTCTGCAGTCTTAGTTTTGCGGCCTTCATTTCCGGTAAAGCCTGGGCCGTCTTCAGTTCGGCCTCCGCGCTTTGCTTTTCCGCAAGCGCCAGTTCCTTGTCGATCTGGTTTCCGAACTCTGCGGTTTCGGCAAGCACCGATACTTCGTTTTTGCGGACCTCCAGAAATCCTCCGGAAATGGCCAGACATTCCGTGTTCTTGTTGTGCGTGATCCGGATTTCGCCGGGAATTAGGCGTGAAAGCAGGGGAGCGTGGTCGAACAAAACGCCGAGTTCCCCTTCCGAGCCGGGAAACACCGCGAATTCTACCTTGTCGGAAAAGACTTTCTTTTCCGGGGTCACGATGTCGAGAAGAAATAATTTGTCGGCCATGATTTTAGACGCTTCTTTTTTGCAGCGTAAACTTTCAACTTTGAGCTAATAACTCTTCGCTTTTTCAATCACCTCTTCGATTGCGCCTACCATGCTGAACGCCGCTTCCGGGATATCGTCATGCTTGCCCTCGATGATTTCCTTGAAGCTCTGCACGGTCTTGGCAATGGGCACGTATTTGCCGGGCAGGCCGGAAAATTCCTGCGCGACAAAAAACGGCTGCGAAAGGAATTTCTCTATTTTTCGCGCTCGAAAAACCGTGAGCTTGTCTTCTTCGGAAAGCTCCTCCATGCCCAGGATCGCAATGATGTCCTGCAGTTCGCGGTATTTCTGGAGAATGCGCTGCACTTCGCGGGCGACGAAGTAATGTTCTTCGCCCACGATCTTCGGATCCAGAATGCGCGATGTTGAGTCGAGCGGATCCACTGCGGGATAGATGCCGCGCTCCACGATTGCGCGCGAGAGCACGGTTGTGGCGTCGAGATGCGCGAACGTGGCGGCCGGCGCCGGGTCGGTAAGGTCGTCGGCGGGAACGTAAATCGCCTGTACCGACGTGATGGAGCCCTGCTTGGTCGAGGTAATGCGTTCCTGCAGAGAGGCCATCTCGGTGGCGAGGTTGGGTTGATAGCCCACCGCGGAAGGCATGCGCCCGAGAAGCGCCGACACTTCCGATCCTGCCTGGACAAACCGGAATATGTTGTCTATGAAGAGAAGCACGTCCTGTTTGCCCACGTCCCGGAAGTATTCGGCCACGGTGAGGCCCGTGAGCCCGATGCGGAGGCGTGTGCCCGGCGGCTCGTTCATCTGGCCGAACACGAGTGCTGTTTTGTCAATAACGCCCGATTGTTTCATGTCAAGCCACAGATCGTTTCCTTCGCGGGTGCGTTCGCCCACGCCGGTGAACACGGAAAACCCGCCGTGTTCGGTGGCGATGTTGCGGATAAGCTCCTGAATAAGCACTGTCTTCCCCACGCCCGCACCGCCGAACAGGCCGATTTTCCCCCCTTTGGGGTAGGGCGTTAGCAGGTCGATCACCTTGATGCCGGTTTCGAGTATTTCCCACGAGGTTTGCTGATCTTCGAGCGAGGGCGCCTTTCGGTGGATAGACCAGCGTTCTTCGCTCTTGACCGGGCCCAGTTCATCGATGGGTTCGCCGAGCACGTTCACGAGCCTTCCGAGCAGGCCGTTGCCCACCGGGACCGTGATGGGGCCGCCGGTGTCCGCCACGATCGCGCCGCGGGTGAGGCCGTCTGTTGAAGCGAGCGCAACGCATCTGATCTTGTTGTCGCCGAGAAGCTGCTGCACCTCCGCGACGATCTCGAGCGCCTTGACGTTTCCCATCGCCTCCTGCTTGATCCTGACCGCATTGAGAATCGCGGGCAGCTTTCCAATTGGAAATTCCGCGTCCACAACGACTCCGAGCACCTGGATCACTTTGCCAAGGGCGGGAGCGGTAGCGTCGGTCTTCTTGTCCTGATTCATGGTGAAGTCCTCTTATCTGCCTGGTGCTCAGCGCAGGGCTTCTGCGCCCGAAACGATTTCCAGGAGTTCTTTGGTTATGATGGATTGCCGGACTTTGTTGTAATACAGTGTGAGCGCGTCGATGAGCTTGCCCGCGTTCTTGGTCGCGGCAAACATCGTGGTCATGCTCGCGGCTTGCTGCGCGGCGTTCGATTCAAGAAAGATCTTCCATATTTGGCCGATAAGATATTGCGGCATGAGAACGTCGAACGTTTCGTCGGCAGACGGTTCGAAAATATAGCTCGCCTTTGGAGCGGACTCTTCTTCCATGGGCTCAAGGGGGAGCAGTTTTTGAAGCATGATCTTTTGGGAGACAGGGGCCCTGAATTCGTTGTAAACGGCGATCACCTCGTCGATTGTTCCGGAAAGGAAATCAGAAAGGAGTTTTTGGCCAACGGTAATCGCGTCGGAGTATTTCGGGGAGAACATCATGTCCGCATAGCGGTCCGAAATTGTGACCGGTTTGCGCTTGAGCGACTCGATGGGTTTTTTGCCCACAACGGCAAGGGAGACCATTTTGCCTTTGTTGGCAGAAACCAAATCCATTGCCTTTTTCACGGCATTCGCGTTGAACGCACCGCACAACCCTTTGTCTGATCCGATAACCACGATGCGCAGGTTTTTGCCCTCGCCCGTGCGCAGGTACGGTGACGTTCCCGCGGGAAGACCGGAGGTGAGGTGTCGAGCGATCTGCGTGAGTTTTTCGAAGTAGGGCCGGGCGTTCACCACACGGTCGCGCGCCTTGCGCAACTTAACAGAAGCAACCATCTGCATGGC
>Ga0181527_1001214_pt1 | contig 27171 bp, 28 predicted proteins | sample PEATcosm2014_Bin_30_FD_119762 | JGI IMG/M metagenome (GOLD analysis project Ga0181527, IMG submission 119762) | Peatland microbial communities from MTU Mesocosm Facility, Houghton, MI, USA - PEATcosm2014_Bin06_60_metaG | ecosystem: Environmental > Terrestrial > Soil > Wetlands > Peat | place...
CCCTTGTCGCCCACTACGAAAAGGAAACAAACAATCGCGCTCTTGTCCAAAACGCGAAAGCCGCTTAACGTCATTCACGGCAACGTCCGCTTCACGAAGTTCAACAAAGACCGGGGCAATCCCCGGCCCCGAGTGGGACATGGTAGTTCACGAGATACCGTATATCGAAGATGTCGCTATTTCCGCTTCTGGGCCCATCGCCACCGACGCCAATGCTCTAAAATTGCCTCCGGCTTTGGGGCATTGCGGAAGCGAAGGCGCTGCCAAGAAGCGCCACTTGCGGCGGCGTTCACGTACTGGAGTGAAAAGCAGCGTGTTGTAGCGAAATTCTGCGTAGGTGGCGGAGGGGGTGGGATTCGAACCCACGATACGGTTTCCCGTATACACGCTTTCCAAGCGTGCGCCTTCAGCCACTCGGCCACCCCTCCGTGAAGGCGAAACGGTGCGCAATATCACCCGGGGCTGCGCCTTACAACCCTTCGCAACCCCTTTGCGCGCCGCCGATAAAGCGGCGAGGCGCGAATCGCGCGCCGGTGCCGCAGCGCCTTGCGATTGAAGCGCGCTTTTATAGGCGCGCGGCTTACCCTACATTAGGAGCATGCATGCGCCCGACGACGACTATCTCGTCCGCCCCGATCCGCGCGATCCGCGCCTCACCGAGCGCGTCGCTGGCATCGACCAGACCGGCTCAGCGATCGAAACCGCGGTGACGGTCGAGCGGGCGTTGACGATCTTCCTCAATTCCCAGGAGATCGTCACCGCCATGACCATCGCCGATCATCCCGAATACCTCGCGCTCGGCTATCTGCTCAACCAGAACATGCTGCTTCCGGACGACACCGTGACCGGCGTCGATTACGACGAGGAATTGTCGGTGGTGGTGGTGCGCACCAAGCGCAAGACCAATTACGAGAAGAAGCTGAAGAAGAGGGTGCAGACCTCCGGCTGCGCGCAAGGCACGGTGTTCGGCGATCTCATCGAGGCGCTCGAAAACGTCACGCTGCCTCAAGCGCAATTGCGCACGTCGTGGCTCTACACGCTGGCCCACAAGATCAACACCACGCCGTCGCTTTATCTCGAGGCCGGCGCGATCCACGGCTGCGTGCTCGCGGTCGAGGACCGCCCCTTGGTCTACATGGAAGACGTCGGCCGCCACAACGCCGTCGACAAGATCGCCGGCTGGATGTTCAAGCATCGCGTCGGCGCGGCCGACAAGATCTTCTACACCACCGGGCGGCTCACCTCCGAGATGGTGATCAAAACGGTGCGCATGGGCATTCCCATTCTGATTTCGCGCTCCGGCTTCACCGCCTGGGGCGTCGAGCTGGCGCGCAAGGCGAATTTGACGCTGATCGGGCGCGCCCGCGGCAAGCGCTTCATCGCGCTCGCCGGCGAGAGCCGCATCCTGTTCGACCAGGACCTCGCTTATGTCGAAGAAGAAAGCGCCAAGCACCGGCGCAAGGCCGCGGTGCATGACGATTAAGTCGCGCGCGTGACCCCTCCATCGACCCTCGGCCTCGTCCTTGCCGGCGGGCGGGCGCGCCGCATGGGCGGCGGCGACAAGGCGCACATCCGCATCGGCGGCGCGACCATCCTGCAACGCGTCTTGGCGTGCATCGGTCCGCAATGCGCGGGCCTCCTCATCAATGCCAACGGCGATCAGGCGCGCTTTGCCGATACCGGGCTACCGGTGGTTGCAGACAGCGTGCCGGACTTTGCCGGACCCTTGGCCGGCATTCTCGCCGGGCTCGACTTTGCGGCGGCGCATGCGCCGGACATCGAATGGCTTTTGAGCGTGCCGGGCGACTGTCCGTTCCTGCCGAACGATCTCGTGGCACGACTGCACGCGGCGCGCGCCACAGCCGGCACGCCGCTTTCCTGCGCGCGCTCGGGCGAGTGGCGCCATCCCGTCGTCGCGCTGTGGCGGGTTGAGCTCCGTGACGATTTGCGCCGCGCGCTGATCGAGGAGAATTTACGCCGGATCGAGGCCTGGACCGCTCGACACGGCATCGCCATCGCCGATTGGCCGGTCGAACCGATCGATCCGTTCTTCAACGTCAATACGCCCGAGGACGCCGCGCGCGCCGAGGCGCTCGCCGCGCAATATCCGGACGCGTGAGCTCGTCGTCATTCCGGGGCCGAGCGAAGCGAGGAGCCTGGAATCCATACCCACAGGTCAGCGAATATGGATTCCGGACTCGCCGCCTTGCGGCGATCCGGAATGACCGACTAGCCAACCAGCGACGCGTAGGACAGGAAGCGCACCGTCGCGCCCGGCTCGATTGCGGTCACGTCCTCTTCGAGCTCCGCCAAGCCGTCGGTTTCCGTCAGCGAGGTGAGGACGCCGGCGCCGTCCTGCGCATGTTTGACCGCCTCGACCGTGCCGTCGGCGGCTAAGCGCAAAGCAACGCGCACATATTCGCGACGGCCCTTGCGCTTCTTGTACGAAAACGTCGCGCGCGCCGGCATGGCGAACGGCGCTTCGGGCAGCGCGCCGGCTAGCCGCAGCAACAGCGGGCGCACCACCCGCACGAAGGTGACGAAGACCGCGACCGGATTTCCCGGTAAGCCGACGAAAGCCGCGCCGTCGGCGCTTGTGGCGGACCGGATCACGCCCATCGCCACCGGCCGCCCGGGCTTTATCGCAACGCGCCAGAACACCAGCCGGCCGATGCTTTCGACCGCGCTGCGCACATAATCGGCCTCGCCGGTGGAAACGCCGCCGGAGGTCAGCACCAGATCGTGATCCTTAGCCGCAGCCGCAAGCGCGCACGACAGCGCCTGCGGATCGTCGCTCAAAATGCCGAGATCGGTCACCTCGGCGCCGAACCGCGCGATCAAGCCGAACAGCAAATAACGATTGGAATCGTAGAGCGCAGCTAGCGGCAGCGCCGAACCCGGCTCGACGATCTCGTCGCCGGTGGAGAACAAGGCGACCCGCACGCGGCGCCGCACCTCGAGCCGGTCAAGGCCGAGCGCCGCCAGGAGCGCCACATGCTGCGCCGCGAGCCGTCGGCCGGCCGGCAAAGCGAGCGCGCCGGCACTCATGTCTTCGCCGGCGAGCCTGCGATTGGCGCCGCGCTGCAGACCTGAGGGCACGACGACGCCATCGCCCTCGACGCGGCAATCCTCCTGCATGAACACCGTATCGGCGCCCGCCGGCATCGGCGCTCCGGTGAAGATGCGGATGGCTTGACCGGGCTCGATCGCGTGCCTGGCAACGTGGCCGGCCGCGATCCGATCGACGACGACAAGGCGCTTTTCGCCGTCGGCAACGAGATCCTCGCCGCGCACCGCATAACCGTCGACGGCGGAGTTGTCGAACGGCGGAATATCGACGGGAGCGACGATATCTCCGGCGAGCACGCGGCCGATCGCTTCGCGCAACACCACGCTCTCGCATCCCGCGACCGGCGCGACCCGGGCGACGATCAGCCGCTCGGCTTCGTCGACCGCCAAGAGCGGTCCATTGAAGGCAAAGCAATCGTCGGTCAATTGCGCCATTACCCGGCACCCTGCGACGCGACGGTCCGCTCTACGTCGATCTGCTCGCGCGGCAGCGCCTCGGCCAGCAAGACGTCGGCAATGCGCTCGATATCGTCGAGCATCAGCACCGGCACTTGCGCCTCCTCGAGCGGCGCGTCGCTCGCGACCGCGACGATGCAATCGTCGTCGGGATACATCAGCGGCTTGCCGACCGCAGCGCGATAGATCTCGAGCTTCGGATGCGAATGACGCTTGAAGCCCTCGACAAGCACCAGATCAGCCGGACTGAGCTTGGCCAGAATGTCGGCGAACGGCGGTTCGGGTTGCTCGCGCAATTCGTGCAGGATGGCCCAGCGCCGGCTGGACACGATCATGACCTCGCTGGCGCCGGCCTCGCGATGCAGCCAGGAATCCTTGCCGGGCACGTCGACATCGAAGCCGTGATGCGCGTGCTTGACGGTCGCCACCTTGAGGCCGCGCCCTCTCAGCACCGGGATCACCCGGCCGACCAAAGTCGTCTTGCCGGAACCGCTCCAGCCCGCCAGACCGATGATCCGCATGGTCAAAACCCACCGTCCCTTCCGATCGCATGACCCATCTTACATGGGCACGCTCTTATATGGTCGTCATTCTCCTAGGCCGGTTCCATGCCGAGGGCGCGGATGCGCGCGCGCGTTGCCTCTTCGCGCAGGACCGCGAGGAATGCCTGCACGGCCGGCCGCTCGCGACGCGCCTCGATGAGGAGAAAGTCGTAGTGCTCCGGCGCGACCGGCAGGAAGGCAAGCCCATACATTCGCGCCACCGGCTCGATCGCGACGCCCCAATCGGCGCGCGCTTGCGCGACTGCGGCGGCGACCGCGTTGTGCGAGCGGGGCTGATTGGCATAACCCGAAGGCCGCGCGCCACGCAGCAAGCCGTCGAGCAAGACGCGGGTGCCGGAGCCTGCGTTGCGATTGACCATCAGCACGGCGGGATCGTCGAGCGCCGCCTTGAGCGCCGCGTCGGCGCTGCGGCCTTCGAACCGCGCATCGCCGGGGCGGAAGACAAAACCCTGCATGCGCCGCCAGCCGGGCACCAGAACGAGACCGGGCGTCACCAGATGCCGGTTGTAGACGCCCGTCGCCGGATCGACGAGGTGGACCGGAGCCAGGTCGCATTGGCCGCGGTTTGCCGCGTGAACGCCGCCTTGGCTGCCGACGGCGATCGTGCGGCTCGAAAAGCCGCGCTCGTTGAGCGCGCCGACCACGACATCGAGCGCGATGTCGTGGCTGCCCATGATGACGAGATCGGGCGCGCGCGCTGCTTCGCCGATCAGTGTGACTTCGGCTGCGGTATCGGCGTCGAGCGAGGCTGCAAGCGCGTCGATGGCGAAGAAGCCGTCGGCCTGCGAAAACGCCGTGACCGCGCCCGAGCCCTTGGCGGTCGGAAATGCGATCAGGCCGTTTTCGCCCAAAACGAGCGAAACCAGCACGAATTCCTCGCGGCCGAGTTCGGACGCGATCCGCATCGGCACGCGCGCGGTGACGGTCTTTGCCGCTTCCGCCGTCAGCCCGGCGCGAGCGCGAATAAGCGGCGCGGCAAAAGCGTGAAAGGTGAAGATCGCCGAGGTCGGGAATCCCGGCAGCACGATGAGCGGCTTGTCGCCGATCGCGGCGAGGCAGAGCGGCTTGCCCGGTTTGAGCGCCACCCCGTGCACGAGAATGCCGGGGCCGCCGAGCCGCGCCACGATGCGGTGCGACAGATCGCCCGCGCCCTTCGAGGTGCCGCCCGACAGCACGACCAGATCGCAGGATTGCAGCGCCGCGCGCATGCCGCGTTCGAGCGCAACCTCGTCGTCCGGAAACACGCCGAACGGCACCGGTTCGCCGCCGGCTTCGACGACGGCGGCGGCAATGATGGCGCCGTTGCTGTCATAGACGCCGCCCGCATGCAGCGGCTGGCCGGGCTCGACGAGTTCGTCGCCGGTCGAGAGCACCGCGACGCGCGGACGGCGCACCACCTCGATCGCGGCAAAGCCGCAGGCGGCGAGCATGCCGATCTCGCGCGAGCCGATATGGGTGCCCTTGCGCAGCAGCGTTTCGCCGCGCGCGATATCGGAGCCGGCATAGGAGATGAATTGTCCGCTCGCCGCCGCGCGGCGCAGCTCGATCGCGGGGGCGGCTCCATCTTCGATCAATTCGGTGTGCTCGATCATCACCACGGCATCGGCGCCGCGCGGAATGACGCCGCCGGTCGCGATCGCGGTGGCGGTTCCCGGCCCGACCTCGACCGCGGGCGCGACGCCGCAGGCGATCACTTCGGCATTGAGCGCGAACCGCTTCGGCGCGCCGTCGCTGGCGCCGGTGGTGTCGGCTGAGCGCACGGCAAAACCGTCGACATTGGAACGGTCGAACGGCGGCGCATCGACCGGCGCCGCCACGTCGGCCGCGAGCACGCGCCCGAGCAGCGCCGCAAGCGGCACCGTCTGCGGACCGAGCGGCGAGCGGTCGATAGCGGCGGCAAAGCGCCGTCGCGCTTCGTCGGGCGTGACGACTTCGAGAAATTGCTCCTGGCGCGCGGCGCGCCGCACCGCATCGAGGATCGCCGGGCCGCTTTGCTGCTGTTTCGGATTCAGGGCCATGATCTCACGGCAACCGGCGTGCCTGCGGCATAACCTTCGCTGTCGGCGGGCACCACGATAAAGCCGTCGCTTCGCGTCAGCGCCCTAAGTGACAAATAACCGGAGCCGAGCGGTTCCGCCATGCCGTCCGCGCAGACGACCGGCACGAGTTCGGTAAGCCCGATGGCCGAGGCGACTTTGCGCTTGAGCGGCAACGGCCGTGTCGCCTCCTCGACAGTGCCAGAGGCGAGCCGGGCAAGGAGATACCGCCCGACGAGGAGCCAGCCCGACAGCGCCGCGTCGAGGCGCCCTGGCAACAACAATACCGGCCGCGGCCCGACCCATCCGAGCGCCGCGGTCTCGCCGGGCGAAATGGCAATGCCGTGCACCTCGACGCGGCCACGCGCCGCCAGGAACCGCACGCTGCCGTCGTTGCGACCGCTGCCGGTGCCGCCGATGGCGACGACGGCGTCGGCTTCTTGGTCCGTCAGCGCCGGTTCGAGAGAGATTGCGTCACCGAGCACATTGCCGCCGGCTTTGGCGATGAGGTCCGCAAGCAAGGTCAGCGCCGCGTCGATGAACGAGCTCTGCGCCGCGCTGCCGCGTGCAAGCCGCAGGCGTGGCGAACGGACGCTTACGTCCCGAACGCCGGCCGCGGTCATCGCCGCGATGTCGAGGGCGCGCAAGATCGTGCCGGGGCGCCCTAGCAACATCTGCGCCGCGGCATCGGTGCCGGTCGGCAAAACCCCCTCCCCCGGCGCGACCGCGGCGACGGCTTCGGCGCGATCTCCTCGCACCACGACCGCATCGAGCGGCGCCACGGCATCCGTTCCCGGCGGCATCGCATCGCCGGCATCGACGCGGCGCGGCATGGTGGCGAACGGCAGCGGCGCATAGGCGCCGGCATCCGTGATCGCCGCAGCCTCGACCGCATAACCGTCGCGCAACGCCACCGCCCGCGCCGGCAGTTCCGGCACCGTCACATCCTGCGCCAAGGTCGCACCCAGCGCCTGTGTCGGCCCGCAGAGGCGCGGCCCCACCGCGCCGACCCGCGCCTCGATCAGCGCCAGCACCGAGGCAAGCGGCGTCAGGCGGGCAATGCGTTGGATGCTGGAATGCATGCTGGAATCATGGGCCATCGCCGATATGATAAGCACGTTGTCCAGCTTCTACGACTCGCAACGTGATGACGGAAAAGAACCTCAACCTGCGCGGCCTCAAATGCCCGCTGCCGGCGTTGCGCACCCGGAAAGCGCTGGGCGGCCTGCAGCCGGGCGACATTCTGGTCGTGGAATGCACCGACTCGCTCGCCGCCATCGACATTCCCAATCTCGTCAATCAGACCGGCGACGCGCTGGAAGACAGCCGCAAGGAAAACAAGCTGCTGACCTTTCGGATCAGGAAGAAATGATAAGAAGGCGCCGGGCAAGCTTCATCGCCCTCGCGACGCATGCGCGGCCGAGATTTGCCACGCTGGTGCAAAGAACCGATCTTGTAGGCTGTGGTTAGCCGCCACCGGGTCCGCGCGAAGCGCGGCCCGATGACAGGCTCCGCGGCGTAACCCACCGTGGCGCTGTATGGTGGGTTTCGCGGAGCTTGTCATCGGGCCGGCCAGAGGCCGGACTCGCTGGCTCGACCGACCCTATGAAGCGACTAAAGCGCAATTGATTTAGATCAATGCGCCGTCCTATTTTTTATGACTTCCCGGAAATGCCGCCATCTTCGACGACGGCGTCCTCTAGGGAGGTCATCACCATGAGCATGCAGAGCGAGAACAAAAGCCACGGTCTGCTGAACAACTTGCCGGCGCAATTGGCCTTGCTGGCCGTCGCGGCAGTCGTGCTGATCGCGATCGCCTGGAAGTACGTGTTCTGAAGCGTGAGCCGTAGCCCGGGGTTCGCGTCAGCGTAACTCGGGCTACGCGCCCGGCGTCGCGCTAGCGCGACGGCAATCCTTGTCCGGACAGATAATTGCGAACATCCGAGCCGTTGAAATCGCTCCCGGCGGCGCCGAGCCTGCGCTCGATCCAGCCGTACCTGCCTTCAATACTCCTGTCCCGGTCGCGGCGTGAATTGTGGGCCTGAGATTGCGTGGCGTGCTGCGTTTTGGCGGCATTCGGCGCCTTGTCGTGGGAGCCGCTGTCGGAACTGCTCGCTTGGCCGCTTGAACCGGCCGTCGTCTTGGCATCGGCCGGCGCCTTGTCAGGGGAGCCGTTATTCGAAGCACCCGCCTGTCCTGTCGAACCGGCCGTCGTCTTGGCAACGCCCGTGTCGTTTCCGCCGGACACGTTATCTCCCACGTGCTCGGCGCGCCCTTGATCGTCGCCGTGGCGGTCAGCGGCGGCGTCAGGAACCGTCGAGGTGATGCCGGACAGACTTCTGGTGGCCTGGGGTGGCTTATCCTGGCAAAGCGCCGCATGCGCCGACATCGCCACCAGCAATGCCGCTAATCCCATGACTGCCTGCAATCCCATGACTGTCTTGGACATTACAACTGTCTTGGACATCACGCGTCTCCCCAAAAGATCGGCTTTCCTGAAAGTCCGATCATTTTAGCGAAGGCCAGGCCGGAACGGCAAGCCCGTCGCCCCTGGAATGTTCGTCGCCGCCGCACCGGAAAGCGTTCAAAGAGGAGGGGCTGAGATCAGCGGATACGACGGACAATTCGTTTTGGAGAATACGGCCAGAAGCGCCCTGCCCTTTGTCCTCACACCGGCATCAAAATCACACCGGCACTGCAATCACACCGGAACAGATGTGGCGTCGTAGGTGAACAGCCAGTCGTAACGCTCCTTGATGCGATCGTCCTGCCATTCGCGATCGACATGGGCTTGCGCGGCCGCGGCGTCCGCCATCGCCGGGTTGTGGAAGCGCGGAATCATATCGGCGGAGCCGGTGACGACCTTGTTGGCGCGCTCGCGGCGCACCGCTTCGTAGCGCGCCAAAGCGGTTTCGGGATCGGCGCCGTATTTTTCGATTGTCCGCGCCAGGATGAGCCCGTCCTCGATCGCCATGACCGCGCCCTGGGCCAGGAACGGCACCATCGGATGACAGGCGTCGCCAAGGAGCGTGCAGCGTCCTTTGCTCCAGCGCTCCATGGTCGGGCGCAGCGCCAGGGCCCATTTGTACGGTACGGCGATGGCGCCGAACAGCGCCCGCACGTCGGCATGCCAGCCCTCGAAGTCGTTCAGCACTTCTTCGGTCGTGCCGCGCACGTTCCAGCCCTCGACCGCCCAGTCGCTGCGCTCGCGCATACCGACGACGTTGAGAAGCTTGCCGGCCCGCAGCGGATAATGCACGACATGGCCGCCCGGCCCGACCCAGTTGGTGCCGACCGCCCAATCGATCCTCGCCGGAACGTCTTCGATCGGCAGCACGCCGCGCCAGGCGATGATGCCGCAGAACTGCGGCTTCGCCGCACCGAACAGGCTCTCGCGCACCACGGAATGCACGCCGTCGGCACCGACGACGATTTTCGCCGTGACCGGATCGCCGGCGGCGAAACGCAATTCGACGGCATCGGCGGTTTGCGACAGGCCGATGCATTTGCGATCGAGGTGAATGACGCCGGGTTTTGCCCGGCCGAGCGCCTCCGCGATCGCGCCGTGCAGATCGCCGCGATGAATGGTGATGTAGGGCGAGCCGTAACGGGCGACCGATTCCATGCCGAGATCGAACAGCTTCCAGGTCTGCCCGGTATTCCACAGCCGGATCGCCTTGCCGGACGGCAACACCTGCACTTTTTCGAGCGCTTGCGCGAGGCCGAGCGCGTGCAGGACGCGCGTGCCGTTGGCGCTGATCTGAACGCCGGCGCCGAGCTCGCGCAATTCCGGCGCCTGTTCGTAAACCTCGACATCGATGCCGCGCTGGACGAGCGCGAGCGCCGCGGTCAGCCCGCCGATGCCGCCGCCGACGATTGCAACAGACGCTGTCATGTGGATTGCGCTTCCTTCAGGCCGGATCGCCCGACGCGTCGCGGTCGAGATCGACCAGCACGTCGCCGTCTTGCAGCACGACGTGGTAGGTGCGCAGCGCAAACGAGCACGGCGGCGCCTTGACCGCACCGGTCGGGACATGGAACGCGCCCAAATGCACGGCGCATTCGATCACATCGCCCTCCAAGATGCCGTCGGCGAGGCTCGCCGAAGCGTGCGTGCATTCGTCGTCGGTGACATAGAACCGACCGCCGATATTGAAGACCGCGAGCCGCTTGTCCGCGACATCGAAGGCGTGCACCGTCTCCGGCGCGATATCGGTTTGCGCGCAAATCCGTACCACATTATCCGCCATAGCCCTTCCCTTTCCCTGGCTGTTATACAGTCATTCCGGGGCCGAGCGTAGCGAGCAGCCCGGCATGACAGGAGGGCGGAAACGCAATGCAGGTTCTGGTGATCGGCGCCGGCGTCGTCGGGCTTGCGATCGGGCGCACGGCGGCGCTGGCCGGCCACGACACAACCGTCGCCGAGGCGACCGCCGGCATCGGCAACGGCATTTCCTCGCGCAACAGCGAGGTGATCCATGGCGGCCTCTATTATCCGACCGGGTCGCTGCGCGCGCGGCATTGCGTGCGCGGCCGCCGGATGCTGTACGAATTTTGCGCCGCCCACGACGTGGCGCACCGCAAATGCGGCAAGCTCGTCGTCGCCACCAATGCCGCCGAGCTTGCCAAGGTCGAGACCATCCTGGCGCAGGCGCGGGCGAACGGCGTCGAAGGCATGGAGCTGATCGGTGGCAACGCCGCCCGCGCCATGGAGACGGAGCTGTCCTGCATCGGCGCCTTGTGGTCGCCGGAGACCGGCATCATCGACAGCCACGGCTATATGCGCGCGCTGTGGGGCGAACTCGAAGACCGCGGCGGCATGATCGCGTTCGAAACGCCGGTGGAGCGGCTCGGCTACAAGGCGTCGCAATGGCAGGTGCGGTTCGGCGGCCGCGAGCCCGGCACCGTCGCCTTCGATGCCGTGGTCAATGCAGCCGGCCTCGGCGCCCAGCCGTTGGCGCGACGGATCGACGGCTATCCGGCCGATCAAGTGCCGCGGCTCGTGCTCGGCAAGGGCAATTATTTCGGCTTCGCCGGGCGGCCGATATTTTCGCGGCTCATCTATCCGACGCCGGTCGACGGCGGGCTCGGCGTCCATGTCACGCTCGATCTGGCCGGCCGCATGCGCTTCGGCCCCGATGTCGAGTGGGTCGCGGCAGAGAATTACGCGGTCGACCCGCACCGCGCCGACAGCTTCTATGCCCGCATCCGCAACTATTGGCCGGGCCTGCCGGACGGCTCGCTGGTTCCCGATTATGCGGGCATCCGGCCGAAGCTCACGGGCCCCGGCGAACCGGCGGCGGATTTTTTGATCGCGGGTCCGAGCGCCCACGGCATGCCGCGCCTCGTCAACCTGTTCGGCATCGAATCGCCGGGACTGACCTCCTCGCTGTCGCTTGCCGAGGAGGTCGTCGGCGCGCTGTCATGAATGATCGCGCGTGAATTATCGCGCGCCTTGAGGACGCAGATTGGCGCCGATATTGACCGGCCGCGGCACAGCCTGCGGCATGGCGATAGTGCCTGGATCCTCGTCGATCGAGGGTTCGCCGCGGCGGCTCGCGACGCGCGAGGTGACCGAGTTCAGCGCGGCTGTGACGCTCGAGGCCTTGACCGGGCTGTATTGCGCGGTAGCGCCGCTGCCGCCGTTATAGGCCATCAGGCCCTGCTTCGTCGAAACGATATCGCCCGGCCGCAGGGTCGGATCGTTCGACGCATCGAACGGCGCCAGGCCGAAAGCGTCCTTGCCGTTGCAGGTGCAATTGGCGACGAGCTGTTTGCGGTAGACGAAGGCGTTGTCGAGATCGGCATAGCGGGCGCCGTCCTTGGCGACGGCGGCGCCGATTTCGCTGCCGAAATACACTTTGGTCCGGCTCGCCGGGCACATCGACCGGCAGGTCTCGACCGGCGTGGCATTGGTCATGTGCTCGAGCGGAAAGTGCTGGCCGTCGCACAGCCGCACGCAAAAGGCGACGGCATGGCCGGTCGAGCCGGCGCTCTGGCGCACGCTCTCCGGCCCGAGCGGGACCGGGGCCACCGGCATGGTCGGCTCGGCATAGGATTGGACCGAGGGCGGCGGCGGCGCCTGCTGCTGCCGCGGCGGACCGAACAGGAAATCGAACAAGTTCTCGGCCCGCGCCGCGCCGGGAGCAAACGCCACGCCCGCCACGGCCGCGGCCACCACGGCCGCAGCCAATCGCGATCGCTTGCTGCAATATCGGCGCACCACGGCGATGACCTCATAAACTCGAGCCCGGTCTTCCCGGGACGCAACTCCGACTGGATAACGGTGCCGCAGGCAGGATCGTTCCCACCCTTTTCGTCAGCAGCATGCCGGAAAAGGTTCAACGCCCTATGGCGGAACGGGGCGGCGGGGAGGGATTTGCGCGCATGGCAAAGAAAGGGTGAAGAAGGCGAATAGCGAATGGCGAATAGGGCAAAGCAAGTTTTCTACTCGCTATTCGCCCTCTCAAAAATACCGCAGCCACACATAGACTTGGCAGATCAGGATCGAAACGATCATCATCGGCAGCGCATAGAGCGTGAATTTGACGAAGCCGAAGGCGACGCCGTTGCGCTCGGCGATGCCGGCGACGGTGAGATTGGCCGAAGCGCCGATCAGCGTGCCGTTGCCGCCGAGACAGGCGCCGAGCGACAGGCACCACCACAGCGGCTCGATCTGTCGGGGTCCGCCATAGGCCGGCGCCGCGCTCTTGATCAGCGGAATCATGGTGGCGACGAACGGGATATTGTCGATCAGCGCCGAGAAAAACGCCGACCCCCAAAGAATGATCGCCCCGGCCATTGCCAGGTTATCGCCGGTGGCGGCCACCAGCCGGCCGGCGACAAGCTGCAACAGCCCGCTCACTTCGACCGCATGGACCACGATGAACAGCCCGATGAAAAAGAAGATCGTGGTCCATTCCACTTCGGTGAAGGTGCGGCTCACTTTGTCGGCTTGCTCGTCGGGGTGATGTTGCCAATTCTCCAACAGCATCAACAGCGCCGCGCCGCCCATCGCCAGCGTCGCCGACTCGAGCCGGATCGTCGTCTGGAAGATCAAGGCGGCGATCACCAGCGCCAGCACCGCCACCGATTGCAGGAGCAGCGGCCGATCGACGACGGCGGCCTTGGCGTCCATGGCCAACACGCGCTGGCGGTTGTCGTCGCTGGCGCGAGCGCCGCGGCCCCAGACCAGATGGGTAAACAGCAGTTGCACCGCCTCGATCACGACGACGACCGGCGCGACATGAACGAGAAAGGCGTTGAAATCGAGTCCGGCGAGCGACCCGATCATGATATTGGGCGGATCGCCGATCAGCGTCGCGGCGCCGCCAATATTGGAGGCGAGCACTTCGCCGAACAGGAACGGGTAAGGCGGAATCCGCAATTCGCGCGTGATCGCGAGCGTGACCGGGGCGACCAGCAAGACCGTGGTGATATTGTTGAGCAGCGCGGAAACGATAAAGGTCACGAGCTGCAGCAGCAACAGCAGCGCCGCCGGATGCGCCCGCGCCAGCTGCGCCGAGCGGATCGCGATATATTGAAAAACTCCGGAACGCTGCGCGATCGAGACAATGATCATGAGGCCGGTAAGCGTGCCGATGGTGTTCCAATCGACGCCATTGAGCGCCTCGGCCTGGTCGAGCGCGCCAGCCAGCACCACGCCGCCGGCCGCGATCAGAGCGACGACGGCGCGATTCACCTGGTCCCAGACGATGGCGCCATAGGTGAGGCACAGCATCGCCGTCGACACCCAGATCGGATCGAGACCGAACAAAACGTGCGGAGTGAAATGCGGGATCACGAAGCTGCCTTTGCGCCTCTCCCGCCTAACCGGGGCGGCTGCCGAAGGCAATATGAATCGGCAGTAGCGAGAGTTATCCGTGCGCTGCGGCCGGCCTAACGCGGCACGACGAATAGATAGGTCAGCGCGCCGAACAGCGGCACCAGCACCACGATCGACCAGACCATGTAGCCGAAGAAGCTCGGCATTTTGACGCCGCGCTCGGTGGCGATGGCGTAGATCATGAAATTCGGCGCATTGCCGATATAGGTGAGCGCGCCCATGAACACCGCCCCCATCGAAATCGCCATGAGCGCCGGAGCAAGCGTCGTCATCAGATCGGCGGCGTTGCCGCCGGCGAGCTTGAAGAAGACGAGATAGGTCGGCGCATTGTCGAGCATCGCCGAGAGCGCGCCGGTGAGCCAAAAATAGGCGACCTGATGCGGACTGCCGTCGTGCCGCGTCACGGCGGCCAAGAGCCAGCCGAAAGCGCCGTCGGGGCCGGCGTCGAGCATCGCCAGCACCGGAATTGCGCAGACGAAGATGGCGGCGAACAACAGCGCCACTTCGAGGATCGGCTCCCAGGAAAAGCCGTTCGCCGCGCGGTGCTCGTCCGGCGTCAAGAAGAGCGAGCCGAGCGCGGCCAGGATGAGGACTGCGTCGCGGGCGAGATCCTGCAACGGCAGCGCCGTGCCGTAGACCGTGAAGCTTATTCCCGGCGACCACAGCGCCGAATCGACGACGGCGCCGACGATGAGCGTCAGGAACAACAGATTGATCCAGCCGTGCACCGTGACGGCGGTACGCTCGACCGGTTCCCCGACAGGCGCGGCGCGGCGGTCTTTGCGATAGAACCAGAAATCGATCGGCACGAACAGCGCGAGCAGGCAGCCGGACGCGCAAACGGTTGGCAGCCACAGCGTCCGCGCCGGCCAGAAGAAATCGACGCCGTTGAGGAAACCGATGAACAGCGGCGGATCGCCGAGCGGCGACAACGCGCCGCCGATATTGCCGACCAGAAAAATGAAAAACACCACGACATGAACGTTGTTGAGCCGCGCCGCATTGGCGCGGATCAACGGCCGGATCAGCATCATGGCGGCGCCCGTCGTTCCGACCACGCTCGCGATCAGCGTGCCGAAGGCAAGCAGCGCCGTATTGACGAGCGGCGTGCCGCGTAGCGTGCCCACGACCAGAATACCGCCGGCCACCACATAGAGCGCGAACAGAACGCAGATGAAGCCGAGATAATCGCCGAACAGCGCATGCGACAGCGCGCCGAGCGCCACGTCGGCGCCGCGCAGTGCCGCCATCGGCGACAGCGTCAACGTCGCCCAGACGAAAGCGAACTTGCCGTAGTGGCGATGCCAGAAACGCCGGAACGCCAGCGGCCCGAACGCGATGGTGAGGACAATGCCGGCAAACGGCAGCGCCCACGGCCAGGTCAGCGTCGACCCGTCGAGCGGCGCGGCCTGCGCCGCCTGAGGAACGACTGACACCACTGAAACGATCACTGCCCGAACGAGCATTGCTCTGTCTCTCTTGTGCGGCATTCCATCCGCTTCTATATTGCATGCACTGCATGCAATATGCCAGACCAAGACCCGGATTATATGACTCAGATCACCATCCGCCGGCTCGATCCGGTCGTCATCGAGGGTCTCAAGAAGCGAGCAGCCGGCGCCGGACGTTCGATGGAAGAAGAGGCGCGAAAAATCCTGAGCGAAGCGATCGTCGACGTCCAGCTTGAACGGCGGCGCGCCTGGCTCAAGGAAATGAAAAAGCTGCAACGCCAGCTGTTCGGCGACAAGGTGTTCGCCGATTCGACGCCGCTTATTCGCCAGATGCGGAAAGACCGATCCCGCCATCTGGAAAAGCTGACCGCGCCGCCGCGCCGGGCGAAATCGTGAGCGCGGTTATCTGCGACGCCAGCGTCGTGGTCAAATTGCTGGTGCCCGAAGAACACAGCGATCGCGCAAATGCACTGGCGCAATCCTCGAATCTCATCGCGCCGGAGATCATATTCGCCGAGGTCGGTAACGTTCTCTGGGCGCGGGTCCGCTCCGGAAACTTCGATTTGGAAGCGGGACAGATTTTATTCGATAGGCTCAATTCGTTCGAGCTTGAATCGCGACCTGTTCATCCCCTCGTCGCGCGTGCTCTCGCCATCGCCGTCGAGCTTGACCACCCGATTTACGATTGCCTTTACCTCGCTCTGGCCGAGCGCCTGGCCGTGCCTCTTGTCACCGAAGACGCACGTTTCGTGTCGGCTATTCGGCGGGGAAAGCTATTCACTGCGGAAATCAAATTGCTCAGTCAAACCGGCTGATGCCCCAGACGTGAGGAGTCAAAAGTGCCCGTTCATCGCTTTCACAATCCTTCGACCATCGCCGCCCCGCGCGGCTACAGCCATGTGGTGGAGACCAAGGGACCGGGCCGCACCATCTATATTTCCGGACAGCTCGGCATGACGCCGGACGGCAAATTCGCCGGTGCCCCGGGCGACTTCCGCGCCCAGGCGGTGCAATGCTTCGAAAATCTGAAAGCCGCGCTCGCCGCGGCCGGCGCCGATTTCGAGCACGTCGTGAAGGTCACCAATTACCTGATCGACATGGCGCATCTGCCGATCTATTTCGAAGTCCGCGACCGCTACGTCGATACAAAAAATCCGCCGGCCTCGACGACGGTGCAGATATCCAGGCTGGCGCGCGACGGCGCGCTCTACGAAATCGAAGCCATCGCGGTGGTGCCGGAGAAATAGTCGTGCGCGCCAACGCCGGCTCTAGCCACGCCGAGTCCAGGGATCGACAACTTCAAGACCGAGCCGCCGGAATGGTGCGCTATCGCGCGTAACGATCGCCAGTCCGTGCTCGACGGCTGTGGCGGCCAGCATGAGATCTGGCTCGGCTACGCTGTGGCCTCGCTTGCGGCAATGCTCCAACATCACGCGCCAGCGCAGCAGCGTATTTTCCGCTAACGGAATAATCCGCCCCGCGTACATCGGCCTGATAATCCCTTCGAGCCATGCCGTAAGCTGCGCACGCCGCGACATCTCCGGAACGCTTTCAATGCCGAAGCGTATTTCCGCAATGACAATGTCGGAAAGAAAAAGCGCCCCAATCGGCGTGGCCTCGAAAAATGCAATCACAGACGATGATGGCCGTGGTCGCCGCAACTCCGACACCACATTGGTATCGAGGAGAAATCTATTCACCGGTCGTCCTCGAACGTTACCGGCGAGCGGTAGGTCGGGTAGTAGCGCAGCGGCCTCAGGCGCAAGCCAAGTTTGCGCGCTTGCTGCATCGCCTCGACGAAAACCGCGCCCGTGACATCTTGTTGTCCGGCAGGAGCTGGCTTTTCGTATTCATGCGCGGCAATCACCACGACGGCATCCTTGCCGTGAACCGTGACGCGTTGCGGACCTTCGGACTTGGCACGGCGCACGACCTCGCTGAACCGCGCCTTGGCGTCCTGGAGCTTCCACGTGCCGCGCGGCAGCGATGTCTTGGATCGGCGATTTCTGGTCAGCATGGTGGCATTCTAGTCAGATATGTTCCGTGTGGCAACTTGCCGTGGCGCTCTGTCGTGGCGTTCGAACCTTCGCGTTATCGGATATGCCGCACCGTAACGGCACTGGAACCAGCATGCAGCGACAATGACCAACTCCCAGATCGACATGGCGCACCGGTCGATCTACCCTGACGTCAGTGATCGCGATGTCGAGTGGATACGCAAACTCCGCTCCGCGCGACTTGGGGGGACTTGAGGAGAATGGCCATGTCAGACAGCGAAAGCCTGTGGGCCGACTTCGCCCGCCCGATCGACACCGCGGACGACTACATCGAATCGTTGCGCGGCCGGAACCTGTCGGTGTTTCTGATGGGCAATCGGGTGCCCGAGCCGGTCGATCATCCGGTGATCCGGCCGTCGATCAACGCCATGGCGGAGACCTATCGGCTCGCCAGCGAACAGCCGGAACTCGGCGGCGTGCGGACCGCGATCGGCGATTGCCGGACCAACCGCTTTCTCCACGTGCCGACCGGCCCCGAGGACCTCGTCACCAAGCATGAAATGCAGCGCGAATTGGGCCGGCGCACCGGCACCTGTTTTCAGCGCTGCGTCGGCCTCGACGCGCTCGGCGCCTGCCATGCGGTGACTTTCGACATCGATGCCGAACGCGGCACCGATTATCACCGGCGCTTTCTCAGCTTTCTGCGGCGGGCGCAGCGCGCCAATATCGTGGTCGGCGGCGCCATGACCGACCCCAAGGGCGACCGCTCCAAGCCGCCGCATCTTCAGGCTGATCTCGACCTGTTCCTGCGCGTGGTGCGCCGCGACGGGCGCGGCGTCTACGTCTCCGGCGCGAAAATGCACCAGACCGGCGCGGTCAATTCGCACTGGCTGATCTTCATGCCGACCATGCGCATGACCGAAGCCGACAAGGATTGGGCCGTGGTCGGCGCGGTCCGCGTCGACGCGCCTGGCCTCACTTATGTGGTGGGGCGGCAGACCAACGACACCCGCGGCGTCGACGGCGGCGATCTCGATGCCGGCAACGCCCGCTTCGCCGGTCAGGAAGCGCTCATCATGTTCGACAACGTGTTCGTTCCCCACGAGCACGTCTTCATGGACGGCGAATGGAGTTATGCCGCCAGCCTGGTCGAGCGCTTCACCACCTATCATCGCTCGTCCTATGTCTGCAAAACCGGCCTCGGCGACGTGCTGATCGGGGCGGCGGCGGAAGCCGCCTCGCACAACGGCGTCACCGGCGCTTCCCACATCAAGGACAAGCTTGTCGAGATGACGCATCTGAACGAGACCATCTATTCGAGCTGCATGGCTGCCGCCTATCGCTCGAAGCCGATGGCGTCGGGCGCCTATCTCAACGACGAGATGCTGTCGAACGTCGCCAAGCACAATGTCACGCGCTTCCCCTACGAGATCGCGCGGCTCGCCCAGGACATCGCCGGCGGTCTCGTCGTGACCATGCCGTCGGAGCGCGATCTGCAGAACAACGAGATCGGTCCGCTCATTCGCAAATTCCTGCAGGGCCGCGACGGCGTCGACACCATCGACCGCATGCGCATCCTCCGCCTGATCGAGAATATGACCATCGGCCGCAACGCCGTGGGCTATCTCACCGAGAGCCTGCACGGCGCCGGCTCGCCGCAGGCGCAGCGCGTGCAGATCGCGCGGGCGATGCGGATCGAGGAGAAAAAGGAACGGGCGCGAAAATTGGCCGGCATTCAGGAAACGCCGGGCCGAGCCTAGGACGATAGGCCATGGAAAAGCCAACACCGCTTTTCGCGCTGCTTCTTGCGCTGATGTCGGCCGCGCTTGCGCAAAACGCCCGGGCGCAGGATTATCCGACGCGGGTCATCACCCTCGTCGCGCCGTTTTCGCCCGGCGGGCCGTCCGACACCACGGCGCGGTTGATCGCGGCGCCGATGTCGCAAGCGCTCGGTCAGCAAATCGTCGTCGAGAACGTGACCGGCGCCGGCGGCGTCATCGGCACCAATCGCGTCGCCAAGGCAGCGCCGGACGGCTATACGCTCATCGTATCGGGCTCGGGCACCCATGCCGCGGCCGAATTCCTCAACAAGGACCTGCCCTACCGCTCGACCGACTTCGCGCAGATCGGATTGATCAACACCTCGCCGGTCGTCCTGGTGGCGCGCAGCGGCGTGCCGGCCGACACGCTTTCGGACTTCGTCGCCTACCTGAAAGCGAATGAAAGCCATCTCACCGAGGCGGACGCCGGCGTCGGCTCGATCTCGAATTTGGCCTGCTCGGTGTTTCATTCGCTCGCCAAGGTGCACCCGACGCTGGTGTCCTATCGCGGCACGCCGGAGGTGACGATGGACCTGGTGCGGGGCAATGTGGACTTCGGCTGCAACCAGATCGTCAACATCGTGCCGCACGTCAAAAGCGGCGCGCTGAAGGCCTACGCGGTGACCAGCGTCGAGCGCGCGCCGATGCTGCCCGACGTGCCGACCACCGCCGAGGCCGGCATGCCGGACTTCAATCTCACGGTCTGGTTCGGCCTCTCGGCGCCGGCGGGTACGCCGGAGCCGGTCGTCGCGAAGCTCGCCCGGGCGCTCGGTACGGCGCTTGACGATCCGGCCGTGGTCGAGCGGTTCGCCCAGCTCGGCTACACGGTGGTGCCGCAGGACCAACGCGGCCCGGCCTATTTCGACAAGTTCTACAAGAATGAAGTGGCTCTATGGGCCAATGTGCTCGGCCGCCTGAACGCGGCGCCGAAGTGACGCTGCCCCGCGAGGCGAACGGATGGATGAGATGAGCCCCGCCTGGAAACCCGAACGGCCGGTAGAGATCGTCGCCGGAACGCCGCCGGGCGGCGGTCTCGACCGCGTCGCCCGCGCGCTCGAAAAGGCCATCGCCGGCGCGCATCTCATCGATGTGCCGATCGAGGTCGTCAACATTCCCGGCGGCGGCGCGCGCCGCGCCTGGACCGACGCCCTCGACAACCATGCCGGCGACGGCCATGTCATCGGCATCAGTTCGCCCAACCTGACGACCGATTACCTGGTCGGAGCTGCAAGCTTCGAGCACGCGAAATATACGCCGATCGCGACGCTGGTCACCGAGTACATCGCTTTCGCCGTAAGAGCGGATTCGCCGCTGCGGACGGGAGCGGATTTGCTCGATCGCCTCGGCCGCGCGCCTGCGTCGGTGACAGTCGCGCTGTCGACCGCGCTCGGCAATCCGAACCATATCGCCTTGGCAAGGCTCGTGCGGCAGTCGGGCGGCGATGTCAACGCTCCGATCCTCCGGGTGTTCAATTCGGCGCTCGCCGCGGTTGCCGACGTGGTCGCCGGCACCGCGGATATTTGCGCGGTCACGGCCGCTAGCGTGCTTGCGGAATTGCACGCGCGCCGCATTCGCCTGCTGGGGATTTCCGCGCCCGAGCGTCTGGCGGGAGCCTTTGCCGAGCTGCCGACATGGCAAGAGCAATCGGCGGATTGCATCGTCGGCGCCTGGCGCGGCGTCACCGGCCCCAGTGCCATGACCAAAGCGCAGGTCGCATTCTGGGAGAACGTGCTCTGCGCAGCGACCGAGCAGCCAATCTGGCGCGACGAGATCGAGCGCTTGAGCTGGTCGCCGATGTATCAAGACGGCGCTGCGCTGCGCGCTTATCTCGACAACGAGCGGACGGAATTCGTCGCGGTGCTTGGGGAGCTCGGCCTTCTCGAGCCGTCGAGCGCTTGTCGAGCGATCTCTGGATAAAATATCTCCGGATAAAATTCTGTCATCTGGCGGCATGATATGTTTGGCAATGGCGGAGCGATTCCACGGTTCGGGCCTCGATTGCCTCCCCGACGAGCCGAGTGAAGTCCATGAAACACTGCTCACGCTTTGGCTCTCGCTTTGCCGCGATTGGCGTGCTGGCGCTCGGGCTGATGCTCGCTCTCGGGGTGAGCCGGGGAATGACGCAATCGCGGGCGCACGTTTATCTCTTTCGCGGACTAGCGGACGTCTATTCGCTCGGCATGAACACTTTGGCGGACGAGCTCAACGCGCGAGGGGTCTATGCGACGGCGCACAGCCATACCGATTGGAAGTCGATCGCCGACAAGGCCGTGGCGGACTACAAAGCCGGGAAGGAGGGACCGATCATCCTGGTCGGCCATTCGCTCGGCGCCGATGCCGTCATGGAGATGGCCGATTACCTCGGCGACAAGGGCGTGCCGGTGGCGCTCGTGGTGCCATTCGACGGCACGCAATCATTTCCGGCGCCCGGCAATGTCGGCCGTGTGCTCAACTTCACCCAGCGGGATTATGCCTATATGCGGCCGGGCCCCGGCTTCCACGGCTCGCTCAGCAATGTCGACCTGAGTTCCGACCATACGATCGATCACGTCACCATCGACAAGTCGCCGCGACTGCATGCCCAGGTGATCAGCGAAGTTCTCGCCATTGTCGGGGGACGCCGCACCACCGGGCCGCCTGCGGCAAAGCCGGCGTCGGTCGGTGCGCCAGCGGCGAAAGGTGTCGAAGGCGGCGCGACGGCCGAGCCCGGAGGCGACGCTAACGCCAGGAGCGCGACCTCGCCGCCGCCGCAAAACCCGGCCACGGCGCCGCACCCGGTCGGTCCAATACAGATCCCTGATTGATTTTAGCGCTTCCTCGAGTTGAGGGTCGCGCGGCTAAAGTTTGAAAATCCGCTCCGCGTTTTTGCCCGCGATCCGCTTCGGCTGATCGCCGGGCAGCGCGTTGACGCGGGCGAGGCAGCCGGCCATGTCGCCGATATTGTGCGGATAATCGGAGCCGTAGAGCACGTTGTCGGCCGAGCCCGCGACCTTGATGCACAGATCGAGCGCCGCCTGCTCGTAGACCACCGTGTCGTAGTAGATACGGCGCAGATAGCTGCTCGGCTTGTCCTTGATGACGGCGGAGCAGGCGGGAATTCTTTCATGGCAAATGTCGAACCGCCCGGCGAGATAAGGCAGCGCCGCGCCGCCATGCGCGGCGATCAGCTTGACGTTCCGGTATCGGTCGAGAAAGCCGGAAAAGATCATATGCGCGAACGAAAGTGTCGTATCGAACATGAAGCCGACCGGCGGAATGAGGTTGAAGGCCTCCATGTGCATTTCGCGGACGCCTTGCGGCGCGGTGGGATGAACGAGGACGGGCAGGCCCAACCGGTCGATCGCCGACCAGACCGGCGCAAATTGCGGGTCGATCAGATCCTTGCCGTCGATCGAGCCCAGCACCATGACGCCTTTCGCGCCGGCTTTGACGCAGCGCTCGAGCTCGGCCGTGGCGTCATCGGCATATTGCCAGGGCAGCGACGCGAACCAGCGGATGCGATCGGGCTTGGCGCGCTCTTGCTGCGCCATGGAATCGTTGACCATGCGGGCGGCGCGAAGGCTGACCGCGCGGTCGCCCCAGAACACATTGGGGCAGGTGAGCGAAACCACGGCGATGTCGACGCCGGCCTTGTCCATGGCGGCGATGCGCATGTCGTAGTCCCACATCCCCGGCATCAGCGTCATGAACGGCGCGTCGTAGAGATGGACGGCGTCCTGGTTCGCCGGCGTTTTCTTCACGCTGTATTTGCCGCCACCATGGGCGCGCAGCAGCTCGATCCAGTCGAGCGTGAGCATATGGGTGTGGATATCGATGACGGGCATTGTGATCTCGTGCGGTGGCGCAATTGGCGGTGAAGGGGTTTTCGCTTTGATTATTGCTCGTCGAAATGCAGGTTCGCGGCCTTGACCACTGCCATGAACTTGACGATGTCGGAATCGATCTTGCGCCTGAACTCCTCGGGCGGACCGCCGCCGGGCTCGACGGCGATGTTTTTCAGCTTCGCCGACACGCCCGGATCGCGGATCGCCTCGCTCAACGCCTTTTCCAGCTTGGCGACCACGGCAGCCGGCGTCGCCGCCGGCGCGAACACGCCGTTCCACAAGCGGACGTCGACGTCCGGGTAGCCCGCCTCGGCCATGCTGGGCACATCCGGCAGTTCCTCCGAGCGCCCCGTGCCGGTGACCGCCAGAGCCTTCACCTTGCCGGCTTTGACCTGCGGCACCGCAGCGGCGGCATCGGCGAGCGCGGTCATGGTCTGGTCCTGGACCACGCTGAACACCATCTCGGTGCTGCTCTTGTACGGCACCATCACGCCGGGCATGCCGGTCTTCAATTTCAGGAGTTCGGTGGTGATGGTGAAGGCGGGAGACGTGCTGGCGTAGTTCGCCTTGTCGGGATGCGCTTTCGCCCAGGCGACGAGTTCGTCGACGGTGCGGCTTGGATTGCCGGTCCCGACCGTCATGACCATCGGATAGCTGCCGAGCTCGGCGAGCGGGGTGAGCGTCCTGGTCGGGTGATATTTCAGGTCCGGATAGATCGCCGCCGCGACCGACATCGCGCCCGAGGCGCCGACCAACAGCGTGTAGCCGTCGGCCGCCTGGTTCGAAACATATTCGGCGGCGAGCCGGCCGCCGGCGCCCGGCTTGTTCTCCACCACCGCCGCCTGGCCGAGAAGCTCGGAAAGCTTGGCCGCGACCAGACGCGCCATGATGTCGTTGCCGCCGCCGGCCGCGAAACCGACGACGAGGTGAACCGGCCGGTTCGGGTAATCGGTTTGCGCGCGCCCCGGCGTGGTCGCAGCCACAATCGATGACAGTGCCAGCGCCGCCAGCAGCATGCCGCGCCCGCAATACCGATCGAGCCTCGATGCGTTCGTCATCGACGCGTCTCCATCCCTAGGAACAGTTCTTGGCGACTGTTGTACCGGATGCGAGGCGCGAAACGGTGGTATTTTCCGCGAGCCGGCGGGGGGCCGGCTTTAGCGCCCCCTCAGTGCCGCCGCGTTGCACGAGGCGACGGCTGTCGTCGCGCTCCTGGCGGCAGGCCGCACTGCCCTCCCGGCAATCGACCCGGCGCCAAATACTTGCAATAAATGCAGGCATGGGCGACCGGCTTTGATACGAGTCGAAGCCGGAACACAGGCGCCAGGAAGATTGAATTGTGCATAGAATGCCGGCTCGCCGGCGCCTCAATGGCACCGAAGGTTCGCGATGGGAATTGCCAAGCACGTACGCCGGGTCAGTCCACGGCTGTGGTTCTATTTCAAGTCCTTGCGGTACAAGTTTTACAACGGCGAAGATGAAATCTGGTCGGTGCGCCATCTCTTGACCAGGGGCAAGCTCGCCGTCGACATCGGCGCGTCAATCGGGCTTTATTCGCGCGAACTCGCCAAATACGCGACGAAAGTCGTCGCCTTCGAGGCCAATCCCCGGGTCGCGGCTTTCGCCCGCCGCGTCGCCTCCCATAACGTCGAGGTCCTTAACGTTGCGATCTCATCGGCGGACGGCGAGACGGAGCTGCGCACACCCTTTAATCGGCGCAACCACGCGATTGACGATCTGGCGACGATCGAGCCGAAGAACCCGCTGCATTTCGACCGCGTCATTGCCGAGAAGGTCGCGACGAGGCGCTTGGACGGTTATGCATTCGTCGACTGCGGCTTCATCAAAATAGACGTCGAAGGCCACGAAGAAGCCGTGCTCGACGGCGCAATGCACCTCATCGAAAGCCAACGTCCCGTAATGATGATCGAGCTCGACGACCGATTTAATCCCGGGATCGTCGAGCGGGTGACCAAGCGTCTTTCCGACCCCGGCTACACAGCCTATTTCTTACTAGGCAACCGATTGCTTCCGACGAGCGATTTTGCCCCGCGGAATCTTTCGGACATCAAGAGCAATTTCATATTCGTGCCGAATGAGGCCAAAGCGCGGATTCTGTCGCATTTTCGCGCCGCGTAACATCGTGAGCGCGCGCGGGCTCAGTGCGCCGCGTCCCAATTATGCGCCGCCTTCGCCTCGACATGCAGCGGCACCGAGGGCGGGAGGCTATCGCTTCGAGGATTTACGTCAGGAAAAGCGCAGACCCGACAGAATCCCGACGTGAACCGGCTGCCCGACGAACATCGAAAACACCACGAGGATGGCCACCAGCACGATCAGGTATTTGACGACCATGCGGATATTCGCCGGCATCGTCGTCAAGAGATCGACGACATACCAAAGAATGATGGCAACAATCGCAATCTCGGCGGCCGAAGCGACGAGCGGAATAAAGTTCATGGGCGTTTCTCCGTCTGAAGGTTGAGCGACGGCGGGCCTGAATTTCCCGTTACGAAACGTTTCCTTCGCTCGCGACCAACAATAGCGCCGCAGAAGCCGGATGCCAATCGGGTAACATACTTCATAGTCCACCGTGGTCCGAGAGAACGTAGGTTGGGATCGTGTTTAAGGCATGATACGCATTCGACCGCCTATTGAGACGACTCGAGTCTCCGATCGCTGCTCATGACACAAAAAACCGTCAATCGCCTGACGTTTGCGGTCGCTGTTGCGATGTTTTTCGCGGCGATTTTCGTGCTCTACCGCGAACTGGAGAATACGCGCTTAAGCGACGTGATCGGCAGCGTCGAAGCGTTGCCCGGGACGCGTGTCATCGTTGCGCTGGCGCTCACGGCAGCGAGCTACCTGTTGCTGACCGCCTATGATTTTTTGGCGCTGCGCTATGTCGGTCACAAACTGCGCTGGTGGGAGACTTTGTTCGCTTCCTTCATTGCATTCACCTTCAGCAATAATCTCGGATTCGCGCTGATGTCCGGCAGCTCGGTGCGTTACTGGATTTACACGGGATTCGGCCTCGGCTCCGTCGAGATCTGGGAACTCGTCGCATTCTGCACCCTCACCTATGGGCTCGGTGTCACGACCGTCGGCGGGCTGATGATTTTGTTCGATCCCGCGGGCATGTCGTCCATCCTGAACCTGCCGCAATCATTGCTGCGCGCCGCGAGCATTATGATGCTTGTGATCGGCGTCGCTTACCTCATCATCATCGTCGCCCGGCGCGGGCCGATCGCGCTTTGGCGCTATCAACTGCGGCTGCCCTCTCTCGGCTGCGGTGTCTTGCAAATTTCGCTCGCGTCCTTCGATCAGGCGCTCGCAGCGGGCGTCGTTTACGTACTGCTGCCGCCGGATACCCAGATCAGCTTCCACGTCTTTCTCGGCATTTATGTTATTGCTGCGCCGATTTCACTGTTGAGCCTCGTGCCGGGAGGACTGGGGGTATTCGAAACGATGATCGTCACCTTGCTGTTCAGTCCGTCGAAAGCGGCCTTGCTCGGCTCGCTCATCGCCTATCGCCTGATCTATTTCGTGTTGCCGCTTGCGTTGGCGATCCTTCTTGTCACGATTTACGAGATAAGGCGCTCGTCACGCGAGCAAGGCTGGCTTGGGCGACTGCTCGGCGTCCGGACCCGGAACGGCAAACGCGATCCCGGCCATCGTCCGCGATGAATATGCAAAGCGGACATTGATCAGCCGTCGCTCATCGACCTCGATTTATGGGTACACGCCTAATCTTACTGCGTCATAAGTTTTTGTCGCCTGTGTGGTGCGGCAGTGGTTCCGCAACAGGGCAGCGACAAGGCGGCCACGAGGGCCGCCCCTCCGGAGGCGACGCGAAACGACGCACAAAAAATATCACTATTCTAGGGACATTACCATTGACATTAGTCTCCAAAACGATTACATCGTCCCTAGCTCGTTCGCTTCAGGGGCCTTTCGCGAGGGTACTTTCGAAAGTGGAACGAGTGCGGTGCCCGCGGGCGGACGATACACCCGCTCCCGGGCGGCTCCGGACACCGCCCGGCCGGCAGATCGTGGACCGGCCTGCGAGGAGCTCGCTGGACTGGGACAGGGGAAGATGCGGGCGACAC
>Ga0181527_1001215_pt1 | contig 27163 bp, 31 predicted proteins | sample PEATcosm2014_Bin_30_FD_119762 | JGI IMG/M metagenome (GOLD analysis project Ga0181527, IMG submission 119762) | Peatland microbial communities from MTU Mesocosm Facility, Houghton, MI, USA - PEATcosm2014_Bin06_60_metaG | ecosystem: Environmental > Terrestrial > Soil > Wetlands > Peat | place...
AACAAGATCGAACGTCTGCAGGGAGCTTTGAATGTTTGCGTCGCGTCGAGGCCCGCGCCCCTTCCACCGCGCAAGTGCGCGGTCCCCCTTCCCCGCTGTCGCGGGGCAGGAAGAAGTCAGCATCGCGAGCACGGATTTGTTTTGTCCGCTCCCGCTTCGTGGGCGGACGAGACGGATCACATCCGCAGCAGCCGCTTGGAGTTGCCGGACAGGATCTTCGACTTGTCCTCGTCGCACAGCGGCACGCTTTCCATCCATTTGGTCGCCGGCGCGTTCGGCACGAACGGCCAGTCGACCGCGAACAGAATATGGTCGATGCCCATTTCCATGACGCAGCACAACAGCGCCGGATTGGAGAAATTGCCGCTCGTGGTGATGTAGAAATTGTTGCAGAAAATGTCGCGGAAGCTCATCGCCTTCTGGCCCGGCCGCGCCAGCGCGTGGTCGATGCGCCAGACCAGAAACGGCAGCGTCTCGCCGAGATGGCCGAGGATGATCTTCAATTTCGGATGGCGCTCGAACACGCCGGACAGCACCAGCCGGATGGCGAGCGTCGCGGTCTCCACCGTGTAGCCCCAGGCCGGCCGCGCCACCATCGGGAAATCCTTGACGTAATCGTCGTAATAGATCCGCATCACGTCGGCGTTCGGCAATGACGGATGGAAATAGATCGGCACGTCGAGTGCTTCGGCGCGCGCATAGATCGGCCAGAACTTCTTGTGGTCGAGGAAAGTGCCGTTCGACATGCCGTGCAGCATGGCGCCCTTGAAGCCGAGCTTCGTGGTGCGTTCGAGTTCGTCGGCGGCGGCCTCCGGCACCGCCGTCGGCAGGGCGGCGAAAGCGGCGAAGCGGGACGGATTGCCGGCGACGACCTGGTGCAGTCGGTCGTTGACGCGGCGGGTGAGGTCGACCGCGGTCTCGGCCGGCAGCTTCTGCGTCGACGGTGCACCGTGGGACAGCACCTGGATGTCGATCGAGGCGTCGTCCATCTCTTTGAGCCGCAGCGCGCCGAGATCGTGCAGCCGCGTGAACTGCTCGCCGGGGCGGCCGGCCTCGCCGCCGGTATAGGTTTTTTCCAATTCCTCGTCCCAATAATGCTCCTCGATCGCGATCACGGGACAATGCGGTTTCTTGAACATGGTGTTGCCTCCCCTTGGCTTTCCCTTGGCTTTCGCCGTGCTTCGATGGCGGCAGTTGGTACCAAGCGATCGCGCGTTCGTCACCTTGGAGCGGGATGACGATTCGAAGACAAAGTCAGCTTGCTTGGGTCAGGCGCCGACCGGATGGGCCTTGTAATAGGCGGCATCTTCGACGCTTTGCGCAAAACCTTCGTGGCCGCGCCAATCGAGGTGGCGGGCCGCCATGTCGGTACCGTAGCGGACCCGGAACAACAGCGTGCGCGCCAGGCCGTTGGCATATTCGTGCACTTCGCCGGGCGGATGCACGACGAAAGCGCCCGGCGCCACGGCGATGGTTTCCCGCGGCGTGCGCATGGTGCCGCCGCCCTCGAAGCAGAAATAGATTTCGGTGGCGTGCGGGTGACAATGATAGGGGCTGATCTGGCCCGGCTCCCAGCAGGCCACCGTGACATCGCCGTCGGCGATGGTGCCGAGGATTTTCTCGACGTGCTTTTTCGGGCTGAACTCGGCCTCGCGCACCACGTTGAACACATGCATGCGTCGTCTCCTCCGCAGAGCTTCGTCGTCGGCCGAAGAGGCCGCAGTCTAGGCCAAATCGACCATCGCCGCGACCGGTTGTTTATTGGTGTTTATGCGGGGCTCTGGTGGGGAGCCCCGCAGCCATCGCAATCCTGCTTTGCTGCGGCGCACAATACTGCTAGGATCGACTCGGTATTTAATAGGGAAGCGGGGGCGACGTTCGGAGCGGAGCAGGACGCGAACAAGCGCAGCACTGCCGGGGATAAAAGGACGACTGCTATGGTCCATCTCGCCGCGAAGGCGCACTTCGGTAAGGCCCAGTTCGGCAGATTGCACGCCGACAAGCTGCATCTGGACAGGGTGACGCTTGCCCGCGTCAATTCGGCAATGATGCTCGGTACGCTCGGCAGCGGGCTCGTGGCCTGCGCTGTCGGGGCGATGATCTTCGACGTCGGGCGGCTGTTTTCGGCTTGGTGAGGCCGGAGCTAAACCGCTGATTTGACGATCGAAGTTTCGGTAAGACGGCCTTAATCAGACGCCCTTAAGCTGGCTCCCGTTATCGAGGGATCATGATGGGCGAACGCCGCAATTCCAGGCGGAGCAAGAGCTTTCTGCGCGGCTTCGTCTATGTCAGCCGCAAGCGCGGCGCGCTCGCCTGCCTGATTCGAGATCTGTCCGACAAGGGCGCCCGTATCGTCTTTTCCGACACCGTGACGCTGCCCGATATGGTCGAGCTTTACATCCCGCAACGGGAGCAGACCTTGCGGGCGCGCGTCTCATGGCGGCGTAACGACGAAATCGGCCTTGCTTTCATCGCGGCCGAGCACGCCCCGGACACCACGCCGACCGCGGGCGAAGTGATCCAGCGCGTCGCCATGCTGGAAGCCGAAATCGCCTCGCTCCGCACGCTGCTCAAGCGGATCAAAGCCGACCGACCCGATCCGGCGGACGACGCCGCGGCGTAGCGCCCCTCGCTTTCGATAGCCGGCCTGATAATCTCCCGCCGCCGAAAAGGGAGAGAGCATCATGGCGAAAGCCTATTGGGTGGCGACCTATTTCTCGATTTCGAATCCGGAAGCGCTTGCGGACTATGCCAAGCTTGCGGGACCGGCGATCGCCGCCGCCGGCGGCCGTTTCCTCGCCCGCGGCACCGCCGCCAAGGCCTACGAGAAGGGATTGAAAGAGCGCGTCGTCATCGTCGAATTCGACAGTGTCGACAGGGCGGCTTCCGCGCACGACAGCGCCGGTTATCAGGCCGCGCTGCAAGTGCTCGGCAATGCCTGCGAGCGCGATTTGCGCATCGTCGAAGGCGTCGCCTGAACCGCGCCGATACACGCGCGCAAGGAGTTTTGCCAATGCCGAAAGCCTATTGGGTCACCTCTTATCGCGCCATTTCGGATCCGCAGAAGGTCGCCGCCTACGCCAAGCTCGCGCCGCTCGCGGTGGCGCCGTTCGGCGGCCGTTACCTCGCCCGCGACACCGCCGCGGCGGCCTTCGAAGCCGGCCAGAAAGAGCGCATCGTGATTTCGGAATTCCCGAGCCGCGAGCAAGCGATCGGCGCCTACCAGTCGCCGGCCTACCAGGAAGCCCTCGAGGCGCTGGGCGACGGCGCGGTGCGCGACATCCGCATCGTCGACGGTCTCGAATGACCGTCCGGCCGCTCCGCCTTCGCGTGCGATTGCAAAATCGGCGCCGCATCATTATGTAGGCGCCATTCGCGATTTAGCCTGCCTTGCCGTCTCGTCTCTGGGGCGTTTAGCTTTCGAGCGGGGCTTTCCCAAGACCACGCAAATCCGGATTGAAGGCCGTGCGAATGGTTCGCACAGCCGCCAAACGCTTGATGCGTTTCAAAGGAGGGCCATGATGGCTCAAGGTACCGTCAAATTTTTCAACGCCCAGAAGGGGTACGGCTTCATCGTGCAGGACGGCGGCGGCCCGGATGTGTTCGTTCACATCTCCGCCGTCGAGCGCGCCGGCATGCGCTCGCTGGTCGAGGGACAGAAGGTGTCGTTCGACATCGAAGCCGACCGGCGCAGCGGCAAGTCGGCCGCCGTGAACCTGCAAGCGGCGTAATTGACGGCTTAAATGCGGCGCCGGCGTCATAATGGCGCCGGCGTTGCCGTGTTTAGGTCCGCTGCCAGAGCAGGTTTCCGCAAGCCGGTTTGCCAAGCGGCGCATACCCTCAAAAAGGAGAAGAACAATGCCGAGAAAACCGGGACTGAATTCGGAATTCGTGATGTTCGACGTCGTCTACGAAGACGGCACGCAGCGCTCGAACCGCAAGGTGCCGCGCGCGCTGTTGGGCGGCTTGGACGGCGACAAGCCGGCGCTCGGCTTCCTGATCGAGCAGGATCGCGACATCGCCGAGAAATCGGGGCGACCGCCGGCGACCATCCAGAGCATCGCCCGCTCCGGCGCCAAGAAGCGGGCGAAAGAGTTTTCGTAGAGCATGATCGGTAAAATGCCCGCCTCCGGACTCGATCCGAGGGCGGCGCCGGGTCTGCCGAAGTGATCATGCGCTAAAGCACCAGACGCACTCGGTTTCCCGGGCAAAATGCCGGCGCAGCTGCGCCGCATTGCGAGCTTCATGGGCTGCGGCAGCTGCGCATTTGCAAAACTGTTCAAGAGCGCCGCCTGTCCGCCCAACATGCCGGAGATGATCGACCGGCTCGTGCGCGAGCAGTTTCCGATCGAGGTGAGCATGATCGCGGCGTTGTAACCGGCAGAGCAACCAAGGCTCAGCTCGGCTGATCGTCGGCCGGCAACCGCATCCCAACCGCCGCGGCACCGGCCTCGAGGGCTGCGCTTTCCAGGATGTAGCCGACCGTGGTCAATCCCGCGGCGCGAGCCCGCTGCGCCAGATCGAGCGCGGCGAGCCCGATGTCCTCGGCGATCCGCGCATCGTCGTTCGCCGCCGGCGCGTTGGCGGACCGGTCCAAGCGAGCGGCGGCTTGAAGTCGGCTTCCATCCGCGCGACTCATCGCAGCCCCCGCGTCCGACTCATGGCATCCCCCGCGAGCGACTCATGGCATCCTCCGCGTCCGGCACGCAGTCCAATTCAACCGTTTCGCGCAACCCATCCGATACTGTTTGATTACCAATGATTGTCAATAAACCTCAGTCACAACTTAAATAACACAAAGAAAATCAATAACTTGCATTTAGCTGCCAATTCACATAGCCACTGATGCTCCCGTTCAATGCAGCGACGGCGCATGGCCAAACGCTCGAGAGCCCGCCTTCTCAAGGCGCGATTTCCCCGCCTGCGGCAGATCAGGCAGGAACAGCTGGGATGGGAAATCGTCGACATCCTCAGCCGCTTGCCGGGCAGCAAACCGAGCATTTCGTCGATCTACCGCCTGGAGCAAGGCGACGCCATCCGCATGTCGAGCGCGCGCCGCGTTTTCGATGTCATCAATGGCGCGCTCCACAACACCCTCGATGCCAGCAAGGAACTGGAAATGAGCTGGTGACCGCGCGCCGCGGCGCCAGAGCATGATCCCGAAAAGTGGAAACCGGTTTTCGGAAATGATCATGCTCAATCGATATGCGGAGCCTGCTCACTCCGGAAATTTGCGCCGGGCGGTGGTCGTCGCCAGCACCGCGCCGCTCGGGCCCAGCGCCTTGATGGTGAACTCGTAAGTGTGGATCTCGCCCGGCGGCGGCGCCGGACCGACGAAACCGGTCCCGAACGCATCGCACGGCACCTCGGGCTGACCCCGGAAACCGACCGCCCCGCCGCCGTGATGAAAGCTCGGCTTGTCGAGATCCGTCATCGCAAATTGCAATGTCGTCGTGCCCTGCGGCACGTCGCGAAGCTCGAAATTCGGCGAGCCTGCCGGACACCAGGCAAACGAAACGGACAAGGCGAGAGCGCCGGATGCGCTGAAACCCGATGCGAGAACGGCGCCACCCAACGCCGCGGCATGACGCGCGATACGCGACCCGAACATATTTTGCGTGTCGACCATGTTTGGCTCCGACAAAGCGTAACAGCGGATCAATCCGGAGCGAGAGCTGGCTGAGCAAGACCAAGCCCCTCGCGGATCCTAGCAACAAAGCGCGCGAACGTCGCGGCGTCGCCGGGCCGCGACGGGGCAACGCCCCAAATGGGCTTCGGCCACAGCGGATCGTCCTTCCGGCGCGCGACGACGTGGACGTGAAGCTGCGGCACCACATTGCCGATCGCCGCGACGTTGAGCTTGTCGCAACGGGTGACGCGTTCGAGGATGCGCGACACCTGCACGATTTCGGCCATCAACAGGCTCGCGTCGTCGCCGAGATCGGCGATCTCGATCATGCCCACGCGCCGCGGCACCAGGATCAGCCACGGATAGTCGGCGTCGTCGATCGCGAGCAGGCGCGACAAAGCGAGATCGCCGACCGGCGCGGTGTCGTTCTCAAGCTGAGGGTGCAGCGACCAGCCGGCGTCCGACATCGCCCGCTATTCTGCTGCTTCCCGGTTCAACTCGCCGGCCGCCGCCATGCGGTCGTGAAGCGCGATCGGATCGACATCAAACCCGTTTGGCCAAGTCAGCGCCCCAAGCTCCACGAACACGCGGGCGAAGAACGCAGGGTCTCTCAATGGCTGCACCATCTCTCCGTCGCGCGCTGCCGTCGATGAAAAGTCATGTACGCCCGCCGAGCCGTCGGAAAAGGCAATCCGAAGCCTAAAGCCACCCATCGGCTTCACGGAGACAACGTCAATCATTGAAGCCTGCGATGCGGCAGCAACGGCCGTCCGTTTGCGCATGATGCCAGTTCTCCATCAACTCGGCATGGCGGAGTTTAACCCAGTCTCTCACCAATTTCGCCTGCTTCCTCGGAAGCGAGCCCCGAATGATAGCGCCGTCGCTAATGGCCACCAACGCCTTAGCGCCGGAATAGATAGCATGAACGTGCGGCGGACCGTGATCTTCAAAGAACATCTGGATGATGATGCCGTTGAAGATTGCGATAATCGGCACCGAAATGCTCCGGGCCGTCGCCCTTCGAGGCGCGCCTTTGGCGCGCACCTCAGGGTGACGGTAAGGGGTCAGTTATCCAGGAAGCTCCGCAGCTTCCGGCTCCGCGACGGATGCTTCAATTTCCGCAGCGCCTTGGCCTCGATCTGCCTGATGCGCTCGCGGGTGACCGAGAACTGCTGGCCGACTTCTTCCAGCGTGTGGTCGGTGTTCATGCCGATGCCGAAGCGCATGCGCAGCACGCGCTCCTCGCGCGGGGTCAACGACGCGAGCACTCGCGTCGTGGTTTCGCGAAGATTACTCTGGATCGCGGCGTCGATCGGCAGGATCGCGTTCTTGTCCTCGATGAAATCGCCGAGGTGCGAATCCTCTTCGTCGCCGATCGGCGTTTCGAGCGACAGCGGCTCCTTGGCGATCTTCAGCACCTTGCGCACTTTTTCGAGCGGCATGCCGAGCTTTTCCGCCAATTCCTCCGGCGTCGGCTCGCGGCCGATCTCGTTGAGCATCTGGCGCGAGGTGCGCACGATCTTGTTGATGGTCTCGATCATGTGCACCGGGATGCGGATGGTGCGCGCTTGATCCGCGATGCTGCGGGTGATCGCCTGCCGGATCCACCAGGTCGCATAGGTCGAGAATTTGTAGCCGCGGCGGTATTCGAACTTATCGACCGCCTTCATCAGGCCGATATTGCCTTCCTGGATCAGGTCGAGGAATTGCAGGCCGCGGTTGGTGTATTTCTTGGCGATGGAGATGACGAGGCGCAGGTTGGCCTCGACCATTTCCTTCTTGGCCTGACGCGCCTCGCGCTCGCCCTTCTGCACCATGTGCACGATCTTGCGGAACTCGCCGATCTCGAGTCCGGTCTCGGAGGCGAGCGTGTGGATATGCGTGCGCAGCTCCTTGACGCGGTCCTTGTCGCGGGCGACGAAATTCTTCCAGCCCTTCTCGGAAAGTTTCGAGACGCGGTTGAGCCAGCGCGGATCGAGTTCCGAGCCCTGGTATTGGCGCAGAAAGCTCTCGCGGATAACGCCGTGGCTTTCGGCAAGCCGCATCAGCCGGCCCTCGTGGCCGACCAGCCGCTTGTTGATGTCGTAAAGCTGCTCGACCAGCGCGTCGATGCGCGCCTGATTGAGCCGGAGCGATTTCACCTCCTGGATGATCTCTTCCTTGAGCTTCTTGTATTTGCGCTCCTGGCTCGGCGTGAGCGAGCCGGTGGAGTGCAGCTTGTTGTGGATGTCCTGCTCCTGCAGCCGGCGCAGGCGCTTGAAGGAATCCGCGATGTTGTCGAAGGTTTCCAGTACTTTCGGCTTCAACTCGGCTTCGATGGCGGCGAGCGACATCGAATTTTCGAGATCGTCTTCGTCCAGATCGGGTTCGCCGATCGGCGGCTCTTCGCCGCCTTCCTCGCCATCGCCGGCCGCCTTGAACGGCGTGGCGCCGGGCGGCGCCGAAGGCGGCGACGCCGCCTGGACCGGTTGCGCTGTGAAACCGGCACCGGCCGGCGAGCCGTTCGGCGCGGGATTGGCCTCCATGGCGGCGGGATCGCCGCCGGGCCCGACCGCGGGCGCCACCTGCTTGGCGTCGGGGCCGGCATAGGTGGCTTCGAGATCGATGATGTCGCGGAGGAAGACCTTCCCCTCGTTCAATTCGTCGCGCCAGATGATCACCGCCTGAAACGACAGCGGGCTCTCGCACAGACCGGCGATCATGGCCTCGCGGCCGGCCTCGATGCGCTTGGCGATGGCGATTTCGCCCTCGCGGGACAGCAATTCGACCGAGCCCATTTCGCGCAGATACATGCGCACCGGGTCGTCGGTGCGTTCGGTCGGTTCCTTGGCCTCGGATTTAGCCGGGGTTTTCGGCGTGACCTCGACGAGTTCGCCGGATTCGGACTCTTCTTCCTCGGGTTCCTCGCGGCTTTCCTCTTCCTCGGCCTCGGCTTCCTCGGTCTCGACGACGTTGATGCCCATCTCGCTCATCATTGCCAAAATGTCTTCGATCCGCTCGGAGGTGACCTCCTCGGACGGCATGACGGCATTGAGCTGCTCGTAGGTGACGTAGCCGCGTTTCTTCGCCTGCTTGATCATCTTCTTGACGGCGGCGTCGGAGAGATCGAGCAGCGGCAGCGGCGCATCCGGGGTTTCCGGGGTTTCCTTCTCCGGCGCGTCGGATTCCTTCGGCGAGGCCGCCTTGGCTTTGCTTGCGACGATCTTGGTGGCCACGCTCTTAGTTGCCATTTCTAATCTCCAGAACCCTGTCTCCAACGGCCGCGCCCACCCGGGCGCGTCCGCAAGTCCCCCTACCTTATGGCGTGAGTCTCACGCCGGCGGGAGAACCGAACCCCGGGACCTGGCCGCTGGCCCTTGGTCCCTGGTTAGGCCGCCGGCGTGGGCCAAGGCGGCCCCGCTACCGACGGCCGAATACCGACGGCCGAAAAGGGCCGCGCCGTTACCAGCGCCGCCGCCTCCCGATTCGAGGCCGAATCTTTGCCGGAACTCCGTTAAGCTCCGACTAACCTTAAACAGCGAGGGCGACCTCTTAGTCCCTTGCTGCCGGCTGAGTCCAGCCGGTCGATGCCCAAATTAGCGTCCGAAACGGGCAACTGCGGGACTTCCCGCGCCGCCTCACACCGATCTTGCCGGCCGGCCGGACGAAGCGCCAAACCCTTCGATCAGGGCCTCGGTTCCGTCGAGCGAGGACAGCCGGGCTTTGACATCGCGCAACCGCGCATAATTCGCTTCCGAATTGTCCTGGCCCATGGCCGCTTCCGCGTCCTTGAGTTCCGTAGTTAGGGAATGCCACTGCCGATGCAAGGCGACAAGCTGCTTCCAGGTCGACAAAACATCGGCGCCGGCGGCATCCGACCTCGCGCCCCAGACCGACGGCGTGGTGATGGTGCGCTCGATCCGAGCGAGCAGCTCGGCAAAGCCGCGCCGGGTCAGCTCGGCGGCGAGCGCTGCCCGCTCGCCATCGCCATCGCGCCCGAAATCTTCGGCAAAATGATGGGCAAATACGTCGATCAGCGCGCCTTTGAGCTTTTGCGTGTCGGCATGGCGGAACTCGGCCTCGGCCAGTTCCTCGAGGTGGTCGTGCAGCAGCCACGGATGGTTGACCGCCGTCTGCAGGATCAGCGCTTCGCGGCGCGGGATCGCGGCGCGGTGGCCGCGATGCACCGGGCTTGTGGCGAGTTGCGCGCTCGCCGCGACATAGGGCCCGGCGGCGTCGAAGCTCGCCGCCCCGCGCTCCGCGGACATGCCGTAGGCCGGCTTCCCCTGAGCCGAGACGCCGCTGCGGCGCCCGGGCTGGCCGAAGCCGCTGCGGCGACGCTCGTCGGGGAACCCGCGGCGGCGCGCTGCGTCGTCCGTCGATGCAAACCTTTGCGGCGCGAACATTTGGCGCAACCGGGCCGAAAAGTCCTGCCGGTAATAGCGGCGCACCGACTCGTCGCCGATGACGCCGGTCACCTCGGCGAGCCGGGCCTCGAGCGCGGCGCGGCGTTCCGGCGTATCGAACGGCCCGGCCTCGCTCTCGCGCGCCCACAGCATATGGGCGAGCGGGCGGGCCGCGCCGAGCACGTCCTCGATCGCCTCGCGGCCGCCGGAGCGGGCGAGATCGTCGGGATCCTGGCCGTCGGGCAGCGTCGCGAGCTTGAGACTCTTGCCCGGCTTCAAGAGCGGCAGCGCCAGATCGAGCGCGCGGTAAGCCGCCCGCCGCCCGGCGTCGTCGCCGTCGAAGCACAGGATCGGCTCGTCGGCCATGCGCCATAGCAGCGCCAATTGGTCGGCGGTGAGCGCGGTGCCGAGCGGCGCGACGGTGCCTTCAAAGCCCGCCGTCACCATGGCGATAACGTCGACATAGCCCTCGACCGCGATGACGCGCGCGCCTTCGTGAGCAGCCTTGCGGGCTGAGGCGATGTTGTAGAGCGTCGCCCCCTTGTGGAAGAGCGGCGTCTCCGGCGAATTGAGATATTTGGCCGGCACGTCCTTATCGAGCGCACGGCCGCCGAACGCGATGACCCGGCCGCGCCAATCGCTGATCGGGAACATGACGCGGTCGCGGAAGCGGTCGTAGGGCACCGGAATATCGTCGCCGGTGACGACGAGACCGGCTTCGGCCATGTCCGCGACCGAGATTTTTGCAGCCCCGAGATGCTCCTTCAGCGCATATTGCTCCGCAGGCGCATAGCCGAGGCGGAATTTGAGCTGGGTCGCAGCCGCAATGCCGCGGTCGAGCAGATAGCCGCGGCCGCGGGCGCCGTTCCGCGCGGCAAGCGTCGCTTCGAAAAACTTGGCGGCGAGTTCGACGATATCGTTCAGCGTCTGGCGCCGTTCCTCGTGCTCGGCCGCTTCCCGCGTCAAGACCGGCAGCGGCACGCCGGCCTGCGCGGCCAGCCGCTCGACGGCTTCCGGGAAACTCACCCCTTCGGTGAGCATGATGAAGTCGAAGATGTTGCCGTTCTTGCCGGACGAGAAGTCGAACCACATCGCCTTCTGGTCATTGACGAAAAACGACGCCGTCTTCTCCTTGTTGAACGGCGACAGCGCCTTCCATTCCCGCCCGGCTTTGCGCAATTTGACGCGCCGGCCCACGACCTCCGAGACCGGAAGCCGCGCGCGCAGCTCGTCGAGGAATTGCGGGGTGAAGCGCATGGTGATTCGCTACGGTAGCGCGGATGTGGCGCGAAGATAGGGCGGCGGGGTCGCGCGGCAAGGCCGGGATGGCTTGTCCCGGCTATTCACAGGCAAAATTAAAGCTTTTTGGCTCGTTCGCCGGCTGCCGACTTTGCGGCTCTCCGACGCTTGGCGCGGCGAATCGCTACGCGCTTAAGCTCTGTTAGCCCGGTGGCATCATACGTGCGGCGCTTGGGCGCCGGCTCGCAGCCCTCTATTCCGTACTCGTCGAAAACATGCTCGACGACCGCATAAGGCGGACCATTGTACCAGTTCGGATCATCGTCGTGATTGAGCCTGATCGCGGCGATCGTTCTCTTACCGACGTCCGTGCATCGCCAACGACCGCTGCCGGTCAAGAATTCACGGCCAATACGAAAGTCAGAACGTTTCATCGGCGGGCGATTGCCCGTCCAAATTTGAGGGGCTGACTTTCGCTTGCGCCTGACCTTCTTGGCCATCGTGCCGTCACTCCGGCCCCATCCCCGCCTGTTTGACCACCTCTTCGGCCACGACGCGGTCGTCGGCGATCTGCTTGGCGAATTCGTCCGGCGTATCGGTTGCGCCGACGAGGCTCCGGTCCTTCAATTGCTTCTGCGCGAATTCCGGATCGGCGACAATCGCGGCAACTTCCTTGGCGATGCGGTCGACGATACCGCGCGGCGTGCCGGCCGGCGCGAACAGACCGTACCAGCCGCGCGACGGCGGTCCGTTGTAGCCGGTCTCTTTCAGCGTCGGCACGTCGGGGAAATTCGGCGAATGGATATTGTTCATCATCACCAGCGGCGTCATGGTGCCGGCCCTGATCTGGCCGATGACGTTACCCTCGCCGAACAAGCCGATCGGCGTCGAGCCGCCAAGGATGGAGTTCACCGCTTCGCCGCCGCCTTTGAACGGCACCCGCACCCAGTCGGCGCCGCGCTCCCTTTTCAGCGTCTCCATATAAAGCACCATCGGCGCGCCGGGCGTGAGATAGGATAGCGTGCCGGATTGTGCCTTCGACAGCGCAATCAGTTCGTCGACGGTCTTCACCTTGAGGTTGGAATTCACCACCAGAACGTGGATCAGATCGAACAGATGGGTGATCGGCTGCAAGCCGTGCACCGGATCGAACGGCATCTCCTTGATCAGGAACTGGTTGTAGATGATCGGATCGGCATTGATGATGCAGATCGTATAGCCGTCCGGCGACGAATCCTGGCAAGCCCGGGAGCCGACATTCTGCATGCCGCCGGGGCGGTTCTCGATCACCAGCGGCTGGCCGAGCCGGGGCCCGAGTTTTTCGGCGAGCGCGCGCATGAAGACGTCGCTGATGCCGCCCGGGCTGGTGGTCGTGAGTACCCGGATCGGCCGCGTCGGCCAGTCCTCCGCCGCCGCGCCGAATGCGGTGCAGACGAACGTCAAGGCAGTCGCGGCGATGATGAAGAATGAACGGCGCACGATATTTCTCTCCCTGCATTGCGATTTTATTGACCGCTAGAGCAGGATGACATCCTGCTCTAGCGGTTTCTGTTAGCATGTCCTTTTCGCAAAACCGGCCTCCACCCTCGGATCAAGTCCGAGGGCAGGCTGTTTGCGGGACATGCCGTAGCCTAGCACTTTATCGGCCCGGCGCGCAGACGCGGACGGCCGCAATGCTGCGGTGCTTTGTCCTACTTTACCCCGGCCAGGCGATAGCCGTCGGCGGTGTAGCCGAACAGGTGCTGGACCCGGTAATAGCGCGCCGAGCGTGGCTGGGTGATGCCCCATTGGTCGGAGCGGCCGGGCGCGAATTTCCAATAGGTCGAGGGTCGGGGCTGATAGCGGTCGTCGATCTGCTCGACTTCCGCGGTGTATTCGAGCGGCACTTCGTCCGGCCCGCAAAAATAGGCGAAGACGTTATTGCCCGGCCCGTGGCGTCCCGGACCCCATTCGATCGGATAGCCGCTGTCCTTCATCCGGCCCATGCCGCGCATCACCGAATCGAACTCCGGCATTTCGAAAGCGACGTGATTGAGCGTGGGCAGTCCGGTCTTCGCCAGCACGATCGAACAATGATCGGTAGAGGCGCAGTGCAGAAACCACAGCGGCGCATTGTCGTCGATGACGCGGAAACCCAGCGGCCCGGTGAAGAAAGCAAGGCTCGAGTCGAAATTGCGCGCGTTGAGATTGACGTGGGCGATTTTGCGCGGCCGATCGGGCCGGTCCGCAGTGTCGGCGTGATCGGCGACGTCGCAGACGAAGCCGAGGTTGCGGCCGTCGGGATCCTTGCAGCCGAAACCGTAGCCGCCGCCCGGTGTCGGCAAAACGGCAGGCGCGGTGCACACGGCGCCGGCGCCGGCAATCGCGCGATGCAGCGCCTCGACGGCTTGCCGGTCGGCGACGTCGAACAGGATGCGCATCACCGCGGGCGGCGAGCCGCCGTGCAATCCGAGCACATGATGATAGCCAGTAGTGGCGCGGAAATAACGCGCGCCTCGCGCGGCTGGATCAAGAGGAGGCGTCGCGACCGGTTCGAGACCCCACACGCTTTGGTAAAAGCGCGTCGCTTCCTCCAGATTGCCGACGATAAATTCGACGCTGCGCACGCCGCGAATAGGGCACGACGCCATAGCCTACGATCCGCCCAACAGCTTCTTCACCATCGCGCCGGCCTTGCCGAAGTCCATCTGCCCGGAAAAGCGCTGCTTGAGCGCCGCCATGGTGCGGCCCATGTCTTTGAGCGTCTCGGCCTCGATCTCCTTGATCAACGTAGAGATCGCATGCGCGGCGTCGAGGTCGGACATTTGCTTGGGCAGATAGGCGGAGATGATCCCGATCTCCTCGCGCTCCTGGGCGGCAAGCTCGGCGCGGCCGGCTTTCTCGTAGATGTCGAGCGATTCGTGACGCTGCTTCACCATTTTCTGCATCACGTCGATGATTTCGGCATCGCCGAGCTTGGTCCGCTCGCCGCCGCTGGTCTCGCGCGCCAAAATCGCGGCATTGATGAGGCGGAGCGTCGAAACGCGCCGCGCCTGGCCGGCCTTCATGGCCTCTTTCAAGGCACTGCTGATATCGTCGCGGAGCATGGCACCCTCACTATTCGAACTTACCGTTGCGCGGACGCGCCGGCTGACCGCATCCACCACCGCCGCAATGCGACGACGGCCCACACTCCCTCGACCAGTCCGAACGGCCAAGCGCCCTGCATAAATCCATAAATCGAACCCAATACACAAGCGCCGGCGAAAGCCAGGATGAATATGCGCCCGCGATCCTCGATGGCATAGAAGATCAACATCGCCGTCACGGCAAAAAGCCCGAAAGCAGTGAGCCAGTCCACAAAGTTTTTGCCTCTTTGACGCCGCGAAGTGCGGGGGCTATGTAGGCCGCTCATGACACGCGAACAAGACGATTCCGGCTGGTCGGAGGCTCTTCCGACGGCGCTGTTGGTTCTTGCCGACGGCACCGTGCTCGAGGGCACGGGCTTCGGCGCCACCGGCCATGCCGTGGGCGAAGTCTGCTTCAACACCGCGATGACCGGCTATCAGGAAATCCTCACCGATCCGTCCTATGCCGGCCAGATCATCACCTTCACCTTCCCCCATATCGGCAATGTCGGCACCAACGAGGAGGACATCGAGACCGTCAACCTCGCGGCGACGCCCGGGGCGCGCGGCATCGTGCTGCATTCGGCCATTACCCAGCCGTCGAATTACCGCTCGACGCGCCACCTCGACGCTTGGCTGAAAAGCCGCGGCGTCATCGGGCTTGCCGGCCTCGACACCCGCGCGCTCACCGCGCTGATCCGCGAGAAGGGCATGCCGAACGCCGTGATCGCGCACGAGCCGTCCGGCCGGTTCGATCTCGACGCGCTCGAGCGCGAGGCCAAAGCCTGGCCGGGCCTGGTCGGCATGGATCTGGTGCCGATGGTGACGACGGCGCAGCGCTTCGCCTGGGACGAAACGCCGTGGCGCTGGGGCGAAGGCTACGGCCGGCGGAGCGGCGCAGAGTTCAACGTCGTCGCCATCGATTACGGCATCAAGCGCAATATCTTGCGCCAGCTCGCGGGCCTTGCCTGCAAAGTGACGGTGGTGCCGGCGACGACCTCGGCCGCCGACATTCTCGCGCTCGAGCCCGACGGCATTTTCCTGTCCAACGGCCCGGGCGATCCGGCCGCAACCGGGACCTATGCGGTGCCGGTCATTCGCACTCTGATCGAGAAGAAGCCGGTGTTCGGTATCTGCCTCGGCCATCAGATGCTGGGCTTGGCGGTCGGCGCCAAGACCGTGAAAATGCATCAGGGCCATCACGGCGCCAACCATCCGGTCAAAGACCTCCGAACCGGCAAGGTCGAGATCACCTCGATGAATCACGGCTTCGCCGTCGACCGCGCGAGCCTGCCGGCGAGCGCCGAAGAGACCCACGTCTCGCTGTTCGACGGTTCCAATTGCGGGCTGGCGCTGAAAGACCGGCCGGTGTTCTCGGTGCAATATCATCCCGAAGCCTCGCCCGGCCCGCGCGACAGCCATGTGTTGTTCGATCGCTTTGTCGGGATGATGCGGCAGTTCAAGCGGGCGTAAGCGGAACGAAGCCGTAACCATCAGCATTAGGAAATTTCAACCTAAGCTCAGGTAGAACCGCCTCGAGCCTGGCCAGTTGAGAGCCGATGCCGAACACGACGAACTCCACCTCTCCCGCGACTTACAAGTTCCGCGATGACGGCAGGATTCCGAACAACCCGGCATGGCCGCTGGTGCTCTATCGCGGCGGCATCGATCTGACCGGCTCGCCCGATCCGGAAGACATGATCGAAAAAACCTTCGCCGCCAACGGTTGGGGCAATATGTGGCGCAACGGGATCTATCCCTACGCGCACTATCACTCGATGATCCACGAGGCGATGGCGATCGCCCGCGGCCGCGCCAAGGTGCGGTTCGGCGGCGAGAAGGGCAAGGAGCTCGACATCCTGCCGGGCGATGTCGTCATCCTGCCGGCGGGCACCGGTCACCAGTGCCTGACGCAAACCCCGACGCTGGTCGTCATCGGCGCCTATCCGCCGAGCGGCAAATACAATCTCTGCCGCGGCAGCAAGTCAGACCACGCCAAGGCGCTCGTCTCGATCCCGAAAGTTCCGCCGCCGGAGTCCGATCCGGTGTTCGGACCGCAAGGGCCATTGCTGGCGTTGTGGCGGGTCACTGTTTGATCTGGAGATGAAACTCGTTGACGACCTCGGTATAGCGTTCGAGATCGTCCTGCATGAATTTGGCGTAGGACGCGGTGCCGTTCTCCGCCATGTGAATTCCCAGCGTTTTCATTCGCTCCGCCAGCTCCGGCTCGCGTAGGATCTTCGCCACCGCGGACTGCAGGCGGGCGACGATGACGGGCGGCACGCCGGCGGAGGATTGCAGGCCGAGCATCGTGGCGACATCGAAACCCTTGTAACCGAGTTCGTCGCAGGTCGGCACTTCCGGCAGCGATTCGTCGCGCTGCAAGACGCTGAGGCACAGCGCGCGCAGCTTGTCGGTCTTGATCAGGGACACGACGTTCGGAATGCCGGACCATCCGGCATCGACTTCTCCCGTCAACAGCGCGTTCACCAGGCCGGTGCCGCCGCGATAGGGCACATGAAGAAGCTGAATGCCCGCCTGCTGCTCGAAGATCACCATGGTCATCTGATGGATCGAGCCGGAGCCGGCGGACCCGAAGCTCATCGCGCCCGGCTTCGACTTGGCGAGCGCCACGAATTCGGCGAGCGTATTGGCCGGCACCGCAGGCTTGATCACCAGAACCGTGGGCAGCGTGGCCAGGGCCGTGATCGGGCTGAAATCCTGCAGATGATAATCGACGGCGGGATTCATGGCGATATTGATGGCCATGGCGCCGGTGTCATTGACCGAGAGCGTGTAGCCGTCGGGCGACGCCGCCGCGGTCTGCTTGGCCGCAATCACGCCACCAACGCCCGGTACGTCTTCGACGATGAACGGATTGCCGAAGACTTCGCTCAACCGATTGGCGAGAAGCCGCGCCAGCACGTCGGGATTGCCGCCGGCCGCGGAAGCCGCGAGGAGACGAACGGGACGCGTCGGATAGTTCGTGTCGTCCGCCGATGCCGGTGCGACCAAGAGTGAAAACGTGATCACCGCCGCAGCTGATAGGCGTCCGACCGTCGTTATCGACATATGACCGTCCTCTATTTAGGTCTCGCCCCAAACGTCGCGGGCCAGGTCGCAGACGAGTTCAAGCTTGCGCTGTTGGGCCGCCGGCGTCACCGGATTGCCGGTGTCGACGCTGGCGAAGCCGCATTGCGGACTGACCGCAAGCCGCTCCAGGCTCACGAACTTGGCCGCATCATCGAGCCGGCGTCGGAGCGTCGCTTTGTCCTCGAGTTCCGGCACTTTGGTCGAGACCAGGCCCAGCACCACCGCTTTGTCGCTCGGCACGAAGCGAAGCGGGGTAAAACTACCGGCACGCGGGCTGTCGTATTCGAGGAAATAGAACCCGATGTTCAACGCGTTGAACAGCCGTTCCGCGACGTCCTCGTAGCTGCCTTCGGCATGCCAGTGGCCGCCGCGGTTGCCGCGACACAGATGCATGCCGATGTGCAGTTGTTCCGGCGCGGCGCTTAAGATTCGATTGGTCACATCGATATATTTGTCGATCAGCCTCTTCCAATCGTCGCCCCGCGCGGCGAGCGAAGCCTGCACGTCGGGATCGCCGAATTTGGCGAATGCCGTCTCGTCGATCTGCACGTAGCGGCAGCCGGCTTCGGCGATAGCGTGCAGCTCGCGCGTGAAAGCCGCCACGATATCCGACCAGAACAGTTCCACGTCCCGGTACGCGCTCGCGGTCACGGCGGCATCGCCGCCGCGGAAATGCAGCGCGCAGGGACCCGGGATCGTGATCTTCGCCAGGTGTTGCGAATGCGCCTCGAGGAAGATCACGTCAGGGGCATTGATCGGATGTGTCCACTGCACACGGCTACCGATCATGGCCGCGGGCTGCGCGCCGCGTCCCCCTCCTGTCTCTCCGCCGACTGCGTCCGCGCCACCGATCGTATCGATGCGCAAATTGCCCAGCTCGCCGTAGAAGAAGCTGTGATAGGAGCGACGGCGGAACTCGCCGTCGGTGACGAATTTGAAGCCGAGCCGTTCCTGCAGCCGGATGACGTCGCGAATGGCGCCGTCTTCGGCGGCGGTCAGCTCGGCCTGACCGATCTCGCCGCGGGCGAACCGGGCGCGCGCCTTCATCAATTCCGGCGGTCGCAACAGGCTGCCGATGTGCTCCGCTCGAAACGGCGGTTTCGACTCCGGCTTGGACGCCGCCACATGGACCCGGACATTCACAGCGTAACGCTCCCTGCCTTATTTTTCTTCATCGTCGACACATCGGACGAGAAGTCAATCCACGGCCGAGACCGTAGCGACCGCAAGGCCGTCTGCCCTTCCCTCGCCCTCGAATCTGGTCTAAGACCCCTGCCGCGCGGGGCCGAGCCCCGGCGCTGGCGCGCCTGAAGGGCGCTCTTTTTTTGCGTGTCCCAGTCATTCCGGGACGGCCGAAGGCCGGGCCCGGAATCCATAACCACCGCCGGTGAATATGGATTCCGGGCTCGCGGGCAAAATCGGGGTCCCTGCGGCGCTTGCGCCGCGGGGTGCCCGTCCCGCGCCCCGGAATGACGATCACAATGCGGAAGCTATGCCCAAGCGGACCGACATTTCCTCGATCCTGATCATCGGCGCTGGACCCATCGTCATCGGCCAGGCCTGCGAGTTCGATTATTCCGGCACGCAAGCCTGCAAGGCGCTCAAAGCCGAGGGCTATCGCGTCGTCCTGGTCAATTCCAATCCGGCGACCATCATGACCGATCCGGATCTGGCGGACGCGACCTATATCGAACCGATCACGCCGGAGATCGTCGCCAAGATCATCGAGAAGGAACGGCCGGACGCGCTGTTGCCGACCATGGGCGGGCAGACCGCGCTCAACACCGCGCTGTCGCTTCGCCGCATGGGCGTGCTGGACAAATTCGGCGTCAAAATGATCGGCGCCACCGCCGACGCCATCGACAAGGCCGAGGACCGCAAGCGGTTCCGCGAGGCCATGACCAAGATCGGGCTTTCGACGCCGCGCTCGCAGCAGATCAAGACGCTGATCCAGGCGCTCGAGGCGCTGGAGGATATCGGGCTGCCCGCCATCATCCGGCCGTCCTTCACGCTCGGCGGCACCGGCGGCGGCATCGCCTATAACAAGGCCGAGTTCATCGACATCGTCGAACGCGGCATCGACGCCTCGCCCACCAGCGAAGTGCTGATCGAAGAATCGGTGCTCGGCTGGAAAGAGTTCGAGATGGAGGTGGTGCGCGACAAGAACGACAATTGCATCATCGTCTGTTCCATCGAAAACGTCGATCCGATGGGCGTGCATACCGGGGATTCCATCACCATCGCGCCGGCGCTGACGCTGACCGACAAGGAATATCAGATCATGCGCGACGCCTCGATCGCGGTGTTGCGCGAGATCGGCGTCGAAACCGGCGGCTCGAACGTTCAGTTCGCCATCAATCCGGCGGACGGGCGCATGGTGCTCATCGAAATGAATCCGCGGGTGTCGCGCTCGTCGGCATTGGCCTCGAAGGCGACCGGATTTCCGATCGCCAAGGTGGCCGCCAAGCTCGCGGTCGGCTACACGCTCGACGAGATCTTGAACGACATCACCGGCGGCGCCACGCCGGCCTCGTTCGAGCCGACGATCGATTACATCGTCACCAAAGTGCCGCGCTTTGCCTTCGAAAAATTCCCCGGCGCCGAGCCGGTGCTGACCACGTCGATGAAATCGGTCGGCGAGGCGATGGCGATCGGCCGCACCTTTGCGGAGAGCCTGCAAAAGGCGCTGCGTTCGCTGGAAACCGGGCTCACCGGCCTCGACGAGATCGCGATCCCAGGCCTCGGCCAGGGCGACGACAAGAACGCGATCCGCGCCGCGCTCGGCACGCCGTCGCCGGACGGCCTCCTCAAAGTGGCGCAGGCGATGCGGCTCGGCATGAGCGATGCCGACATTCATAAAGCCTGCCACATCGATCCGTGGTTCCTGGCGCAAATCCGCGGCATCATCGATGTCGAGGCCGAGATCCGCGACAAGGGCCTGCCGACTTCGGCTGTGACGTTGCGCCGGCTCAAGGCCATGGGCTTTTCCGACGCGCGGCTCGGCCGCCTCACCGGGCTCGGCACCGCGGCTGTCGCGGAGCGCCGCCGCAAGCTCGAGGTGCGGCCGATCTTCAAGCGCATCGATACCTGCGCCGCCGAGTTCGCCTCGCCGACGGCCTATATGTATTCGACCTACGAAACGCCGTTCGCCGGCCGCTCGGCCGACGAGGCGGCCCCGTCGGACCGCAAGAAGATCATCATTCTCGGCGGCGGCCCCAACCGGATCGGACAGGGCATCGAATTCGATTATTGCTGCTGCCACGCCGCCTTCGCGCTCAAGGACGCTGGCTACGAAGCCATCATGATCAATTGCAATCCGGAGACGGTGTCGACCGATTACGACACGTCCGACCGGCTCTATTTCGAGCCGCTCACCGCCGAAGACGTGATGGAGATCATCGATACCGAGCGCACCAACGGCACCTTGCACGGCGTCATCGTGCAATTCGGCGGCCAGACCCCGCTCAAGCTCGCCGAAGCCTTGGAACAGGCGAATGTGCCGATCCTCGGCACCTCGCCCGACGCGATCGACCTCGCCGAGGACCGCGACCGCTTCAAGCATCTGCTCGAACAGTTGCAGCTGCGGCAGCCCAACAGCGGCATCGCCACCAGCCCGGAAAAGGCCCAGGCGATCGCCGAATCGATCGGCTATCCGATCGTGATCCGCCCCTCCTATGTGCTCGGCGGACGCGCCATGGAAATCGTGCACGACCGCAACCAGCTCGACCGCTATGTCGCGCGGCTGAACGCCGATCTCGACCGGCCGTCGGAACTCGCGGTCTCCGACAAGCGGCCGCTCCTGATCGACAGCTACCTCACCGACGCGATCGAAGTCGACGTCGATTGTCTCGCCGACGGCAAGGACACCTACATCGCCGGCATCATGGAGCACATCGAAGAGGCCGGCATCCATTCCGGCGATTCCGCCTGCTCGCTGCCGCCGCACAATTTGTCGGCCAAGGTGATCGCCGAACTCGACCGCCAGACCCGCGCGCTGGCGCTGGCGCTCAAGGTCGGCGGCCTGATGAACGTGCAATACGCCATCAAGGACGGCGACATCTATGTGCTCGAAGTCAATCCGCGCGCTTCGCGCACGGTGCCTTTCGTCGCCAAGGTGACCGGCATTCCCGCGGCCAAGATCGCGGCGCGCGTCATGGCGGGCGAATCCTTGGCGAGCTTCGAGCTCGAGCCGCAAAACTTCGAACCCGGCGCCGCCCGCCATGTCGGCGTCAAGGAAGCGGTGTTCCCGTTCGCCCGCTTCGGCGACAAAGTGGACACCGTGCTTGGCCCGGAGATGAAATCGACCGGCGAGGTGATGGGCATCGATCGCGACTACAATGTCGCCTTCGCCAAAAGCCAGCTTGGCGGCGGCACCCGGCTGCCGAAAAGCGGCGCGCTGTTCGTATCGGTGCGGGACGCCGACAAGCCGCGCATATTGGAAGCCACCAAGCTCCTCGTGGGCCTCGGTTTTCGGGTCCTGGCAACCTCCGGCACGCAGCGCTACCTCGCCGCGCAAGGCGTCGCCGCGGTCAAGATCAACAAAGTCGCCGAGGGCCGCCCGCATATCGTCGACGCCATCAAAAACGGCGAAGTGCAGCTCGTTTTCAACACCACCGAGGGGGCCACGGCGCTGAACGACAGCCGCTCGCTGCGGCGCGCAGCCCTCTTGCATAAAGTGCCGTACTACACCACTCTTTCCGGGGCCGTCGCCGCAGCGCAGGGCATCAGGGCCTATCTCGGGGGCGACCTCGAAGTGTGTGCGCTGCAGAACTATTTCGGGGCCGGTTCTGATCGAGCATCGGGTCGGCCGGGGCGTCGGCAGGTGTAGAGCCAGTTTTCCCGTCGCGTGGCCAGGCAATGCCTCGGCCCGCGACTGAGATTTTGACTCTGCGGGCATTTGAATCTGCGGGTATTGGAGGTTTGAGACCGATGGACAAGATTCCGATGACGGCAGCGGGGTATTCGGCGCTCGAAGCCGAGCTCAAGCACTGCCAAAGTGTGGAGCGGCCTCGGATCATCCAGCAGATCACCGACGCGCGCACCCATGGCGACCTTTCGGAGAACGCCGAATACCATGCGGCGAAGGAATCCCAGTCGCTCAACGAGGGCCGCATCGCCGAGCTCGAGGACAAGATCGCCCGCGCCGAAATTATCGATGTTTCCAAGCTTTCCGGCGACACCATCACGTTCGGCGCGACGGTTACGCTGGTCGACGAGGACACCGATAAGAAGACCGTCTGGCAGATCGTCGGCGAGCCCGAAGCGGATGCCAAGAAAGGCAAGATCTCCATCACTTCGCCGCTCGCCCGCGCGCTGGTCGGCAAGAAAAAGGGCGCCCAGGTCGAAGTCGTCACGCCCGGCGGCGCCAAGGCCTACGAGGTCATGAAGGTCGAGTGGAAGTAGCGCCCGTTCCGGCGGCTGCAACGCGCCCGTGGGAACGCCGGGTTGCGTATCTTGCATAGCTCGCGAGAATCCCTACATTGCCCCGGGGGCTGGCAGCGCGCCGACCCAATGCCGGGCCGTTCCAGCTTGGCCCGGTTTCGCGCGGTTGAAATACCTCACCGCTGACGTTTTGGGGGCATTCGGCGGGTCGGACCATAAAACGACGGTCCGGCAAGACCTGCCGCAACGATCGGGATAGACTTGTCGAACACCATTCGCGCCAAAGTCGTGATCATCGGGTCCGGGCCTGCGGGCTATACGGCGGCGATCTATGCCGCCCGCGCCATGCTCGAGCCGATTCTGATCCAAGGCATTACGCCCGGCGGCCAGCTCACCGTCACCACCGATGTCGAGAACTATCCTGGCTTCGCCGACGCCATCCAGGGCCCCTGGCTCATGGAGCAGATGCAGAAGCAGGCGGCTCACGTCGGCACCAAGCTCGTCACCGATCATGTCACCAAGCTCGAACTCGAGCATCGCCCGTTCCGCCTCGAATGCGATTCCGGCGCTGTCTATCTCGCCGATACGGTGATCCTGGCGACCGGCGCCCAGGCCCGCTGGCTCGATTTGCCGGGCGAGCAGAAGTTCCGCGGCTACGGCGTCTCGGCCTGCGCCACCTGCGACGGCTTCTTCTATCGCGGCAAGGAAGTCCTGGTCATCGGCGGCGGCAATACCGCGGTCGAGGAAGCGCTGTTTCTCACCAATTTCGCCGCCAAGGTGACGCTGGTGCATCGCCGCGACCACTTGCGCGCCGAGCGCATTCTGCAGGAGCGGCTCTATAAGAACCCGAAAATCTCGGTGCTCTGGAACACCGTATTGGCCGATGTGACAGGCGACGACAATCCGCTCAAGGTCAGGACCGCGGTGCTGCGCAATATCAAGACCGACGAGGTCGTCGCGCGGCCGATCGACGGGGTGTTCATCGCGATCGGCCATTCGCCGGCGACCGAGCTGGTGGCCGGCCAGGTCGAGATGAAGCCGTCGGGCTATATCAAGACCGCACCGCATTCAACCGCGACTTCGGTGCCGGGACTGTTCGCCGCCGGCGACGTTGCCGACGACGTCTATCGCCAGGCGGTCACCGCCGCGGGCTTAGGCTGCATGGCGGCGCTCGAAGTCGAACGATTTCTCGCAGCACACGGCGAGGCCGAGCCGCGCGTCGCGGCGGAGTAATCATCGCCTCTCTCCGCGCGCGGGGAGAGGCCGACCCCCACCCTACCCTCCCCCGCTTGCGGAGGAGGGTGGGGGCGGGTCGGGAGGCCTCTCCGCAATTCTAAAGCCCAGCGGAGAGTCCGCCTCGCCCTAGCGATGCTTCGCATCGCTTTCTTGTTTCAACGACGGCGGCCGAAGGCCGCCTCTGCCCTCACCCGCAAGCGGGGCGAGGGAGAAGGAACACAGATGGACTGGGACAAGCTCAAAGTATTTCACGCCGCCGCCGAAGCGGGCAGCTTCACCCATGCGGGCGAGCAGCTCGGGCTTTCGCAATCGGCGGTGTCGCGCCAAGTCAGCGCGCTCGAACAGGAGCTCACGGTTTCGCTGTTTCACCGCCACGCCCGTGGTTTGATCCTGACCGAGCAAGGCGAACTGCTCTATCGCACCGCGCACGAAGTCTTCATGAAGCTCGAAGCCGCGCGCGCCAAGCTCACCGACAGCCGCGAGCGGCCGAACGGCGATCTGCGCGTGACGACGACGCCGGGCATCGGCATCCACTGGCTCACGCCGCGGCTCGGCGAGTTCCTCGACCTTTATCCCGAGGTCCGCATCACGCTGTTGACCACCGACGAGGAGCTCGACCTCGCCATGCGCGAGGCCGACGTCGCCATCCGGCTGCGCCAACCGACGCAGCCCGATCTCATTCAGCGCAAGCTGTTCTCGGTGCATTTCCACGTCTATGCCTCGCCCGAATATCTCAAGCGCTTCGGCACGCCGCGCACGCTCGAAGATCTCGACGCCCACCGCCTGCTGGTTCTCGGCGGCAACATACCCTCGTACCTCCAACGCTCGCGCTGGCTGGTCGAGGTCGCGCGCGACGGCAAGGGGCCGCGCATCCCGCACCTCGTCATCAACAATGTTCTCGGTATCTTGCGGGCCTGCCAACGCGGCCTCGGTATCGCGATGCTGCCGGATTATCTGGTCGAGGAAAACGGCGGCTTGGTGCAGCTGTTCGGCGAGGCCGATGCCATCGCGCTCGACGCCTACTTCGTCTACCCGGAAGAATTGAAGTCGGTCGCCCGGGTCCAGGCGTTTCGCGACTTTCTGGTCGCCAATGCACAACGCTGGAATTTTTAGAGCGGTTTCCGCTGAGATCGGATCAGTCTCTTCTTCGTCATGCCCGCGCTTGTCGCGGGCATCCACGTCTTTACGGTTTCGCCGCGAACCGAAGACGTGGATGGCCGGGTCAGAGGCGAGCGAAGCGACGCCGTTCTTCGAACGGCTATGCCCGGCCATGACGTCCGAGAATTGGCTCGCTAAGAGCGGAACATGCTCTAGCGCATCGTCCGGACGAATACGGTTCAGCCGGCGCGACGTTCGCGCGAGTTCATGGCGCGCACCTTGCGATGACCGCATGGCTGTCATGTGCATCACCGCGTTGTCTCTGTGGTTTCCAGATCGCATAGTGTCGTCTGCTGCATGGCAACCGGTTGCCGCTATCCTCCCAGATGGGCAACCGAAATGCGGGCAGCTGTTCCCCTCTGGAAGGTGTCGTCGGCGCCCCCACGCCGACGGACTGAACCGGGCCCGCAAGGGCCCGGTTTTCTTTTCTCGGACGTGTGAGGATGACGACTGAGGTTAGAGCGGTTTCCAGTCGGACTGAGTCGACGCCGTCTTTGCGAGGAGCGAAGCGACGAAGCGATCCAGCACAGAGGCGGCGGATTACGCCTTCGGCTAATCCGCCCTACGCGCTACGCGCTGACACAGAATCTCTTACTCCAGTGCACTGTTACGGTAATTCCAAGCTCGGACGAGGTGATTGAGTGATCCTTTCGCGATGCGGCAATAGACGGTGGCGAAGCGCCGCTTCGCCTTGAAGTCAGTCGCTGGACCCTTTAAGTTGAAACAATGAGACCCACCCCCACAAAATTATTCGCGCTCCTTGGCATTCCATTTACCAGGGGAATGAAAAGAAAAATATTGCGCTCGCTAAACCATCCGTACGGCCAACAAGATAAAATGGAGTGCGACTGGATGTTAAATGAAATATCCGGCGTCTCTAGTATTTTGGAAATCGGCTCTTGTTTTGGTCACACACTTAAAGCCATGGCCCATGTAGCGCAACCTCACTCCCTTGTTCGCTCTATCGACCTCGGCTTTCATCCGTGGCCAGTTGAAGGGATTGATACCAGCGCAGAACTTGAATTGGCAATTAACCAGCTAAAAGACGAAGGCTATAATGCAGAATTTCTTCGCGCCAGTAGCCGAGATAGCTCGGCAATTGCGTGGGCTTCTCGCAATGCTCCGTACGATTTCGTCTTCATCGATGGTGATCACTCGGCCGAGGGAGTTCGCGCTGATTGGAACAACTATGGCCCAATGGGTCGCGTCGTCGGCTTTCACGACATCGCAAGCGAAACGGTTGGCGCACTATGGAAAGAAATAAAATCCGCCTACCCCGAAAACAAAGAAATAATCAACAGCGATAAGGGCATCGGAATAGTAACGCGCACCCGACAAACTCCTTGACTTAAATCACGCTGGTTTCCAAGGCGGTGCCATGCGGTGACGCATCCATCACGAAGCAATTGTTGTTTCTGTCCGATCTCCTAGTTCGCATTGAATAAACACGCTGATTGTGCCGTGCTTGGAATTACCGTGCCAGTGCATTTAATCCTCTGGTTAGCGCCGGCCGGTCGCCAGCATGGATACGCGGGCCTTCGGCGTGACGAAGTGCATGCGGTCTCCTTGTCGACCGGCTACGGCCACGTAGTCGGGCCTTCGCCGCGCCGAAGCGTGATGGGCCCAGGCGCCTGCGCACGCTACGGCCACGCAGGCAGATCGACCGTTTGGCGCGCGTCTGGCGCCTTCGGCTGCGTCACAATCACGGAGACGTGATCTTGACATTGGTCGCCAATACGGTTACATACAACGAATCATCTCGCCCCCGTAAAGGACGCCCGTCCGGAGGCATACCGGCGGGCGGGGCGAGAGCGGTTCCCGCGGGCGGATTTGCACTCCGCTCCCGGGCGGTTCGGGCATCATGTCATCCGGCACTATGACCGGGGTGGGAGGTGCTTCCCCGGGCTGGGACAGGCGAAGGCGGGTAACACCCG
>Ga0181527_1001222_pt1 | contig 27075 bp, 22 predicted proteins | sample PEATcosm2014_Bin_30_FD_119762 | JGI IMG/M metagenome (GOLD analysis project Ga0181527, IMG submission 119762) | Peatland microbial communities from MTU Mesocosm Facility, Houghton, MI, USA - PEATcosm2014_Bin06_60_metaG | ecosystem: Environmental > Terrestrial > Soil > Wetlands > Peat | place...
GATCGAAGAAAAGAGACAGCGCGATTCTCCTTCTTTCTCACGCGCGGCTGCACAACGTTTCGTAGAGTTTCAGCGTTTGCCGGGCCATCCGCTCGGCGCCGTAGCGCTGGTGGACGGCCTGGTGGGCACGGCGGCCGCACTCGGCGGCCAGTGGTTCTTCGCGGAGCATCCGGCCCAGGGCCGCCGCCAGCTCCTGGACGCTGCCGGGGGCGAACAGCAGTCCGCCGCCGGTGTCCGCGACCATTTCCGGAAACGCCCCGTGGGCCGGCAGCACGGCGGGAACGCCGTTGGCCCACGCTTCCAGGACCGAGAGCCCCTTGCTCTCGGGAATCAGGGCCGGCGCGGTCATCACGTCCAGCGACTGGAGGAAAGCGATCTTGGCCTCTCGGTCCAGCTCGCCCAGGTACTCGAACCGCGCGCCGAGCCCCCATGCGGCAGCCTGTGCCAGCAGTCCCGCCAGGTACGGCCGGTCGCCCGGGCCCAGGTAGCCGGCCGCGCGGACGCGAAACGCCGGCACGCCGGGGTCCTCGGCAAGCGGCCGCATGGCCTCCAGGAGCAGGTGCAGACCCTTGTCCGGGCAGACGCGGCCGAGGAAACCGATCGTTTTTGGGATGGTGGAAGTTGAAGGGCCGTTTAGCGGGCGGGCGGGCACCGGGCACAAGCCTGGTCCGCCGGAGGCCGGCTTGCGGTGCCCATCCAGGAGCAGGCCCGGCGGGATCACGTGGATCCGCTCCGCGGGCACGGCCAGATAATCGGCCATGAAGCCGGCATAATAGCGGTTCATGGCGATCAAGGCGTCCAGTTCGGCAGCCCGCTGGCGCAACACGGCCCGGGACTGGGCTGCAAAGGGGGGCGGGAGCTTCTCGATAAAACCGTCCTCGCCGGACAGGGTGCAGATCACCGGCACCGGGCACCCGGCTCGCAGCGACGGGACCAGCCCCGCCAGCATCGCGTTGGACAGATGGATCACGTCCGGCCGGACCTGGTCGGCAATCCATCCCGACAACTCGCCGACCTGCTCCCGCAGCCGGCCCTCGTGGCCGCGGAGCACGGAAACGGTGAGCGGGCCAAGCCGGTCCGGGCGGGTCCGCGTGCCGCGGCGGGCCAGCCAACGCACCAGCCCCGGCCGGTCCAACAGCCGCCGCACGAACCGCGGCATCCAGCCCAACCCGCCCAACGCCTGCTGCAAGTAGACGTTGATGCCGCCCATCGCCAGGCGGTCGCTGCTGGCGCTTTCCTCGTCGGTCCGCAACGGCGTGTAGACGGGCACGAGCAGCACTTCGACGCCGAGCTTGCCCAGCGATGCCGCCAGGGTGTTGCTGTGCAGGCAGCTTCCGCAGTACATCGGGCCCGCGCCGGCACTGAGGTGCAGAACCTTCATTTCCCTTCGTTGATCGAAAGGGGCCGGCGGTCGAGGATGGCATCGGCGAGGAAGTGGAAGAGGTGGCCCAGCGCCGGGGGCACGGCGTCGGCGGCCTCGCCTGCGCGGCGGTGATGCTTGACGACCAGGGCTGCGGCCTGGCGGAACGCGCCGGAGAGCCGGTAGAGCTCGCCCGCGCGGGCCAGCGTGGTCTCGTCGGCGGCCGGCTTGGCCAAAAGTGCGAGCAGTTTCGCCCGGTCCGCATCGCCCAGTCCGGCCAGGGCCAGGGCCCAGAGCACGGTGGGGCGGCCGCCCAGCAGGTCGGCGCCCGAGCGGCGGCGCGACACTTCGCTAGGCTCCCAGTCGTCCAGGTCGTTGAGGATCTGGTAGGCCACGCCGAGGTGCCGGGCGAAGCGGCAGACCGCCTCGCGGTACGGTTCGACGGGCCCGGCCAGCCGCACGCCGGCCAGGATCGCCGCCTCGAACGCCGGGGCCGTCTTCAGCGCGCAGATCTTCAGCGCATCCAGCGGCGAGAGCTGCCGGTCCCGCGCATCCCGCCAGACCAGCTCCGCCCCCTGGCCTTCGCAGAGCTTCGTATGCGCGCGGGCGAACTGGGCCAGGATTTCGGCCGTCACCTCCGCCCCCAGGGCGTCCCGCTCGGAAGCCACCAGCCGGTAGCCCAGCCCGATCAGGTAATCCCCCACGTTGATCGCCACGGCCGGTCCGAAGCGGCGGTGCAGCGCCGGCCGGCCGTAGCGGAACCAATCGTCGTCCTCGATGTCGTCGTGCACCAGCGAGGCCTTGTGGAATATCTCGATGGCCAGGGCGATCCGCTTGACGGCGTCGGAGAATCGCCCGACGTGTTCCGCGCCGTCCGGGAGCGTGCCGCGCGAGCCCGTCAGCGCGTCGTACACCGCCAGGGTGATGAACGGCCGCGAATGCTTGCCGCCCGAGGCCAGGAAGCCGCGGGCAATCGCCTCGGTGGCGGCCAGCGGGGAGAGGGCGTCCATGGCCGCGTCGTCGTCGGGCCGCCCGGCGGGCCGGCCAAGCACGAGCCGGTCCAACTCGGCCGGTCCGAACATCGCGGCCGCTGCCCGCATCAGGTGCAGGTAAGTCCGCGTCTGCCGCTGGGCCGACCGGGTACCCTCTGGGTGGGGCGTGTCGAGCATTTGCCGGATCCAGTCGAGGTCGGCCGAGGTATCGCGGCAGCCGTTGCGCAGCAGGGGCACCGCCATGCAGGGAATGCCCGCCAGGAGAATCTTGTCGAACGTCTTCTCCAGCACGTCGAGGCACGCTACGCCCAGCACGGCATCGACCTGCCCGCTGAGGATGGTCTTCAGCACGGCGGGCGAACCTTCGGCCACCAGCACGCGATAGCCCTGCCGGGCGGCTTCCCCGCGAAGATCCGTAAGAGGGCACGCCCCGCAGTCGCGGCAATCGAGTCCCTCGAGGCTCATCTGGGCCTGGCAGGCCTCGACGTTGCGGAGGCAGCGGGGCAGCAGCACCAGCCGCCGCGCGTGCGGCACCGCCGCCACCTGCTCCCGCCAGAACGCCGACGCCAAGGCGACCATCGTCCAACCGAGGTAGACCTCGGGCAGGCCGAGGCGGGCCAGCACGTCTCGCCCCGCCGCGTCGAGCTCCTGGCGGCACGGCGGCCGCGAGGGGTCCAGGCCGGCCGCCGCCTCGACCGCCCCGCCGCGAATCTGTTCCCGCAGGGCCTTGCTCGGCGGGACCTCCTTCAGCCCGGAACCGTCCCGGTCTTCGCGCAAGGCACCGTCCCCGTCCCGGCGCGACCCGGATATCGCACCCGACGTGGTCGTGCCCGCCGCCAAAATACGGACGGCCCCCTTCTCCAGGCCCGAAAGCGGGGCGGGCGGCTGCTCATCTCCGCGCCGTGGAACGCTGCTCACGATGGGGATCTCGGCGGGTGCAGGGCGGGGCTGTGGTTGGCGGGTACTGCGGGCGCTGTCCCTTCTATATTACCTTCCGGCGAACCCTAGGAGAAGCGCCCCGCGCTGGAACCTGCCGCACTCCGAAAGGGGATGCCTCATACCCCGCTCAGTGGACGATCTTGCAATCCGGGAATTCGGGCTTGAATTTCTTTACGCCTTTATCGGTGACTTTGCTGCCGCTAAGCCACAACTCGTGGAGATGCTTCAGCCCCTTGAGGCGTTCCAACCCGGCATCGGTGATGTTGGTGCCGTTGAGCCACAACACTTGGAGTTGGCTCAGCCCCTCGAGATGTTCCAATCCGGTATCGCCGACTTGGGTACCGCTGAGCCACAACACCCGCAGTTGTTTCAGCCCCTCGAGATGTTTCAGCCCGGCATCGGTGATTTTGGTGCCGCTGAGCCACAACACGCGGAGTTGGCTCAGTCCCTTGAGATGTTCCAGCCCGGCATCGCTGACTTGGGCGCCGACAAGGCCCAACGAGAGGAGTCGACTCAGCCCTGCGAGATGTTCCAATCCGGCATCGGTGACTTTGGGGCTGCCCAAGTCCACGGGCCAGGTGCTGCAGAGTTCTTTTAGTCTATCGTCGGTGACTTTGGGGCTGCTGAAATCCACGGACCAGACGCTATTGAGAAAACCATCTCCCAGCAGGCTCCGCAACGCGCGTGGTCCCAACGGTTCACTCCAATGCACTTCCCCGTCCAACTCCTCAATGGCCGCGACCGCTGCCCCTTGCCGATTCGCCTTATTGATCTCCCACGAAAACCAACCCAACGGGAGGGCAACGGCAACGGCCAGCACCAGCAGCGAGCGAACCCCGAACTGGAACCGGCGCCGCCGGAACCAAGCAAACATCACGCAGGCAACCACGGCGGCGGCCAGCAAAGCGATCAGCAACGCCCAGCCCTTGGACAACCAGTGGAGCCGTGCCGAGAGCGGCAGAAATCCCTCAAGAGCCAGCAGCCCCAGGGCAAGCCAATCCGGCACGAGGCGGAGCCAGCGGGGTTGGGTCTTGGCGGTCTTCATCCCCTAATCATAGCTTGTGGCGGCGGGGCTTCCAAGCGTGGGACGGGCGAGGAGGCGGACCTCAATGATCCCCGGCCGCCGATGGCGTGTATTGCCGCAGGGCGTGGCCCAGGGCCCCGACCGCAAACACCAGCGGATACGCCTGCTCGTAATACCCGAGCTTGGCGAAGTACAGGCCGATGGGGGCCGGCTGGCGATGCCGGCCTACCGCCACCGCCTCCAGCAGCCATTGGATCGCCCCTTCCAGGACGGGCCGCAGCGAAGGGTTGGCCGGATCAGCCAGGAGGGCCTCGATGGCCAAGCCGGTCTCCTCGATGCTGGAGGAGGCAGGGATCGGGGATTGCAAGTTGCAAATTCCAGAATGCGAATTGGAAATCAAAGCCCCCGGACTGCGTCCGGGGGTTTGGGGTAGGGGATTGGGGATTAGAAGCGGCGGGCCTTCACCCCCGGGTCGGGTACCATGTGAAGCATGGTCGTGGGTGCCTCTCCCAATGGGAGAGGGGAGAAACGGGCCACCCCAGCCGCCACCGGCATCCGCATGGCCGGCCAGCCACCGCAGGCCCCGCTGGGCCGGCTCGCTCTCGATCAGCCCCAGGTCGCGATAGGCCAAGAGCACGCGGGCGGTGCCATAGATCGGATTCTCCCCCTCGCTGTGGTGCTGGTTTGCAAACCAGAGTGGGCACCAGCTCCCATCCGTGCGCTGCTGGCCGGCGAGGTAATCCAGCCCGTCGCGGATGGCCCGATCGATGTCTCGATTCGGGAACCAATGCTGCCAAGCGTGCAGTGCCCGAACGGCGTGGGCCGTCAGGTCGGTGCCGCTGCGATCGAAGGGGAGTTTCCCCCAACCGCGGCAAAAGGTGGGCCAACCGCCGTCGGCGTTCTGGACGGCCAGGAGCCAATCGACGCCGGCCAGGGCCGCCTCTTCGATCCGCCCGCGGTGCTGCTGGCCGCCGGAATTCAACAAGATCCTCAGGGCCAAGAGTGCGCCGGAGGTGTCGTCGGTGTCCGGCACGGCGCCGGCGGCGTCGTTCCAGCCCCAGCCGCCGGGGGCCGCGTGCGTGAAGGGATGGACGCGGCGGTGCCGGGCATCCAGCAGCCATTCGAGGCAGCCCAGCGCGCCGACGTCGCCGCTGGCCGCAGCCAAGGCGCCCACCGCCAGCGTGGTGTTCCACACGGCGAGGTTCGTGTCGATAGGCCAGGAGCCGTCCGCGCGGACGGTATCCAGCAGGAAACCGACGCTGCGGCGGGTGACGGCGTGCTCCGCCCGCCCGGTACTGGCCAGGCTCATCACCACGAAGCTCGTCAAGGGAACGGCCTCGAGAAATCCGCCGCTGGGGGGCTGCATGGACGCAAGCGTCCGCAGGCTGCGGCGGACGGCCAGCCGCCGCACGAGCCAGACCAGCGGGTTCCGCGGCCAGCGATGGAAGTACCGCGCCTGGCCCACCGCCACCAGGGCGGGAATCGCGTAGCTGACCACCGGCAGCCGCAGGAAGCGGAACATTGCGTGCGGCAGGCAGGCCAGCTCGAAGGGCAGGGGGGGCACCTCGCGCCAGGATACCCGAGAGGCCAACGCACAGTTGGCCAGGATCGGCACGGCGAACGTGCGGTCCGGGCCGTAGCGCCGCCGCAGTCCGGCGATGCCTCCCTGGGCATCGATGTAAGCGCGGGCCCGGCCGAGCGGCCCGGCGTGTTCCCCCGCGGTGCCGGCTAGGTGGAAGGCCGCCTCGACCAGCATCGTCGTGGCGATGTTCGAGAAGCTCTTGTCGGTGTCGCCCCAGCCCCCGTCCGCGTTCTGGCAGCCGGCCAGCCAGCCGACGGCACGGGCGGCAAGCTCCCGGTAGGCCTGCCGGCGGGATTCTTCCTGGGCGTTGCCTGCCACCACGGCCAGCGCGCTGGCGGCGGTGGCCGTCGAGAGGGCCGAGCTGGAGAGCCGCCCCACCCAATGCCCCGACGCCTCCCGCTCGGCCAGCAAATCGTGGCGGGCCGTTTGATAGGCGGCCAGCAGTTGGTGAAAGTCGATCATCGCCGTCATTCTACGGCGACGAGGTATAATGGGACAGGTGGCCCGAGTTTTCAGTGATCAGTTGTCAGTTGTCAGTTTTGAGTTTTCGCCTGACGGCCGGCCGCCAGGCAACGGCTGACGACTATCAACTGAGAGGTGACGACCGGGAACTGAAAACTGACGACCTGTAACTGACAACCACTCCCCCATGCTCCTTCGCCTTGCGTATCGACTGGCCACCGAGATTTCTCCGCGGCTGGCGTGGAAGGCGGGATACCTTTGGGTCTACCGTGGGATGCAGGCGGTGGCGGCCTATAAGAAGCGGGTCCGCCGCGGCGAGTTGTTTCCGCCCTTCCTGTTTCTCGCCCTGACCAACGCCTGCAACCTCCGCTGTCACGGCTGCTGGATCGAAAGCAAAGGGCCCACGGAACAACTCTCGCCGGAGGATATCGAACGGGTAATCGCGGCCGGCAAGCGGCAGCGGGCCCGCTTCTACACGCTCCTGGGCGGCGAGCCCATGCTGTGGGCCCCGCTGTGGGACCTGGTCACGCGCCACCCGGACTGCTACTTCCAGATCATCACCAACGGCATGTTCCTCAGCCCCGAGAACGTGGCGCGGATCCGCTCCGCCGGCAACGTGACGCCCCTGGTGAGTCTCGACGGCACCGCCGAGAACAACGACCTGCGGCGCGGGCCGGGCGTGTTCCAGTCGGCCATGGCCGGCCTGGCCCGGCTGCGGCAGGCCAAAATCCTCTTCGGCGTGGCCACCACCGTCACCGCGGCCAACCTCGACGAGGTGGCCGGCGATGCCTACGTCCGCCAGCTCATCCGCGCCGGGGCGATGTACCTGTGGTACTACGTCTATCGCCCCGTGGGGGCCGATCCCTCGCCCGAGTTCTGCCTGAGCCGCCAGCAGATGATCCAGCTCCGCCGCCGGCTGCTGGCCCTGCGGCGGCGGCATCCGATCTTGCTGGTGGACACGTATTGGGACGCGGCGGGCGCGGCAGTCTGTCCGGCGGCGGTGGGGTTGGGATTCCACGTCGGTCCGCGGGGCGGCATCGAGCCCTGCCCGCCGCTGGGGCTGTCCTGCCAGACCATCCGCGATCACGCGGGCGACGTGTTCCGCTCGATCAACGAGAGCGCCTTCTTGCGGGGCTTTCAGGAGTTCGTCCGCCGGCGGACCCGCGGCTGCGTGATCCTGGAGCATCCCGGGGAGCTGGCCGAATTCCTGCGGCAGTCGGGGGCGGTGGACGAGAGCGGCCGCGACCAGATCGCCGAGCTGGCCTCCGCCACGCCGCGCACCAGCCACCATCTGCCCGGCGAAGAAATCCCCGAGGACTACTGGCTCTATCGCGTCCTGAAGCAACAGCTTTTCTTCGGCATGGGCGGGTACGGATGAGCTTTCGGTCGCTCGTTGACAGGTGCGGCCCGCGGGGGTAGCATTTTGACAGGGCGAGTTTTTAGGCCAGCCGGAGGGCGACGACATGACCATTGATAAGATTCGTGAGGCGTACGAAGCTCAGCCGTTCCGGCCCTTCACACTGCACCTGGCCGATGGTCGCGAGCTTCCTGTCCCCCACCGGGAATTCCTGGCACTTTTCCCGAGCGGACGAACCATAATCATTTGCGGGCCGGGCGATGCCCACAACGTCGTGGACCTGTACTTGGTGACGGACCTGGAATTCAAGGCGAAGAACGGCCCGCGCAGGAAGCAAGGGCCCGCGCGCGGCTGAATCGCCTAGCGCCCAACCTGTCAGAATAGGCTTGGCGGACCAGCGATGCTTGAGCGGATTGAAATAGACCCCCGTCGATGTGGAGGGGCTCCTGTCATCAAGGGGACGCGGATCCCGGTGGCGGTCATCCTGGACCAGTTGGCCGGCGGGGAGACGTGGGATTCGCTGTTGGCGGGTTATCCGGAACTGACTCGCGAGGACATCCAGGCGGTCCTGCGATTCGCCAAAGCCAGGGCCGGGCCACCCGAATTGTGAGGAGCACAGCATGGGTACTATCCACGTGACGACCCGGATATCGAACCTCGCTCAAGACGCTGAGCCTTGGGAAGCCGAGTTCCTGGTCGATACCGGCGCCATCGACTGCATGGCGCCCGGAGACCGGCTGACCCGGGCGGGCATCCGACCGGAAGGGAAGGCGGTTTACGAGCTGGCCAATGGCGAGCCCGTGGAGTACGAATACGGTTTTGCGCGGGTGGCGTTTCTGGGCGCGGAGACCGTCGCGCAGATCATCTTCGGCCCGCCGGAAGCGGAGCCGATCCTCGGCGTCGTCGCCCTGGAGAACACCGGCGTGAGCGTCGACCCAGTAACCAGAACGCTCCGCAGGGTGCACGCGCGGCCGCTGAAGTAGCGGGGGCACAGCGACGTGACCATCGAGCAGACTTGAGAGGCCTACGAGGCCCAGCGCTTCCGGGTCGCGCCAGGCCCAAAGACGGTGTGAGCGGGGCGGTAATTGGAGGAATGCCCAATGGAAGCGAAATCCTTCCTCGAGCAGTTTCACGATTTCTTGGCGCCGAAACTCGATACCTACGAGCAAGCGATCTATCTCTACATCTTTCGGCACGGCCGATTGCTCGGCTTGTCCGAGGTGACGATTGGCTTCAAATCTGCCCGGCGGAAGATCGCCCAGGGAACAGGTACTTCCGGGTCGTCGATTTCGGAGCACGCGGTTCAAAAGAAGCTTCGGGGGCTTGAGCAAAAGGGATGCTTGAAGGTTCTTGCTAGCGAGCGAACCGGAACTAGAGTCCGGCTTTTTCTGCCATCGGAAATCCCCGGTTTGGTCCCCCCCGCCTCTAGCGACGCTCCCGAAGACATAGAGACGATTGACTTCTTTGAGGTTCGGGATAACCGCGCTCTGATCTTTGAGCGGGAAAACAACGAGTGCTTCTACTGCCAGTGCAAGCTCACCGAAATGAATCGGCTAATCGAGCACGTTGTCTCTAGGCCGGAGGGCAACAATAGCTACCGGAACGTTGTGGCTGCCTGCCGAAGCTGTAACAACAAGAAGAACGCCTTGGCTGCCGAGGATTTCTTGCGGCAGCTTTTTCGGCAGCAACGTTTGAGTGAGGCCGAGTTTGACGGACGCCTTTTAGCCTTGAAGAGTTTGCGCGCGGGTGAATTGAAACCCAGCCTAAAATCTGCGTAGTACCGCGGCGGTGTTCAGGGGCCCCTGGGCTCCCAAAACGCACCGCTTCGCGGCTGGAGCAACGGTTTCGCGGCGGCCGCTAACCCAGTCCCAGCAGCCGCACGAGCCAGCCTCTCGGCAAGTCCTTGACCAGCACCCGCTCCGGGCGGCCAAGCGAGGCTAGGATGGCCTCAACGGCCAGGTAGCCGCTGCGGACGGCCCCTTCCATCGTGGCGGGCCAGCCGGTGGCCGTCCAGTCGCCGGCCACGAGGAGGTTTTCAACCGGCGTCCGCTGCGGAGGGCGGAGGGCGTCGCTGCCGGGCCGGGCCGAGAATACGGCCGCCGGCTGCGCCAACACGAGCCAGCGCACGAGCCGCGCCCCGCGTGCCGCCGGCCAGGCCGCCTCCAAGTCGGCCCGCACCGCTCGGACGATCTCCTCGCGATCGCGGCCCTGCAGGGCGTGCGGTCCGCTCAGGACGACCTGGTAGTGCCAGGCCGGCGGCCTGGGCCGCGGATCGGCGAAGAACCAACCCCGCGGAACAATTGCCGCGTGCGGCAGCGAGGAGATCGCCCGGTCGAACCAGAGGTGGACCGCGGTGATCGGCGACGGCTGGAGTTGCTCCGCGCGCTCGAGGTCCGGCAGGGCCGAGCGGAGTTGTGTACACAGCAGGCCGCGGACTTGCCGCCAGGGCACGGCCGCCACGCAGAAGTCGAACCCGCGCCGCGTGCCGTCGCCCAACACCACGGCGGCAGTGCGGCGGCCGGTGGCCTCGATCTCTTCGACCCGGGTGCCCAGGTGGATCGCCGCGCCCCGGGCGGAAAGCCACGCGGCGGCCTGCCGCCACAGTTCTCCCAGCGGCATCTGGGGCACGACCAGCTCATAGGCCCGCCGCGAGGCAAGAAAACCGTCCAGGAAAACCTTCTGGGCGGCGGCCTGCGACGCCCGTTCGACCGTCTCCCCCAGGGCGCTGGTGAGCACGACCGACCAGAACCGCTCAATGGCCTCCTCGGACTGGCCCTGGCTGCGGAGCCAGGGACCGATGGCAGGGGCGTCCGGGCGGTCGTCGGGTCGATGCCGGGCCAGCCCGAGCAGCGTGCGGGCGATGGCCCAGCGATCAGAGCGTTTCAGGTAACCGACCCGCAGCAGGCCCGGCAAGAGGTGCAGCGGTGGCGGCAGCCAGCGGCTGGCCGCAAAAGCGTAGCAACCCTTGACATCTTCCAAGTCCTTCGTGCTGCGAAGCCGCAAGCGGGTTTCCTTCTCGCCTTCCTCACCCTCGCCCTGGTGCGGTGAGGGAGGCTGCTGCGGACACACGAAGTGCAGCGTCCGGTAGCGGCGGAAGCTCTCGACCACGCCGGTCCGCCGGCAGAAGTCGGCCAGGTTGGTACAGCAGCCCATGGCGATGTGCTGGCAGGCGTCCACCAGGCGGTCGGAGGCCGGATCGTGGAAGGAGCCTGCCCTGCCGCCCAGGGCCTTGGCCTGCTCGAACAGCTCGACGCGCATGCCGTGGGCCACCGCCGCCGCGGCCGCGGCCATGCCCGCCAATCCGCCGCCGACGATGGCGACGGCAGGCGATTCGGCCGGGGTTCGCGGAGGGTTGGTCATACGACAGGCGCCAACCCCCGGACGCAGTCCGAGGGCTTCTCTGCATCCCTCATCCTTGATCCTTGATCCCTCTTGCCCACATCCAGCGGGCGGCGATTGTCAGCTTCTTCGGCCAGCCAAGGCGGATCCGCCGGACGAAGACCTCGCCCGGCTTGCGGCGGATCTCTTCTAACAGCGCGTGATAGGTCGCCGTGATCATGCCGAAGATCCGCTGCCCGGACGGCGCAAGCCACCCCAGCAGCCGATGGCCGTCGCGGTAGAACTGCTCGGCCCGGGCAGACTCCATCTCTATTAGCCGGCAGAAAGCGGGCGTGACGGCCCCGCGGCAAAGCTGGTCGATCGAGTAGCCGCATTGTTCCAGGTCCTCCAGCGGCAGATAGACGCGGTCCTGCAGGGCGTCTTCTTTCAGGTCGCGGAGGATATTGGTCAGTTGCAGGGCGATGCCGGCGCTGCGGGCCGGGCCGAGGGCCTCCGGACCGGAGAAGCCCCAAACGTGGATACAGGCCAAGCCGGCCGCGGAGGCCACCCGTTGGCAATAGGTCTGCAATTGCTCGAAGGTCGCATAGCGCCGCTGGGAGAGGTCCATCGCCACACCGTCCAGCACGGCCAGGAGATGCTCCGGCGGGATGCGAAACTGCCGGACCGTATCCGCCAGGGCCGGCAAGATCGCCGCCTCGATGGGGCTCGGGACAGAAGAATTGGGGACAGAAAGATCGGCGGCGAGGGCTTGCTCGACGGCGGCCCGCCAGCGGCCCAGGGCCTCGGCCGGGGGGCCGGCGGGGTCGGGATCGTCCACCAGGTCGTCGCTGTGACGCATGAAGGCATACAGGGCGTCCATCGCGCGGTGTTTCGCCCCGGATAGCAGCAAGAAGGCGGCGGGGAAGTTCGAGCCTGCCTGCCGCACCACGCGGCGGCACGCGGCGTAACTGCGGCGAATCGCTTCCGGGGAGGGCATGGGGATAAAGGATAAAGGATAAAGGATAAAGGATGAAGGATGAAGGGTTAGAGATCAAGCGATAGGGTTCCCCGCCGCAGCCGCCACCAGCAGCGGACCAGCAGGCGCAGCTTCTCAGCCTTTGAAACAATTGGCCGCGCGGACCACACGTCGTAGTCCTGCCGGCGGATCGCGCGGAGGATGGCCAGTCCGCCGCGGGCAAACAGGGCCACGTCCAGCCGCAGCTCGGGCGGCACGAGGCCCACCAGCGGCAGCCCCCGCCGCAGAAACCCCTCCGCCTCGGCGACCTCGGCCGCCAGCAATTGTCCCAGCGGCTCGGTGTACTGCCGCCGCGCCAGCATCGCCTCGTCGCAGCCGAACCGCCGGCAGTCGGCCTGCGGCAGGTAAATCCGGCCGCGATCCAGGTCCCGCACCACGTCTTGACAGAAATTGGCCAACTGCAGCCCGGTGCAGATCGAGTCGGCCAACGCGACCCGCTCGGCGGTGTGACACTTCCCAAGATAAAGGACCAGCCGGCCTACCGGGTTGGCCGAACAGCGGCAGTAATCGAGCAACTGGTCCAAATTCTCGTAACGCTGCACCCGCTGGTCCTGCCGGAAGGCCGCCAGGAGGTCCAGGAACGGGTCGGGGGGGATGCCGAACTGGCGGATCGTCTCGCCCAGGGCCACGAAGACCGGGTGCCGGGCCTCGCCCCGGTAGCAGGCCCGCAACTCCCCCTCCCACCAGTCCAACAGGGCCAGCGCCTGCCGTGGGTCGCCTGCCTCGTCGGCCAGGTCGTCCGCCCAGCGGCAATAGGCGTAGACGTGGAAGAAGTGCCGGCGGAGCCTGCGGGGCAGGAGCCAACTGGCCACGGTGAAGTTCTCGTAATTCCGTCGGGCCAGCCGCCGGCAGTAGTTGCGGCTGACGCGGAGCGAGGGTGGCTTGGGCCCAAGGGCCTCCGGACCGTATAATTGCAGGTCGTCGGAAAACATAATGCCATTATGGGGTTTTCCGGCGCGCGAGGGAATCATGCACATCGTCCTTGCCGCTCCGCGAGGGTTCTGCGCCGGGGTGAACATGGCCATCGAGAGCCTGCGGCGGGCCGTTCGGCTCTACGGCACGCCGATCTACGTCTATCACGAGATCGTGCACAATCGTTGGGTGGTGTCGCAGTTTCGCGGCCAGGGCGTGGTCTTCGTCGACGACCTTGCGGCGGTGCCCGAGGGGGCCTACCTGCTCTACTCGGCCCACGGCGTCTCGCCTGAGGTCCGCCGCCAGGCCGCCCAGCGACACCTGCGAACCATCGACGCCACCTGCCCGCTGGTGACCAAGGTCCATCGCGAGGCGGCCCGCCTGGCAGCCGAGGGCTACACGATCGTGTTGGTGGGGCACGGCGGCCACGACGAGGTGCTGGGCACGATGGGCGAGGCCCCCGCGGCCTTCCGCCTCGTACAAACCCGCCAGGACGTGGACCGCCTGACAGTCCCCGACCCCGCGCGGCTGGCCTATCTCACCCAGACGACGATCTCCGTGACCGAGGCCGAGGCCGTCATCGCCCGGCTCCGCGAGCGGTTCCCCAAGATCGTCGGGCCGCCGAGCGAAGACATCTGCTATGCGACGCAGCACCGGCAGGAGGCGGTCCGGGAGCTGGCGCCGCGGGCTCAGGTCGTGTTGGTCGTCGGCAGTCACAACAGCTCCAACAGCCGCCGCCTGGCCGAGCTGGCGGACGCAGGCGGCCCCCAATCGCACCTGATCGACGGCCCGGCCGACATCGACCCGGCGTGGTTCTGCGGCGACGAAACCGTGCTCATCACTGCGGGGGCCAGCGCCCCGGAGAACGTGGTCCAGGACTGCGTGGCCCTGCTGCAGAAGCGGTTCGACGCAACCGTCGAGTGCGACAACATTTGCCGGGAACAGGTGAGTTTCCCCCTCCCCGAGGCGCTAAGGATGAAGGATGAAGGATGAAGGCCGAAGGCAAAGCCCCCGGATTGCACCCGGGGGTTCATGCTCCCTGCCCCCTGCTCCCTGCTGCTATGAAGATCACCGATCTGGAGCTGCACCTGGTCGAAATCCCGCGGGCGGACGGGCTGCCGCCCGTGCGGTCGCTTCTGGTCCGGCTCACCAGCCAGCGGGGTCTGGAGGGCTGGGGCGAGGCGTGGCTGGCGTGGCGGCCGGGAGAGCTGGCGGCCCGCCGCGATGCGCTGCTGGCCGTGCTGGCCGGCCGCAGCCTGTTCGATATCGAGGAGCTGCAAACGCTCGAGGCCCTGGGCCCCCCGCCGCTGCGGGCCGCCGTCGAGATGGCCTTGTGGGACCTGGCCGGTCGAGTCACCGGGCAACCGCTGTGCCGGCTGCTGGGCGGAGAATACCGGCGGCAGATCCCGCTGGCCGCCCGCCTGCACGGTCGCTCTCCGGACCGCGTGGCCCGACGCGCCCGGCCGCTGGTGGACCAGGGCTTCCATGCCCTGGTGTTGGCGGCCTCCGGCCAGGTGGACCTGGATCACAAATTGGTCACGGCGGTGCGGCAGGCGGTGGGCGGGCGGATCGACCTGCGGCTGGACGCCCAGGCCGCCTTTGCGGCGGATGCCGCGCGGGACCTCTGTGCCCAGATCGAGTTCGAGCAAGTCCGCTTTCTCCTGGATCCGCTGGCCACGCGGGAGCTGTACCCGGTGGCGGCCTTGGGGCGGCAGACGCCGGTGCCGCTGGGGGTTTGGCGGGCCATCCGCGGCCCGGGCGACGTGCTGGCGTTGGTCCGCTGCGGCGCGGCCGCCTACGTGGTCCTCGACCCGGAGCAGCTTGGCGGCATCTCGCCCGCGCGGGCCGCGGTGGCCATCGCCGCCGCGGGGGGCATCGCGCCGCTGTTGGGCGGCCGGCCCGCCCTGGGCATCGCCACCGCCGCCATGCTGCACCTGGCCGCTGCCACGCCCCCGCTGGGCGACGCCAACGAATCCGCCTACCACCAGCTCCAGGACGACGTGCTCGCCGAGCCGCTGCAGATCGCCGGCGGCATGATCACCGTCCCGCAAGGCCCCGGACTGGGCATCGACATCGATCGCGCCAAGATCGAGCGCTACGCGCTCGGCTAGGCCGTAGCATGACCGCGCCACGCCGTATAAAATACAACGGTTGGTGGGAATTGATGAGGATGTGAGAAATGAACGTAGTCAAGATTGTTGTTTGGGAAGAGGACGGGGCGTGGCTGGGATACCTTCAGGACTATCCCGACTACTGGACACAAGGCGACAGCCTGGAGGACCTGAAAGACCACTTGAGAGACATGTACCAGGACATCACCAGCGGCGCAGTTCCGGGAATTCGAAGGGTTGACGAGCTGGTGCTGCCATGAAGCGGGTGGACTTGATCAGGAGTCGACAGATGGACGCGCGGGTCAAGGCCATACTCACCGAGCTTGGAGATGATTTCCGATCCCTCTACGGGGACCGCCTGGTGCGGCTGGTGCTGTTCGGCTCGCATGCCCGCGGCGACGCCGTGCCCGGGTCGGACATTGACGTGCTCGTGGTCCTCCGCGGTCCGGTCGAACCCAGTTTGGAGATTGAGCGAACCGGGCGGTCGAAGGCCAAGCTTTGTCTGGAGTACGATGAGGTCGTTTCCACGACTTTCGTGTCGGCCGAGCGCTACGAGGCCGAGAGGAGTCCGCTCTTGCTTAATGTGCGGAACGAAGGGGTTGTGGTATGACTGCGGAACCGATGGCCTTGCTGCGCAAGGCACAAGCCAGTTTGGAAGCGGCCCGGGTTCTCCAGTCGCTGCGATTCTACGATTTTGCCGCCTCGCGCGCCTACTACACGGTGTCGTTGACTTGGCTAAGTCCAGACTCAAGGGGGAAGCCGAATGACCACCTCGCTCGCAATGTTGTTGGCCCTCTGTATCGGCCAGGCGGCCGGCGGCCCGGGGCCATTCGCATTCCGTGAAATCAGTCCCACCGCCCTGGAGCTTTGCGACGGCGGCAAGCCGGTGTTCGTTTACAACTTCGGCATGACGCTGGCCCCGGGCTTCCCCGAGTCGATGCGGCGCGCCTGCTACCTGCACCCGGTCTACGCCCCGGACGGCACCCTGCTGACCGACGATTTCAACAAGGACCACCCGCATCACCGCGGCATCTCGTGGATGTGGCCGGAGGTGACGGTGGGCGGCAAGCAGGGGGACATCTGGATGGTCCAGGGATTCCGGCAGCGGTTCGTGGCGTGGAAGGCCCGCGAGACGGGCGCGGCGACGGCCCGGTTGGCGGTCGAGAACGGCTGGTTCGACGGGCCGCGGAAGTTCGTCAAGGAAGAAGTGGAGATCGAAACGCACCGGGTGGTGCGGGACTCGCGGCTGCTGGAGTTCGCGTTGCGTTTCGAGGCGGTGGACCGGCCGGTCCAGATCGCGGGGACGCCGGACGGCAAAAAGGGCTTCGGGGGCTTCTGTTTCCGTTTCGCCCCCCGCGACGGAGGTGCGGCCAAGACGGTCATCCGCACCGACAAGGGCGTTTCGGTCAAGGACGGGGTCCTATCACGCCACCCTTGGGCCGAGATCACAGGGACCTTCCACGGCAAGCCGGCCGGCGCCCGGGTGGAAGACATGCCCGCCAACCCAGGCTATCCCCATAACGGCTGGCTCATGCGGCACGGGTTCGGCTTCTTGAACGTATCGTATCCCGGCCTGGAGCCGATCACGCTGGAGCCCGGCAAGCCGCTGCTGCTGAGGTACCGGGTGATTCTATTCGCGGGTGAAGCGATGCCGTGACGGGTGTTTAGCGGGCGGGCTTGCCCGCCGTGCTTCCTGTAAAGCCGCCCGCTCAGCGGTTTCTCATTCCGTCTTCGGGCCACGCCCGCCGACCAGCGAGGCCAGCATCGCCGCCGCCAAAATGGCGGCGATGATCGCCAGCGACAGCCAGGTGGGCACCAGTTCGCGGCCTTCTTCGTGCGGCAGCAGCCACTCGCCGATCATCTTCAACCCGACCAGCCCGATGGCGGCCGCCAGCCCGTAGTGCAGGTGCCGGAACCACCGCATGGCGCCGGCCAGCAGGAAATACAAGGCCCGCAGCCCCAGGATGGCGAAGACGTTCGAGGTGAAGATGACGAATGGATCGCGACTGATCCCGAAAATGGCCGGGACGCTGTCCAGGGCAAACACCAGGTCGCTCGTCTCGATCACCAGCAAGACGAGCAGCAGCGGCGTGGCGCGCAAGCGGCGGTCCTCGCGGACGAAGAACGCCCCGCCGCAGTCGGCGATCGTCGTGCGGGCCATAGGGAGACAGCGGCGGGCCAGCCGCAGGATCGGGTTCCGTTCGGGGTCGATCTGGTCTGCCGCGGGCCGGGCCAACTTCGACGCCGTCCACAGCAGCAGCAGCCCAAAGATCGGCAGCACCGCCTGGAACCGCGCCACGAGTGCGGCCCCCGCCAGGATGAACCCCAGCCGCAGCAGGATCGCGCCCAGGATGCCCCAGAAGAGCACGCGGTATTGGTAGTTTAGGGGAACCTGGAAATAGCCGAAGATGACGGCGAATACGAAGACGTTGTCCATCGACAGCGACCATTCCAACAGGTAGCCGGTCAAGAACTGGAGCCCGGCAGTTCCGCCCCGCCACCACCAGAGAAACAGGTTGAACCCCAAAGCCAGCAGGCACCAGAAGGCGACCCATCCCAGGGATTCCAGGAGCGAGCCCGCGCGATTGGTGCGGTGCAGCAGCAAGAGGTCCAAGGCCAACATGGCTGCCAGCAAGGCGGCAAAGGCGATCCAGTGGCGGAGTTCGAGGGGGGATGGGTGCAAGATTTTTCTCGCGGCAAGACCGCGCTGCGAAGGCGCCTAATGAAGTCGGCACACGCCATGTGCGCCGCCGGGCTTACGGCACACGGCGTGTGTGCCTACATTGAGAGCCGCGACCGGCAGGGCCCATCATAGGGGGTTCTCCCACCGGCGGCAATGCTCAGTTTGCCTAGTGGATATCCGCCGCATTTGATGGGATAATAAGAGAGAGTGTGCAGCGGGCGGGTGCACGGGACTGTGTACCCCGGCCGCCGTGCGGTTGTTATACTTGGGAAGGGGATCGGCTTGAGGAACTGGCGATGAAGGCGATGGCGCGTGTCTGCTGGTGTGTGGCCCTGGGGGCCGGCTTGGGACTGTTGCCTCCCGTGGCGGTTCCGGCCGACGAGCCCGAGGCGGCCACGCGGCAATATGCGGCGGCCGTGAACCTGCAGAACAAAGGCGTCTACGACCTGGCCGCGGAAGAGTGGGTGAAGTTCATCAAGACTTACCCCGCCGATTCGCGCTTGGACCGCGCCTTCCATTACCTGGGCGTGTGCTACTTCCAAATCCAGCCTCCGCAGTTGGATTCCGCCCAGCAGTGCTTCGAGACGGTGCTGAAGACGTATCCCAAGTTCGAGTCGATCGAGGCGACGTATCTTTACCTGGGCGTGACGTTGCTCAAGCGGGCCCAGGCCGACCCGAAGGGTGCCCGGCCCGAGCTGTTCGATTCCGCCGCTGCGACCCTCGATCTCTTGGTGACGAAGTATCCCAAGAGCAAGTTTCTGGCCCAGGCCCTGTTCACGCGGGGCGACTGCGCCTATCAGCGGGACCGCAAAGACGAAGCGGTGCGGTTCTACAGCCAGGCCGCCGCCGCAGGCCCGGACGAGAAACTCCTGGCCGACATCCTTTACGCGCTGGGCGTGACGCAGGAAGAGTTGAAGCGGCCGGCGGAGGCCGGCAAGGCTTACGACGCGTTCCTGAAACAGTTCCCGGCAAGCACGCTGGCCTCCGAGGTCATCATGCGCCGCGGCGAGACTTTGTTGGCCGCAGGCCAGCAGCAAGCGGCCGCCGACTGGTTTGCGGCGGCCGCGGCCAGAAAGGATTTCACCCTGGCCGACCTGGCCACGCTGCGGCAGGCCGTGGCGCTGGGGCAGTTGAAGAAGTACGACCTGGCGGGCGACCTGCTGGTGTCGATCAGGGCGAAGTTTCCCCAGTCGAAGCACGTCGAGGCTGCCGCCCTGGCCGGCCGCATCCTGGTGCGGGGTCTGTTGAAGGAGAACCGGCCGGCCGAGGCGCTGGCTTTGGTCGAGAAGCTGCTGCCCTTGGCCGGCAGCGGGCCGCAGGCCGCCGCGCTGGCCCTGGACCGGGCCGACGCCGTGGCGGAGATTCCGGCGCGGCGCGGCGAGGCCGCTGCGCTCTACGCGGCGCTGGCCAAGACGTATCCGAAAGACCCGGTCGCCCCGCAGGCCCTCTACATGGCCGGCTACCTGGCGCTGGCCCAGGGGGATTTCGCCGCGGCGCAGGCGCGTGCCGACGAGTTCCTGGCGGCCTACGCCGCGCACGAGCTGGCGGCGGACGCCACCTACATCGCCGCCGAGGCCCGCTTGCAGCGCGGCCAGGCGGGCGAGGCCGACGCGCTTTACGCGCAGCTCTTGGAAAAATACCCGCGGCACGCCGACGCCGAGACCTGGAAGGTCCGTCGCGGCACGGTGCTGCACCTGGCGAAGAAGCCCAAAGAAGCCGCGGCGTGGCTGCGGTCGGTCCTTCCGCAGTTGACCCGTGCCGACGCGCAGGCCGAAGCCCAGTACCTGCTGGGGACGGTTTTGGCCGAGCAGAACGAGTTCGCCGAGGCGGCCAAGGCACTGGAGGCGTCGCTGGCGGCCCAGCCCAAGGGGCGGCAGGCCGACGAAGCGCTGCTGCTGTTGGCCCAGGCGTACTACCGCCTGAACAATCCGGCCAATGCGAAGACCGCCGTCGCGCGACTGGTGCGCGATTTTCCGGAGAGCAAGCTCTTGGACCGGGCGCACTACCGGCTGGGAGAATACGCGGCGGCCGGCGGCGACGCCAAGGAGGCGGCCGCCGAGTACCGGCAGGTGGCCCAGCAGTGGCCCGAGAGCCCGCTGGCCCCGTTGGCCCTGCACGCCTTGGGCTGGGCCCTGTTCGATCAGGGCGATTTCGCCGGGGCGGAGACCACGATGGACGGCCTGCTGGCGAAGTACCCGCAGCACAAGTCGGCGCTGCGCGCGCGGTACGCGCGGGGCCTCGCCCGGCACCAGCTCGGGAAGTTCGCCGACGCCGCCGCGGACCTGGCGGCCTTCCTCGCCCTGCCCGATGCCCAGGCTGGCGAGAAGTCCGACGCCCGCTACGTGCTCGGCCTGTGCCAGGTGGCCATGAAGCAGTGGCCCCAGGCAAGCGCAACGTTCCGCGAGCTGGTGAAGCAGGATCCGGGCTACTCCGGCGCGGACAAGGCGCTCTACGAGCTGGCCTGGGCCCTGAAGGCGGACGGGAAGGAGAGCGAGGCGGCCGAGACTTTCGCGCAACTGGTCAAGCAGTGCCCCGCCAGCCCGCGCTGGCCGGAAAGCCAGTTCCACGTGGGCGAGGCGGCGTACAAGGCGGGCAACTTCCAGGCGGCGGCCGCGGCCTACGCGGCCGCCCTGGACAAGGCCGGCAAGTCGGAATTGGGCGAAAAGGCCGCCCACAAGCTGGGCTGGGCCTACTTCCGGCTGGACCGCGCAGCCGACGCCCAGCAGACCTTCCGCATGCAGCGCGAAAGCTGGCCCCGCGGCCCGTTGGCCCCCGACGCCGCCTTCATGGAGGCCGAGTGCCTCTTCCAACTCAAGAAATACCCCGAAGCCCTGGCCGCCTACCAGCAGGTGAAGGACCCTTCCTCGAAGGACTTCCGCGTGCTCACGCTGCTGCACAGCGCCCAGGCGCTGGGCCAGTGGAAATCCCAGCCGGCAGCCCAACGGCGGCAGTCGTGGCAGAAAGCCCTCGACCTGTTGGACCAGGCCGTCAAGGAGTTCCCCGATTCGGCCTACCTGCCGGAAATCTACTACGAGCGCGGCTGGGCCCTGCAGAACCTGGATCGGCTCGAAGAGGCCGCCGCCGAGTACGACCACGTGCTGACCAAGACCAACGGCGAGGCGGCCGCCCGCGCCCAATTCATGATCGGCGAAATCCAGTTCCAGCAGAAGCGGCACGCCGAGGCGGTGAAGAGCTTCTTCCGGGTCGTTTACGGCTACGCCTACCCGCAATGGCAGGCCGACGCCTGCTACGAGGCCGCTCGCTGCTTCGAAGTCCTTCAGAAAAAAAGTCAGGCCGTCAAGCAGTACCAGGAGCTGGTCGAAAAATTCCCCACCAGTGACAAGGCCCCCCTGGCCAAAGAGCGAATCCAGGCACTCCAACCGTAGTACCGGTGTTTAGCGGGCGGGCGAGCCCGCCCGCTGAACACGAAGCCGGGCCGCCTTACATTCAGCTTTTCCATCCCGCGCGGAGGAGATGACGCGATGAATTTCAACCGACCACAAGCCCGCTGGGCGGCGTTTCTCCGTCAGGCGGCAGCCCTGGGCACCGGCCTGACTTTGGCCGCGTGCTGCCTGGTCTGGCATGCGGCCTTGGGCCAGGAGCGCGGCGGCGGCAATCGCCCGGCCGCCGCCGAGAAGTCTGATGCGAAGCCCGCCGCCAAGGCCCCCGCCGGCGCGCTTTTGGCGCCCGAGGACAGCGATCAGCGGGCCGCCGCCGCCCTGGCCCAGAGCGAGCCGGACCACAAAGATGCCGCGCAGCCAGGCAATCTGATCCAGGAGAAATTCGACCTCATCCAGATCGTATGGAGGGAGGGCGGCCACATGTGGGCCCTCTACGCGATCCTGGTCGTCTCGATCGTCGCCGTGACGTTCGCCCTGGAGCGCTTCCTGGGCCTGCGGCGGAGCCGGATCGCGCCGACCGACCTCGTGGCCGGCGTCCGCGCCCTCAGCGGCCGCAAGGGCGACCTCGATCTCCGCCAGCTCCAGCGGCTGGTCAAGCAGTATCCTTCCGCCGCAGCCGTCGTTCTGCGGGCGATGCTGGCCAAGGCGGGCCGGCCGGTTGCCGAGGTCGAACACGCCATGTCGGAGGCGTGCGAGCGGGAGGGGTCGCGGCTCTACAGCAACGTCCGCTGGCAGGGGCTGACCTTCAACGTCGCCCCGATGCTCGGATTGGCCGGCACGGTTTACGGCGTGATCATCGCGTTCTTCCAGACCGCCCACATGCCCCAGGGCGCCAACAAGACGGAGTCGCTGGCCAGCGGCATTTACGCGGCGCTGATCTGCACGCTGGCCGGGCTGGTGGTGGCGATTCCCGCCGGCGTGCTGGCCCACTACTTCGAGGGCCGCATCCTGCGGCTGATGCGCAAGGTGGACGACGCGGCGCGGTCGCTGCTGCCGCAGTTCGAGCGACTCGAGGGCCGCGTGCGGCGGTCGGCGGTCGAGAAGGCCCCGCTCGCCGCGCCCACCCTCGACCTGGCCCACCCGGAACCCGAGAGGGATTAGGGATTGGGGATTGGAGTTTAGCGGGCGACCACGCTTCGCGCGGTGCCCTGCCCGCCTTTGTGAGCATCGGGGATTTGGGATTTGAGATTTCGGATTTGAGATTTGCAATGCGTTAGAGGCCGCAGCATGACCGTAAGACTCAACAAAGGCTCCGAGATGATGCAGCTCCCCGTGGTCCCACTGGTGGACACGTTGTTCAACCTGCTCATCTTCTTCCTGGTGGCCACGCGGGTGGCCGAGGCGGAGCGGGAGCTGCCCGTCATGCTCCCCAGCGCCTCCGAGGCCCAGGCCATCACCAGCAAGCCGCACGAGTTGATCGTGAATATCGACGAGAAGGGCCACTACTTCCTGGCCGGGCAGAAGTCGGTGACGCTGCACGATCTGGATCTCGTCTTGCGGGCGGCGTGGGTCGACAATCCGGGCCGCGTCCCGGTGGTCGTCCGCGCCGACCGGCGCTGCCGCTGGGAGTATGTCGTCGCCGCGATCAACCTTTGCCGGAAGAACAAGATCCGCGATTACCGCGTGACGACCCGCGAGATCCCGCCCGGGGAAAAAACCTGAGCGGAGAAGGAGGCTCGCATGATAATTGGCATGGCTCCCGCGAAGGACCGAGGCCGGCCGCCGCCTGTGGCCGGCTTCGACGACCAGATGTGGCCGATCAATTGCGCCATCCTGGTGCTGGCGGGTTTTGTGGCCGGGATCGTGCTGGCCCAGAGCGATTTGCACGACGCGCGGCCGCTTTACAACGGCATCGTCCAGCTCGGCGTGGTCGCTGCCATGGTCGTGCTGGCGATGATCGTCGCTTACGGGCTGCAAGGCAAGATCCGCCGCCGCCTCCAGTTTTGCATCCTGCTGAGCCTGCTGGTGCACCTGTCGGGCGCATTGTACGTGTATTGCCATCCCTTGATGCTCGAGATCGTGGCCGACACCAGCGGCGGCGGCCTGTCCATCCCCGTGGACGAGGACCTGGTTGCCCCCGATTACCACTGGGTGCAGGCCGAGGAGCCGGATGCCGAGCAGGCCTTCGAGAGCCCGCTGGCGACGGTGATCCAGGACGAAATGCCGCCGGCGGCGGCGGTCGAGCCGCCGGACTGGGCACCGAGCGAAGCTCGGTCGCGGGACGTGCCCATGTCCGAGATCCCGCGCGCCCCGGGGGCGGAAGAGACGCCCCTGGGCTCGTTGCCGGCCAGCGCCGTGGTGGCGATGCCGTCGGCGCCGGTGGTCGCGTCGCGCGAGGTGCAGCCGTTGGCCGGCCTGGCGCTGGCGATGAATCGCCAGGCCTTGCCGGCGGTGGAGATGCCGGCTTCGCAGGCCGAGGCGCCGGCCCTGCCTGCGGCGCCCAAGCAACCGCCGGTCGAGCCGCAGGCGGCTGCGGTGGCGACCGAAAAGGCGCCGTCGCAGACTGCGGCCGCAGCCCCGCCGCTCGGTGAGGCAGGCCGGGCACCGACCGCAGGTTGGTCACGGGCCGTGGCCCGGCTGGGGCCCGCGCCCGGCCAGACCCTGCCCGCTCTGCCGCTGATGGCCAGGCTCCCCTCTGCCGGGACGGGTGGGGCGTCGCAAGGGGGCGGCCGAGAAACCCAGCCGTCCAGCCAATCCACCACCCTGGTCCGTGCCGACGTCGGCGGACAGAACCTTCCTTCTTCGGTTCTGCCCAATGAAGGCGAGACTTCGATCACCCCGGCGGCTGCCGGCGGCTCGCCGGGCAGCCGGCTGGAAATAACCTCCACCGTGGCGGTGGAGAGGAGTCCCAGGTCCCGGGCGCCGGCGGGGCGGACCGTCGCCGCCGCCGGCACGCAGGACCTTGGCGCCGGCTCCGGCCTGCTGCTGGCCCGCTCCGGCGTTCCGGGCGGCAAGGGCAGCGGGCGGCCGAGCATCGCCGGGATGTGGGGCGAAGAAGAGGAAGCGTTGCGGGCCGGGGCACCGGGCTCGCTGAGCGACCGCGGCGCGCCCTTGCCGGTGGCCGCCGCACGCCGCGCCAATGCCTCCCAGCCGGGCGGCGGTGGCACCTCGCTGGCCCCCGGCCTCTCAGCCACCCTCCCCAGGACGCAACGCCCCGGCGGAGCCGATCTGCCCTCCGCCGTCTTGCCCTCCGAGGAGCCGAACATTGCCGGCGCGGGCGGAGTGTCCGCCGGGCTGGGCGGCGGGAGCAGCAACCTGCAGGTGGGGCCTTTCGCATCGGTCGGGCGAGCGGGGGGCACCGGCACAGCCCCGTCGCAAACCGCCGGGCCACCCAGCGCATTGGGTTTCGGCGCCGGTTCCGCGAGCGTGGCTGGATTGCCGGGCATGGTCGGCGGCGGTCCTCGCGGTGTGGCTCTGCCGACGGCCGGGATGCCCGGCGTTGGGCGGCGCCCGAGCGCGGGGGAGCCGGCAATGGCCGGCGGTTTGGCCCGGGCCGCCGGTGTGACCCGCCTGCCCGGCGGCGCCGCGGAGTTCACGCTTACGCCGCCGTCGGTCCCGCCCGCCAAGACTGGACAACCCGCCCAGCCCATTGATACCCCCGCCGGCCGCAGCCTGGCGGAGCTGGCGATGGCCACCAGCGGGCCAGCCGACGTCCTGGTGATCGGCCGCCGCGGAGGACCCTCCACCGTCGGCGGCGAGGACGCCGGCGGCACGGACACCGGCGGGCCGCGCTGGCTCGGGCCCGCTAACGCCACCGGCCGCCGCGGCCGCTCCGACATCGACCCCAACGATCTGACCGGCGCCCGCGCGCCCCTCGCGGTGGCCCGCAGCGGCGGACCGCTCACCCTGGAGGGGACCGTCAAGGAGCCCACGCAATTCTACCGGCACCGCGGCGAGATCCGCCACGGTCTGGGACCGGGCGACGTCGCGGGGTCCGGCTTCACCGAGCCGGCCGTGGAGTTCGGGCTGGGCTTTTTCACCCGCTTGCAGTTTCCCGACGGTCATTGGAGCTTCGACCGGCTGCCCGAGGGCGTGCAGGCGGAAGACGCCGCGTTGGGCCAGTTGCCGGCGGACTCGGCGGCCACCGGCCTGGTGCTCCTCTCCTATCTGGGCGCCGGCTATACGCACCTGGACGAGAAGTACCGCGACGTGGTCCGCCGCGGCATCGAGTGGCTGGTCAAGCACCAGAAGCCCGACGGCGACCTGTTCACCGGCGGGCATAGGGTCACGCACTTCTACGGCCACGGGATCGCGGCGATGGCCCTGTGCGAAGTCTACGGCATGACGCAGGACCCCGAGCTCCGCGAGCCGGCCCGCAAGGCCGTCGAGTACATCGTCAAGACGCAGGACCCGCGGCACGGCGGTTGGCGGTACGAGCCGGGCCTGGAGGAGAGCGATACCTCGGTGACGGGCTGGCAGTTGATGGCGCTGAAGAGTGCGCAGATGGCCGGGCTGGACGTGCCGCAGGAGACCCTGGATAAGATCCGCCGCTGGCTCGACCAGGCGCAGGGCCCGGACGGCGACGGCCGCTACGTCTACAGCCCCTGGAAGGGCGACACTGCGGAGGAGCGCGAGGGCCGCTCGCCCAGCCTGGCCATGACGGCCGAGGCGATGCTCATGCGGATGTATCTCGGCCAGCGGCGCGACAACGCGCAGTTGATCCGCGGGGCCGAGCACCTGGCGGCCAACCTGCCCGAGGTGGGCAGCCGCGAGCAGCCCACGCGCAACTGCTATTACTGGTACTATGCCACGCAGGCGATGTACCAGATGCAGGGTCCCTTCTGGACGGCCTGGCAGGGGCGGCTCAATCCGCTGTTGAAAGCCGGCCAGGTCCTAGACGGCCCGCTGGCCGGCAGTTGGCATCCGCTGGAGCCGGTCCGCGACGTGTACGGCAACGCCGGCCGGCTCTACGTGACCGCGATGAACCTCTTGATGCTGGAGGTCTCCTACCGCCACCTGCCGCTGTTCCAGGAGCTGAGCAAGTAAGGGTTTTCCTCCAAGGGCGTTGTCTTGCGAGACAGGCTTGCCGGAACGTCCGTGTGAGCGATAATGGAGCGGGAGGGAATTAAGTTATGTGTCCCCGGAACTCCCCGGAACTCCCCCCGGAACTCCCCCGGAACTCCGGAACTCCGCGCCTTGCCGGCGCCGCAGGCGGTGCTCGATGCCATCCTCTCGCTGTTCGAATAACGCGGAGGCACGATAAGTGGACGCCCAGCGCGAGCAGCGGAAGGTCGATCTCGCCGCTTCACTCGCGAAGCGTTTAAGTGACGACACGCGTGGGCTGGACGCCTCGCAGCGGGTCTCGTGGCTGCTCGAGCACCTCGAGGAGTACCTCGGTCGCTGGATGGGCGCCTCAGAGATCGTGGGGGTGGCGTTCGAGTCAGTGCTGTTGAGCGACCTGCATGCCGTCCTCCTGCTCGCCGTCGACGCGATAGAGGACGAAATGCGCTCTCGACCGCACGCCGGCGCATTCGTGCGCGAGTGGGATGGCTTTGCAGCCCTAGTACGCTCGCTGGCGCGTGAGAGCGACAGGGACTTTCGTGCGGAGCTTGCTCGGAGGTTCGCGAGCGTGCGTCGCCGCTGGGAGGAGCCGCGCACGGGGGCGAGTTCCGGGGGGCGAGTTCCGGGAGTTCCGGGGACGCAGGCGAGTTCCGGGAGTTCCGGCAGGCGAGTTCCGGGGACGCATAACTTAATTCGCGCGCCGTTTGGGTTTCGGGCCGCATCTCTCCGGTTTCACGGCGCGACCGGGAGCCCAAACGGGATGCACATACTCGCAACGGTGGGGCAAGTGGTCAACCTGCCGCTGCACCTCGCGACACCTCGCGAGCCAAGGGACCAAGCCACCGTTTGCCGCGGATTGGGCGACTATACCACGAATGCCCGCTCGCGCGGCTTGAA